>WBZQ01000032.1_pt1 | contig 167291 bp, 233 predicted proteins | sample 5204251 | NCBI WGS metagenome assembly WBZQ01 (sample SAMN12412402, study PRJNA552823) | activated sludge metagenome | isolation source: activated sludge from nitrification reactor of wastewater treatment plant... | place: USA: Virginia | collected 2017-09 | reverse complement strand
GAATTCATAAGCTTTTGTGGTCCGGCAATCCAATTGAATGGCATAGAATGTCATCCTCATAATAAAAATATTTATTTCCATACCGGAATCCAAAATGCTGCCCCAGTACTATCTATGACTCTCATCCATCCGTTTTGTCCAGCGGTTGCTGGACCAGAACCACCAATAGTTCCGAGTGTTGGGGTGGCACCACCACCAAGAGCGACCAAAGGAACACCGTAACGAACATCTCTTCCTTGTGGAGAAAGAGCAACGTTGTCACTATTGGGAACGGCTCCTATTAAAGTCACTAAACCACTTCCCGCAACGTTTACAGCTTGAATAGAACTTCCCCTACTTATAATAATATCTCCAGTGTTTGCTCCGGTGGTAAAGTTGGTATTGCAGGTTATCAACGATACGGCACGAATATTTACAAGGTTCGCAGAATTTGAATTAATAGTTATAATATTTCCAGTTGCAACGAGAGCTAATGTGATATTTCCGGTTGATGAATTTAATGTGACAGCGTTAGCAACAGTAGAATTTGAGAGTGTAGCATTAAGAACAGCAAAGGTACCACTATTAACGTTGGCAACGGTGGCATTAGCAAATGACGCATTGGCAAATGTAGTAGTACTACTCACGATATTTGCTACGGTCATATTGGCAAGAGACACGTTTGATGTTCCAACGGTTTGTCTTGTAATGTTTGCAGTTGATGCGTTCAATAACCCAACGTTAGCATTTGTTGTTGTGGTTAATGTAGCTAAGATAGAAGTTGCTTGAAATGTGCCCGTGATTAATGCATCGGTGATATTAGCAAATGATGTGTTCAATGTTGCAAGGGTTAATGAGCTAATATTTAGTGTGGTTAACGATAATGCAGTGATATTAGCTGATTGTGCGTTTAATGAAACGGCATTAACTGTGTTAATGTGTGCGAGAGTAACGTTCGCATTTGTTGTGGTGATTAATGTTGAATTGATATTCCCGATGGTTGCTCCACCAATATTTGCTACGGTTAAGTTGGCGGTAGAAGAGTTGAGTGTAACAACAGTTAGTGCAGTAATGTTTCCGAGGGAAGAATTCAGTCTGGTAACATTTGCTGTTCCAATAAGGGCAGTATTTGGAACGTTTACCCCAACGTTTGCATTGGTAAATGTCCAAGTTGATCCTGTCTGAGATTGTGGACCATCGGTTAAATTATTAGCAACTGCAATAAGAGCAGAAACAGCAGTCACCATCTGACCGAAAGTATTAGCTGTAGAAATCTGATTGATTGACATTACTTACCTTTTATGGTTGAAAGGTCACTAATAATTTTTCTTAGATTTTGCATCTCTGTTTCTAAACTTGATAGACGAGCCTTTGTTTCTTGATGTTCTCGTCTAGCATCCAGTGCCCGTTTCCTATTCTCTTTATACTTCCTTAATCCATTAACATCTGTGCTCAACACGGCACTCGTTTTCATGTCACGAACCAAGGTGGAATCGGTATCAACTTTGACTGTATTTAGACTCATAATTCACCCACTTAAAGTGATGGTATAGCGATAACTCTGAAATCTCTGATTCTAGGAACTCTTGTGGTGTCACTCGTGGACATCACAATTTTGATTGCAAAGTATTTAAATGATGTGAACGATCCGTACTGAACACGATCATCAGCAATATTGTTGCTACCTGGTGCAAATACAAATTCTACCATATCTTCTGAATTCAACGATACAGAATTATACCCCTTAATGGCAGTCATGAGCTTGTAACTCTTGCTATCAAAAGTATCAGGATCATCAGCCGAGAGTATCTTGTAGTACACATCAATTTGTGCTGCAGATGGTTTATATGCTGCAAAGTGTACTCTGAAGTCACCAGCATCCATTCCATCGGCTAGTGTTACTTTTCTGGTGATGTAACGTGCATTAGCTGGACCACCAGAAGGTTGATCTTCACCAGATACACTTAATGTGGCAGTGATCGAAGCGTTACCTGAGAAGGTAACAGTTGGTGTTCCTGTGTATCCACTTCCCGAAACATCAACCACCACGTTTGCTAACATATTTGTGGTTGAATTGATTTGCGTGTTGGATATAAATGCATTCGCTCCAGATCCACCACCCCCAGAAATAGAAACAGTCAATCCATTGGCATTAAACCAATTTCTACTAGAGTTTGTAACTGTGATAGAAGAATTAGACAATGGCAAATCGTTACACAAGTTCTCAATGGCAAGAATCGATAAGCGATCCATATCCACAACTGGAGATACATCTTTATTAGATGAACTCAAGAATATTCTGAGTTTCAACGATGATACGCTGCTAGTTGCAACACGTCTACCCAAAGTATCATCAAAGTACACGTTCTTTTCTAGTTCAATGACTCGGTTTTCTTCTTTAACCCCACTTGCCAAAGTCAATGCGCTCATCGTTCCAATAGCGGTGTTAGGAAGCAACAAGTTACCAGCAGTCACATAGTATGTATCGATAGGAACATTGCTGGTTATTCTGTTTTCTGGTGACAACTGGAACTCAACATTTGATGTTACAGCAGTGTTAAATTCTGCCCTAATCAATCTGAATGTCAAATCCTCTTCCTGAATTGGGTTCCAAGTACTTGAGTTCTGAGACTTAAAGAATACTCCCAAGTAAGGTTGTGAAGAAATCAATCGGTCTGTACCAATGATTTTTTCTCCCATTCTAGAGATGTACACAAAGTATTTTACTGAGTTGGCTAATAGAACCACACAGTATTCTGCCCCCTGTTGCAAGTACACAGGACCACTGAATTTTGCTTCAGTGTAGAGAGTTGCATCATCTAATGGGTTTAGACCGGCTGCATATGTTTCAGCTAATGTTCCTTCATCAACCACATTACAATCGGATGCATTCAAGATAACATCCGAACCTGGAATAACGGCAGATGAATGTGGGAATCCGTTCACAACTGGTCGCAATTGGACCTGTAGAGGAATGTTAGGATCAACACTCTTAATCAACAAACGAACTCCTGTCAACATGACTCCAGATGGGAACGAAACCTGATCAACTAAGAATGTTTGTGCTAGAGGATCCCACCATCCAACCAAACGTCTACCGATTACAGTATCGGTAACTCTTGAAGTAGTAACTGAACGGGTATCTTCTAGAACAGTTCGTTGAATAGTTGGGACACGAGTTGAGATAAGGGTATTTTCCTTTGTCTCCATCAATCCCTGAGCAACATACTTCACAGTTCCGTTAGTTCCCGAACCATCAATGGTACCATTGATAGAGTTAACGAGGGTGAATGGTCTTTCACCAGTTCTGAAGCTGAGTTCTGCTGTTGATGGAATAACAAAGAGTCCAGCAACCTCACCACGATAATCTGTCTTGAAATCACCAATAGAGTATGGTGTTGCCGTATTAGGTAATACGGTGATTGCAGGAGAGAATGTTACGTTTCTAGTAATATAGTTGTAGGCAGTGATGGTTGATGATTGACCCAATCCCTGACCACCAGTGAAGTAAATTTTCTGACCAACAATCGTAGTATTAGAGATACCAACGTTTGAGTTGGCGATATCATGCTGTAAGAGGATACTTGTTGTGTTTGGATTGGTGACAAATCCAGAATTATGGTAGTAACCGATAATCTTTGAATTTGCCCCGCTAGTTTCACCAATCAAGAATGTTGTGTTGGTTGTGTGCATAACATATGCATTGGCAATGTTTGCATCATCTCCACCTTGAACATTTAGAACACTAACGTTTGTATATCCATTCTCATTTCTATTCAATATAACTTGAGCAAATGCAGAGTTTGCACCACGAGCAGGATCCCAAACTCTCACAGTTTCAGAGTCCTGATAATCATCTTTGAAATCGGCTAGAGGATTATCGACCTTGATTACGTTTGGTCGGTTGCAATATGTGGTAACTGCTGTCTCATCAAAGAAAGCATACATGGTGGTGTTTGGGGCAAATGCAGTTCCAATGAACAACACACCACGAGAACGAATGGTTGGGATGATCGATACATCAACCACTCTGTTTCCAACTGATTGGGTAACAGTTTGTGGAACGAATGATGTTCTAACACCAGTACGAACCTGTTGCTGTGTGATATCAGTTGTGGTCCTCTTAACCACATTACCGAACACATCAACACGATGTCCTAATGGTCCTAGCCATCCTCTCCATTGTGGGTTTCTTATTTCTTCTCTCTGTGCAGTCACACCGGTCCAAGTTGTCTGCCATGAGTTCCAAACGGTTCCGAACGTGCTGTTTGGATCATTTGCTTCATTTTGTTCAACTGCGCGGGTGATAGCAGCCCAAGCATCGTTATCACCTTCCAAGTTAACATGAACATCAGGTGCCTGGTTGGTATCAATCCATGTATCTGAAGATGGATCCAACTTAATATTACCGATGAAGGCAACAGTGTTGAATGGGTTGACATTGACTGCCTGAGATGCAATAGACTGATCAATAAAGGTGACTTCAGTAAATGGAAGAGTTACATATGCACCCCTACGACCAAAATTAGTTGATGCTGTGGAGTTAATAGCAAGTTGTAATGCTCTCAAGTTAAAGGGTGGTCTTAATTCTTGTTCTTGAGGATCAATAGAACACTTATAATCACTATTGACAACATCACCAACACTATGACCAGTGAATGCATCGACGATGATACCGTTTTTGAATCGATTTGCACCAGTATCATCTGTAATTTCTAAGTTCTTTGCTGCCTGTTCTAAGAGACTGAGTGAGGTATAGTATTCTAATTTACTAATTCTCTGTTCAAGGGTACCGATATCCCTCATGGTGTATCGTCTGTTATCAGTATATCTCTGTTTCAAATCACCCAATGATGCAGTGAATTGAGGTAGAATAATAGTGTACAATGTCATCGCATTGTCTTTATCTGCAGGAGAAACAGGAGTCAATGAAGGAATACCCTGAAGAACTTCAAATGTACGATCACGAGTCAAAATAAGTTTGTCTACTCGTGGTAGATAGTATGAGAAATCTGTTTCAAATGCGGCACCAGATACCCCCAAAACAGTTTCATCATAGATTCCCAAGAAGTCACCATCTTGACGACGAGGACGAAAATCAATACAATCGCGCAAGAAATATTCTTTTCCTGTTGTTGCAGAGGTGTATGAAGGAATATTAGCATATGTGATGTTAGCAGATTGGTATGAATCAACAGTCAAATATCCAATACCAGAGTGTGCAAGATAGTCCACGTACACAACCACGTTTCCGGTAGGTCCAGCCACTCCAGGTTTCAAACGAATAGAAGCATGATCATAGGTATTATCTCGTTGACCATTATCTAAAGTGTAACGGGTGGTCATATCAGATGCGATTGCAACGTTACCATCAGTAATTGGATTGAGACCAACATCATACACCTTACGAAGTCTCAAAACGTCAGAGGTAAAGATAGATTGAGACTTAGAAGGATCCTTGAGGTTTAACCATGCAGCAGAGTTTGCATAGAAGGTAATCTGTGCTCCGTTAGCTCCACCGTTCTGGGAATACCACTGCACCAAACCATTGTTGGCATCTGGAATTTGAATTCCTCCAGAGTTCAACCCTTGTGCAACGTTAGCAACTCTTTGGAATTTCCCACGAAGAAGGTTTCCTAGTGTATGGGAGTAGGGAAGTTTAACCTTCACATAAACATCGGCGGAAGCTGCACTAAACATATTAGGAACAGTGATGGTCCAGGTTGAAGTGTTGCTGGTGGTTGTTACGGTTATTGTGTTTCCACCAGGATTTCCACTTGAAAAATTGATAACCTGATTATTTGCAATAGGAGATCCTGTGTTGTTTCTAACAACAACAAGAATATTATCGATTGCATCAGAACCAGACAAGGATCCGTTAACTGCAGAAGTTATTCCTGCTGCGCTAGTGATAGAGGCAACGTTTTGTGTGAACTGAACACCGGTATAGATTTTTCTTCCAGTATATTCACTGTTGGTTAATGGTAGCCCACCGACAACATCTTGTGCGGCAACAAATGCATAAGGAAGTTCAAGAATTGCACGGTTAAAGTTGGTATCTGCCAAGAATGCTCCACGATATGGATCTTCAAAAACAGAGTACTTGCTTGAATCGGCAATATCCATCTTTGTGGAGAAAATGTGTTGGTTTGCAACCGTATTTGCATAAACGATGGATTCAGAATCTTTAAACTCATAATCTAATCTATACTGGGTCATTGTTCCAGGGATACCAAAGGAGAAGGTTTCTTGACCCTGAAGAGTTACCATGTTTGTTGTACCATCATAGGATCCAATGGTATGAGTTTCTGATAGAGATGCCCCAGCATTATTTGTAATGGTGAACTTCACTCCAACGTATGCATTGGATACAGGTGAGAAGTTTGGTCCTAAACGCATTGTGTTTGCAGTGCCGAGCCCACCACAGTTACACACTAAAGATTGACCAATGTTGGCTTCAATGGTGTAGGCTCTCCAGATTGCAGTAGAAATAGAAGTTCCATTTGCTCCGCTCTGGTAATCAAGAGCACGAATCTTAATCGTACCAATCATCGTATTGGTTGCAATAGCAGCATTGGTTACATTGATATTGGCACTAGATACACAATGAATTACACCAGATTGAAGAGTTTTAAATGGAATTGGACCAGCAAGATTTGTGACTTCAATCCAATTTTGATAATCGATTGTGGTGTTGTAGTTTGTGACATTTGCAGCAGTTCGTGCACGTTCAGCTTTAATATATTGTGGGGAGATGGTCTCAAATTCATATCCCTGAACGTATGCCTTACCTGGTTCAACGACAATATTAAACGCATTGGCGTAGGTTTCATGTGGCTCAAATGCAATCTTGAATGGTCTAACTGTGAAAGATCCTGATTGATCGTTTGTTCTACGAGCCAAGGTTTCTTCCAACACTGAATAGGTTGGATAGACGATCTTCTTTGTTAATTCTCCATTGGAAACACGAAGCAATTCAATGAACTTGGTATCATCTGATGAATCAATTGCTCTCTTGGAGAAAGTCAAGGAAATCTTATAGCGATCTGCACCAGGAGCTTGATAGTTAGTTGCGTTTAGAGCGGGATCCAACAGAGATGAATCATCTGTTGCCGTGACAATAGATTCTTCTTTCTGCAATCCAATACGATAAGTTGGGGTTGTCCCATAGGCATCAAGGATGATTGTTTGTGGAAGAACCTTAACAAAGAAGCCGTTAACGAAAAAGACTCCACTATCAATACTACAAATAGATGCATCACCGATGATGGTATTGCTTGTAACCCCAGTTAATCCAGTTAAACTGGTGATGATATTGACTCTTGAAACGTTATCCTCAGTTGCAATTGGTTGGGTGGAAGCAATATTGAATGTTTGACCGGAAGTATATTTGAGAATGAGTGTTACTGGGGTGGTCAATGTTGCTTCTTGTGCTGCAATAACATATGCCCTAACTCCCTCACCCGCATCATCAACAACAAACTTACCAACATAATCGTTGATATCAACTGCATTTCCGTTAACATCATTAGTCTCAACACAGACATACTTGGTTTTGGATGTTTCAAGCATGGTCTGACCACCCGTGACAAGGGAGCCATCGCGGTAGATGCTATCGCCAAATTTCTTAACCTGATCTTGGAGAATGGTTTGTGAGGTTGTTAGTTCCCTAGCCTGGACAGGAAAGCTTGGGCGGAACATAACACGATGAAAATTTTTATCTTCATCAAAGTCATCAAAATATGGATTCTGGGTAAGATCAATAGCCATGAATTATTCCCTGTTAAATGATGAAAGTATTTATATTGCTTATTAAAAGGTTAGTACAATTTTAATCCACTCAGCTTGTCCAGGAGTACGAATTACAGGTGCCCTATTTTCGGTGTATACAAGATCCCCAGTTTCCATTTCTAGATATGGGTTGACCGATGAAACTACGGTTCTAGATACCCCAGAGTTTGCCCCGATCAACAACCCACCAGGAATAGGGGTACCACGTCTATTTACACACTCAATAGCATTGGATTGAACGTCTAGGACATCCCCAGAAAATACGGCATTAGATACCGCATTACCCTGATACACAACCTCATCCTTGAGATAAGATGGTCCTGATGTTAAAATTATTCGCGTAGACATGGAAATGGCAATGTTTGCATTCGCATGGCTAACCGGTTGTATTTCTCCATATTTATGAGGTCTTAGAAGGAGCCCAATCTGTCTAAAATCGTTATTAGCACTAATGGTGTCACCCTCAGTTGAATCGGTTTCACCGATCTTAACGGAAATCATAACAGCATTTGCGCCAAGTTCTCTTGCTGGGTTGAATCCATGACCACCATAAGGAGAGAGCACCATACGAACATTTGCACCAGTACCAGATCCAAATATTGTAGTACGGGCATTTTGTCTAACATATCCACTACCTCTATTTGTGAGGGTAACAGATGAAACGTTTCCGTTTGCATGGACATTAACACTAGCATTTCCCAATGTTCCAGATCCAAATACAGTAATTGTGGTGTTGGTGTTTGAATATCCAGATCCACCAGATTGAAGAATTAGGCGAGAAATTGCGCCAGCCACTAAGTTATTAGCAAACCCAAAATATGACTCTGATTGAGAGAGTGGGGCAGGGATCCACACCGAAGTTAAAAATTTACTGGTTGGTGGAACCTTATACATGTACTTCCAGGTATATCCATCACCAGGAGAGGTAAATCCATTTGCTGTAGTGTAGTTATTTGCTGGTTCGATGGTGGACATGGAACCATTTGCATTATCAATACACTTATAAACGTTTCCGCCAGAAGAATACACATACATCGAATTGGCAGATGAAAACAGAACATTACTAGTATCATCATATTGAGTGTAAACGGTATTTGCCACCCAGTTGATACGAGGAATCACAGGGAATACGTCGTTTCCTGTGATCTTTTTCCCACCCATAAAATTGTTGAAGGTATCAAAGAGGGTTGATTCTGTATCATAAATGGCTACGGCATTATCTCCGTTTGCCCATGCAGTTGGGCGACCAATCATGATATACCCAACACTAGCATCATTTGCACTAGTGACAAAGGTATCGTAGAATATAAATGCTCTCTCAAACCCTAATCGACGAGAAGTAGATGAAAAATTTGGCATAGTTATCCTTCCAGATCCATTCTTTTATTTATGATGTGGTCTGGTATGTGTTTGAGATATTGACACTAGTGACATCAGATACAATAATCTGAGAGTCTATGATGTATTCTGCTCGCAATTTCATACCGGCAGGATGCACCAATTCTTTCAATATTTCCTTATACTTAACCAATTCCGTCTCTGATTTTATGACATATGAAAAGTTGCTATAAAACCCTTCACTTTGTAATCTTTGATCAGAACTCAAGAACCCCTCTGTAGTTTGAAAGCGACCAGGAGCCATGAATAGGTTACTAATCATGATTGCCACCGCTTTAGCTTTCCCGTTACCTTTGGTGGTTAAGTCGATTGTTGGAGTTGATTGATACCCATATCCAGGATTTGTCACTCGGATAGAGCGTATCTTTCCAACAGGCTCTTGGGTTTGCGAACTCAATTCAAACTCTGCTCCACCAGACAGAACAAGTTCAGCCGCAACTTGACCACCAATTGCAAACGGATTTGTAGAGATTACTTGACCGGTAGGGAGGGCATTCTGTCTATAATTCATCCCCCCGATGAAATATCTACCATACACTCCAAGTTTTCTACCAGTAGAATTCCTAGTAAATGACGTGTTCACCACAAGATGGGTGTTATTTGATATTGTGGTGATATAACTCGATTCACTATTAACTTCAATTCTATCCCCAACAAACAATTCTGTGGTAAATGAGGTTCCTGTTCCAAACACCTGAGCATTTGAAATTGATGTATTAACATTAACCGTTCCGGCTACACGAGATGGTCTAAATTCTACAGTTTTAATTCCAGCATTAGCAGTATGTAGGCTAGTTACTTCTGCTGCAGCTCCAATTCCTATACCAACACCAGGTATATTTTCAAACGATACTTCATCACCCACTGAATAATTTGTTCCACCATGTACCACGTTCATTTTTCCAAGAATACCAAACCAAGATAGTGGAACGTTGGCACCGGCAGAATTTCCATTTGCTGTTGTTCCAGTAAGTTGAATGATTGGTGAATCAACAGCAAGAGTTGGTGGTGTACTGAACACTGATGTACTTGTTAGAATTGTTACTTCTTGAATTGGTCCAACTCGTTCAATAGGATACTTTCCTAATAGATAATCAGTGAATGCTGCACTCATAATGGTATTAACATTCTCAGATAATCCAGGTGTGAAATAATAATTTGGATCTGAGATAACAGTATTTGCCCAAAGAGAAAGAACATCCTGATTGATGAAATATGAATTTGGGTGAGTATTACCAGAAGTATCTACGGATAGAATTGCAGCATTCAATCCTGTGTTTGGTGTCGAGGTAATATAGGTCAATTGTCCAGCCTGATATCCGACTCCACCCTTTACAACACGAATATTTGAAATAAGATCAGTAAATACAGAATCAACAATTGCAGTGGCGGAATTTTGAGGAAATCCACCAGTTATTGTGACAACATCTCCAACATTATAGGATTGCCCACCCTCTGTGACAGTAATATATGAGAGGTATGAAATCAAACGAGCATAGATGTTAATGAATGAACCGGTTGACACATCATATGTCCATTTACCTTTGATGATTTCTGATTGTGAGAATGCGCCAATAGGATTACTAACTAATAGATCCAATTGAACAATTCCATCTTGAGTAATCTGTTGTAGGGATTCTGAAACAACTGAGGCACCAGAGGATTGCCCAATAAAACGAACAATAATTTCTCTTGTCTGAAATAGATCGATAAGATCAACACCGTTATAGGTTATTTTTATTTCTGCGTTTGATGCTGGAGCAGAATCAAAAATAATATATGGTTCGTTTGGGGAATGACGAAACCCAGATGATTGTAGAACCCCATTCACATATAATGTTGCAGTAGCTCCCTGAGAATTATCCAGTGCTCTAAATCTGGTATTGGAACCATTAGCAATTTCTGTGGTCCATATAGTAGAGTCTAAGCGAAGCGATGCGGAGTTTGCCCAACCACTTGTAGATGCCCTCAAAACACTAGTGTGTGGATAGTATACTTCAATATCCTGTCCATATAACAATCTGAATAGTAACTTGATAGACTTTTCTGTTCCTTTTGTACGATACAACTCTTTAGCATGTTGAATAAAAAATTCTGGTCTGGTAAGTTGTTGTTCTGAGAACAGAGGAAGAAATTGTTTGGTGAAATGAGATATAAAATTATCCAGACTAGCATCCATATCAATGGCATCAGGTAGACTCTTACTGAGATTCATAACCTGACCGGTAGAGTCCATCCATTCATAATATGCAGAAACAAAAACCACAAAGGTATCGTAGTTATTACGAACAAACTCAGGCAATTGTTGTCTTATGAGTAATGAAACTGTATTAGCCATTTTTAAATATTTCGTGAGTTGAATGCCAACGTTTATGATTTGCCGCGTCCACCATTTTTCCACATGAACAAGGATATTTCTTTTTTGGGATTCCTCTAGTTGATAAACTTAAATTTTTTCTCCACTCATCTGTTCTCTGTATCCCCCTAACACTATCACCTATGTTTCTTTTCCATTCTTCACTAAAAACTCTAGACACACCTATCTTAGATAATCCAATTCTTTTCTTATGAATCTCAGATTTTCTTCGTATTCCAACGATTTTACCTCCCATCTTAAGGGATTCTAAAACCGCTTCTTTCTTAGAAATTATCCCACTTAAAAATCTAACAGCTAAATCATCTTCCCACTTACCAAAACTTTCATATAAATCTCTGTGTCTTTGGATGTGCTCTTCTATAGTGATAATTTCTATGTTAGATGGGTCATCTGACCCGCCCATGTGTTTAGGAATTATATGATGACGATGTAGCATAGTTATTTAACCACAACATCGATGGAGATTGCTGTTGCATCATTTGAATCGAGTAGCAACAATTGATTTCTCTCAGTTTCAACAATTGAAGAATCTGGTTGAACATCAACTCGGATATCAGCAGAATCGGAAATGGTTTCAACAACAGTTAGATTGTTAATTACAAGTTCACCGGTTTGATAATCGATAGTACCGATTTCTGGGTTAATATCGACCTTTTCTGAATTGCTGTTGTAATAAAATAAACGAAGCGTTCCGAATTTAGATTGAACCACAGCAGAAGCACTAGCCTCTGAACCATCACCTTGTAAAGTAACAATTGCAGAAGTATATCCACTTCCACGTTTAACCACATTAATAGTCTCTACTCTCCCATTAACGATTGTGGCATTAGCAGTTGCCCCAGATCCATCACCAGTAATTATAACGTTTGGTGCCTTGGTGTAGTTGAATCCTGGATTCGTGATTGTGATGGAGTCAATTCCAGTTGAGGCATTATATACTTCCTCTATGTAGGCAGTTCTCAAGACACCACTATTGTCTCTTGCAGTGAATGCTGTTGATTTCAATGCATGTTGAATTGGGGTGTGTTTGAGTGCGGTTCCAAAATCAATATTATAGGTTGTCGATTTACCTAAAATGGGAACAAATCTTTTCTCTAGACGAACGGTTGTTTCTGATCCGATGATTGCAGGAAGAGTATCATCGATTTGTCTTCCAAACTTAGAGATAACAAAGCTTGCCCCAAATTGATTAAATGTTTCGTCAGCATACTCAATGATAGAATCTCTGATCAATGATGCCACTTGAGTTGAGCTGAGTAGAGTTTCTTTCCCATCAACCTCAACTCTAGTTTCAAATTTGAGATAGACATAATCAGGATCAACTAGAACTGGAGTGATGCTTAGGATTGAAATTGGAGTCAAGATATCAGAGACAATTCTATTCTTCTCTGCATCGTTTAACACAACCCCTTCTTTTGGAGAGATCGACACAAATACTTTTCCATACACTGGAGGAATATTCTCTTCCCCTCCCCAAACAAAGACACTTTGAATATTTGGGTACTTGGATTTTAATAGAACTTCATAGTCATTTTGAGTAACAGCTCTTCCCTGAGCAGTGTATGCAATGGGGGCATTTCTTCTAATGGATTCATCTGTTTCTCGCTCTGATCCACCGGAAGCCGATGAAACGGGAGTTACAGAAACGTTTGAAAATCCACCAATAGAACCAACCGCAAAGGAATTAGCCTTGTTAGCATTTTCACCAGCAGTGCTGAGATAGGTGGCAATAACCAAATTACCATTGGAAAGTGCTTTTGAAATTTTTCCATCTCCAAAAGTCAATCGATACTTGTTATCGGCTGCTGGACCAAGATAGTACACAGCACTGTTTGAGGTAAGAGAAGTGATATCAGTTGATAGTGTGTATACCTCTGAAGAAGTGTTTAAGGTTGAAACTTGAACCGTTACCAACAATGTGCTGGTGTCCACATCATCATTGGGCAAATCAAACTGAGAAGCTGGATTAGTTAACGCATCATAAACGAATGTTGCGATCTGTGGGGTACCTGATTTTATTTCAAGATTCTTAAAAGTAAATGTTCCATTCTCTTTGAATACGGTTTCTGCTCCAATATTCACAAATGTATAGTTGACTCCATCAATAGCTTCAGACTGGAATTGAGTAAAACGTTCTAGTGTCAAAACTGATTGAGTGTTTCCACCTGGTGGGGTAACGGTTACGTCAACAATAGCAGTAGATGCCCTTCGTGAAACAGGAAGATAGTTTAATGCTTTTGCATGAGACAATAAAGAATTTCTGATTTGAGCACTATCGATGAACAACTCATTCGCCATCATGTTATAGTAGAATGAATTGTAGTAAGTATTGTATGCCAACAGGTTGATGAGAATCGACAGAGCAGATCCTTCAAAATTATAGTCTAGAAATGTTGGTTGTGATTGAAGGTATGCCTTGAGATTATTCTTGATAGTCTCAAAATCCAATTCTGTTATCACTAACTTCTCTGCCATTATAGCACCTCTCTGGTAACTCTATATCCCATATAAGATTTATTGTTATGATAAGCCCAAGAAATGCCACTTGGCTTAAGGTTATTATTCCTACAAAATTCAGCTATGTTTTGTGTCCTAATTACACAATTTCCATCCCCAACTATAACCCAAATCTTATTTCTTACAACGTATGATCTTCCAAATCTTTTTAATGAAATTTTATATTTGGATTCAATCGAATATTTGTTCCCGTAATTGGGATTACCTTTACCAGAATTTCTTTTGGATGCTTCTAATCTCCATTCTTTTGTGCGGGATCTACCGGCGTTAGCTTTGCCTATAACTCTTCCCCACTCTTTATAGAGATCTTGCTTATCCATTCTTCCCGATAAGAATAAGTAAGCGCATTTATCTTCCCATCTTTTATAGTTCTCATATAACCATCTATGACATTCTATATGTTGCTCTAGAGTCAAATAACATATATTGTCGGGAGAATCTACTCCTTCCAAAGTACCAAATCTTTCCTTCCATTCGTGTTTGGGGATAATATGATGTTTATGGTGTTCCATCAACGAACCTTTTCCAAAATAAAGCTAACGGTGAATGGGTTTGGAAATGTGTCGATGAATACCCTCAACGTGACATCATACCTATTTTCATCTTCATTTGGAGTAACAATCAATGATTGTATCTTCGCTCTAGGTTCAAAGTTATCAATGGTCTCCTGAATGAACCTAGAAATATCTCTGGCAGTAAAATCGGAGACGTTTTCAAATAGCAGCTTACGAATGTTTGACCCTACTTCTGGGTGAAACGGAACCTCGTGGTGATTCAATTGCAACAAGTTGACAATGGATCGAACAACCGAATCCTCATTCCTCTTCAAAACAAGATCCTTCCTAATAGGATGGATATTAAAATCGAGAGTGAAGTCTTGATAGATGGTGGTGTTTGCCATAATAATCTATTTATGTCGTTCTTTTTGCTAAGATATTAAGAAATCCACCAGGATTGGTATTACTAATGGTATCGAAAATGAAGTGGGCACAAGGATTACCGTTTAATGCTTCCATAGTCAATCCTAAGGCAGCGGATTGTAATTGATTTATGCAATTTTGAAGGAACTGTGAATCCTTATCCATGATACCCTGAATGGCATTAGATATTTGAGCCAATTGATCTGTGATATCTGCCAGTGTTGCTACCCCTCGCTCCAATCTACCCATTAGAGTAGCTAGATCATTGGTGTATGATTTAAAGGTGTCGGAAGAGAATAACCCAGTAGCACCCCCAAGAACAGCCAAACAATCAGAACTTGCCCCAAGGATGGACAGCATATTTTGCATCTGTAAGCCGATGGACATGATATGATCTAGTCCAGGTGATTGGGTACCTTGGCTTCGTATAAGACCAGACAATCTACCTGTGTGCATCATAAAGTTTCCAAGGGAGGATCGAAGATCTTCAAATGGATCTGTTGCAAGGTAGGCGGTTGCATCACCGGAAGTGAAGTTTGGATTTGTGATGGATCCATCAGCAACATTCTTAACATATGTTTCAATTTTTGCAACTCCATCCCCAATGAAATTGGTATCTGTTGTCATGGGGTTAGAAAACAAAGACCAAGGATCACTGGTCATTTTGTCGGTTAAAGTCTTTGTAACATCAGTGTACCCATTTTCCACAGGTGCAAGTTTTGGAATTTCTATACTAGGAAGATGAGCAAAATCGAGATTGAATGCCATGATTACCCCGCAAACACAGTAGTTGAACCGGTTAGAACAACAGATGTACAATCAATAAGATCAGTCTGTCTGACCAAAGGAACCCCATTACAGAAAACAGTAAATGATCCACCAATACTCACCCCACCATGAACCTTAAATAAATTTGTATGTGGTGCCCATTGGTCTCCAAATCGAACTGCCGGAAACCCCTCAACAAACACATCAGGGGATCCGGTAATAGCCGGTCTTGGTGGGTAATAGGTTGCCCCCTCTGGATGACCGCTACACATATCTATGCCCATTCGACAAACGCCAAGTGGTGGTCCTCCAGCCATTTACCCCTCCGAAAATGTTCCAGCAGTCACAACCGCAACGGGAAGTGCGGGAGGAATGATGGTTGTTGGTGGTCCATTAAGATTTAATGGAAGACCATTGATACTCATGGGACCAGTTGCCATGTGGGATTGTGTAAGTGCTTGAGTCTTAATTGCAGTGGTACCATTCAACACAATCTCTTGTCCAGCTTCAATATTGACACTTCCACCAGCTTTTAAGTTGAGATCCCCACCCGCAGTGATATTCACATCCCCCTTTATATACACATTCTTATCGGATAGAACAATCTCATATGCACTAGAATGAATCCTGGTAACTTTGGTTCCGTCTGGATGAATTTCTTCAAACGTCCCAGATCGATGATAAATGTGTACGCGCTCTGCCCCAGGAGTATCATCAAACTCTAAAATATGACCAGACTCAGTTTCCATAACCCTATTATATGGATAAGTTGCATTGTATGGTGTTGATGGTTCACTCCATGTTCCACTCCCCGCTTTGGGAACAGCTTTAGTGGTACTAGTTTTTTTGAGTTGAATTGGAGTGTTTGTAATCTTCTCATTTCGAGCCAAACGAGATAGGGCGGATTCATTTAGTCTTTTTGGATTTCTTTTACCACTACCATTTCGTATAGACACAGACCCACCAGCAACCGTTACTGATTCTGGACTTTTTGGTGCCTGTGATAATTGAGATGCTGTTCGTGGATCTGAAAATCCTTCTGATGCCCCACGTTGCTCAGCAGGAATACCTGGAATGGTTCCCATAATCACAGGAACTTGACAATCTTGACCATCAAAATAAAATCCAACTACATAATCTCCCTCTTTTAATTGAGGAGAAGATGTGTCATTTAATGACATCATGGGTTGTGCCCATGGTAATTGATTTGTTGGGAGATCTGCTTTATTTGGGGTGTGTGCGCCGATAATACGAACCCTGCATCGCCCAACCTTCTTAGGATCTTGACGATCTTCCACAACACCAACCCACCAAACAAATTGTGTTCCTATATTTGGGAATGCATTAATCATTATAGTTCTCTCACTTTATTCAAAACTTTATCAGTGCCAAGTGGAAGAGGCATAGGGGTTTTCACAGAATCTTTGCTTAATTCCAATACACAAGTATATTTGGTTCGATCAATTTTATGACTAATAGCAGTAATCAAATAATTTCCACTATAGACATCATCGATGGGCTTTTCTGCTCTGGATTGGATTGCGGGTGCAGGAAGATTTAGTGTGATAACTTGACCCACTCGTAAATATAAGTTTCCAGGAACCTCTACCTTTATCTGGAAATTGTGTAATCCAGAAAGATACGCATTTCTCTGAATCATCCAATTATCTGGTTTGAGATAACTAGATGCCACTCTAAAGAAAGATTCGTGGTGTTCAGTGACAGGAACTTGTGTTCTATCCTTACTCATTTGTATATAATTGTATGGATTAGTGTGTTTTGTCTGTGCAAATAGAGATGCAGCATTAACAGAACTCACAGAGATTTTTTGAGAGAGCAAATCAATCATAGTTAATTTTCCAGAATATGCGCCAGATCCAAATGAACGAATCATATCTGGACTGTTAACTAGTTCATAATGATATGCCCCCTCATACCTCAATTCAGTATCAGATTTTTCATTCTTCTCACCATGAAAATTCATGGGTCCGAAGTTAATAGACTGTAGAGGCTCCTGCTGCGAAAGCAATTCTATCGAAGAAAACTGGTAGCCTTCGGAGGTCTCAAAAAATACAAATGAACATCCAGGAGCCTGAGCAGTTCTCGCCATTCTAGACAACCAATTTATTGTGTAGAATGGAGTCCAATATGGAATGACTACATCAAAATTCCCCTGTGTTTCTGTTAATGCTGTGCTTGGAAATTTTTTAGGATCAACTTTAAGAAACGTGGTACAAATATCTCTAACAATAGAAGAAACAGTTTGCCCCTTATATGATTTTGATATTTTTTGTGATTCACTGAGAATTGCTTCTTCTGAACAGAAGTGAAGAATATAATTTTCAGAACCAGATGAAGATTTGCTCCTATTGGTGATTTTATAGACTCTAAAAACCTTATCAAGTTTCCATGGACTTGATGGTTTGGTAATCGTGACTGCCAAAAATTCCATTCCAATAATTGGAAGGATATTAATGAGATTTTGTGTATCATTGATCATCACCGCACCACTCATTGTGTTACCAAACAAATCTTCTGAGAGATTTATCTCATATACAATTTGTCTGATATCAACAGGGGTACCTGATGTTCCAACGAGCACTAATTGATCAAGGGTAAAATCTGTTGCCTTTTGAATTCCATCTGCCATAATTATATTGCCATAATTCTCTCAAGTTCAGAAACCACTTGAGGAACATAATCTGATTTTAATAGTTGGATGACTCTCTTACTTTCATTATTATCTACTTCATAGGTATATGAATCAACCGAAGATCTTGTAGTTGTTACAGTAACGGTTCGTCCCCCAGCAAATGTATAAACCACAGGAACCAAACTAACCAACGAGTTGTACTTATCCAAATCAATAATGGTTGTTTCTGAACTGGTATATCCTGCAGAATCCACTTTGGTAACAGTCATGGTGTAGTGATGAGTGGTTGCTTGTGCCACGGCAACAGATCCATACTTTTCATTAATAAATGCAATTAAATCCCCGTATTTTTTCGGCCAATCTAAAAGTGGATCAAGAATATTGTTTAGAAGAGTAATCACCCAATGATAATGAGATGACCCATAATATGTATCCGCCAACATTTCTGGGGTTTCTCCATCACGAATAACATATTCATGAAACAATTCTTTATTCTTCAAAATGTTTCTGATGGGAGCTGCCCGATGAAATAAATCGGTGGCATACTCCACTTCACCAGGAGCAACACTAGGATTTAATGTGTACCCAAATAATGGAAAATTAGTAAAATATTCTGCTGGCATTAATATCCTCGTTCTTCTATCAAGTCTTTGGTGATGAATTCAAGTTCTCTAAACTGCAATGTTAAGCGAGCATGAACAGGTGAACCATCTGGATAAAATGCAGATCCGGTTGGACCATAATCAACTGTTACGTTTTCAAGAACACATGTAGAAATCTTTCCCATAGAGTTTACAGAGAATTCAATGTCGAAATCTGATGGGGGGACGAAGTATCTACCAAACTGTCCACCGTTGCTGAGAATTTCAGGTGCCGAATGGAATTTGAATGACTTAATGATCTTCTGAACAATTCTCCCCTCGCTAGCACTTCTTGGAGCAAATGCAAATTCAAAATTGAATCTTCTCAATTCTGGTGTTTCATAGATCACATCGATTTGTGGGTTTAGTGCCAAACCAACTGCAGCCAATCCCTGTCCCGTGTCACCAAGAAGAGTTCCAAGTCCAAATTCACCAGCAAGTCCACGAGTCTCATTAGATTTTAAATTAGCAAGACCACCCTGAAGCCCACCCTCCATAACAGATTTTATAAGGGATCCACCCCCCGAAGCTAGCCCCAAAGCCTTTCCAAGTACATGCCCAGACAAACTTACATCTCGAAATTGATTTTGGTATGACCATGATAAGGTATCAGGCATATACAAACGAATTGCCGTCTTGGTTCGTGAAGTTTTTCGACCGAACCCGATATTGGTTCCTTTGAAGTTTTTTTGAAGACCTGGGCGACCTTGTTGGTTTATGGCTACAGTAGACTGTATCGGTTGATTTTTGGCATTAACTGCCACAATGGATTTACCACTACTATCCTTCCTAAACTTCGATAGATCCTGAATATTGATAAAGAAGGTGATATAGTATGGGTGTCGAACATCACCAAGGTTAGATGGATAGTTGATAAACTCATACTGATAATTCTTTTGGGCATTACGTTTTAATGCCCCCTGTTCGGGAGTATCGGGAGTAATTGTTTCTTGAATCGACCCAACAAGTTTTCTACCTTGCTTATCAGCAAAGTCTACTGCTCCACTAACCGCTTCCCCAATTTTACCGAAAAAACCACCCTGTTCTTCAGCCATAAATACCTCCGATAGCTATATTTATCATGCAATTTGGAGAATTATTTCAACTTCATCCTAAATACATACACACTTGAACAAATATATATGGAGGGGTGTGATGTATTGTGAATGTGGGTGTGGAATTTTAACGAAAGTATCGACGGTAACTGATAAGTCAAAGAACTGGGTTAAAGGAAAACCACTTCGATTTATTAGGGGGCACCGTCCAAACTATAAATTAGTGGGGAGCCAATATGGGTTATGGGTGGTATTGAAAGAAGATGGAAAAAACATAAACAATTCACGGATGTGGTTATGTGAATGTATGTGTGGGAAAACTAGTAAGGTCAAGACATCCGATTTGATTCGTGGAAAATCTAAAGGATGTAGATCTTGTGTGATGATAGGAAAGTTTGCGGGAGAAAAGAATCACAATTATAAACATGGAAGATTAATCGGGGTGTCAACCACCAGAGCTAGGAACTCCAGAAAAGCACTGAGAATACTACACGCAATATCAATATTAGAGGAATTATCACCTGATATTATAAATCCATGCCTCAATATGCAAGCAAAAAGGGATTCTTTATACCAAAAAATAAATCAAAATATGTTGGAAACCCCGACCAAATTATTTGGAGGAGCACTTGGGAACTAAGAATAATGGGCATCTTAGATGTAAATCCAAATGTAATCTATTGGTCAAGTGAAGAGCTTGTTATACCTTATTATGACCCCGTAAAGGGATGTAATAGAAGATATTTTCCAGATTTTCTTGTGAAAATAAAAACTAGCTCAGGAGAAATTAAGACGGCTATACTTGAGATTAAACCAGATTATCAGACAAATCTTCGGAAACCTCCCCCAAAGCGAATGTCTAGAAAATTCATTTCTGAAGCAATGGATGTTGCGACCAACCACGCAAAATGGGAAGCGGCGACCAAGTTCGCAAAAGAACAGGGATGGGAGTTTAGAGTTATCACAGAAAAGAACTTTTCCTTCTAAATAACATCATGCCAACTATCATAACCAAAGTACAAGAACAACTGAATAAAAAGAAGAACATTCTTCCTCATGGAAGAGAGGCACAGAACTGGCTTTTGGAGAAGGTAAAGAACCTTCGCGTGAAGGGAATTGACAGGCAACGCCTTCTCAGTGAAGGAAGAACGAAGAACAAGACCATAATAGGAAGGTTCTATTTCTATTTCTATGATGCCAAACACAAAGAAGAGCTTCCCTATTTTGATAAGTTTCCCATGGTAGTTCCTATTGAACAATATCCAGATGGGTTTCTAGGATTAAATCTACATTATATTCCTCCAAGGGATCGATTGATTCTATTAACCCAACTACAAAAATTTGCTAATGGGTCACTTAATGATGAGAGAACACGTTTAAGATTGTCATATCCTATACTGCGAGCTGCCCATAATGCATATCGGGCAACTCCATGTGTTAAGAGATACTTGACAACACACATTAAATCGAGGGTTATAGAAATTCCCGCAAACGAATGGCATATTGCTGCCGCCCTTCCATTACAGAAATTTAGTGGAGCACCATCATCAGAAGTGTGGTCGGATTCAAAGGAGAAATACTAAATGGCAGGGTTGCATCACGAATTTCTAGCACATCTAAAAAACACTGGGGTATCTAAGACATCACACTTTCAAGTGATGTTACCCGTTGACCCTGCGTTGATTGGTGGGAAAACTACGTTTGATTTTGGGAGAACTCTCTCCTTTCGCTGTGAAGCAACAGATCTTCCAGGAAGACAGCTTGTAACACAAGAGAATAGAATTTATGGTCCAGTTTATAAAACCCCATATCAATCATTGTATCAAGAAATTACATTAAATTTTCTTGAAACTCAAGACATGACCATCCGTAAATATTTTGAATTATGGGTGGACTTTATTTTTGAATCGGTTTCTAATAGATTGGCTTATCCAAACCTCTATAGAAAAGATATCCTAATTACACAGTATGATATTTCCCCAAAACAACCAGAAACGGCTATCACAGGTATTCAACCAACTACAACAAGACCTAGCAACAATGATACCCTCGCTCCTCTATTGACATGGAATTTGATATCAGCATTTCCAACAGCAATCAATCAAATGCCTGTGAGTTGGACAGAAGATGGATTTCATCGTGTTTCTGTAACCATCGCATATGAGTATTATGTGTTATCAGAACCATCACAACCAAAGAAGCAATCGAAGGTAGAAGGATCAACAACGAAGAGGAAAACAGGTTCAGCAAAATAACAATGAAAGGTGAATTATTATGGCGTTACCTAAATTGACAGTTCCATTTTATGACGTGGTATGCCCATCTGGTCAAAGAATATCATTTCGACCATTTTTGGTAAAAGAAGAGAAATTGCTGCTCATTGCTCTAGAGTCTAAAGATGCAGATACTATTTTTAAAACTGTTCTGCAAGTACTACAAAATTGTGTGGGTGATGTATCAAATATTAAGGTAGAAAAGCTTCCCTTATTTGATATCGAGTTTCTATTCCTAAACCTTCGGGCTAGAAGTATTGGTGAACAGGTTAAGTTGAAGTATGAGTGTAAGGCACCAGTTTCTAACACAGAAACAGGAATTGAAACATCTTGTGGTACCATTTCGGAGTATTTTGTTAATCTTTTAGAAATTAAACCATCATTCGGTGAGGGTCATAATAAATACATTGAATTGACTGATAGTGTGGGGATAACCTTAAAGTATCCCACATTCAAGTCATTCCAAAAAGTTGCTCGAAAAGACCTACCACCAGATGAGGCATTCTCATTTCTATTGGAGTGTATCGAATCTATCAATGATGCTGATACGGTAACTATGGCGTCAGATGTCACGGCAAATGAATTGGAAAGCTTTATCGATACACTTTCCCATGAACAAATTGCAAAAATGGACAAGTTTTTTAACACGATGCCCAAGATCGAAAGTGTAATCCATTTTAATTGCCCCAAATGTGGAGCAAAGGAAGATATCAAGGTTTCTGGGCTTGACGATTTTTTCGTCTAGTCCTGGCTCATGATAACTTAGCAAATTTTTATACCACAAATTTTGCTTTGGTCCAGGATCATAAATTTTCAATAACTGAACTTGAAAGTTTACTTCCATGGGAACGTGCCGTATATCTTACATTAGTTCAACAAAAGGTAGAAAAAGAAAACGATAGAATTCGACAAATGAATGCACAAAGAAAAACAAAATGATCCATCATATAATACCAAAACATGAGTGGAAGAAAAGATTTGGAAATCTCAAAGGAGTAAATTCTATTGACAATCTTATAGAACTTACGGTGCAACAACATGCACAAGTTCATGCATTATTATATGAAATTAATGGAGAAGAATATGATCGAATTGCATCAATAACACTATCGGGTCTTATTGGACAAGAAGAAGCAATGAAATTAACTAGTTCTTGCACAATGATGGGGAACAAACATTGTCTGGGAAAAAAGAATTCTTTGGGATATAGACACACAGAAGAATTTAAAAGAAAACAAGCCGAAAGACAACGGGGGAGAAAACACCCACACACAGAAGAACATAAGAGAATGATTTCACAAATACAAACCGGTAAAAAAAGAGGACCATATAAAAGGAAAAGTAAATGAACGTTAACAATCCACAACCACAAGTCAAAGTAGAGCTTGGACAGAAGACACAGAAGGAAATATTACAGGCTCTTACTAAAATTAAAGCCGAAATTTCTGAGGCAAAGAAGAGACAGAAGACTGCAGCAGATGTGGCAGCAGATGTCATTGCTTCTGGTGGGGGTCCATTTGCTGCTGCCAAAGAAGCATTGTCATTTAAAGCATCAAAAGCAAAAGCGAAGATAAAAGATCGGTTTGATCCCCTCAATATTATCAATCGAGCAACAGGATCCAAACTTGCCACAGCTCTTGCTGGAAGAGCAATGGGAAGATCTGAAGCATCAATTCGTTCTGCAGCGGGACTACAAAAAATAGAACCAACCGTTCCATCCGTGGCAGAGGAAGTAAAGGACACTACCAAAGAAGATCATAAGGCTACGCGAGTAGAAAATGAAAAGATTATCTCTTCATTAGATCTTATTGCCAAGTCCACTGCGTTTACTGCAAAAAAGGTTAGTGACATTGCAGATAAGATGGGTGCTAGCAAGAAATTTATGACGGATAATTCCGGTAAATTAAGAGACAAGGCAACTGGTCAGTTTGCTAGTAAAGCAGAAGCCGAAGCACAAAAAGAAGAAACAAAACTTCTAAAGAACATATGGAAGCAATTGGAACATCAAACCACCATTACGGAAAAATTTCAAGATCACCAAAAAGACAATGCGGCAGCAGAACGATATAAGAAGGAATTTAGTAATAGAAAGGCAGCAATCGTAAAAGATAAAAAACCAGAAATTGGTAAGGAGGAAAAGGGAGGTCTGTTAGGATTTTTGGGTAGCCTCAGTCCATTCTTGCTTACTGCCCTTGCTCCTCTCGCTGCTGCTATAGCTCCAATTCTATTGACTCTCGCTCCCCTTGCTCCAGCCCTTGCATTGGTAGCAACGGCAGCGAAGATGGTTTATGATAGATTTGGATCCTTTGGTGAAGCGTTCACCATGGCAAAGGAAAGTGTAGTTGGTTTCGGGGATACTGTAGTGAACACAGTTAAGGGTATTGGAACATGGATCACCGATTCTTTAACTGCCGGTGGTGACATGATAATCGATGCAGGAAAATCTGTGGTGAATGGTGTAAAGAGTTTGGTTGGATTGGGAGAAACCCCAGAACAACAACGAGCACAACTTGAAAAGGAAGCTGCAGAGGGAAGTGGGTATGCACAGAGAAAACTCGCAAAGGAAATTGCTCCACAAGAAAAAGTAGAATCGGCAGCAAGCAAGTTGGCACCAACTATTGCTTCAGGACTAGGATCTTCTCCACAGACAGCAGTAACAAAACAAACGATTGATGATGGATCATTGAAGCAACAGGTAATGGATGCCCTAACGGGAAAACAATCCCCAACAGGATCAGTTGAAGATAGAGCCGCAGTAGGGAAGGTCACTAGTGCTGTTAGTAAGGCATATAAAGAAACCTATAAAGATATGCAGGGGAAGCCTTTACTTTCGGATCCACAATTAGAAAAGAGATTGCCAGGGGTGGTTGATGCTACCTTAAAATCACTATCGGGAAGCTTGCCATCAGTAACCCCAGAGGTATCCAGTGTTCCAAAGGTGTCTGAAGTAGCTCCAATAGCACCACGAACAGGGGAAATGTTGACCGAAGCTGCTGATTTTAAAGCAGATTCCTCCATGGCACCAGTTCAACAACAAGCTACACCAGTCATTACTAGTGTAAAACAGAGCACAATAAACAATAACACCATACAACAATCAATACCCAACCCAAGAAGCTCAGAATCTTCATTCATGAGGGTAAGCACCAGGGATTTCGCAACCTCATAAAACCACCCCCGTAATGCTTCAAAACGGGCATATAAACGATTATTCCCCCCAAGATACACAAATGCCCATCATCCCCTAAAGAATGATGGGCACTCGATTTACTACCGATCTCAGATTACTTATCGGCTAGGTTCTTAAAAAATGACAAATCCTCATCATCAGCTTCTACCTGAGCGGGTTGTGATACCTGCTTGGGTGTTGAAATTGGTTCATCGTCATCATAATCTGAAATCTTACCCTGTGACGCTTCAGCAGATGCAGTCTGGGGAACTGTTCCAATTACCTTTGCCCTACGATTTTCAAGTTGATCATATGGCTTAAAGTTTTTCTTGTCCAAGAATTCCTTTAGAGACTGTTCCTGTTTCCAAATTGCTTCCATCTTCTCATCCGAATCTGCAACTGGACCCTTTGCAGCAAATTCACTCTTATCGTAGTTCCTATAATCATCAACGCGACGAATCTTCAACTTGAAGTTAGCCCCATCCCACAAATCAAAGGGGCTAAATGCCACTTCATCTGGAAACTCTGGGTGCATCTTCTCATACACCTTATCGAAAATCTTCTTTCCAAATTTAAACAACTTCACCTTGCCATCATTTTCTGGCTTTGCAGGATCGGAGACAACGAGAATGTTGGCGATGTAATGAAGTTTTCGCTTCCTTGTGCGAACCACAGCTTGATTGGCTTCGATACCAGAATTCCAGAGAACATTGTTCCCTTCACAAACTGGACACTTCTCTTCAATTGTAGTTGGGCAGTTGTTAATGAACCAACCACCTGGACCCTGGAAACTATGTGAGAACATGCGGACCCAAGGCAACCCATCTTCACCATCTTGGGGAGGAGCTGGAAGGAAGCGAATAATAGCATGACCATTACCCGCCTTATCGACAGTAGGTTCCCAGAAACGATCATCTTGCTTATTATTCTGAGAAAGCTTCTGAATTTCTTGAGTAAGCTTTTCAACAGAACCACGAGAACGTTTAAGTGTATTAAAATTGTATGACATAAAACCTCCGTATAATTAGTATTAATATTATCCACAGAAACATGATATGAAACTATTTATCTTGGGACAAATACTCTTTTATCTGGCGGGATAGATTCTTTTTATCCACATCCATGAAGGGCAAGTATCGCTGAAGCCGCAATTTCCACTTGGGAAAAATAATCGTATCTTGAACTCGTTTGGACCACGATTCAAAACAACCTGTCAATACATCTATCGCAATGAGTGTTTCTAATTCAATCTCACCACACATTACAGAACGTAGTAGTGGCGGATATCCATCTTCCAGTTCATCAATCGTTAATGCTTTCTTCAAGTCATCAACACTTCTGATTCCAATTCTACCCAAATCTTCAATTGTTCTATATTCCAAAGACTCTTTGATTTTACGATGGTGAAGATACAGATCATACATCGCATCGCCATTCAACTCTCCAACCCAAGCTTTCGGATTACTCAAGAAGACTGAAGCCACAAAAAACTCCAACTCTTCTTTTGTTCCAAACTTTCTCGCCAGCTTATGAAAACTATATTTGTCTTTTCTCTTATCAAAGGTTTCCATGCTACATCGATACGTTCGATTATACTTAATGTAATCGTAACTATCGGTTGTAAAATGTAGCTTTATTCCCTGATAAACGAGAAATGCATCATATCCAGTCATATTAAATTGGTAGCTTTGCACCCTTCTTTGCGCTACCCCGCAACAAATTCAATTCCTGAACCTCAACCCTAATCTCTTCTCGTAGAGTTTTTGTCAACAAGGATGCTGCAACAACATTCTCCATTTCATGTTCATCACAATACTGAACAAGTGTATCCCAAAGACTATCACCTGTTGCCTGTGCCCGTTTCTGTATCATGTCACTGAATGCCAAAATTTCTGATCTGGTTGGCATCATGACACCTTTGTTGTCACCTTGAGATACAATTTTTCAAACTGCTCATGTTCCATTTGTTCCTGATCAAAATTTTGCTTATGATGCACCTTAACCAATTTTGAAACCATCTTGGTTGGGAGTCCAAGATCCTTTACAAGACTCTTCTTTGCTTCACGAACATAATCCTTCTCACCCTCGGCACGAGCTAATGCATTTGAGGTTTCCTTAAGAACCTGCATCAACTTGCTTCGTTGCTCAGGTGTCAAACTATCCACATCAACTTGCTGCTTCGCTTGCTTTGCCATAATAAACCCCCTAAGTTAAATTTGGTTGATCTGTATAAAACAAATGATTCCCCACTCGCCCAACGTACACCTTTTCATTCTTCCACTTTGGACTCACATAATCAGCATGGTAGTAAATGGCTTTATTCATGGTTGTGTGAATCAGTTCCCTCTGCCAGTGATTTGAGAGAACACGTTCCGCAATCATCTTTGATTCTTTCCATGCGCCACGAATTGGTCTTGTTAATTCTTCATTACACCAATATGAGAATTGGCAAATTTTTCTTTCACTGACAATATGTGACTGTTTAACAACCCCACATATGGTCTTGGGGTATCGTTTATTATATACACGATTGATAACCACCATCGCCACGGCTTCTTTACCCAGTTCCGATTGATTAGCCGCTTCATAATATATGGCTTCTGCCAAACACCGAACATCTCTTTTTGTGGCGGAAACCTGAAGGGGAGGAACAAATTGTCTTGTAATGTATCGAGAATAATCTCCAAGGGTTGCATCGGGCTCATGTGTCATAAGAGGAAACATTGCCAACGTTGATAGGCACAACACACACAGCCCAGTAAATTTATAAATCCAACGAATCATAATTACCTCACAATTGGATTTTCTTCATAGTATGTGTCGATACATTTTTGTAGTACCGGCAAATACGGCTCTTTCTCCTTTAAATATACCACAGGATGGGGTTCAGTTTCAAGTGCCATGAGAATAACGAGCTTTCGTATTGGAAGCCCAGTTCTCTCTTCAAACATTTCCGCATAAGCTGTTGCTTGTACAAAGTAATTTAAGATCCACGCTTCCGGCTTAGACTTCTCTGCAGTTTTAAAGTCAAGAATTGTAATCTCATCATCCCAGATTGCTATGGCATCGGCTCTACCAGCAATCCTTAATCTGTCTGAGTACAATCCTTGCTCTACAGCATACACCTGTTTAACGTGGTTGTCAAGTTTTCTTTGGATCTGTAGAAATAACTCTTTTGTGGTAGGCATCATTCCGGCTCTTTCCATGGGGGAAAGACCAGATATCATGTACTTTTCACACATTAAATGGACACCAGTACCTCGATTGGCTCCACGCTTAGTCTTCTTGTCTGCTGCAGCATCACCAACCCTCGCTCTCCATGCAGCAATACCATCTCTCGACAAGATTCTTGAAATTGTGGAAGCGGATGGATAATGATTTCCTTGGGGGGTTGTGTAGACCCTCCCCCCATCACTGCCAGTGACAGAGGGGAGGTTGAAGTCTAATCCAGGTGCAGTAATTTTTTCAAATTTGGATTTCGTTTCCAGCATCTTTATATTCACTTTCACGTATAATAAATTCTTTCACAAGTTCATTTCTCACAATATCACTATGATTAAATTCAATCTTCGCAAAACATTCGATACCTTCAATGATCTTCAAAAAATGATGGAGTCCTTGTCTGTCCTTATAGCGTTCAAGATCACTCTGTCTATAGTCTCCACTAAAAATCAAACGTGAATTATCACCAACCCTGGTTATCACCGTTCTTAATTCATCATACGTGAGATTTTGCATTTCGTCAACAACAATAATTGCATTCTTGAACGTGATACCTCGGAGATATGAGGTTGTGGCAAACGTAATCTTTTTACGTGCCTTCAATTCCTCATATGAAGTTGCTTTCTCAAAAAGATCGGTACAGATCTCACGATAGGGTTCTTCATATACAGAAATTTTTTCTTTCAACGTTCCAGGAAGATAACCAATCTCCCTGGTAGGGACAACTGATCGAATGATAATCACTTGTTCATATTTCGATTCAATCTCCATGACTGCACAGAGTGCCATATGCATAGAGATATAAGTTTTACCGGTTCCTGCAACACCATGAAGGATTAAGTTATATCCTTTGTGAAATTCCTTATACGCTTTATTTTGGTTAATGGTTATTGGTTTCACATGCTTACATGATAAAGGAGTAGCAACAGGTGCGACTGCTTTGCGTCCCATGCGATGTCCTTTGTTGAGGTTACACTTCTCTTCGTGATGAAAACCTTGACTCTTTTGGTCTACCAAAATGATATCGTTCAATCGGTTTTATAACACCCTCAATAAAATCTGAAGGAGGACGTTTGACCCCAAGAGCAACAGGATCACCAACGTTCATCTGGCGGAATGTAATCTCATAGTCTGGATTCTCTTTTAGAAAAGATTCCATAGCAGCAATAGTCATAAACTTTTCTGTCACTTCACCGGTTGGTTTGTGGAGGATATCATATGTGGGCATGTTATTTCACCTTAACAGCAGGGGCGTTATCAATGACTTGTTCGTAATCGGTGTTGTCCCTCAAAAATGTCTGTAGTTGTTCATAAGACATCATCGGCAAAGCCTGAGGTTCCCCACCTTCTTTCTTACGCACAGTATAAAATGGCATAATCACTCCTTTTATTTAGATAAAATCGATTGTTGTGATTGGGTTTGTTGGTTTATATTGTTCAGTGCAAACAGAAACATTGTAATAATCTACTTCACTCTCTCTCACATGACCATATCCTTCATGAATATGACCAAAAATATGAACTTTGGGTTTATGTTTTTCTATGATATTAGATATTCCCTTTTCCCCAACATGGGGGTCTTCTCCGAAATGAGGATCCAAAACCCTATCAAGAATTCCATATGCTGGTCCATGGGTCACAAGGATATCCATCCGATCACCATGAAGAACCTGATCCCACAGTCTAAACCCCCGATGCCCCCCTCTGGGGTAGTCAAAAGACCAATCTGATGGGTTTGCAATGGCAGAAGTATAAGGTGAACCAAAAACCATAATCCCTTCAACCTGATGATACTCATGGTCCAAATATACAACCGAACCAAACATATCTTTCATCATGGAGCGAGAATTTGTTTCACAGGCAATATCATGATTTCCTGGAACAACAATTTTATGTTTATGTGGAAGAGAATTCATCCATCGAGCAAATTCTTGAACATGTTGGATTTGTGCTCGCATGGAGAAATCACCAGCATGAATAAACACATCCCCATCAGGAACATTTAATTTCTTATGATAGCCATGGCTATCTGACATACAAACAATACGCATAGAATCCTTATATGGTGTATGGTGGGGACGAATCCCCACCAACCAGTTACCCTTGATTAAAGGTCTCGGCTAACTGGATTTAATTCATCCCGATCATTAAATCCTCAGGCTTCAATTCAATTGGTGGGGGAGGAATAATGCCCCGATCAATCGCATACTGTCTCATCTCTTCGTGGTTCGTTAGAGACACACTAAGAATTGTTTGTTTATCTTTCTTCCGATCAATCTTTGCCCCGATCATCATCAATTCCCAGAAATAAGTATACAACTTATCTAGGATTATTTCATTGCCAAGAGTATGCTTTATTTCATCCATCGTAACCTCATTACCTTTGGCATTAATCAGGATAATGAGGATCTTCTCGCAGCTTCTTGGATTTTTACCTCTCCCTCGACCACGCTTCATATTATACCCAGTTCAGATACAAAAATCAATATTACTTTTTACTCTTCTTCGTATTTTTCTTTATCACTCGAAATTTTTGGGGCTCTGGTGCTTCCAACACACTCAATCGATAATTAAGAGCAACCCCCTCAGGATGGGTTTTAATTTTCCCACCACGAGCAATATACTCATCGACCAATTCCTTCAATTCCGCAGAAGTGATTCCCTTAGGCTCAAGAAGGTCTCGTTCGTCACTCATAATCAATATTTCCCCTTTCATCGGCAGATTGTTGTTCTTTCATTTCCTGAAATCGTCTATTACTTTCACACCACGGACACCCACCATGATTTCTGCAACTAGAGTCAAATGACTTGGCTTTTCGATATGGCTTTCGTTTTTCCTTACCAGATTTAATTGCCTTGTCCAGACTCATGGCGCTCGTTCCACCTTTCTCCATACCCATTCTCATTTGATTCTAGGGTACAAGAACACCACAAACAACTTACGATACAGGATTGTCTTGATGTCCCTATCCTCACTACCTCAGCTTCACCACCACAGAACGGGCAAGGTTTAAGATTCCTGCTCTCCACCTTCCACCTTCTTCTTTCCCCTTCCAGAGTATTCCTTTTGAATAGCATTCTTCTTCTCTGGGGAAAGCTTTGTATACTGTGTGTGTGTCATGTGTTTGTTCAACTCAAGCCACGAACGGAATACTGCCTTTGTGCCAATCTTGCTCTGTTCCATGATAACAAACCCCCTCCATTGAACCGTTAGATGTTAATAATCCTCTACCACCCCAATGTCACCACTCACAATCCCTTCGATATCGTCAAGCAAATCTTCATCCAAACTCTCAAGTGCAAGGATGTCACTTTCATCCAAGAAAATTTCTTCCCCATCTCCCAAAATCACATCCTTTTCCTTCTTCGTCATTCCCATGATATTTTCCTTTCTCATTTAATTTTCAAAGAATGTTTTGCACTATTGATCATCTGGTATGCTTCACACCATAGTCTGTCATCTCCTTTCCCTAAGACAGAAAGTAATGCTTCTTTCTCTGGAATGTACGTCTTTGCAAACTTCACATCATGCGCCACAATCGATGGGGTATTGGCTATCAGATCCGCTATCTTGATAGTCTGTGCTTCAGCAGGAGCTTTTGCCAAATTTTGTCTATCAAGTTCTTTCCTGATTTTTCTATTCCCATCACTCGGCTTACTCACATTTGTCAACCACACAACCAGATCCGTAACTTTATCACCAAATTCAGTTCGCAATACCTCCTCTGTCACCTTTGTGTCTTCTAATACATCATGTAGGTATGCAGCAGCAATCATGTGGTGTGTGCATCCTGTGGTTGTCTTCACTATCTCCGCAACCTCTGTAGGATGAACAATGTAAGGCTCAAACGTGTACTTCCTTAGCTGTCCAACCGCACCATGTGCAGCAGTTGCAAATATTCTTGCTCGCTCGACTAATTCACTCATCAGATCCTCCCATTTCAATCAATCGCTCAACTGCCTCTTCCCTGGACCGGAACGGTGTACTGTTATAGACCGTACCATCTTCAGTCAACCCACACACTACATATACCACAATATTACAACATGGGCAAGAGGAGGTATCCTCTTCTTCTATCCACAAGTTTGGTAATTTCTTATCCATGATTGAATCATAACACAGGGATTTGGGAGTGTCAAGTCTCGTAAGTTGTTGATTTATTTGATTAGTTTAACATGATAGATCTGTACCTTACCATCCTTATCCTCTTTTTCTATCTTGAGAATGAGAGAGATATCAGCAAGGTAACAGAACCTATCAAATTCTGATTGGAAATTTGGATCATCGGCAAAAATCACAAGCTCATCATCTTTTTTTAGTGGGTTGAGTGCCAACCGAGTTTTCACAATCGGCATGGGACACTTTAACCCCCTACAGTTTACAATTTCTCTTTTCATGGTATTTGCGGGAGCCGCCCACGGGCAACGGCTCTGTAATCCCTAATTACACATGGTAATAGGGTCAATTATCCTTGTAAAAGTTTTCTAATATCACCACTGTGCTCTTGAACTGCCTGTTCCTTTGCTCGTTCTAATTCTCGTTCCAGAGCAATCAAATCAATACTCAATTGAGAAATTTGTCTTCTCTTTTCTTCTATTCTTTGTTGGATATATCTAACATCCATCATTAACCTCGTCACCCCACATATCAAAACCAGAAGGTTCTGATTTCTTGTGGTCCTTACTATGTTTATTCTTTTTGTAGATACTCTTGCGAAGATCTTCCTCTTTACCTGGACGAAACTTGGTTTTGCGAGTGACTTCTAACTCACGACTGCCATGCATAATAACCCTCCTAAAATTTAGTGAATACTTTGTCTGCCAGTTTAAGTTTTACGGCTTCCTCTGCTGTTAACCAAGCATCAGAGGGACGTAATAACTTCTTTTCTACAACTCGCTTACTAATACGGCAGTAATTAATAAGCAACCCATTAATTCTATCTCTACAGAATTGTAATTCTCGCATTCCAGATTGTAATTCGTGTTCCTTACCTTCCATATCAGAATAAAACTGATGCATCATGATTCCAGCATGTCGAGCAACATATCGATGTCCACGTTGACCACATGCCAAAATAAGTGCTGCTGCCGACATAACGTTACCAATTCCAACCGTTGCAACGGGATACTTGGAACAATGCATCATATCTATGAGAGCGAATGCATTGTACAAATCACCCCCACTTGAATTGATGTATAAAGTTAATTGTTTAGGTTTCTCGGTTGGATCAATCTTTTTAACATTCTCGGCAATAATCCACTGAATAGCTCTACCGATTGTGTCATAATTAATCTCTCCCTGTAAATAATGGGAGTGATTATCAATCAATGCAGATTGGATGGGGTCATGATCCTCCCCACCCTCACTCAACATGAAAATTGGTTGGTCTCTGTGTTGAACTTCAGTATCGTTGGATTCGTTGGGTGTTTGACTATCGGGGTTTTTCCTATCCACGGGTATTCTCCTTGATAGTGTTGCTTGATGATTTCGTTCCCCTGTAAAAACATTTGCTTTGTTGCTGAACTGGTCTCACTACCTAATCTATAATTTAATGTGTATTTTTCGGTACACCCAAACTTTGGGAAAGCTTGTTTTAATGCAGCAAAGAATTGTCGATCAGCTCCCCATTGACCATACCAATTATGACCAACACGTACTGCTATAGATCGTGGTACCGCAAAACAACCAGTATCTATATGATACCTTCCACCATTCATGAACACTTCCCATTTACCTAAACTCTCACAGTTGTCTTGACACACAAAGGACCCATCATGATCCACTACATTACGGAGGGTGTACACCCACTCATGTTTATTTATGACAGAGCCGAAAGCCTCGATATAATTGGGCTCAACCCAGTTATCTTCATCCAAGTAACAGAGGTAGTCCTCATTCACCAAAAATGAAGATGCCGCATATACCCTATGCCCATACCACCCCTTGCCAACATTATTGTCCAATGTAATAAGTTTTATCTGTTGATTGATCCCTGTTTCCTCAACGAGAATTTTATTGATTTTCTGAAAATTCTCTCTTCCATCCATGACAATGTAATGGGTGCAGTCTTGACCGCGAACAGATTTAATACATTGTGCCAAATATTTTGATCCAATAGTTGGGGTGATAACGGCAAAGGAAGCCATGATTATTCCTTTTTATCCTTAGCAAGCTTTTGTATGTGGGTGGTTTTTGCTGTGGGGTCATCCTTCTTTTCCACAGACTCAACGTTCCATGGCATATTGGGAAATGCCTCTTTTACCAAACTTGCAGTCAAATACTTCACACCAAGATTCTTCTTGAATAGACCAACCAACAAAGCTGCTTCATCTTTATGAAGGGAGGTAAGCAACGCATAGAGAATTCGTGATTCTTTCTTGGGATCCAACTTGGCAGTTCGTTTTGGATGCCCAGGAATGAAAATATACAATCGTCGCAATTCATTGTTAAGTGTAGAAATTGACAACCCAGCAGGATCAACCGATGGTTTATAATCAGGTATCTGGGTGATATCGAAACGAATATGAGGATGGAAAGCATAGTTCAAAAATTCTTTGAACCACACATTATCGTTTCCATATTTGCGAAGAATCTGAAGTCGATCCTCACGATTCTTGACCTTATCAAACTCCTCAAAAATTTCACTATACAACACATTGGTAAACTTTGCCATCGATACCTCCATTAAAAATCTGTTGCTGCTGAAGTTAACTCTTTCAATCCAGATGAAATTAAATAGTTGAAGAAATCAGATCGTGAAGCAGGTTTCACACTCTGATAGTAATTTATAATGTTTGTTGAAACGGATTTCGGAATGAAGTTTAGATCAATCAAGAGTTCATTTCTTTTATAATTCCTAAGCATATCTGGGGTTGTGCAAAAGTCTTCCGGCTTCTGCTGCAACCACTGAATAACCTTTGTCTCTCGTATGGGCTTCTGCCTCCCACCACTTACAAATACATCATCAGGTGAAAGAATGTTTGGGATTCCATCTCCAGTATCACCACGAATAATATGTTGCTTCAACGTCAATCCAGGTGTCAAATCAACGATTGGGGTCTTCACAAATGGAGATTGTTGTTGAACATTCGCATGTGATTGTTGTAGTTGAACGAAATCCTTATCACCAGATAATATCAAAACTGGTGTGCCCATGGGTTGATTGAGAGTTAATGTACCAATTACATCGTCCGCTTCTGCCCCAGATACCTCAACAATCTTATATGGAAGATATGTGCGAAATTCGGTCTTGAGTGTATCTATACAATTGAAAATGGTGGTCCAATCAAACTGGGAATTGTCTCTTGCTTTCTTTCGATTGGCTTTATAGTGTGGGAATTGTTCCTTTCTCCAATAAGCATCAGAATCAAACGCAACAACAACCTCTCCATGTGTGTTCTTGTTCTTCTTCACATTGATTCGCATGGTATTTAGAATCATATGTCGAACAAGTGGCAATTCTGCCTTTGATGTTTTCGACATCAACAAAAACTCGATAGTACAAGCATAGGCAATCTGAGAAAAGTCTATCAGTATCATATTGTGGCTCTCATAATGATGGTTTGTGAATTGATTCGTCCAGTAACCTTTGCGTCTTTTGTGGTTAATTCCTTTAGTAATCCCTTAAGGGCATTAGAACTTAACGTGACAACCTTTGGAAGAATGAGTTCTGGTTTACGGAGTTTCTTTGTCTGAGAATTCTCCTCTGAGTAATTTTCAATCGAACAGCGATTCATCATTAGACCACTATCATTTTTTGCAACATATTGTGTGAGCATCCTGGAAGGAACGTGATAGGTCCACAGAGTAGATGCTCCAACAATTTTAATAGGATCGATAGACTTCACCCCGATCTCAGCATCCTTTTCCAAATACTTTACATGCCGAACTTGGGCTTCTGGTGAAAGAGACTTCTTTTTCTTGGGCTTTCTCTCTACTGGTCTTGTATCGTCTTGCTTCTTCTCCACCTTCTCTACTGGTTTGGGTTTGGGTTTGGGTTGAACTGGAATTGGCTTATATGATTGCATCTGAGCCATTCTAGTGTGAAACCACTGCATAGACCGTTCATCAAGGATTGCACTCCTCGATAACATACGGCAGACAAACCCTAACGTTGCAACCTGTGCAGAAATCTGGTCATCTGTTACTTGAATATTGTGCTCTTTGCAGTACTGTTTAAGATACTTATGAGAATGTTCCTTTTCCTTATTCTGTGAGTACCAATTTAGTGCCAACACAATTTCAATTTTCTCGGCAGGAACACCAGGATTGAATTGTGGTTCATCTTTATCCACAAGTCTATCAGTCATACTAGACATTTGAATACCTCTCATCAAACACAATGTGTTCAATTTTAGAACGTTTTATGTTTGATCTTAATCCTAAACTGACCAAATCCCTGATAGCCAAATTCAACTCGGCATGTGCATCTTTTTCACTTTCAAAGTGGTTAGTGGCATAACAAAATACATGTTGACCAAGAACCGGATCCCCATCGATAGCAGAGAATGTCCATCCAAACCCAACTCGTTTAATACAATCTTCTATGCGCGTCTTATCTCCAAATAGGGTAATGTGACATTCATAATCTTCCTTTTTCATGTTCCTCCCTCACTCTATTGATGTTAAACATGGTCATGGTCAAAAGAGTATCGTGGTTCATGATAGACATATTACGAACCACATCATCAATCAGCAAACAGGTATTCCCCTTGAAATTAAAATCACACCAATCTTGGAATGCTCCCTCTTTCCCCCTTGTCAAAATGAAATCCGTAATATCATCAAAACGCATACGCTGCATTCGTTGACTAGCAATAAACATCTGGGGGACAGTCACCACCCCCTCTATGGGGTGTCCTATTAATCTCTCCAGGTCCTCACGAATAAACTTATCAAAACGGTCAAGCTCTTCATCAGTGTGAATAGCAAAACTGAAAATAAAAATCTTTATGGTTCCGGTATCCACCTTCTTTACGTTGTTTATGAAATGGGTGATTGCTCTGCAATTTGCAGACATAAAGGTTGGGAAATCCTTAAACTCTTGAATCACCGTTTCTTCCAGGTCTATGAAGATTTTAGGCATGATACCCTACATGTAAAAATTCATATAGTTGTAATCTACATTCTCTTCTTCGGACCAAATAGCTGCCATCAAATCCCCCCATGCCCTCCACGTTAAGGACATATATTTTCCATCAGAAAACTTAGGGGTACAAGATTCCTGATGGTTTTCTCCTGTGAAGCGATATCCATTCTTTACCACATCCCTTCTAACAGCTTCAAGATAAGGATACGCTATAGGGGTAAAGGTGTCAAGATAAGTTTGCCATCTCTGCCCCTTCTCACTGAAATTAAACCATCCCCCCATCCATGACAATACTTCAGCATCCTGTGGGATATCAGATTCGTCAACCCATTCAACAACCGTAATTTCTTCGCTCATAATAAATACCCCATTATAATAGTGGTCTCTGTGTTAGGTCTTTATAAAAGAACATGTTTTCAAATACTTAAGGTAATCAGACGCTTTGGTATTCTCCTCAATCACGTCTAAAGAAAAAGGCAAATATTTACCAGCTTTACCCCTTTCCTTCTTTGGCTTCATCATATTCCATCGTAAAGCAAATGCCACCTGAGTATTTTTAATATGTAAAAATGGCAAAATATCTTCAAGGAACTTTGCTGTTTTCTCTCCACTTAACTGCCAATGCAAATTCAAATTACCTTTTCTATTGAAACTTTCACCCAAATACCCACCATATACAACATGTAAGTAAGACATTAGTTCTTTTGATTCTAAAGTGTAATTCTGGGTAACTTGGACCCTCAATGAATGACCGGACTTCTGCCCATTCCCATATATTCCAACCGACCCTTCACCATCAAAGAATCCGGCTATATAGTCTAATGAATACTTTATCCTTTTATGCATAGGACCTGCTTCAGAGTGGCAACAATCTTAACTAAATCTGTTTGATCCTCCATCACTTGTTCCACCGGCTTATAAGCCGCAGGAATTTCATCAACCACACCAGAATCCTTACGGCAAACAATCCCTTCAGTTTGTTTTATCACATCATCCGCAGTATAGAGTTCCTTAGCCTTTCCACGGGATAATGCGCGTCCTGCTCCATGTGAACATGAACAGAATGAATCCTTATTTCCCAACCCCTTCACGATATAAGAGTGTGTTCCCATTGAACCAGGAATAATCCCAATGTCATCTACTCGTGCACGAACTGCACCCTTACGGGTTACAATAACATTCTCACCGAAATGATTTTCACGTTCTGCATAGTTGTGGTGACAGTTCACAGTTATTACAGGATCCATCTGTACCATCTTGTCACCATACAAAGCTTCCGCAAGTGATTGGAGGGTGAGCTTCATCATGATCTCGCGGTTCTTCATTGCATAAGACTGCGCCCACTGTAAATCACTCCAATAAGCATCAAACAACGGGGTGTTCTCAGGTAAATATGCCAAATCTGGGTTTTCCAACTTAATCATATACTGCCGCATCAATTCCTTTGCACGATCAATGTAATAGTTTCCTATGACATTACCGATATGACGAGAACCTGAATGCAACATGACCCATACGTTGTCTCCCCCATCCAAACACACTTCAATGAAGTGGTTTCCTCCCCCAAGTGTACCCAACTGCGCTAAAGTTTGTGTTGTATCATTATACAGATGCATTTGTATTTCAACAGGTAAAGCGAAAAATCCATTATTAAATCCAGACCATGAAAGGGCATCTTTCGTTGGTGTCTTATGCTTTTCCTGTCCCACCGGAATCGTCTTCGATAGAATCGAAAACAATCCATCCAATGACTCAGGTAAATGGTTAGACTTGAACGGCATCTTCGCTGCCATCATACCACACCCAATATCCACACCAACTGCAGCAGGAACCAATGCCCCCTTAGTGGCAACAACCGATCCAACTGTAGCCCCTTTCCCATAGTGGACATCTGGCATAGCTGCAACATGTTTAAACACAAACGGCAATCCGGCAGTCTGACGCAACTGAACCTCAGACTGAGTATCAACGTTATGAGTCCAAATCTTTACCGGAACCGTTTGTTTCTCACCAACCAACACTTTTGCAACTGGCATGATATCCTCCTATTTCCTCAACCTTACCACATACACCTATACTTGTCAAGCCCAACCATTTGTGTTCTGGTAATAAACATATCGTTTCATATCAAGATTTCTTTGGTCATAATAGAGTTCATTACAAAAATCATGAAACAAATCTGTCTCAGTTAATTCAATCTCTCCGGTGCCACAACATATTTCACATTCTTCTAATTCATCAAGTCCATTACGAAATTCACCCCGCCCACCACAATCATAACATGTTTCCCCTCGATCAATGGGATCATTGGGATCGTATCTATTTGACTGGTCAAACTCCACGAATAACTCTTCATAATGTAAACGAACCCACTCATCAAGACTAAGTGTTTTCGGATTGAAAGACATAGTTGTTCTTCTTCTGGTTATAGTGTTCTGTTATCCACTGTACCTGTCTCTTTGAGAGAGCTTCATGAACGAATCCAGTGAGAGAACTATACAACACCACTTCCCCATGGAGTACCTTCAAATCCTGACCAAAAAACCCCCACTCCAATGTCAAATCCTTATCACGATATACTTCATTCACGATAATTCCTCCAGGTTATAGAAATGAAAGACCAGAACCTTGATTGGCTATCTCTCCTCGCATCTGTGATTCAACCCATAATAGAAAATCGCGTCCCTCCCGTGTTTCAAAATATTCATAATTCCCCATTCGTACTGTTTCCCACATACACAACATTTTACTATAAGCAACCGATTTACCTTTAGACAACTGTTTCTCGTCTTCTAAGGAATGCCGAACCTTCTCTGTATTCAAAGTTTCCCTATCAACTTCTGTCTCTAATTTTTCCGCAAGAGATATCAATCGTGCATTTTCAGTTGTTAAACCAGAAACCTCGGAGACCAAATTTTTATTCTCCTGTTCTAGTTCCTGCACCTTGAGATGTTGAGATTTTAGATCCAAATTCAAATCATGAATATGGTCTTTCAAATCCTCAATTTCATCTAACAAGTCTTCTCTTGATCTACTCATAATCCCTCACCACAATTCCAACTGGAGAAATTGGAATTCCTTCATCGGACAATGTTTGATATCGAACGGTCAACGGCTTACCCTTATAGTTCGTTCGGTTCTTCCACTGTTCCTCTCGCTCCTTCATTGTGGCTTTACATCGAACATCGAACGTGCCATCACCATATACCCCACCAGTTTTAGATTTTGACTGGCATCTAAATATGGCTTTATGTTCATCCTTTCCCTTTCCATCCTTGCACCCAACAATCACAAACTCTTCATCAATAAAATCCTTATACTTTTGAAGTTGATTATCACGATATTGGAAACAATAAGGATCAGTTGACCCAGAGCGTATGATTGATCCCTCATATCCCTTTTCAACAAACACCCCATGAAGAGCTTTCAGTTCTTTCTCGTTAGCCACCATAAGGGTAGTGACAAATGAAAGATGGGGAACATGGAGTCCATTAGGTAATGCTGCTTTCCAATCCAAATACCGTTCTTTGAATCCACCTTGACCAGCTCGATCATAACAATGAAATTGCACATACTTCTTCAGAGTATCAAGATCCGGTGTCTTCTCATCTTTAATTGCAGAGATAAGTTCTTGAAACGTCAGATCCCCATGATTATACATTTCCCCATCAAGAATTTCTTCATCTTTCATGAAGGCAAGGAATTGTGGTTCCATGTACAAATTGAAATTCTTATAGAGTTTTCCCTTTCTCGACCAGAAGAAAATCTTATCCCCTTTGCGCTGAACAAGACATCGCACCCCATTAAGCTTGGGTTGAACATATGCATTCCAGGTGATATGTTGCTTTCGCTCATTATATTTTTGTGCCAACATGGGAAGGAGCTGTAACTCACTCTTCAACTCCTCTTCCTTCTCCACATAATTCTTGTCTTTCTGCTTTTTCCACTTCGATTCTGCCTCAGAACATGCCTGTTCAAAATGTGTGGTTTCATTCGACCGACCAACATTCTTACCCTCAGTAACACGTTGTGCAGACTGCTGCATCTTCCCATTCTTCTGACCATACTCTGTCACGATGGTTGATTGATCATCATAACCAATCACCCAAATCTTCCAGATTTTGATGGTATCCTTAGAAGATTTTCCATAAAGAACTGGATATGTTCGTACACCCATGATTATTCTCCTTTACAATGACGGTCAATCAATTCAAAGAGTAAATTATCACATCGTTCTTCATTCACTGTATCTGGTAATAATGATTGTTCTGATAACCCTTCCAGTTCATCCATCAGGTCTTCAAGCATCGGAGACACATTCTTAAAATGAAGGGATCCACTCTTGATAGCCTTGAGAAACACAGCTTCCTTAAGAGGGTAGGTGAAATCCCCCTCAGTCAAGATACTCTTCACTTGGTATGCCGCACGAAATGCATGTGAAATGGCTTTCCAATCGATACCTTGATTGGTCTCTGCCTGACGTGCCCGTTCACCAAATTCTTTCACAAAATTTTCCATCATCTCAACATAATGGGTGGTTGTGGCACTCAATGTCATCTTCTTACCACACACCATGTAAAACATACGATCTTCTGAAGGACCACAGTGTTCTCCAACAGGAAGAGCATCCAACACATCACCAACCTTTGACTTAGGTAATGTGCTCAGTGCTTCCAACACCTTCTTTGCATCGGCTAACCTTGATCCCTTGATACCATACTTTGCTGCCTGAGTTCGGGCATACCCCACAAAGGAAGAGAGCTTTCTTGTATAGAACAGGTGTCGGTTCCTATGCACCTGATACCAAGACAAACTAAAATTGGTCCAGAAGTTATCTGGAGCATGAAGCATATCGAGAGCAACCGTTTCCCCCTTCTTTGCGAGTTCAAAGAAATAAGGAAGAGAGTATAACTCACGATCTGTATCAGATGAAGTGTTTTTTGTAGACGTATCTGTTTTGGTGTTATATAAAAGACTTTTTGGAGTACGAGCCAAGTACAAGTCTCGTTTGGAAGGTAGAAACACACCCTTATAATCCCTATCGGACGAAGGAGAATCCGTACCGTATAGGTGGGATCCGAAAACCATCTCAACTAATGTTGTTCGCTCATTCATGATGTACAGAGTATAACAAAGGAATCTGTATTTGTCAAGACCTATCTACCAGGTATCATAATCAGTTAAATCAATGACTTCTGAATTAACCTCGTTCTTCAGTGTAACATTAATCCCTATCCCTGTATTATAAGAAATCATATACACAAAATTTGTTGGTCCCCTTTTAACCTGTTTACGAACGAATTGATCATGTTTTCTTTGAAACTTTTGAGGGATAATATGTTGTAGTCCAACGGGAATCATGATTTGTCTACCAAATTGGTGGACCCTGTAGGTGCTGCCCCTACCGCCTCCACAGTGTCAATGTGGCGATCTGCTGCTGATCTAAGGGTCCGTTCTTTATAGATGTCATCAATGGGCTTTATTGTTTCTGCCGCAACCACTTCTTTACTTTCAGCAAATCTCATAATAACCTCCATCACCCATTCGTTATAGATGCCTTTATATAAGTTTTATCTGACCATATGGGTAACTGTGTAACCAATAATGCACCATCTATACCATCAACCGAAATAACCCGTAGATTTGATTGATAATGTGAAGAATCAGGGATAGAAATATCATACTTTCCGGCTGTCATAGTTCCAGACAATCTCATATACCCATCGATTGTAGTATTCACACTTTTTAAACCAGTGGTTTTTCTAATCTGTATAATATTGTCGGTAATATTACCAAATAAATCTGCATCGAAAATATTAATTTGTGAAAGTTTTGTACTATGAACCCCCTCCATCCATATAGCTCCGGCATTTGGTATTTCAAAATTAATATGATGTAGTGTGTTTCCATAAATCCAATTTGATGTATGTGAACATTTGAACACCATCACTGGAGCATTGGGTGCACCATTTGTTTGCATCCGTAGACCGGTCCAATTATTACTATTATAGAATGGTCCACTAACATTAATATTTACTATTGGAGTGGTCATTCCTTGTGGTTTGGACCATTCTCCTCCTATAACATTAGTGTCATAACATGAATTTTCACCAACACATCTGAATAGATCCTTTGATCTTCTAATGCCAGAAGCCCAAACATTTAAAACCAGTCCATTTGATGATCTAATACATTCAAAAAGTGTGCCTTCGATGGCTCTCAATTTACCATTCATAATTGTCCAATGGGATCCTTGTATTAGGACAACAGGATCAGCATAAGACTGTATAGTTTTCCCCCGTAAATCCAAAACGTCATCATTTCCTACAACAATAGTTTCTCCAATACGTATTTCTTTTTTTATAGAAGAAGAAATAATTCTGTTTAACCTAATAACATTCATTATTTTACACACCCCTTCATATAAAGAAATTGGACCCTTCGGTGGGATTTGCACCCACGATCTCTTGAGTCGAAATCAAGTATGTTTATTCTGCTACACCACGAAGGGAGTCTAACACAACCAACCATGCATTGTCAAGTACACAATTATCAGGAGCATCGAGAAACATAGGGGCAATATCCTCATTCTTATATCCAGCTAACCCACATCCAATTCGTGTCACAAAAAACTTCTCATGGGGGTGATCTTGAGCATACTTGATAAACACATTCACTTCTTGTCGAATTACATCAAGAGGCAAAGTACTTAGTTTCTGATCCTTGGTAGGAATACCATACGAATTACCTTGGCGTCCCTTACCTTGACCATAGATAGCACCATAATACCTTCGGGCATACAATGCAGCACCCGCACCATGACGACCAGCAAGATTGGATCCAAATACAAATATCATCATATAGTCCTTGGTGCCCCCGATTGGATTTGAACCAACATGATCCTTCTTAGGAGGAAGGTACCTCTCCGATTAGGTTACAGGGGCAATTCGTTTCATAATTTGTGGTACCCTCGGTTGGAATCGAACCAACGTGATTTCGGTTAGAAGCCGAATGCCTGTCCTCTAGACTACGAGGGTATATATGGCGGAAGATGGAGTACTCGAAACTCAACCCCTATTGGGATCCATTCCTTTTCGAGAGGATGCCAGTGTCCTATCTGGTTCATCTTCCAAAATTGGTGGAGGTGCAGGGTATTGCAGCCCTGGTCTGAAGATATGTTTGAAGTAGGATCTCCATGTTAATCAATCTATGTACGATCATCAACGGATTGATACGTTCATGAAAGTTTTGAGAATTGATCTTACATTCAGTACACTCTCAACTTCTGAATGCCAGTCTGAGTATAACATTAATCCACTTACAGACATACATGAATTAATGCATTGTGCGATTAAGCAGCAACGAGTTCTAAATCTTCGACAGCAATTATTTGCTTCCACGTTGTTAACGGAGACATGAAACTCCGACATGCCCTATCATTCGCCCATCATCCCCATCGATACTATTCACCCCCATAATATGGCGGAAGGTACAGGATTTGAACCTGTGTGTGGTTCATCACCACGCATCGCTTTCCAAGCGAGCCGTTTAAGCCTCTCACGCAACCTTCCAGTTAGTTGCTGGTATCGAAATCGATACCGTATGCTCCCTTGTACACATGGCACATGAGTCACATGGCGGAAGAGAGAGGTCTTGATCCCCAACGTGTATTTCAACGTCCCATCGCTTTCAAGGCGAGTCCAGCGTCCTCACTGGTTTCTCTTCCATATATCTGGTGCTCCCACAGGGTACTGCCCCCTGGTCTCTTGATTGAGAATCAAGTGATCTACTATTAATCTATAGGAGCATGGTGGACCACCACGGTACCGCCCCGTGTTCCCCAGGTTAAGAGCCTGGTGCTTCACTATTAAAGCTTGTAGTCCAAAACATGGTGTCCCTGGTTGGAATTAAACCAACTATCTTTGCCTTCGCAGGGCAACGTGTTATTCGGTACACTACAGGGACATTATATACGATAAGAGTGCTTTAGTCTATCATTATTTTGGTGCACCTTGTAGGAATCGAACCTACTCCCTCCATCTTGTAAGGATGGTGCCTCACCAGTCAGCTTAAGGTGCGAAATATGGAGCCCCTTGTTGGACTTGCACCAACCGTTTCCACTTTACCAAAGTGGCGTGTCAACTACCTCTACTTAAGGGGCAATAATAATTTGTTTAAGTAACTTAATAATCGGAGTTCTGTTCTATTCCATCATTCCTCTGGGAGTATCATTACTGATACCCTCAAGCCACCTACCCGTTCGTATTGTGCGAGCAGCACACGAACCTATTTGGTGTTGCACCTACTGGAGATTGCTCGTTCCACTTCCCCACCAGTGCCGTAGCACGTCGATCATTCGGTGGTTGTTCGTCACTATGGCTCTAATCATCAGGTTGCCCTGTGTGGCTGTTAGCCACCAGTATGCTCTATGGTGCTCCGAATTTCCTCAAGTTTGATCTTGCGATGGATCAAGTTACTTAAACAAATTTATCCTTTCTTGATATGTGGACAACTCCTGCCGAACATAGTAGCCGTGTTACAATTTGCACAGGCAACACGTAAACCTAAATTTTTAGGAAATCTATTTCGTCTTAACCAATAATAAAAATTCGATGCCCCGCGACCAAAGCTCTTCCTATGTGTCTCTCCGTCATTAAAACTATGATCCACACACAAAAATGCTATTTCGGTCTCCCCGCAACAATAACACTCTCTTCCATATGCTATGATAACTTCCCTCTTTAATTTATCATAATTGATTTTAGTACAGTTGACACAACTTCCAGCTCTACCATCAGATCTACTATACCTTATTGTTGAATGGCACACTCTACATGGTTTAGACATAATGTTTGGTACCAGGGGTGGGAGTCGAACCCACAAAAATCTATTTTTGAGATAGATATGTTTGCCAATTACATCACCCTGGCATATATTCATTTGGTGCCCAAGGGGAGAGTCGAACTCCCAAAATTTCCTTTTTAAGAGGAAAATGTCTACCAATTGCAATCACTTGGGCTTCAATTTACCTCTACCTCTCCAATCTGAAGTTTGTGAATGACAATTTGGACACAGTAACAATGCTGTATCTAAATTATTATGATTGTGAAGTTCCAACACAATCATCTTTCCCATCCATTCACTAAGTTTACACCCCTCACACATATATCCTCGTTGTCTTATAAGAAAATTTTTTCTTTCTTCTATACGTGGATAATCATAAAAGGAACGATCTTTTGTGTTATGGAGCATTCCTTTACTAACCGCATTGGAGTAATTAACCTTTATGTGAGATGTCCAATTTCTACAAATATATTGTGATATCCCTAATTTCTTAGAAATTGTTTTATATCCATATCCTTGCATCCTAAGCATAATCATTTCATCTTTATGCTTATCATATACCAACTTATTTTTCTTATATGGACCACGTTTATGCATAATATGGAGCCCCAATGTGTAATCGAAACACAAACTAAGCTTTACGAAAGCTTTGATTTTCCACTTAATCTATTGGGGCATGGTGGGTTGCCACGGTACTGCCCCGTGTTCTCATGGTTAAAAGCCAAGAGCTTCACTATTAAAGCTTGCAACCCATAATGGAGCGGGTTAGGGGAATTGCACCCCTACGAACAGGTTGGAAGCCTATCATGCTGCTGTTGAACATCAAACCCGCAATTTCTTATGTGGACACTCACCACAACTTTTTGCAAAATTACAATTGTGGCATAACACCTGAAAACCTAAAGGATAATCATTTTTAACTACCCAGTGATAAAAATTTGATCCATCACCAGTTATCTTTCTATGTTTATTCCCACCACCTTGAATATGGTCTATAACCAAAAATACAAGTTCACTCTCTCCACAACAAGAACAAACTTTTCCATAATGGTCTATGACCATCCTTTTAATTTTCTGTCTATATTCTGGTAACTTTTTCCATGTTCCCATAATATGTTGGAGCGGATGAGGGGTAACGCTCCCCTTTAATCCTCGTTGGCAACGAGGCGCAATATCTTATCTGCCACATCCGCATTATTTTAGGAAGGAGCAGAAGTCTCTTAGCTCGGTCCCGATCAACAGACCATAACATAGGACCTCAGTGCACCACTATGTCTGGTTGGTATTTCTACCACCCTTCCTGATAAACTGTGCATGGGGTGAGACTTGAACTCACGCATCTAGGATCTACCAACTGATCTACCCATGCACGATATGGCGCGGAATCGGTGACTTGAACACCGTCATTCGGCTCTTCAGACCGACGCTCTGCCAGTTGAGCTAATTCCGCAAAATGGCTCCGAGGGTAGGGATCGAACCTACGCTATCCTGTTTAACAGACAGGTGCCTTACCACTTGGCTACCTCGGAATAAAATCTTTATGTACTATACACTAATACAAACTAAAAGTCAACTGGTAGAGGCACCTGGAATTGCACCAAGTCTAAGAGCTTCAGAGACTCCTGTGCTGCTAATTACACCATACCTCCACTCGCCCATTTCCATCGACTAATGACTTCTTCAAATGCAATTGGTTCATAATCCGTTTGTTCAACACAAACACATTGATACCAAGGATCCTCTAACGCATTTGCATGAGTATGACCATGAATATTCGCTTTAAATCTTCCCTTGCTATCAGGATGCACGGGAATATGTGAGAGTAACATCTGGTTCATCACATGATATGCCCGAACATCACGAAAGTGTTTCAGGTAATCGGTGATCTTGAAAATATCATGATTACCCTTAATCAGAACCTTATCACCATTCAATCGGTCTAGAATCGCTAATGCTTTACGGGCAATAACCACATCTCCCAGGTGATACACTTTGTCATTCGGACGAACCACCTTATTCCATCGCTCAACCATGAATTCATCCATTTCCTCCGGTGAATCCCATGGTCTCAATTTGGTGCCGTCATTTCTCAGGAATTTACACACTCCTGCATGACTAAAATGTGTATCGGCTGTTAAAAATATGTTACCCATAATATGGAAGCCCCACAAAGTACTGCCCCTTGACTTAATGGTTCAAAGCCATTCGTGCTACTACTACACCATAGGGCTATATGATTTCTATGGCGGAAGTGGAAGGATTTGAACCTTCGTGGGTTTTACCCCGCATCCCTTAGCAGGGGAGCACATTTAGCCACTCTGTCACACTTCCATAAAACTTATATTGGAGCACCCACACCATTTCTGGTCCTACCCTCATTCCGTCATAGTCTGTGGCTCACCGGTTGCAACCAGTATTACCGCCATGGGTGCAATGATGGAGTCGATGACAGGAATCGAACCTGCGTAAAGCTGCTTTGCAGGCAGCTACCTAGCCTCTCGGTCACATCGACATAAACTTAGAAACAATATCGATCATGATGATATCAAAATCCATCTTTACTGTCCATCCAATCACGTACCATGGTTCATGAAACGGATTGGTATTTGATGCCATGAATAGTAACATGTTTATAATTGCTCCTCTTGAACAATGATAACTTGTTCTATCCGAACCTTAATAAACTTGGCGCACCTAACGGGATTTGAACCCGTGATCTTTTCCGTGACAGGGAAACAGGGACTCCAGACTCCCCTATAGGTGCATAAAACAGGTGATTGCAATCACCTTAAACTTGGTGGACCATCAAGGAATCGAACCTTGCGAGCCGAAGCGACAGGATTACAATCTGCCCTATCTCCATAGTAGTTTAATGGTCCATATAACTTATAGTAACATGAAACCTAATCGTTTGTCAAGTGGTACACCTGGTAGGATTTGAACCTACATTTTGCTCCAATCTAGAGCGACTGGTGTATAAGACCAGGGTTTTGCCAATTAAACTACAGGTGTATATCTTTTTAAATTGGTGATTAACAATTCTAATTCTTGAATCGTGGCGTCTTGTTTTATACTATTAGCTTTGTTGGAAATCACCATTATATTTTCTTTTATGTATCCGAGTGAAGGAATTATTCTATCTAGAGTTGGACTATTTCTACCAACTGTTTTTGTATTAATAGACAATTTTATACCCAATAATGGGCACACATCTGGAATTACAATATCTTTCTTTTCTATGTTAAAGGGCAATCCCTTCTTTTTTGCTCTAGCCTTTGCGCTATAATAAAGTTGATCTTCTGGAAATGTGTTTTTATGTAGTGTTCTGTGTATTTTTCGTCTCTTACTTATCTTATCTTTATTCTTGTGGTACCAAATTTTTGCATTCTCCGCACGTTTCTTTTTATCTTTAATCATATTATGTATTATCGTGGTACCTGTGGAGGGAGTCGAACCCACACCATTTTGCGTTCTAAGCGCAACGCCTCTGCCAAGTTGGGCTACACAGGTATATTTTTATGGTCGCTCCTGTTGGACTTGCACCAACCTTATGTGGCTTATGAGACCACCGCGAAACTACCTTCGCATAAGGAGCGAATTATGGTTGCGGGTCACGGAGTTGCACCATGAACTTGAGTTTATGAGACTCAACGGGTCACTGTCCCCTTCCACGCCGCGATACTATTATGTTGGGACTATGCTATCCACTTACACCATATCAATTCATCAGTCTTACTAGCTGCAGACTAGGAATCTTAATTCATAACTGATTTCATGAATGAGGAATCGAACCCCACCTGTCCCCTTTTTACTGCCGGTATGCGATCCCGCTACACCTTTGCTAAGTCTCCCAACCTAGCAATCAGGAATTGAACCTGACCCTCCGACTCATTGGTGTCGTTGGGAGGATTTGAACCTCCAAGCATTAGTGGCTCACACTAATAGGTATTCCAGTTCCCTTCACAACGACGAAATTTAATTGTGTAGGTGCCTAAGTTCACGTCTAGACTCTGTTACTTGGGGCATATGACCTCCCCACCTACAGCAGCGACTATGTTCTACAACCTACACAAATATGGTCTGGATGGTGGGATTTGAACCCACATTCTCTCGCGTCCAAGGCGAGTGGGGCAGCCATGTTCCCCTTCATCCAGATATTTTGGCGCTCCCACAGGGTATCGATCCCTGTCCTCCAGCTTGAAAGGCTGGCAACCTAGCCAGTAGTCGATGGGAGCATATTTTCTTATAACCCACCACTCTAACTTTCACCAGGGTTGAAAGGCACCAAGACGAAAAATAGCCTGGTTGTGGTGGACCCTATCTCTTAAATTTTCCTATAAATCTTCCATCTTTTTTATAAAAATGTTCAAGATCATGACAGTTGGGACAGAGAACTTCAAGATTTAATATGTTATTATTTTTTCTGTCCCGATCTTTATGATGAACTACTAATATTTCTATAACTTCATCAAATCCACATCTACAACATTCTTTTATCTCTACCACTTTTCTATAATCTATTCTTCTTCCATCTATGAAAGAATGTGGTCTAATTTCTGGTATATTTGAAGAATATTTTTGAGATAAATCTTTATGGTTCCTACAACAAAAATAAACTCCAGATTTATTTTTAAGTTTGCTAGGAGATCGATGTATCTTTTTACCACAATATCTACACTCAGTGTTCAATTTCATAATTTAATATGGTGGAGGCTAAGGGAATTGCACCCTTCTGTGTTCTCGGTGCAAGCGAGATGACCACCCTAAGCAGTCCCAGCCCCCACATCCATATTTTACCGGTATAGGATTGTTGTGAGTAGCACTAGTCTTTTAGCGATTACGGTACATCTCACATCCCATACCTACAACTTCTCTTGGGGTGTCCAAAGGGAATTAAACCCTTACCACCAGAGCCACAATCTAGTGTGCAATCATTACACCATGGACACAACGAATCCGATCCTCATGGGAGCGGAAATTGTTACCCCTTTACCCCGCCGTGCATAACAGGAACCATCCTGAATCTAGAATCTGGATGGTAGAAGTAACTCTATTTATCTGGGTCCTATTGGAGCCAGAAAATCTGGGGGATTTGTTATGGCAGCCCCCCATCTGCCTTGGTGCAGTCTTCCCTTACTATGACTTCAGGTAGTTTCTGCCACGTTCAATCTACTATTATAATGTCAACAATATCTTCAGAAGAATCGGTAATATCTTCTGCTCTCTCAAATGTTCTAAAAGGATTTTCCAGTGTTCCTGGATTTGTATCACTTCCCTTTAGACTAACATAATATTTTATCATTGTCAACCTTTATTATGGAGCCGCTTGAGGGAATCGAACCCCCTTATCCGAGGTACAAACTCGGCACATCACCTTTTATGTTTAAGCGGCGATAATTTAAAAACTCTTACCCTCTTTGTATCTAGTACGTCTAGAATATCTTCCATTGCCCCTATTCTTTGCCTTGTATGTTGTCGTTTGAGAGTGACAATTGGGGCATAACAAACATACATTAATAAACGTATTATCCTCACTGTTTCCATTTTTATGTTCAAGTTCTAGGGTGATCGGGGTTCCGTTCCACTCAACCAAACTACAAACAGAACAACGAGCGCCAATAAATTTTAATAGAAATCTTTTAGCGGTTCTAGTTGGTATACTACTTCCTCCATGAACCCATGGCAAAAATTGAGAATCATTTAAATGTTCACGCGAACATCTCATAGAACAATAATTGTGTTTCCTCGATTTGGCAAACTCACCACAATTTGGGCAAATAGCTCTTGGTTTTAAATGTTTTCCAGTGCACCAAGGTTTTTTACCCTTCATCTTACTACTTATTTTTATCTTTGTTTCTTCCGTATGCTTCATTATCTATTATAACGCATAATTATAAATTATCGTGTTTACCGAATAACATATTGTGGGGTGTAGGATTTCTGGGAAGGGCTTCTTGCAGCCCTAAGCCTACCTACGCTTCTCCTACCGGTTTGGAGCGTACTTGGTGTTTATACTATCCCCAACTCTTATTTCAACTCAACGTTCCAGTACAAGTAATCTGTCCATGTTTCAGGCATCTTACGTAATCCAAGTGTGACTGTCACCACTTGCGACCATACCGGTTGTTTAGGCTTCTTGAGCAACTTCATTCCAGCTTGCTCAGGTGTACGTCCCTCTTTCTTTGAGTTACATGGTACACATGCCGTTACAATATTTTCCCACGTTTTGGTTCCACCCTGTGCAACAGGCTTTACGTGGTCAAATGTCAATTCCTCTGTCTGAAACTTCTGTGCACAATATTGACAGGTGAATCCATCCCTTGTGAAGATGTTCAACCTAGTAAACTTTACTGGTGCCTTCCTACGCAAACGAACTGGCACCAACATACGCAGCACAGAAGGAATCTTCATGCTGAACGAAACAGAATGAATTTCCTGATCGTGCTCTTCAACCACTTCAACCTTATCAGTCCAGAGCAACGTAATAGCACGTTGCCATGTGATGATCTGAAGCGGTTCATATGTGTTGTTCAAAAGCAACGTCATGTGGTTCATGATGTTTCTCCAATTTCCATTACTATAACAAATTCTCTTATACTTGTCAACCCTTATGTGGGCATTTTCCAATACTATATTTTGCCCAATTACAATTATGACACAAAACTTGATATCCTAATGGGTAATTATTATTTTTCAAATATCTATATAATGAACTTCCCCCAGGTAATCCATCTTTTCGCTGTTTTGTTCCACCACCATTTATGTGGTCTATAACTAAAAAGACCAATATAGACTCACCACAACATACACAAACAGAACCATAATGAGACAATACTTCAGTTTTGAGATTGATGTAATATAACTTCAACCTCTCCTTCTCTAGCTGTTTCTTTATTGGATCCTTAGTCATAATAATTAAATGGCATGGGGTGCAGGAATCGAACCCGCTCCTTCAGTTTTGGAGACTGCGATGCTACCATTTACACCTACCCCATATTAATTTATTTGGTACGCGACCATGGAGTTGCACCATGATCTTCCGCTAATCAGGCGGATGTACTGCTGTTGTACGAGCCGCGTATTCTATAAAACAAAAAAGCCGAAGGGTTTTTCTCCCCTCGGCTTCTCTTTCCTCTTCCCCCGATAGCATCGGGGAGTGATGCTATTCGGTATTAAATTGTCACTGTGCCTTCATTAATAGATGATGCAAACCATCCCTTATAATGGGGTTGTGGTTGAGACAACGTATTATCATGTGCGGCGAACAGTGTAAACGATTTCATAATTTCCTTAGTATGACACAACTACAAGTGATTGTCAAGTGTATTTATACAACTTATTTATTATCCCAAAACCACCCAAGCAGACAAGACACCAAGAGCATAAATCACAGCAACCGAAATCTTATTTTCCTTAACAAATTCAACCCTATCCTTAATAAACTCTGAAGCTGTTTTCATGGCGTTGCTGATCTTTTCTTTCATATAATCCTCCTGTGGTGGTTAATGGGATATCAGTTATATTTAGCATTCCACAAGAAACATGTTGAATTATAACTGATTATTGGATCTCACCAACCCATCAAACTCAAACCCCAGGACCCTTATGATCACATATTTATATTGGGCACTATAACGGCTGACGCTATACCAAAACGCCCAAGACCACAGGGTATGAATGGCACGAAACCGAAGATATGGCACATACCCAACATACGAGATTCCAGTAACTACTGCTTCCTTAGTTTTCTTTCTTTTCATGTTGTTCTCCCACTATGATCTTTCTCCACCCCAACTTTTCCAATTTGAAATCAACAATTGCTCTATTTGCTTCTGGAATGCCATAATCATGATCGATGGCACCAAGAGCAATAGAGATGATATTATGCGAGAAAGGTTTCTTTCCTACAAACGGAGCCTCTTTCTTGATCCTATTTCTCCATTCCTCTAGTGTACATTCACTTTTCATGATCGGCTCCTTACTACGGTACGAATTTCTTTGCCTGTTTTAAACGGTCCCCTTCTACCCCATCGAACCTCAACTGTACTTTGACGAACCGCCCCACTAAGAGAGAGAAGAGTAAGGGCATCACGAATCTCTCTCCTCTGTACAATATACCTCTTGATCGGAGTCAATGGATTCAATGATTGTAACTTCATAAGATCCTCCTATTGACTATAGCGTATCACACCTATCACGTTCTGTCAAGTGCCCTTGTCTGCCATGACTTTCACTGAATAATCAATACGATCTCTGATGCTTTTCAGGTCAACCACATCCATGGCACCATTTCTAAACACCGTTTTCAATAGTCCCCTATGTGAAGCCTCTGTTTTGGTTAGCCCATCAACAAGAACAAGATCACCAAATTCATTACATTCAACTGCTAGATACCCCTTTGCAGATTTCTTCATTCCATTATCTGTTTTAGGATCCTTGAATACATGAACCTCTTTTCCATCAATATATCCGGCAGTGGACTTGATAGCCATTCCAAATGTATCACGAGTCACATACTGATAGGTAAAGCTTCCAATTCCATAGACCATATTGGTGGTCGAAAATCCTTTATGCTTCAATCTCCATGAAATATCATTTGCCCGTTCCAATGTAATCGAGTCCCCATAAATCATTCCAATATGAGAATCCAATTCTCTATACCCTTTACTATTGATCCTCCCACCAAATGTTTCCCACAATAACTCAGCAGTGCCCTTAAATTCTGCACTACCAAACTCTGCTCGCGGATCACCACAAATAACATCAACCGGATCACCAGAATCAGGACGAATCACTACTTTTCCATCTCGACTCATGACGACATCTTTTAGATTAGGAAGAGTTTCAGTGAGAATCTTCCAGTAGTCCCATGTATCTGATACAATCGACACAATACCCTTAGGGTAGACATCCTGAATCAACCGACGATATGTTTCCTCCTCTGTCTCTTTTCCACCAAAACACATCACCGAATGTTCAGTTGCAGCAACAGATCCACCAACAATATCTTTATCTGAGTTTGCAAAATAATATTCTTCTAGAGCATCAATTGCTGGAATAGTATCGGTACCATAGAATGAGAGTAGGTGTGCCATTCCCGATGCTGTGGCACTCTCTAAACTTGTTTGCCCACGCATAGAAAAATCATGTCCCTGCCAGCGAACGAAATCAGGATTATCTGAGGTTTGATTGGCAAACCTCTGTAACATATGTCGGTACTCAAATGCAAGTGTTGCTGTGGTAATAGGATGCCATAGCGATGCAGAAATGATGGTTTCTAGAAAATTCGTCAACCAGGCAAAGTTTTTATGAGTATTCTCGATGGTAAAGTATGGTACCCTCAATGGCACCAACATTCCCTCTGGAAGAGCCATAATCTCAATTGGGAGAAATTGTAAATCATGAAGTTCTTCGATATGCTTCATTGACACTGCATCGATCCCCAATGCATTATCCAATCTCCTCTTGTACCTAGAAACTACATGACTCTTTGGTTGTCTAAAGAAATTCTCATTGAAATCATCAATTAGATACTTCTTAATAAAATATTGGAGTCCAAAAAATACAGTATAATTCAACCCCTTAATCCTACTGCTTCGGGCAGTCATATTAGAATATACAAATTGTGTTCCCTTAGGGTATTGACTCCGATGATCGGTCTTATAAAAATCAGAATTATGAATCGGTGTCATACTGCCCTCCGTTCAAGTTTAGAAAGAATATTTGAAACGACATGTCTACCCTTACGAGTATAGATCTCATCGATCAATCCATCGAATACCTGAAGCCCCTTTGTAAACAACCCATGTGTTACCATCAATACAACCTTCTCAGGCGCATCATATCTTCGTATGGCTTTAGCAATTTCAATAAAGGTTCTTCCACCATCACAGATATCATCAACAATCACACACACTTTATTTGTGAGGAAACCAGGCTCACTATGAACCACGGTCTTGGTGATTTCACCAGTTTTGGGATTCCTACTCTTGCTACATTCCACCACTTCAGGGGTAATGTTTAATTGAGAAGCCAACTGATAAATTTTCTTTAGTGAACCACCATCTGGAGACACCAACACAACAGGAATGTTCCAATGGTTGATCATCGGGTAAAATATATCGGCTTGTTTAAAGTTACATAGATTCTTCACCAATGCCGGAAGAACATCAGAATGAGCATCATATGTGATGACCCTCTCAATATTGAGAGAATTAATCAAATCACAAATTACTTTCAACGAAAACGCATCACCATGTGTGGCAACCCGATCTTGTCGAGAAAAAGGAAAATAGGGAATGTTCAACATGTTCACTTTATATCCAGCTTCAACCACGGCATTATGGTAGAGGAGCAATTCTACAACTTCATCAGTTCTATCAAAATACCAATTGATATCAACTTTCTCCCCGTACACATCATCATCGCTAAAATTTAACACCACATGCATTTCACCCGATGGGAAATTAAATGTTTTATGTGGAATTGATCCCTGAATCATCGTTTTCTCCTTGGTGCCAAATCTTCTAGTTCACACCATCGACAACCGGTACCCAATGTTTCCTTTGTGCAATGCATACAATGACTACATAACGTACCCTTAATCTCCCCCACTATTTGATGTCCCTTAATTCTACACACAATCCGGTTCCATGTCAAGACAATAAATTCTTGAATTTTCATAGGGATCCAACGAGGTAATCCACGGTCTGTGGTCCACCCCATATACCAATCTTCCTCGAAAGTCCAACATGCTCGCAATTCGTTTTTATTCGGCATTAACCTTCCCCTTTGGGGATTCATCATTTTTAATAGTCTTTTTAAAATAGGTACCAGCAGCAACGTGATAGACTACCACACCTTCAGGATCCATAAACCCTGGTGCAGCTTTACTACCCTCAACTGAAAGGGTTAGTACCCATTCATCAACTCTATCGGTAGTAAATAACCCCTTGTATAGAACTGGAACCACATGGCAGCATTTGGGTCTAACATATTCATTTGACCATTTATCGGTGTTGAACAATGAGAACCGTTTTTCCTTCAATCCATACTTTCTCTGAATTCCAGCACCCCACCATTCACCGAAATGGCGACCAATTCCCAACCCCTCAACCAATTCTTCTTTGTTCTGAAGTGCCCAGGCACCAAAGCCAAAATTATCAGAGACCAATACTCCATCTTCAATCAACCACCGGTTACGGCTTCCTGCATACAACTTCTTATCTTCGGTGATATAAATCACACCAGAGGTTCCATCAATTTTTTCTGTGATTACACATTCACGCGACAAACGAGGAATTTTATTAAACGACACGAATTCTATATTTTCCATTTCCAATCCTCCTATCCCTTGTTCTCACTCTATGACAATTAGCACACACCAATTCACATTTAACCAATTCCTCTTCTATTAATTCTTTACTATAGTGATGTGCAAACATAGAACCAATATTATATTTTTTATCCGTACCATTCTTATGGTCAAAATCCATACAACATATTGGGAATATACCCCCACAATCAGTGCATGGATTAGATTTTAATTCAACCATCCATCTCTTCAACGCTACCTCTTTGGGACCATTACCACCAGATCTACCCAACTCTTTGTATCTTTTGGCTCTAAAAATTTTCTGATTATTCCTGATACGCCCCCTATTATTTTTAGCCCAATTTATTTCCCTACATCTTTTAGAGCAAAACTTATGTATTCTAGTCTTTGAACTTGTTATATAAAAACATTCATCACAATTTTTACACGTTACTCGTCTTCCAACCATCTTCTGTTTGTTCCTCGATCAATAAATTTTGTGGTGCCATAGCTTCTTCTACTCGTTCTTCTATAGTCTTTTCACCACGCAAACGAGCCGCCATACTGCGAGCCCACTTCTGAAATTCCACCGATGCACCCATGCGCCGAAATGCAGCACGTTTGTTCTCCAACTGAGAACGAAATTCTCTCGATTCACCACGCGCACCAGAAGGATGATGGATGATTCTTACACCAGATTCAACTTTATTCTGGTTTTGACCACCTTTCCCACCGGAACGAAATGTTTGGATCTCACAATCTTTTATTGTCACACTGAAGAGGGGAGTTCGCTGTTGTGTCTGCATGGGGGAATCCTCAATTGGCTGTGATATTATCTCCTATTAAATAAAGTGTGGGGGAGGGGGTTGCAATCCCTCAACGTTCGTTTGGTGTTCGGTTATTGGGTTATAGAACTCCATCCGTTTGCAACCGGACTTCAGTGTTCTAGGGGGATTGACTACCCCCAAGCATTCGTCTACTGCTGTGCAATAAAGCTACCGAATGCCTTGCGCTCTACTGAGCTGAGTCCTTCTCAGTATCCTTCAACCCTACCTCCACCATTCTACTTGTGCTTTCCCTGGTCTCTTCAGGTACTACGCATTTGCCCTGTAGAATGAGCCAATCTGCCACCCCACACATTTTATAGTATACTCAATTATCCTCCCGATGTCAACTATTATTTTCGTTCACTGAAATAATCCCACACAACAAATACACACAATCCAAACACAAGAGAAATTATGAATCCCCAAAAATCATTGGGCATCTAAAGCCTCCTCTAGTTGGATCTTTAATTGTTTAATTTCATCTCGCATCTCTTGCACATAGTCAACAACAATTTCTGGAACCGGAAACTGCCAATATCCATTAGAATCCAACTTTCCATATCCATAAGTTATGGTGTCTGCTATAGAGGTTGACACTCCAATTTGCCTACCAGAAAGGAACATGATAATTCCCTGTTTGGTATTTTTATGTTCCTGAATTTCCTGTAACAACTCATCAATTTGAGTCATCATCCTCACCCTCATTATGAAGTTTCTTAATACTATCATTCACTCCATCTTTTGTCAAGAACTCTTCCTTCTTTATAAACCCAGGACCATATGGATCATGAATGTCTATAGTGAATCCAACCATTGAAGGGATTCCCAAACTACCCAATACCTCATCCCATACCATACCCCGAACTTCCCACTCTTCATCTGAAACATTATTTGGGGGATCTGTGTTGTTCCAATACCCATACTCACTTACCCCAGGCATCGATAACCATTGGTCAAACCACCTTTTCGATTCTGTATAAGCAATTCCCAAAAAACTATCTTGATGGGGGAATACCACAATCTGAAAATCGGTGTCAACGGCATGATTTCTTAATCCTGTTTTCTTCAGATCACATCTCATTTTGTGCCACATATTCTCTGCCAAACTATAGGCATTCATCTCATACCCAAACTCCTCACTCATAAATTTCTTGTCTGGGTCAGTTGCTCCCGCCACAATACAACTCAGAAACAAAAGCTTTTTCTCATGAGAATCTTTCTTCCAATGATTCTCACGATACTCTTGTACCAACTCAATAATCTCTTTCGGATCTGTGGTTGCCACTCGAAACCCATAATAAATCTTGGTACTCATTTTACTCCTTTCAATGCCAATGGTAATTTCTTCAACAATCGAGCACTCTTTGCCCCTGGTTCTATTGCAAGTGCAGTCAACTGAAAGAAGGTATCAGGTTCAAAAAACCCAACGATCTTGATATCAGCTCTCCCAAGCTTTATAGCAAGTTTCTTCAATTCATCTTCATTTCTAACCGACAACCATGCAAGGTAATTAGACTCAATCCTCCACTTTTTAAATTCCTGTGGGTAATTAAATGCAAACTCTGCAATTGCATGTTGGCTTTGTACACCCTGATATCCAGGAAACAAATCTCTCCTTGTAACCACATACAAATGTTTATACTTCATTTGAGTGCCTTCCATTCTTCCAATTCCCGAAGTGTTACGAGACTATGAACAGTAATCCCATGATCTTGTTTGAACTGTTCTCTCTCAACCCAATCACGATTAGATCGGTCCACAATCACAAGCGCATCAGTAACCTGCATACCATGATCCCGTGCAACCTTTGCTGCTGTAACAATAGATTTCCCAGTTGTGTACACATCATCAACAATGATAACTGGACCTGTGATGGGGGCACCTTCAATGCGCCTCCCTGTACCATGACTCTTTTGTTCCTTACGAACAATGAATGAACGAACTTGAGTCTTATCTGAAATTGCCTGTGCAAATGATATCGATCCCAACTCCAACCCACCAACAGCACCATAGGTCTTATCTCGCAATACCCAACATGCCATGGTAGCTACCATATCCCTGATATACGGATAGGACATCAACACTCGACAATCAACATAGAATGGGCTTGATTCACCGGATGATAAAGTAAATCCATTAATCCAATCTTGTCGAAATGCATCAAGATCATAAAATGCATTCAAGAGCATTGTTTTATAAGAATCAACACTCATACTGCTACCCCAGCACCATCAAGTTTTACCAAAAAATTCTTTGACAATACATATTCTTCATAAAGAGGATGGAACATAATCATGATCTCACCCCCAACAATTCCCATTCCAGACTCAACCGCTTCCTGTGTCGATTCAAATTCACAAGCATTCACGAACTCTCGCATCTTGGCAATGACATGTTCAGTCATGATGATTCTCCTTATCTGGTTGAGGTAAATCGCCAACATGTAAATATTGTGAATCTTGGGGCAACGGAAGTACGGCACAACTATCGGTCTCATAATCCCTTCGATCTAAAAACTCTCTCACACTCGCGCAATCCTCCCACGTTTCATATGGACCCACAACCACTGGATACTCTTGTCCAGACACCATCACACTAAAAAAGAATGCCACAATTGCTAGAGTCATGATATCCTCTGGGGTACAGGTGACATCTTGTGTGCAAACTCCTTCACCCAACGTGGGGGAGTTGCAATTCTTCTATTCTCAACAAAATAGACTTTACAAAATAAACAGAAGGAATATACTCCCAATCGTTCCGAAGATCTAGGAACTTCAACACAATCATTATGACCGCAATGGGAACAAACACTATTCAACATGACCACCCTCGAAATCGACAAGGAATTGTTGTATTCTGGGCATCAAGTACGTATCCCGAACTCGTTCCACCACACAACATGAACCGTTGTGGAACTCTTCCCATCTCCGACATTGCCGTTTATACAAATCTAACATATCGGCAAACTTATAGATATTCCATTCTTTAGAACGGGAATGATCATATTGAAAATACCAACGTGTCTTAAGATCCTCTTGCGTCATGGATTTCAATTCTTCCTGAGCACGGGAAAGAATCCCCTCCATGACATCCCCAATATCCTTCTTGGTGATATTCATCCTACACCTTAAAATGATCGTTGAACCACATCAACAACAAGTGCGAAAAGAGTAATCCAAACACCACAACAAACAGAGTTGAATTCGATAGCAAGACAAGCACATTAGCAACTAATAAAAACATGACTAGAAACTTCAGGTTCAGTTGAAGGACCACCCAAAATGGTATTGATTTTTTACTGTTCTTTTGCTTTTCCATGCTTTTTCTTCATCTCCAAAATTTGAATTTTTTTATGAAGATCCTCGATGATATCCTTTTGTGCCATCTCAGTACGACGATGGGATCTCAGCTTCATTTCCATCTTGATATCATATGCAATGAAGAACACCACCAATCCTATGAACAAAGCCCATGCCATCTTACGCCTCCATGATCCGATCAATAATACCATCCTTTGTCTTTCGCACAACAGTTCTGAGAGCAAGAGTCACAAACTTACGATCTCCATTTATAATTGCCTGATACATATCCTCTGGGATATCCCCAGGTAACTCCGGTTCCACCATGACACACTCTATAGCTTTTGATTTTGGAATCCAGTTCACATCTCCCATTATTTCACCACCTGGTAAGGTTTATCCCACTCGCCCACCTTGATACTCACGTACCACCCTACATCGAAATAATCACTCTGAATGTCACTATTATTATGGTTGCCTATATTCAAAGTCTTCACAATCTTTTCCAACAAATCCTTTGCTACTCCGGTAAAGTGTTCATGGTACCAACAATCGTTCACATCCATATAACTGGGTTTTTCTTTCATAAGCCTATGTTCAACATGTCCCCACCTCACCTTGTTCTCATCCATATAGTTTTGGATGAAATCAACCGGTCCACTCTTAATCTTCATACAGATCGTGCTATGGTTGTGAACAGAGAGTGTATACTTTAACCCGCTTCCCTTGAGCACCTTCTTCAACTCTTCCGCCAACCCCTTTTTTCTCTCTTGACTCATGTATGCCATTTTGTCCTCCCTTTGTTTGTCTTATTTCCCTTACGATCTAAGACTATCATGGAGGTTATGGGATGTCAAGTCTCCTAAGTTGTTGATTTTATTGACCTTTTCTTTTTAGGCTTTTTAGGGGGGTAGATTTACCAAAACGGGCAACAAAAAGGGCAACCGATGCAGAGGCTAAGTCTTCTTGGGGGATGAATGTATCGGTTCGATCTATAATCACTCTAAACGCATCACTAATTGTTCTAGAAAGATATAGTGTCCTATATTCTTCCATAATTATCTTGTGGAATGCCTTGGGGCAAGCACGAATCACCTTAACCATGACTTCATTCATTGCAGCCTGAACGTGATGTTCTGCCTTTTCTAATTCAGAGATAATCCTCTTATGTTCTTCAGTTCTTTTCATGATACCTCACGCCACGATATGGATACTATTCTTCATGTGTTTTATATCTTCGATATTCTTCCTGTATGCCTCTATTGCTGCCTCTCTCACTTGTTCGTTTATAGGCGACTTCTCCGCTAGAGTATTAGCAATATTTTCAAGATTCACACAAAGTAAATCCTGCAACATTTCGTACATATACCTGAGAGGTTCCTCTCCCTCAGGGATATCGATCTCAATTGTATGTTTAATGTACTTACTCATGAGAGAATGAGGGATCCTTTTTCTTGATAGTTGCCAACAGTGATTTCTCGGTAGATTTCAACTCCTGCAATGATCGCTCTTCCTTTTTAATTCTCTCCTGCAACTCATAGATCAACACAGCTTTTCGATTTTTCAAATATTCTACAGCACGATATTGCTGCAACAGTTGCCCCAATTCCTTTTTCATGATACTCCTATCGATCCGCCAAGTATTCAGCCATTTCACTCTGTCTCTCAAACCACGCTTCAAACAATGCATCTGGTTGGTTCTCTGTTACCCACTCAACTGTTTCATCATCAGCTTCTTCGCCAGTATCAGCAAACTGCATCCAACTAATATACACATCATCTGAATCACCAGCAACACCAAACTCAACCTCTCGACCATTTTTATCTGTGGTAATCATGTTGCTCCTTTAATTCTGGATGTGCAGCTTCCAACTCTCGCAAATCATTGGCGGCATCACTCACCCCATGCCAATCATTCATTTCCACCTTTGCCAACAGATATTCGATTAGTGTATTTCGGTGTTTATTCCAATCTACAACTACCATAGTTTCCACCATGATCTTTTTTCTGGTTCTCGTGCTTTCAGATTAGCCTCGTATAACGCATTTTCAATCATTCGATTCTGCTCTTCTCGGATTCCACGCATCACCCAACGCAACCAACAAAACTGCTTGAATGTCAAAATTCTACACAGTTCCATGATTTCCTCCATGAACAATAATCGAAATGTGCTCCAGTTGCTCTAATGCCCGTTCCAAATGAACTTGTCCTATAAACACTCGGTTACTCCCATCAAGATCCAATCCCTTCATATTCTTACACGTTTCAATTAGATCCCGAAGCATCACGATTGTTCGATCAATCTCTGACATTCCTTTACCTTCAGTTAATTGCTCAATACGCTTATTCAACTTATTGATCTTTTTCACTACAATCTGTATGTCATTTTCCATGATGGTCTCCTTGTTAATCATCATGGTTTAAACATACCAAGACATAGCTCATTTGTCAACTATTATAATAGTCAATAAAATCAATCACTTATCTTCTTTTGCTAATCCCACCATCATCAAAACCAACACAATAAACATTAAAACAGTCCATGAAGTATCCATCATTCCCCCATTAAAATATTCCAGATCCATCTAATTGATCTGGGTCCACATACTGCTTCTCTGATTGTTTAAGAAGCCATACCCCTAATTGCTTAGAATCCTCCACACTCAAAATCACATCATCATGATAAGGGTGTCCCTTAGTAAGAATATGCCATATATGCTTTAATCGATATCCCCAGGTATACTTGGTACCTCGTGGTTCATAACAAGACACATAGATTTCTCCACTGTCTTCATCCCTGGACACATGAACGATCTCACCAAAACATGCACACTGAATAAATAATTGATCCATCTGTCACCCCCTAAAACAATCCCGAAAACCACGTTCGACGCATTTTCTTTGCCTTCGCATCCCTCCACCCATCATTATAGGCATCTTCACGAATTTTTTGAAGAGATTCCCGTAGCCGTTCGTCAAGTTGTTTTCTAAGTAATTCTGTATACCACTCTGTTCCACAGTTCCAATAAAAATACATCACATTCTTATCAGACATACCAGGATCCACTTCTAGTTTAATTTGAGTACCACTCTTCCATACCTTAATCATTAGAACTGATCCTTTCTCAAGAATTTCTTCTCTTCTTGATGAAACACCCATAGTCCATATTCAGCCATAAATCCCAATACAACAGCCAATGCCAATGCAGGTGAAGCAGCTTGCAACCAAGTCATGTCCACCAATCCAAAAAATTTCGCCCCCAACAATAAAAGAGTGATAATGTTAACTGGAAATATTGAACGGAATGCCATTGATTCTTTTGTGGGGGGAAGTGATGCTGGAACCATAGTAACCTCCATTTATAATGGTTGATGAACAAAAGCTTTCTGGGTTTGTGGTGGAACTTGTGTAGGTTCTCCACCAATTATAAATATAGAAACCAATAACCACGCAACTAATAATGCCAAGATCATATAGAATGATTCAACAATAACTTTCCATACGACTGAGACACCCATATATAAAAAACTAGGAATACAAGCAATCCATAGGGGAACATCAACCACACCAAGAAAAATCCATACTGCTGCAATTCCTGTTAAACTATGAGCGATGATGGATATCATTGGTTTCCTTTTTTATCACATCGGCACGATACCGATCCACATGTTGCATTACTCGCATTTCATGATACCACATAATAACCAGTAAGCCCAAAACAGTGAGTACACACACCCCAACACCAATCCAACTATTGATGTCCATGTTCCCTCCCGAAAATCATGACAGTTGAAGATTCGGGTTGCAAAAAGATTTTATCAATCTGGAATTGATAGGTCCCCTCTGATGTCACAATAACTACTTCAGTCAACGGAACACCTAACGATTGCTTCCCCAACAATTCACTTTTTTCCTTACTTCCCCGCGTGAACACCTTCTTGAATAGACTCAACATGATCGTTCTCCCATAAATCATGAATGCCTGGAAGTAAAACCACCGGATTCTTCACATTTTGTTTCAAAACCATCATAGAGCCCCTACTCGTTTCAACCACAATATCACATCAAACATTCCAATGAAGAACAAGAGAATCTTGATAACAGTATTCATACCATCACTGGAACGCCACACTGCAAACAACATCAGGATAACAAACCCCGATATCCCTAATGCATATGTTTCCATCAGTCATCCTCCTTATGTGTACAGATTGGATCCGCCGACACAATCCGAACCGTTTCTATTTTCTTATCCCGCAGAGCATCATAGATCTGCTTGTATGGATGCTCCATCGATAACGTATCTACATCAACCGTTGCTTGAAAGGTCACATGCCATGATTCAATCATGATATCACATCTTTTTCAATTTATCAATATGAATATGTGTGTTCATAGTTTTTGTACCCAATGTGGGGGAAATGTCATCATCACTAAATCCTCCCACCATGACACCTTCACCATCACTTCGATCATGTACCCACTCTTCTTGGAATACCGAACATGTTCCACATACCCACGCAAACCATGAAACCCACCCCCAGTGATCTCAACATCATCTCCACTTTGTAAATCTGGTCTTTCCATCATTACCAATCCGTTTCTTTGAAGAACTCCCCAGTTTGTAGATTCTTAGTAATCTTCATAGGAATTCCCGATAAATGTAACTCTTCATCATACAGATCAAAAATCTGGGCAATGGTGGTGTCTCTCTCCAATTTCACTCCATCAACTTCATCAACAACCCACTCCCACATATCATGAAAACTCCAGGATCCCATACCTTGACAATACACAGTGAGTTCAGGATATTTTGTCAAAATCTTCTGTGCTTCTTGCTCGATATACTCCATGCAAATTTGAGTCTGGGATTCCTTCAAGTCATCAATCTTCTTCTGATAGGTTGCCAGAGTTCCCATGACCCATGCTGCTGATTTCTTCATGATACCCTCACTGCACGAATACGAGACATTGGATAGAGTGTAACCATACCATCCTGAGATTCTATTGTCACCACAAGACCAGAAGGATGAACCGTTACACAATGGATGTTTGTAAAATCAATAAAATAATACCCACTGTCATAATCATGATCTGTAAACGTAACCCTAACAGTCTTCTTATGACCAGGAGGTAAAAATATATCACTCATAACATTCCCCACTTCTGCAACCACTGAGTCAACCGAAACCAGGCAACCTCCAGAAAATCTGGTTCTCGATCCTCCCCAAACATCTCATCCAAATGCCTGAGCTGATACGCTTTATAACAATTATAAAAATGTTCCCCCTTAATTGGACACAGGCAACACTTTTTCATGCCATCCCCCATCGGTATTGGGTTGAGTCCAACCCAGTGATATTGATCTCATTCAACAAATCATATACCGCAGCTTCAGGATTCTTCCCAAACCCGATCTCATTACTTGCCCCATTCATAACGGCAACATATCCCCCCGTTTCAACATCATAATCGGTGATAATGAACCATGGCTTCTTTTTCATCATGTCCCCATTCTATACCGGTTTATGGTTTCTGTCAACCTTCCAGATCATTCAGAAATGCCCATACCCGTATCCGAATTGGTAATCGTTTCCAAAGCCACATAGGGGATAGCACGATAATCATGTTGGCAATGTGTCCCTTAATTTTTTTCATCATCATCCCTCCAGGAATTCGTATGCCTCTGTGGTGTCAATATCCCCTGTATGTTCTACTTCTTCAATCTGACGTAGTAATTCCTCTACAATCCCAATCAATTCATCATATCGTTGTTGAACATACTCAAGATCTTGTTCTACCTCTTCCTGCTGTTCTCGATTTTCACGATCAGTCATCATTTACTCCTTGTAAGAATCCAAAGCATCAAGAGAATAAACACCAGGGGAACGATTTCCTCACCGATATAATACCACATTTCCATAGTCATTAGATCACCACAATCTCTTTCTTGATATAATGGTTAGGGTATGGAGCACATCCAGGTTCATGATGCTCAACTCCACTCACATAGTTGTAACTCTCAAAACATTCAGGGTTACACTCAGAACACCCCTCATTAGAGGATTTGTACACTTCAGCATACTGAGGAAGATTTTTTAATTTTGCAATAAGTTCATGAACTTTCATGGTTTCTCCTGTTCAACCAGTTCCATGCACCATCGTAACTGAGCACCCAATTCAATCACTGCCATTCTAATTTCATCATGCTCATCAAAGTGTTTCACGATACTCGTTGCATTCAACAGGGATTCATGCATATCCAACAAATCATCATACAATACCTGAAGCTGTGTGGCTCTCAATCCTGAACTCATGCTTCCACCAAAGACCGAATGAATTGTTCCTGTCTGATTTCTTCCAACCATCGAAACTCACGTTCTTCATATGCTAGTGCATTCTTAACTTCCTGATAGGCATTCTGCATTTTCAAAATATGGACTCGCTCATAGTGCGTCATGATTATTCCCCTGGTTGCTTGGTTGCCCGTAGAGTTCCATAGTAATAGGCAAACCGAATTAACTGTTTTTGTTCAGGTGTCATCGCATCATATGTTTCTCGTGAAGAGTCAAAGAGTAAATTCTCATACCAGTCTTTTTCAGGAAAGCTTGTTGCCATGATCACTACCTCTTGACCAGATTTAAAGCCGCCGTTTATTGGTATCATCAATACACACTCATTAGATCACCTGAAACATCGGTGCAACCCATGCTGTCATGATCGTGTTATCTGCCTGTCTCACAATGATTGCCTTGCTCACAAAGGGGATGTACTTGAGCATTTGACTTACATGGAAGTTCACCCCACCCACCTTGAGAGAGTCATCATATGCCCATACCCACTCTGCCAACGCCTTCTTGGTTGCCTTCCCCCTCCATGCTTGCTGTGCCTTGACTCCCTTACAATCCCAAAACTCAATTCGATAGGTTGGTGTGTAGCTCTTTCCCATGTCATCCTCCCTTGTGTTGTTCATTCATCATCATGATCTAAACATACCACATGGGATAAACTTGTCAAGTACCCCCAAAAGAGGGGTGTATCCAAAAAGATACAGTTACTCTGCCTCCAACCAATACTTTTTGTCCATTCCTGATAACTTGTTCCAGGTATCAACAATTGCCAGCTTTCGAGGAGTTGACAAGGTTCTCAGAATCCCCTCAAATTCATGAACCGTTTCAAGACCAGTTTTCAAGTTTAACTCTCGATACTTGGTTATCATGAGAACACCAATTTAAAAAGGGGTTTGCCATAGGTTGAGGGATGATCATGAGGAGTAATGGTACAAGTTTTTCCATTGGGGAATGCCACAATCAATTGATCCCCCTTTTCAGGAAGCTTAGGAACATCTCGCATATCCCGATCTCGATACCAGAGTTTTAATACCATCTCAGTTTGTAGCTTTGTGTAATAAGTTGTCATATTAACCCCCCCCACTCTTCGACATGCCTCTTCTTCACACCGGTCAACATACAGATCTCGTTCAGCTTGTAAACACGCTTGTGTGGCAGTTTCAAGGGTGACATGTTTTCCCTTGATATAATTTTCTCACCTCGATTTCACATAAAATCCACTGTTTGTTTTGAGAATGTAGTAGTTCTCCATGTAGGTGATGATCTCAACCATCATGACCCCCTATTGTTTCAGGAGTTCTTCCAACACTGCGTTTCTCTGTTCCATGGTCTTCTTCACCCCCTCTGACGATTGGTGCACCATGGATCCCAACGTCATGGTTCCGTACATCAATGCTGCTGCTACCATTCCATAGATTACATATTTCATGATGTCCTCCATGTCTCTAGTCTACCATGATTCTAGAGAATGTCAAATGTCCCGTGCACAGGAATTCTCACAATCAATGCAACAAGCACATAACGTGCCAATATCCCCATAGATATCTTCTTTATAGGGGCAAGGATGAAGCTTTCGCCGTGGATTCGGACAATCATACCCAGCATGTCCAGGACACTTCCGAACCGGTTGCACAGGGAGCTTACCATAGTGACCATGTTTCAGGATTTTCTCTAATCCTTTGATCACCTGTGTAATGTCAGAAGATTTTTTTCTTTTCTTCATCATGCCTCCATGATATCCGCTTCTTCCAGTTGCTCTAACAAATCATTGATTGCTTGTTGCTCAGTCTCTCCTACCCCGTATTCCTTTGCCGTGCTATCGGGTGCCCCATCATAGGTGTTCAGATCCACTGCAATCCACTGTCCCCTGTATGCCAAGTATTCAGTTTTAATATCTAACGTTCTCATGCTCTCCTCATCGTTTTCAAGTCTTCCTGAACGATCTTCACAGGAACTTTCATCATCATGGTAAACAGGTCATCCTGTACATCCTGTTGAATCAGGGTTTCAACTCTCCTTACCAATCTCTCACAATCCGCCACTAACATTCTCATTTGTCCCAGTGTCCCCATTTTCCCCCCTTTTGTGTCCCTCATCATGATTCAAGTCTACCATAGGGGAATGAGTTGTCAAGGGTGTATACTTTTTGATACACTGTTCAAAATGGTACTCACAGATAGTATGGGAAACATTCGGACCCCCAGGATCTTGAGGAAAGCACCAGGAACACACAACCCTTACATCCAATATTTCCACTGGTTGCCCCCTTGTCGATTCCAGATATTCAGGAGTTCTAGTAACCGTTGCGGAGTATGGTAATCGGGTGCCGCATGAACCGTGAACTTTTGTTCAAACACTTTTCCGGTTGGTAAATGCATACAGAAATAGGTCATTTTCATCATGTTATTCTCCACATGCATGACAGAGGTAATGTTCCGGTCCATTCTTCGTGTTCTTCCAACTCTTGGTATAGCCCCTTTCATCGATCACTCGTTGACAGGAGTGACACCGCTTATGATCTTTGTCAAGGCACTTTTTACATAGTGGTTGTTTCATCGAAGGTAGTTCCAACGCTTTTCATGCAACTCTTCAGGATTCACGGTTGCCAGGTTGCCTAGGTTTGCTTTGACTTTCTTATTATAATCAGGAACCCCATACCCCTTGATGTTATACAGTTCCCCCGTTTTGTGCTCCAGGAGAAATGCCCCAGATCCCCCAATGTCCAGGTACGTGAACTTCTTCCCTACTTTCTTCACCTTCCAGACATCTGCTGGAAACGTAAACCCCTTGGCAGCATGTTTCCGAACTTCGATCTTATTCAGTTCTACAATCAGTTCCTCTACATTCATCATGTCCCCCTTTGTTTGGTCATTCATCATGATCTGAGTCTATCATAGGGAACTGGAATGTCAAGTGTATCATTTTGGATACAGTAGGCTATGGTAACTCATTGATTTCTATGAACATGATGCCATGATCCCGAAACAACTTTCACCATCAAATTTTATATCTTATTGATTTTTAAATACTTTAATAATTGAGGAATGCACCGCACATACTGATCCAAGGACCTATTATGTTTATTACATAACACCCCTCTAATTTTACCAGTCTCATGATCATGATCAACAACCAATGTTCCAGCTATTCCACGTTGAGTTTTTCTATAGCTATTCTCATCATGTGTACACAATACACACAACCCTTCACAATCTTCAACCATCTGTAAATACTCTTGATAGGTTAAAATGATGCCCTGTCTTTTCCAAGCATATTCTCTATCAGTTACAATCCCCCTGCCAGCTCGATACCGACGCCGAGATTCCTTTCCTTTTTTACTTCTATAATATTTTTGTTGTGGATTCATGATACTCCTTCAGGTATAGGGTCGCACGTTGCCAAAGGCACTTGGTGGTATGGTTCACGGCAGTTTCAATGCCCGTGCCCTTGTTCACATAGACCAAAGGGGCATGACAATGTACACATCGAATCCCTTCCTCTAGATCGTCATAGAGAGGATCAGTATCAACAAATTCTTGCAAAAGTTCATGTGCTTCCATTATGCCCCCTGTACTGGCAAAAGCCCTTGAAGGTTTCCGTATAAGGTCACTCCACATTCCCGCCCACAGGATATCGCATAGGTTGCCAACACCACATGAGCAGGTAACTCTCTGAGCTTGCTTGGTTGGTTCGCTTCAAAGAATGGGTGGTTACTATGAACATGCATCACTTCCTGAGTTTCCAGGTTATAGAACGCATAGAACGTTCGGCTTCCTTCATCCCAGTAGCTTCGCAGTTCCTTAGGTGCCCGTTCACTGGGTTGCAGAAAAAACTTTCGACCTTTGTACTCTGGAAACGTGGCAGTCACAATATGCTTCACAGATTTCAAATCTTTCCCGATCAGTTTCATGATCATTCCTCCCTTTGTTTGCTCATTCATCATGACTTAACTCTACCATATGTCCTCATGGTGTCAAGTGGTCAAATGGTCATGACCACAGTAAAAAATTCTGTATGTGCACAATAATGTTCCTTGACACTCGTATAACCTATGATATGATATAATGGGGGAGTATGCCCAAGGTCCTATGATTACAGGTGGGCACTGTACCACGCTCGCAGAGGCAAAACAACAGGCACTTCATTACATGTATCAATAAGGAGCATCATGGATTATCAAACAGTCTACCGAATTCTTGTGAATGAAGAAATTGTTGATGAGGTTGAATCGAAAGAATGGTGTAATAAAGTTGTCAAGGAACTTGAGGCACAGGGGAAAAAGCCCAGAGTATGGGGCAGCAGGATCTTTCTTGTGTAGCACTTTGCCACAGGAAGGACATGTTCTCTGCCACATTGGACCTGATGCAGTCTTAGTCCCTGAGTTCCTTGATTTGTTGCTCAAGTGTTTTAATTTTTCTTCGATAGTTTTGGATGCCATAGTTTCGAGCCTCCAGGGAAAGAGGAGAGCGTTCCATATTACTCAATGCCTGTTCCAACTCATCAATTTGTGCTTCAAGTTCGTCACGTTTACTCTTCGCCATTATCACTCCATATTTCAATGAGCCACCAGAGCAGGAGCAGCCCAACAAGCGCAAGACCTGCAGGTATATAGAGTAAATAGAGAAATCTCATGTCTACCATAAAACACCCCCGTAATCAAACAGAATGGGTTTATAGGACTACTTTACCGTGAACAGGTGCAATGCCCCACGTACACAGAACACTCACGAATTTTCTCTGATACATCAACGTCCATTCCCGCAGTGAGTCGCAACCCATAACACTTGATAAAGGTTTCAAGAGACACAGGAATCCACTCACGATCATAACACCCAAAACAACGGGGTGACACAGGAGTTGAATTATACAATCGATGATGCCACCAGAGCATATGGTGATGATCAGGGATACCCCAACCCATACCATCAGTATAGGTCATTTCTTCCCCTCATACAATAAAATGACACTCGCCAACAGAATGCACACCCCTAATATAATTCCACCTACTATGGCTTCTAACATTAGAAGACCCCTAACGTTCTTGCAAGTCCTATGCCATCAATCACCAGGTAACAGGCATATGTGGTTGCTAATCCAAAAGAACCACGATGCCATGAACACAAGCCTAATAATGCCGCACTAATCAACCAACCGATATAGGCATACAGCATTGGAGGATAAGGAGTTGTAATGGCTAACAAGATGCTCATTCCCACACCAATGAGCATACCAAGAACCTCAAGTGATGCCCTGAGCGCATGAGATTGAAAATCTTTATAGATATAGTCGATCATGATATATTTCGCCTGAAGTAATACCAGTCCAAATAATTAATCGAACGGAACAAGAGGATTAATAAGCTTATCACTCCGATTGCAATGACGACCCCCTCCATAAACAACACCCAGAACACAGGGGGGAATGCTCGCATCATAATCGCCACGATATACCCCAGAACACTCCCCACCACGCACCAGGAACCAAGTAATTTCCAGTTCATGTTACCACCAAAAAAACTCTTGTTCGTTCATCATCTGGCGGAATCGTGCATCCCTCATCTTCTTCAACAGATCATCATAGAAGGCTTCCATCTCAAATCCGATAGCACGATCACGCAATGATTGAATATAGGCAATGTCATCCTTCATGACCATTCCTCCAATATGATATGCCACACCCAAAGACTCAAGATTAGGTACAGAAACCCCGTGAACCACAATTGAATATGGGTGAATTGTTGGTCATCAATCATGATAACCGCAACCGTACCAAACAGAAACAACCCAGCCGCCAACACTCTTCTATACATGATCAACTTCAAAGGTCAAGTATCGCTTATGCCCTTGCCTATCCACAGGGTCAATGTTACTGTTTCGGTTCTTGGCTTCATCCTGTGCCTGTCCCAACTCACCATGAGCACCAACAACCACACGATCTGTCACATCATAGACCACAAACTGTTTCATAATGATAATCTCCTTCCTTCATCACATGGTCCCGCCCATATCCATACCCACAAGATAGTATACCCCAAATAGTTTAAGAGTGCAAGTTCGCCAGGTACTCCATACTTCATGAGGATCACAGGAAAGAACCCGCCCAACATGAATGGACACATCATAATAAACAGAAATGAGAGAATCTGTTTCATGATACCATCCTATCACCTTCGGGTAGAACTGTCAACCTCTTTCACCCATTGTTGAATCTTTCCAACCCCCTCACGAGATAACCCAAGAAATAATGAATCATTCTGAAGATTGGTGAGAATATATTCGGGTGTCATGGCAACAGGCACCTGCCCAACCTGCATATGATCAAACACAAAATAAAATAATCCTGTCTCAAACTGATACCACATGCGCTTGATACCAGACACATGATAATTGGAACCAGGAACCGCATACGTCAGATCATCTAAAAATTCCATAATCTCCTCCATAGTACCATGTTAACAAATACCAGAACCCCTGTCAAGCACAAAATTTTTTCTTCAATTGAGAATGAGTCTCATGATCATAATCCATCAAGTACATAGTGAGTCATCATGATCACAGTGACTACTACGTAAGGTGTTGTAAATCACACAGTTTTACCATGCAAACATGATGCCATGATCACATGTACCAAAACGAACAATTGTTCATAATTTGTGAACAGTGTACAATCGTGAACATGACGCCATGTACATAAATGAACAGTAACGCACAGTTATGAACATGAACACTTATGAACATGTACCATTGTGAACAAACTGTGCAAATCTGAACACTGTGAACATGTTACCAAAAAGTAACAAAGCCTCAAGTGTCATGTCCACTATACTCCACAGTAACCCACTATTCCCCACTATCACCCACTCACCGCCACGATCACCGACCCACCCCCTTTTCGACTCTCCCCTACCAAAATCACAAAATCATCACATTCACTGTTTTCGTGACTATTTTGGGAGATAACAAAATCACGATAGTCTTCTCTAGGGGCTTTAGATCCACCATAAATAGAGTATTTTGGTAGATACGTTAAATTTCCTGTATTTGATCTTTGTTCTCTTGGTACGCTTCAGGTGTCTTGACTCTGAGTACGAATGATTCATCGTGAGTCAATAGGATTTGTACACCCCCTACTGTTTTCTTAATGTCATCGATCTCTGATGGAGTCAAGGTCACTTCTCCACCTAATTTGAATAACAAACATCCCAGGAATAAACGTGACAGGGTATCACCGGTCTCAGTCATGACAGATCTCCTTTTCTTAAGCATAGGTAGTAGGGCAATCAATCCCATGTTCACGCGCATAGGAAACGCAAAATTCGATCAATGAGGATGAAGGGCTATAGCCTTCACGAGCAGCATATTTAAGTACTCTGGTCCATGTCCCTGTGAGAGTATCAATGGAACCGGTTGGATTCAGAACCCGTGATTGAATGTCATGATACGCACGTTCACTAATCCAAAACCTCTCACCATCCCATCCGGTTTGACAAAGAGTAAAATCAAATGAATCCATATGCTCAAATAGACGAGCACAAAACTTTGTTTGAATGAGTTGAACAGTATGCTGATGAATGGTAAATGTAGAGTGATGTTGGGTATTCTGAATCATAGGATAGTGATACTGTGATTCACATGCCAATCGAACCTGATAATAATCTGTTTGATTCTGAAAGAAATAATCGATATCGGTGGACAACGGAAGATCTTGAAGAAATCGACGTACCGCACCCCCACAAATCCAAGGTCCATGTTCTGGGTGACAGGGGGGAAGAGGGGCAAGAAGGGTATACCATCGATCTAGATCTTGCTGATGAATAAATGGGGTAAGGTCCACATAGGCAGCATGGGGAGTACGAATCGTCGGAGTCAAGTCAAGATCATCCTGAAGCACCATATAGACTGAATCCATAAATCTCCTTGAAACTAATACGTTTTATACACGGTTCCAGCAATGCGACGTGCTTGTAAGTTGAGTACTTCGACCTTCTCTTGCATATCTAATCGATCAGGAGTCCATGAGTGATAATCCACAGGTTTCATCATGGAATATCGAAAGGTTGAGTCTAGTTTTGAAACCTGCATGGTCATCAATCGATCTCTCCAGGTGACAGTAGGAGGAAGAATCACGGTAATAGTGTACCACTTTTTCCGTGCTTCAAGTTTTCGTTGACTCTCTTTAATGTTCTCTATAGTGAGAGAGGAACTTGTGAATGCCTGTTTCTGTTGTTTGAGGAGTTCATAATCATAATGATCACTCATCCACTTATCAATAAACTTTTTATACTCTTTTTCTTTGATAAGACCTGACGCTAACATTTCCTGAGTTATTTTAATATGGTCTTCAAGTGCCATGCTTCACCATCCATCTTGACAATGATGATTCCACTCATACCCGCACGTCATACACTCCCGCCAAGTATAAGTGGACCCATAGGATCGTTGTGTTCGATATTCCCAGTGTACATGATCACACGCTACTTCTTTTAAAAATGGTATGGCATTGACTGGGATAGAATCAGGATGCATTACCGTCTACACTCCATCGGAATATAGCCACCCCCGAACATGGTCATCAAGGGAGCAGTAAGACTATTATAATAGAGTCCCCCACGAGTAGCAAGGTTCAAATCTAACCATTTTCCATACAGATCACACACTTGTGATGCAACATTATGTCCAACACTTGGATTAATCTGATAGGTTTGATGGGGTCCTGCAACCAATGGAGGATCCTGATTTTCATAATCCTGAGCAGGAACCCATGAGGTTACAGGGGGAGCGGATGGAGTAGAGCTTCGATCAGGAACCACTGAAAGGGGAGGAAGAAACAGGGGAGTACAAGTTTGCCCCTTCAAATCCTTATTGGTATAGGTAGTTTGATTCTGAGCATCAACACACTTATACATGATCTCGGCTTGGGCAATCACTGGAAAAATCAAAAGACTGAAAAGCAACAACAATGTTTTCATAGAACCTCCATCATGGTTTATGGTAGCCTTTCATAGTCATGGGGAAATAGAGGATCCCCATGCATACATCGTCCTAATGAATGAACGCCAACTACTGGAGAAATCATCTCACGATATCGCATACAAGAATCTTGTGATGAAAATCGAAACGTATAGGGAAGATTATATTCTGCTGCCACAAAGTACCACGGTCCTACCTTGGGAAGATGTTGTTGAGCAATAGACCGTATGGCATAGGAATGACGAAACGTGGATCCATCTCTTTGCCCCGCAGGGTGAATCATACACCCACTCAATATCAATCCCATAAGAATAAAAATGATCATAACTGGAGTATATCAAAGAGTTACATTGGTGTCAATATAAATAAAAACATTATGAACACATTTGCCCAATATCTACAAGAATCTCACGATCCAATCCATACCGTATGTGCATACTGTCAGAAGGAAGGTATTCCTGGACATCGAAAAGAAGACCATCCTAAAGGGGTACGTATATCTCATACGATTTGTGCCCCACACCTAGAAAGAGAATTGTCTAATATCACCCGCGCTCGCCCTCTACAAGAGGGGTTGTGGTCCTGGATGAAAACGACTCAGGAACCACCAACCCCCAAACGACCACAACCAACAGGACCCTCTGAGTATCATGGAATGGAACTTCGATCAGGAAAGATATTTTCCTATCAGTTCCCCAGACACACAAGCACTAGTCTTGCTAAAAAACTTCTCATGATCAACACCCTGAATAAAGAATCTAAGGATGCCTGGAAGTATTGGATTGACTAACGGGCACACCCAATCAATTTTAATGGTTTATTCCATACCCCAACCCAAATCCAATCCCCAGTGTTCCAAGTGAACCAAATTGAGTGCCATATCCACCCCCCAACCCATGATAGGGATTGTAGGGGGGATAAGGAAGATTATCGGTATCAATTGGGTGAGAAGCATCAACATGATGATGGCGACGAACAGGAAGAAGATCTTGCTCGACCACTTGAATAGGAGGGGAATCTTTCACCACTGAAGGGGTAGCAGGAACATAAACATACTCCTTTACAACTTCACGAATGACAACAGGAGGAGCAACTTCACGAACCGGTTTCTTCTTAACCACCTTCTTCTTTTGTGGAAGAATAGTAGTCGCTTTAGTTTTAGAACAATTGGTTTCTGGTTGAGCTACCGTAGTTTCTGCAATGGATATCACAGGAAACATCAGACACACTGAAAGAGTCAAGACGATAATTTTCATATTACACCCCGTTCAAGTACAGGGTGGACCGGTCCACCCTGTATATCTGTCTATTAATAATTAGTGTTACCAACATTCATATTTTGCTTGATCACATTGGTATTACTCTGCTTAGTGTAATTATTCTGTTTGACTGATGGGGCACTGGGCTTGTGTCCAGGCTTCCCACCACCATGTGAACTGGGCTTACTGTACCCGCCAGCATTATTATTATTGGCAGAACTATTTGATGCACTGTTTGATGCAGACATTGCACCTGCATTTGCTGAAGAATTATTTGACACATTACCAACATTTCCACCATGACCGCCTTGACCGCCTTGACCGCCTTGACCACCTTGACCGATGCCACCCTGACCACCTTGACCGATGCCACCCTGACCACCTTGACCGATGCCACCCTGACCACCTTGACCGATGCCACCCTGACCAATTCCCCCTTCAGCGGCAGCGGAAGCATCACCACCTTCAGCGGAAGCATCACCACCTTCAGCATTACCTCCCTGAGAGGAATTATTGGTGGTGCTACTGATGTTAGACCCAGACCTACCAATACCACGACCAATTTGGTGCATACCATATGCATTTGCGGCAGATGCAAGTGTGGTCTGAACAACTGGTGCAACTACACCAGCAACATAACCGGTTGCTGTGGTTCTGGCAGCATGTTGCATATACTTGGTCAATAGCTCGCAATTATGATAGTTATTTGTCTTGAACAAAATAAAAGTGGAAACTTCTACACGGTCACATACTTCCAAGAATGAATATCGTTCAGTTGGAGCCAATGCCCCAATTTCTGTTGCAGAACGGAGTCCAATAGATTGTGTCGGAAGAAATCCCTTTGGACCATCCTCCACTGCTAAAAACGAAGCACTAGAACACCCACTCAATAAGATTACCAACAACAATGATGTAAGAAAATTAACACACATGAAACCCTCCATAATAAGTTATATGTTAAAGCCCACTCCCATCATTTTTACTATATCATGAGTTCAATAGTTCGTCAAGTAATAATTGCCCCTCTTTTGTGGGGGATGGAGTAATTCCAAAGTATCCATGAAACACAATCTCACCACTCTCTTCCTTGATAATCTGCACAGTGTATCCGGTTTGATCGTTACGAGGGTCAATCTGAATCAGACAATCAACAGGAACTTTGATTGTACAAGGAGAAGTTAACCGAATCACTTGGACCCCATCAACGCTAGAATTCGTGCACGTTGCTTCTTAGATTCTCCTGGTCTCCTATCCAACTCTGCCAACTGTTGCTTGGGACTAAGATTTGCCCATGCACTCTGGCGTTCAACTGCCTCGGCTCGTTTTCGTGCCTTATTTCCCTTGAGTGTTCTTGGATACGCTTCTTGTTTCATAATTCTCCTTTATGGTTTTGGTGAATAATAGTTTTTTATAAATCCAAGCAGATACCCTCTCGACACAAGACAACATGAGCAGCAATATAATAAGTTGAAAAAGAACAGCACTGATGATGAATGAAATAACTGTTAGTTTCATGATAACAATGTAAGGACGTAGAGAACAAACGCAACCGCCAATATTCCACCAAGTGCTTTTGTTCCAGGGTCAACATCGGTCAACCCTGGAATTTCTATCTCGGTCACTGAGGAATAGTTGAAAGATCTCCAACCTTGTTTCTCAACATCAAACACACGAACCTGATTTGGATTTTGTTTAATTTGCTTCTTGGGATGAAGGGGATCATCCGATTGTTCATGAAGCATATCGGAAGGAATGAGAAGTTGATTCTTCGTACACACCATGGTACGAGTCGAACCATCTTTCTTTGTGAAGGTGACAATAACCTCACCCTCTTTGAGCAATTCGTTCAACTTATCTTGTGTAACCATAAAACCCTCCATAATTAAAGTATGAGAACTCTAACACATCACAGGGTATCTGTCAATTTTATTTTTTCTTCGTATATTCCTTAGATAGATCACCAACACTCTGTTGACCGGAAAGCAAAACACTTTGTGCAATGAGAGCATGAGAAATTTTGAAAAAGTTATCGAGGAATTCGTGTCCTGTTTTCACCATCAACCCAGTGAATCCAGCTTTTAACATCCGTTCGGCATAGATAAACGGATCCATAAAATGTGAAGTAAATGGTTCATCAATTTGAGTTATACCGTTGCGAGTAGAGACCAATCCAACCTGACACTGAACACGATCAGAAGTAGTTTCAAGTTGTGTAACCACGTTACCATTAACAGTACCACCAACTGGGCTAACCATAAAGGATTCAATCATCTGTGCCCCTGTTGGATCAACATAAAACATGATTACGTCCCATTCCTTTGGCGGAAAGTCTTGTGTATTCATGAGAATAATTCCTTTGTTTTCTCATATGTGAGAATGCCAATAAAGAGAACCAACAACAATACGGATGCCGGAAGGATTACAAATATCAATGAGGTTAGAGCGAGCACAGTAGCCACAAGAAATATAAGGAATCGATCAAGTAATTCTATAACTGTCATAATTCCCCCTATATAGAGATATGATAGCATGTGTTCATGTCAAAGTCAAGAGGAAGTATGTCCCCCAACCATTGGATATTAAACGGAAAAGAATTCACAGATTCTACTGGATACTATGGAATGGTGTATTGTATCACCCACAAGGAGACAGGGAAAAAATACATCGGAAGGAAATATTTTTCCAAGTCTAAGATCCAACAGAAAACCAAAACCAAACGTAAAAAGAAATTGCGCGTTGAAAGTGATTGGCAATCTTATTATGGGTCAAGTGCTGATCTCTTGGAAGACGTTAAGAAGTATGGGAACGATGCATTCACAAGAGAAATTATAAGATTATGCATCAGCAGATCGGAAACCAATTACTATGAAGCATTCTATATACTCACATCCGGTGCACTATTAAGCGATAATTTTTATAACAAGTGGGTGAGTTTAAAGCTCCATGCATCCACATTAAAACATCTACAAGAAAAAGGGGGAAGCCATGAGCCTCCCCCATCACTTTAATTCTATTTTCGACCCAATAGCCTGTCGAATAAATTACTAAACATCATCACGAATTTATTCAAAAAAACCATTAGGCGACGGTAAAATTTGTTGGCACACCAGGTGCAACCTTTACCTTACGATCAACAACCAACTCAACACGCTCTGTTTCACCACCCTCAAAACCAGCCAAACTTGTTGCAGTAATCCAAAATGCAACAGTTACTTTTTGCCCAACAGCCACAGGAACAACCACATTGGTTGTGATATTTCCACCACCAGAAGGTGAAGTGGCGGGGACATTATGGGACTTCACAGCAGATCCATTGCCAACTTTATAATACACAGAAGTGTGTGACAGATCTTCTAGAACACCACCAACAGCATCGGTAGTTGGTTCTACATACTGTGCCTCAAATTGAACTTCTGAATCGTTGAGAAATACCATGGAACCTCCTATTTAATAATTGGTGTTGAGGGAACGAACCATTTGGGTGTATTTGGTGCAACCGCGATTGGCTTATCTACTTCATTTGATGGTCCTGATTCATTACCAGAAGTATCGAAAGCCGTTACATGGTAGCATACCGCAACCGTTCCCAAAGGGATTTTATCATCCACAAAAGTAGTCACTTTACCAAGAGTATTTATAAGAGTCTTTGGTTGTTTTTTCGTGCAATAATTCAATGACCTATAAACCTTGTACCCTGCCAAATCTTCTTCTGAATTTGCTGTCCATGTTAGGGTGGAAGTTTTAGATTTATAGAACTGTGCACCCAATAACGATGGTGAAAAAATAAATAAAATAGACAGAAGTATAGAAAAAAATAATCTCATATTAATCCCAATCAGAATCCTGTGTATCGTGGGTGATTTCAAAATCCTCATCCCCCTCATCTAATTCTTCCCCACAGAATGGGCAATAAGAAACACTGGTCATTGTTTCATCATAATCTATTTTTATTTTTTGTTCACATGACTCGCAAGTAGTTTGTAGCTTCATGGTTGCTCCTGTAAAGTAACCTTTAACATCCAATCCATTTTCTCATGAGCATCAATCAATCCCTCAAGGAAATTCACCACCCCACGCTTCTTTTCATCTTCAGCAGCATTTCGTGCGATAGCAAGAGAACCGAGAAGTGTGGTATTCAATGCCATTAATTCCTCAATCATTTCCTTTGAAGTTCCTGGCGTAGACTCTTTCGGTGCCAAGGTTGTGAATCCCATTAATGCAGAAATTGAGGAAGGTGCCAAGACGCCACATGCCCTAATGTGTTCAGCTATGACATCTAACTCGCCCCATGTTTGTGTGTAAATCTTTCCAAAGAAATCATGTAACTGAGGGAAAAGAACACCAACTACGTTCCAGTGAAAAACATGGGACCTAAAATATAAATGAAAGGTATCTGCAAGAACACCCCGCAACTGATCTGTTGTCATAGACATATATCAACTCCTATTTACAATTTTTAAAATGATATCGTGTCATATTATACTGAGCCCCATATTTCAAACAATATGGGCAAAACACCTTATGAATTGATCGCGGTTTCTTTATAATAGATAGTTCTTTTCGCTTCTTTAGAGTATGTTTAATTTTCTCAATAACTTCAGGTGTTCTTGCCACACCTTTTCTAGATTTAGCTAATTTTAATCGATGCTGTTGTGGAAGAAATCCCCTAGCCGATAGACTTTTCTTTGCCCTATCTTCTTTGGATAATTTCTTTCCCCTACACATTCTCCCCACTATACTACCTTGAATCTTACACAACTCTTCATTCTTTCCTTCCATCAATTTCCAAGCTCTCAAATCCCCAAGAAGTTGTCTGTCTTCCCAATACCTTTTATGAACCTCTATGTGTTGTTCGTTAGTAAGAAAAACTATATTATCGTGAGAATTAAATCCTTCAAAATTACCAAATCTTTTCTTCCACTCATGCCTAGGAATAATATGATGTTTATAGGTCATTTTAAAATTTTGCGTACTTAGCAAGTTCCATTACTAAATGAATTGTCTGATTAATTTTTGTGTTCAGTTCAATGTTATTTGAAACATCAATAATCTTCTTACATCGTTCAACATCTAACATGAGTTCATCATATTCACTCTTTGATAGTCTTCCATCATTCAAATCATGTTCAATATCCTGCAACAAAAGTGCAAGATTTTTTACCTGTGATTGATTATATCCAAACAATTCACCGATGAGTTCTGTTAATTCTGTCATTTTATTTTACTCCCAGAAGATTGCTGGAGCGCATCAACGGCTTGCCCGATCAATTGAAGCTTTCGTGTACAGAATGCCTCTGAAATAGTATCTCTCTTATATAGATCATTCACCATGTCATGGATTAAAATCACCGCTTCATGTGTAGACTTGTCCCCACTCAAATGTTTTGTGTAATGGGAGAGAAACGTTGCTTGCCACATAAGTTTTGTAGTGGTCTCCTTGTCACATGAACCAAGCGAAACAACTGTTGCAATATCTGCAAGAGTTCGATACTCCGTCTCATTATAGTGAGAAGGAAATACCGCACCACACGAAGAGACAAACAAAGAACAAAGTAGTATTAAACCGAACAAACCCCACTTGGACATTCCATCACTCCTTGTGTACCTGTTACGTGAGTCTCAGAAAAACGCTTCTTGGCTTCATCAAGAGGAATAGGGGTCAAGGGTGGAGCCTCAACTGTTCCATCTGCATTCACAAATCCTCTAGTAGACTCACGATAGAACGTGGTCCCTTTGAGATGAGGAAGATATTCCAACCACGCGGCAGCCATTTCCTCAACTGGATAATTTTCCGGTATATTTATAGTCTTTGAACAAGCTGAATCAACATGACTCTGAACCACTTTCTGAACCTCAAGATGATCTCTCACCTGCAAATCATGAGAGCCCACAAAATGTTCAACGCTTCTTCCTTGCTTCATGAACTGTTCAAAAAGAGGATGAAATACAAGTTCAGTCTTTCGCTCATCACCCACCCAATATCGACGTTCATATGCAGGGGCAAACATTGGTTCAATCCCTGCGCTACAGTTATCAGAAAGAATAGATACGGTTCCTGTTGGTGCCTGAGTTAAAAGAGTACAGTTACGAATGCCATGTTCGGCAACCAATGAGCGAATCTTTGGAGTCATACGACGCATAAATCCAGATTCAATATGCTTGGAGGGATCACAGAGAGGGAAGGCACCTTTTTCAATCGCCAAAAGAACAGAGGCTTCATATGCTGCCTTAGAAATGAACCGATAGAGTTTATGAATGAATTTATTACCTTCTTCTGAACCATATCGATACCCCAAGAGAGCCAATGTATCAGCTAGTGCGGTAGTACCCAACCCAATTCGACGAAGATTGTGAGATTTCACTTTCATTTCTGGTAATGGAAAATGATTGACCGATAGAGCATTATCCAAAAATCTCACACCAAGACGAATCGTTTCCCCCAAACGAACCCAATCAATTTCATTCACATCAACAAATCGAGAGAGTACAATGTGACCCAAACAACATGGTTCCATGGCACTGAGGGGCAATTCCCCACATGGATTGGTGGTAACAAGCTTCTCGATGTAATGAATATTGCTTTCATGTTCTACTAATTCCCAATTAAGAAATCCTGGTTCTGCTGAATTATAGGCATTTTTAACAATAGTATCCCAAAGAGTTCGTGCTTTAATGGTCTTCTTATACTTACCCTTCCATTGAAGTTCGATATCTCCATCTTCCTTTATTGCCTTGATGAATGCTTTGGTGTGCTTGGATCTTACAGAAACATTGGCATGAGTCAATTCACCCTTGACTAGTTTAGCGTTTAAAAATTCTTCAATATCTGGATGATCCAAATCAAGAGAAAACATCAATGCTACTCGACGCTGCCCACCGTTCCGAACCGGTTGAGCACATGAATCAATCAACCGCATCAACTCAACAGCACCAGGAGCAACCCCTTTCTGACCATTAATCGTGGCACCACGGGGACGGATATCTGAGAAGTCATCACCACACCCACCACCTGTCATCGATACCACTATCATATCATAGGCAGATCCACCCCAACCCTCTTTTGAATCTTTATCAGGATTCAAAACAAAACAATTTAAAAGTTGCGGATTGGTTCTACCAGAGTTGTACCACATTCGACCACCTGGAACAAACACATTGGAGGAGAGAATTTCATAAAACTTTTCATGATAGGTTTTCTGTTTCTCTGGTGATTCTGCAATCACCATCTGTTGGGCAACTCGTTGACAGGCTTCCTGCCATGTTTCTTCGGGCATAAACGCATATCGGTCTTTAAAAATTTGCAAAGAGAATCCAGTTGGATTATATTTTGGTTCTTCCATGAGACTATCCTTTCTTACTTTTTTGTATTATCCAAGCTTGTTTGCGTCTTTCAGACATGATCTTTCTTACTTCTGGGCTAACTCTATGTCCTAAGGAAAATTTATTTCCTGTTATTTTTTTAGCTATTTCTTTACGCTGTTGTGTAGTTCTAGATTTATTAGCTTCCGAAACTGCTAGTACTCTGGCTTCCTCATGACCTATTTGCCTAGTCATTCTAAGATAAGAAATTCTATCCCACTTAGAACCATCTTCTGCTAACCTCTTGTGACATTCAATATGTTGTTCCAGTGTCAACCACACGACATTATCTGGAGAATTAAATTCCCTATCATATCTAGTTGCCTTAGAATTTATCCTCTTTCTCCACTCATGTAGCGGTATGACGTGATGTTTGTAATGCATTACTTATTATTTTCTTTCCACGCTGCAACCGTGACTGGGATAATTGGTTCAACAAGTTGTAATATTGCCTCAGCGTAAACTCTTATTTCCATTTGAGAATGGCTGTGCAACCTCAACTTTAAAAAGTGAAATAAGTTATGTAAATCAACGGTTGCAAACATGTGTGAATAGGTATTCAATCCAAGAAGACAACGGGCAAGTTCTCTAGGAACACCAGCCTCTAGATGCTTTCGATACAAATCAAATCCATTCTCTGAGTGTGCCTGCAAATCTCGTATGAATGCAACATCCTTCTCATTCAGACCAGCATTTTCTTCCAACACTCTCATTTGTTTGTTGCTAGATGATTGAACACCAACATGTTCAGGGGTGGGAATATAAAATTCTTCTGGGAGTTCTGAGTAGCGAGCGGATACCTCGTTATAAGACCATGTTCTATGCCGATGCCATTGTCTAAACACAAATATTGGTGCCTTAACTTCAAATGTAAACTGAACACATTCCATCGGTGAAGTATGACGATTTTTCACCAAATACTTAATCAACTTTTCATCTTTACCAGCATCTTCACCAGTTCTCCATTCGGCATTATAACTCACACGAGCAGACCGGACGATAGATAAATCATCTCCCATAGAATCCACAAGACGAATCAACCCATGATCTAATACCTTGATCACATCACTCATAATAATCCTCCTAGACTTTCTTCCATGTAGTTAAATGTGTTAACGCCATCAACCCAGTAAAACTATTCTCTTTAATAATCTTTTGCAATTCTTCTGGGGTAAGTCCAGAGAGAATCATTTCGTTGATATCTTTTTGTTTGATCCACTTTGACCAAACACAAATTTTATATCCACCCCGTATCGCTTGGGTCATCTGGTCCACAATTTCTTTATTCCTGGGCTCATTATCAAACACCAACGTAATGTCTTTGGCTGATAACTGTTTTGCTACCAACATCAAGTTTGAATCTCCCGATGCCACAGTATTATCAAGAAATAGAGAATCTAGGGGACCTTCAACCACCATGATTGGTTTAGATTGATCAACATGATCCAAACCATACACCAACTTTCTGTCGTTCGATGAGTCTACCCGTATGGTTATATATCTGAGCGCATCGGGTTTACCTAACAAATCTCTCCCAGAGATAGCAATAACAGATCCATATGCATCATAATAAGGAATGACTAATCGAGGATCCTTTGTAATCTCTTTCCCATGATCTGGAGAAACTTCATCCGCAAACAGTTTAAATGATGGAGAAAAATACAATTTAGACCAATATTTTTCCGGTATTTTTCTCTCTCGTATATAGGTCTTACAAAAATGAAGATCTGGTAAATCAGAAATCTTCTCTGCATTCTGATACACAATCTGATCGACAACCCCAAATCTAACAGGAGATTGGTTGAATCCTTTGCGTTCTTTCTGTGATTGATACGCAGCAAAGTGTAAAGGTCTCTGTTCCTTCAGAAACTCAAGAGTCCATTCTTTGTGAAGCTCTGGATTCAGGTGCTTCAGAAGATTACCAAACCCCATACTACAATTACAGTTATGGCATTTAAATGCCATGCTATCTTTAACACGATATAGATATCCGCGCATCTTGGTTTTTCTCATTTGAGAATCACCACAGATAGGACATCTCACATTGAACAAGTGTTCAGATTTCCTAACAAACCTATCAAAGTGATTGGAGAGCAGATTTATATATTTTAAATCAAGGTATAACATAGCCCATAATTATACACAGGACATAACAAAATTTCAACTAGTTTCCACTGAAAAGTTTGGCGAGAACGGAGAAATTTACATGCTCGATAATCCAAGCGAGAACAACAAATACCGTAACAATAATATATTTCCATCTATCAAGTTCTTTTATAACATCTCCAACTTTATGTGATGATTTTACATCCTCTTTTATTGTGGGGAGAGCAACCATAATTTCATTTTTAAGAGAATCTATTTTAGCATGAACCTCACTCTCAAGTCTAGTAAATTTTTCTTCAGTGATACGGCTTTCTGTGGTGATTCTTGAGTGTAGATCCTTCAGGTCATCATCCATATCATCATTCACTTTATCATGAGTTTCATGCTTTTCTTCATGAATGGCAAGCATACGCAACAGATTGGTGTTAACCTCTTGAATTTTCTCAATACCCTCGGTCAATTTATCAATAACCTTTTCATGTGTCTTCAGCTCGGTTTTAATAACACCGATTTCCAATCGAACATCATGAAATCCTGTTGTGCATTCTGGGAGTACTTCGCCCATGATTAACCTTACTGTTTTCCATTAAGATAATGAATGGTTTCATCCTTGGATCTTGATCCCGCACTGCTACCAAAATAATATCCAAGTACCAAACCAAGAGCAGCATCCAACATACCTAAGCTTCTTAACACAAAATCCTTCATTGATGGATCAATGACACTAGATAACAAATACCATTGAACATAGATATATAATCCAACAATTAGACCAGCTAAAACTTTTGGAGTGTTGTCTTTTGTTTGAATTTCTCGTTGTCTTGCAGAATCCCTATCACCAGCAGCAATCTTTTCAAGATCAATGTCTAATCGCTTCATATCTACAAGAAATTCTTGTTCTGCTTTCTTGATAGCTAACAACTGTTCAGGGGTTGCACCAAGAAGAGCTTGCTCCAACTCATCTTTCGTTGCTGATGGGTCCAGCCCCAATGCACCAATAAGTTTTTGTGTTGCCAAACCAGCCAAGGGACCACCAAATGCAGAAGCAACAGTGGGGGCAACTGTTGCAAGCAATCCACCAGCTTCTTTAAAGAAATCCATAACTCCACTCATAGTGAACCTCCAATCAAACCATGTCTAAATTGCTTTAATGTTTTTCGTTTAAGAACCTGTCCTTTATTACGCTTACTAGGATGAATGCCAGGTTCTCCTTTTGACCCAAATCCAATACCATCAACCCCACCAGAACTAACAGAATTAACTGGTGCCTCTTCTGCCATTTCAACTGGATAGGGAGGTCTCATGGGTTGTCCATCATCAAGTCCACCCTCTTCATATGAAGGGGTTTGGAATGCATCAACGGTTACTCCTGAGTTTTCTAATGACCCTTGTGCTGCACCAGGATTTCCACTATCATCCAATTGATCTGGCGACTCATCCTCATCAGCATCATACAATTCTGGATGAAGTTTGTTATAATCTCTCATAATCATTCCGGCAACAGCATTAGCTTCATATTCTAATTGTTCTAAGGATAAAGTAGGATCCCCATTCATATGTTGAGCCTCATGCACCAATTCATGGGCAAGAGTTCTCAAGATATCAGCAACATGTCTCCCATCGGTTGCAACAGTAATAACCTTTGTAAAGAGATTGTAGTTTCCAAATGATGAACTACCAGTTTTGGATACTAATTTAACGGGTGGACACTCAGGTATGCCTAATGCCTCACAGGTAAAATCTAGAAAGTGTGAATAGTAGTCTTGAAGAATTGGAGAGTTTGATTCAATCAGAAGTGATTTCATTATCTGCACCACTAGTTTTAATATTTCTTAAGGCACTGGCAATTTTACTATCTAACTTCAACTCACTAGAAACAATTGTCTTTCCATTAATTCCACAAACTGAAGTGGGCATATAATTCAAAAACAATAGAAATGTTTTTAAGATGCTATAATCTTCAGGTCTTATATGATAAAATAACAATCGAGTTGCAGCAGGAACACCAAACAAATTATACACAATAATAAGGTGATTAAGGATTAGTCTTTCCTTCAATTCCCCATATTGGGTATATCGTCTGAACAGCCGACGAAGGTAACTGAAGTGCTTCATATCCTCGGCTAGTTCACTTCTAACATATATTGGTTTATCATAAGTTTTTAATGAATATAACATCACATTTTCTGATGTTAGATTTTCATAATGATTCATAATTTTTACACATATCAAAGTGCCATCGCCTCATCGCCGCTATGCCGCCTAATTTATTACAATATGGACATTGAACTTTAGGTCTAGGTATTCCTTTTAGTGATTCATGTAAAGATTTTAAATGTTTTTGTACCCTAGAACTACTTTTTGCTGAGCGGCGTAACTTGTCTATAGTTTCTTTCGATGTAACTTTTCCCTTTCTGGATTCACTCATATTTAATATATGTGATTGTGTCTTTCTTTTTCCTTTCAACATCTTACCACCCAATCGACCAAGTTCTTGTTTAATTTGCTCTCTACCTATATCACCAAGAATTGCTCGACTAGCAATCAAATCTCCAATGTTGCCAGTAATCTCATAACAAAATTTATGTACTTGACTATGTTGCTCCACTGTCAAATTGACTAAATTATCTATATCATTAACTCCCCTTAAATTTCCAAATCTCTTCTTCCATTCATGCTTTGGGATAACATGGTGCCATGGCATCTAGTCAACCTCAAAAAGATTTTCTAATTCCTCTTCAGTCAACAACTCTGCATGAATTTCACTTCCACCATCCTCGTAAACAACAGAGTGAGCAAAATAAAAATACACCGGCTTGCGTTCATCTTCCTCACTGAAGTGTAACGCAAATATCTTTTCATCATCTGAAGCCACTTCTGTTGGAATAGGTCCTGTGGGAATAATATACCCAGCAGAACTCAACAGACCAGATAGTTCTGAGTAAATGATTTGTGGGTTTCGTGCTTCATCGGTGATAGAATCGAATAGATCATTGAACTCTTCTCTCGACTCCTCATCATGAAAGTCAACAACATGTGATGAACCGAAGATGGGGATAATATCCATATCCCCATCCTCTTCAATATTAATAATATCCGACATTATGCACCCAAGATTGCATCATCGGCACCAGCATCCGTTGCAATATTTCCACTTGCAACTAATGTTTCGTACATAATTCTGTTTGCTCGACCACCCATAACCACGCGCAATGAGGCTTGTGTGGTGAATGCTGCAACAATGTTTGCAGTTGGGGTGACATTGTAGGTGTTACCAACATAGTTCATGACGATGGAAGAAATGTTACCAGCAGCATTTGCTGTATAGGTAGCATTAGCTCCCTGTCCACTTGTTGAACCACCAAATGTGATGAATCCTGTTCCTGGTGTATAACCAGAACCACCAGCAAGAACCTCAATACGTTCAACATACCCAGTTCCCTGTTTACGAAGATTCCATCCAGCATGTACGGTATTGGCACCTTCAGTAGAAGTGTTTCGTGCTTCCGCTGCCGACACACCAAATACACCAAGACCCATCTTGGAAACAAACCCACCGATCTGAACATTACCAAATGCAACGTTTCCGTTTGCAGCAACACCCAATCCGCCAGCAATAGCGAATTTTGGTGCATTTGTGTTTGCGTCTGTAGTACCCCATAGTGACATGTTGATTTCTCCTTTTAGTTATTAATAGTAGCCTAAACTTTTCAATCTCAAAATAGTGACTTTTGCACTAATATGGTGGATACCTATTCCACCAGCAGCCTCAAACTCTCTAATATTTTTTGGATGATCGTCTATAAGTATGTTTCTTGTGTTTCCATTCACTGCGTATAATTGTTTGTCTTTTCTGTAAACGACGTGGATACGTGATCCTGGAAGTGAAGGAATATGCCTTCTGTACCATTCTAGTTTCCCCCTGTCTACTTCTGAAAAGTTATGATCCCAATCAGGAACGGCTGTTAGAATATGTGGATTATATTTCTCAATATAGTCCCAATATATCTTCCAATCGGGCATGGGAGGGATGGTTTCCCAAAATTCCTCATGTTGATTTAAAATCAACCCATGATCATGTTTCTTAGAGTCATCACTGAGCCACTTATGACCCAAAACCTTCTCAGCTTGAGCATAGAAATCACAAATCACGCCATCAGAATCAGAATAGAGTATAGCTTTAGGATCTCTTAGCATATTTATGGTTTTATCCCTTTGTGTATGCCGTAGTTAATGGTGTCACAATGGGCTCCTTTTGAAATTTTTCATCAGGTCCAGGACCTTTCACATCCATATTTTTATCACTTTTTTTCTTATTTTTTGCGGATTTAAACGCTTCTTGTACCACTTCTCTGTTAATTCCTGTCTTAACTTTAAGATCTGGAAAGGATTCTTCATGCAATGGAGAAACTAGGTTCATTGACCCCTTCACAATACGGGATCCAAATTTTCCAATATCATGAAGTTTCACATGAACAGTATTCCCATCGATCTGGTGAACGGTGCCAATGTGCCCAGCACCACCCTTCACAGCAAACCCCATATGAACTCTATCACCAACCTTGACCCCCTCAGATAACTCAAAATGTGGTCTAAGTTCATGTGGTTGCGCGGTGGCTGCACCCAAACGATACTTTACGCTCTTGATAGGAATTCCTTTTGGTCGGATATTTATTCGCCCATTTCCATGGATATGAATAACTTCATGGGGGACACCGGCATGGGGTCCTTTGTCTGGAACCACCACATCACCAACCTTATATTCTTCCTTTATGACCCTGGATTGAGTTGACATCAATAATGACTTTGCCATACCATGTCTCTTTGCCTCATCAGGATCCAATGCAAACGAAGTATGATAATCTCTATCATTCTTATCAATGGTGTGCCACTTACGGGTTTGTGTTCCGTAGGTAACACGGTGCCCATGTTTCTTGGCATGTGAAACTGCATCATTGAATGACATACCAGGGGATGATTCTTCATCGAGAATAGTGGCTTCATGACCATGATAATCAGGATGAAGATCCTTGACATGTTTCATTCCTTTGGAAAGTGCATGTTCCCTCGACTTTGCTTTAACAGGAATAGTATATTCCTTATAATCAACCTTCTTGGGTTGTGGACCAGACAAAGGGGTAGCATTCTCTCTCTTTGTGGCTGAAACCTTTAACTTAAACTGTTCTTCACCTAATAGATCTTTAAAGGATTTCATTATTATCCCTTTCTCTTTCCTGTAATTTTCTGGACATAACGGTGATTGAGGATGGATAATGCATCGTTCATTTGATCAGCGTACTTATTTGCAGCATGTTTGTCATGGGTACCAATAGCTTCCATGGCTTCCTTAGCATCCTTGGCGATATAATGCAATTCCTCATCACTTTTCTTATGGTATGGGTGCCCATGGAGAACCATCTCATCTAGTTTTTCTACAGAAATAATATTACCAGTTGCTTTGTGAACTCTATCGGCATGAGCCATAGCATCTTTCTCTGAAACATGTCTCTTTCCATCACCGGTTTCATACTTTTTAATACCCTTCTTACTTTTTAATCGAGCACCATATATTTCAGCAGATGATGCTTCATTAATCTTCTTCACAGCTTTCATGATTCCGGCTACTCTCTTCTTAACACGGTCTGATTCTAGTTTAGAAACAGATTTAAATTTTTCATATGAATCCTGATGATCCTTGAGGCGTTCATGTGCAGCAAGAGCATCATTCATTCCACTGCGATATGAATAATTCTTTACATCGGCAGTAGCTTTCGTAACATAGGATTTCAACGTATCCTTTGAAACCTCATCGATTTGCTCAACCTGCTCACTCATATGATCCTTCACCCCAGCAGCATCAAAGAAACGCTTCTTATCGAAACGTGGATTTGATTTTGCAAAAACTTCTGCATGGTGGCTTGCCATCTCGTGGCGCTTTTTTGGATCTGGGTGGTTCTTAATGATATCTGCAACCTGTCTAAAATGGCGACGTGTAAATGCTGCCTCATGAATCAATTCCTTTACAACACTCAAAGAATCATGATTCTCTTTTAATTCCTTGGCTTTCTTGGTAGCCGTTGCATACATAACTTCTTTTGCACGATTACCATATCTCTCGACAAATCCAGCTTTATCTTTCTTCATTGCCTTAACGATCTCCTCTTTCTTTTCTTTTTCTGCGCTACTTAATTTTTCTTCATTCATGGTCTTTTTCCTATAATCGAGAACCTGTTTTGCATTATCAGCGTACTCTTGGTGTCTTTTTGCAGCCTGTGGATCTGTTCTGGTCTTTTCAATTGCTTTCTTGCTATGAAAACTATGAACCTGGTGCAACTCTGAATCAGAAGATTGGTGATAAGCATGTCCAGGAAGAGGTTTATCGGATTTTTGTAATTCTCTATGCCACGAATAATCTGATTGATGGGCTTCATCTAGCTCAATATCCTCAGAAAGATGAACTTTTACATCATCCGCACTGTGTTTTGGATATGCCTTTAAATACTTTTCCTTTGCTTCCTTAGCAGTTTTACTCTGTGTGGTGGACACATGATATTCACCCTTGTGGTAGATATCATATTTCTTCTCTTCTGATAGCTCATGCTTCTTGATCTGTTCATCAGACCAACCATGCTTCTTGAGGATCTTTCGTGATTCCTCATGATCTGGTCCGCCTAACACCGCTGCCGCTGCAGGATGCATCCTGAGAGTTTTCTTTGCAATATTGATCTGATGTTTAGCAAACACATCTTTTTCTTCTGAAATTGACTGTTCGTTATGATCGTGAAATGCTTTTAATTTAGCAGTCATTACTGGACCATGTTTCTTTTCAACTTCAGCATATGAAGCGTTTCTTGCTTCCGTTCTACCCTTCATATGATGTTTAGCATAAGCCTTTGTATAAGCTGAACGAACTTGGATAGGAGGAGTTTCCACTTCTTCATGAATTTCTTTTTGACCACGAGCTTTTCTCATTTTATTGAGAAGATCGATATGGAGTTTGGAATTTTCGGCATAATGAACGTTGTGCCCAGCTTTCTTTCCATCATCCAAATGCTTTTGTGCAGTTGCAACTTCATCTTCAGTTCCATAATGTTTTGCAAGCAATACAGCATTTGCCATGTGCTTATTCTGGCTTTCATTTCTCTTATATTGTGCATCAACCTTCTTATGATCAACTTCACCACTTGGGAGTCTATATTCCTTTGATTCGTTTAAATCGTATGTCATGGATTCTTCTAATTTGCTCTGGTGTTCCTTATTAACATGAGCATGAACAGCATCGATTTCTTCATCAGAAAATCCAGGATTGTGTTTCTTCACATGTTCACGCGAAGTAATAGTATCATCCGAGTGTGCCGAATAATAATCCTTTGCGTAAATATCCAACTTACCATGAGGAACAACGAATGTTTTTCCGTTAACTTTACCCATGTATTGATGGGATCCTCTGAGTGCTTGTGTGATCTGTGCCATTATTTTTTCTCCGTTCGTAGTTCTCTGAATGTCTTCTTTGGTCCTGAAGTTGCTTTCCCTCCACTCAATGGAGAAAGAACTTCTTTTTCACCCTTATCCATTCCAAGTATAGGACCACCCTCTTCTCCTGAATCTAAAACTGGTTCACCTTCAGTTAAGAGATTGGCAAATGCATCATCAAGTGATTCTTTAACTGGTTGCTTTGGTTTTTCTATAATCTTACTCTTTTCAACGAGTTTATCATGTAATGAGAAGTGTGTGATCTTTCCATTTTTACCATATCGACCAAATCCATAGTATTGGAGCCCCATCTCTCTGGCTTGCTTTGCTGCCTCAGATTGGTCTGAAGGTGGGGTAGTAGAAGCCTGTTGCTTCTTATTGCCGATAGGTTTCTTTGCCAACTTACCCAAATTACTTTGGATCCATTCTTGTGCTTTGGGGTGTTTAGGTTCTGTCTGGGTGAACTTCTTAATAGTTTTGAAAAGATCAAGAAGTTCTTTACCCTTTGCTTTATGAACTTCAGGATCTAGATTGGCACGAAGATCTTCATTGTTGTCAATTTCGTGATAGTTATCAGTACCAAACAATTTTGAAAATTCTACACGGGCATCCTGTGCTTCTTTCCACTTCTGTGAACGAATCTTCTCAGGAACCATTCTTCCACCACGTTGACCGCGCTCAACATTTCTTTGGCGGGATACATCATCACTGACATCAACAAATACCATCTTAGAATCATATCCCAACTCATCGACCATATCTTTAATACGTTTGAGTTTCTTTGCATCAGCACTAGTAGAATTAATGATGATTCCGTTTCTTCCTTCGATAGCGAATCGTTGACGAAGTTCTGTCATAGACTTTGCTTTTCCGCGAACTTCATCTCTCCTACCCTGTTCATGTTCCGGCATTTTCTTATCAAGATTATGTTTGTCCATTAAAAATTCAAGTGCTTTGTCTGAATTAATTTCAACAAGTCCATGCCCATCAAGAGCTTTCTTAAGGATGAAATCTTTTCCAGACCCAGATCCACCAGCTAAGAAAACTGCCTTGAAAATAGATGCATCATGAACACCTTCAGTCAATAATTGGGTTTCTTCTTTTAGCACACTGGTATGTTTTCTCATATCAGCAAATAGTTCCTTTGCTCTATCGGTTGTCATTGTAGAAGGGAGACCTTTCTTAAACTTAGAAAAATCATTACTCTTCACATACTCTCTCATCTTACTGGAAGAAATACCCTCAACCCCATCACTAGATTTATCTCGACTTCCAGCAGAATGCACGGTAATGGATTTAAAATCATACCCATTTCCATTTTTATCAAACTTACCATTATACTTATTTAAGAGTGTACGAAACTCATCAACCCGATCATCACCCATCACAACGTGAAGGTGTTGTATTCCAGATTTATATGAGTCTGTTGCGTGATGAATTAGTGATGGTTTCTCTTTAGAGGATCCAATGATATTGGTGGCAGGAAACACAATTTTAGCATGTTCAATCTTTTTATCTTGGGGAAGAGGGTTATCCTTATCTTGTTTATGAGAGAGAATAACCTTATGTGAAGCATGGTTCAATGCCGCAACATGATGAACCATGTTTACAACTTTTTCATGTCCAGCAGTTGGTGGATTCATGCGACCAAAAGCCAACACTTCATGAGGTTCTTTTAATTTGGTCACATTGATGAACGATTCAACAACTGTTTTGGTGAATGATTTTGGAAATTCCTTGGTTGCAGCAAGAAGATCTAATATTTTCATATGAACAACGATAGCTGGAATGGTATCCTTACTATCCATGTTCAAAAGAGCCAACCAACGATGGTGCCCATCTAAAAGATAATGATCGGCTGATATGATAACCGGCTTTTTTAGATGCTCTTTCTTATCCTTCATCAACTCTCTAATTTTAATCTGATTGAATTCACCCTGTGAAGGATAGAGGGCAGCAACGGGAAAATCAGAATGGGTTACTTGTACGTGTTTTGTGTGTTTAATCCACTGAATAAACTCAGACACATCTGTGGATTTGATTTGTGGAAGTTGTGAACGTTGAATATTAAGCCCGTGCTTTGGAATGTGAAGTGGTGTCATGAATCTCCCTCTACAGGATTATGATAGATTTATTTATAAGATTAAATCATTTACATAGTCTGAACACACCCCCACAGCATTGTGTTTGGCAAGGTAAAAGTAGATACCATCAACAAAGGTCTCAGGTAATACGATGATAGCATTTCTCTTTGGTGGAGTTTTCCCAGGATAACACCAAACAAGCCCCTTACTTGTGATGGTGTAATCATCTGTATCATGAACGAAATAATGTGCATCTTGAACAAAATCACTAAGAAGATCAATAGCTTCGACATTTTTGCAGTGAAAAAATGACTTGTGGGCAATATTCTGAACGTATTCGTAATGAACCACATATTGTGGTTTATCGTGCCCGAACCAAAATTTCCCCTGAACCCCCCACAAGTCAATTTCCACATAAAATCCAGCACTTATGGCTTCATCTAGATACGAGGGGGAATTTTCTCTATCAGAGAACTTTGTTGAGATGTTCCCCCTATGGGCAATGTACATCATATATTCACCAAAGATTGATCCTGAGTCAATTGTGCTACATTATGAGACTGTTTATTGACCCTTCTGACATTGCACCCAGATCCACAAGGGGTGTTCATCCTTGCAGGTTCTTGTTAGTTTGTGTCCGATCCAATTAAATCCACAAGTTACAAGATCATTCTTAAGATGCTCAACATCCTCAACCCGAACATCCTTGTCTACAAAATCTGCCTCAGTGTTGAAGGTGTCTGCAAAATAGTCAACTGAGCGAGGATGCCCAGGACCAAACCCAGTTTGAAAACAAAGGTACCCACCTGGCTTAAGCACACGTAAAAACTCACGATACAAATTCATTCTCACCGATCTACTAGTAATGTGCTGGTGACTGATCACCATGAACACGATATCATATTGTTCACCTGGAACCATTTCAAGATTGGATCCATCATTGACCCAAAGATTTGGTTCTGGAAGACGTTCTGCTGCAAGGTGAACCTTTGCCTTTTCGATACAACCTGGAGCAATGTCTACTCCATCAATGCGAGCAAACTTTTTATTCCACTTGATAATATTCCTAGCTGGACCACACCCATATTCCAAAACCACTTCGTTTCTGGTCAATGGAAGATCCCTGAACAACACAGTATCATATTCGGGAAATGCCATATGTTCATGATACCATCCAACCACAGGATTTTTATTTTGAAGGGACCAACTCTGTGAGATGTTATCCCAAAAATCTGATTGTCTCTTAAGAAACTGTTCATTGTTCACTGACATAATACCCCTCCAATAGTAAAATATAGATTACTCTTTGACTTCAATCATATGAACGGTCAAATCTTCTTTACCATAACGCATGGCTCGCTGTTTCCACAACGACTCATGAAGTATTTTTTGTAGAATGACCGCATCATCTTCACTCTTCACATCAATATAAATTCTAAACATAACTATTCCCTCCCAAGATATTTCTTTGAAAACCATGGATACCAATCGATATCAGGAATCATGGTGCCGAATGGAAGATCTACCCTATTGATGGGTTTGGTGCCATTGAGTGTGTGCCCCCACTTGGTGCAATAATGTGATTGTGAATGCTCAAGTATACTATTTCGACCACACATCTTGGCTTCAATTTCCTGGTGCTGATTTATATAGGTTGCATCACAAGCTTTAGATTGAATATGAGTAGGAATATGGTGCTCAACCCCAATAGAATTGTGTTGAAATCCCCAATCATGACTTTCAGAAATGGACAACCTATTCACATCCCACTGCTGCCAAATTCGTTTCAACCAATCAGCATCACCACAGTAGCAACCAAGGTATCGTTCATCAAAGTATCCAACGCGAGCAAGAACTTTCTTTTTCACATAAAAGAACTGATCTCCTGCAGGACCCCAAATCAAATCATATCGATCCTTGTTTGCGAGGATAATGTTCCTGAATGATTCTGTTCCAGCTATGCAAGTGTCATCTTGAACACAGATAATCTCTTCTTCTGTTTTGAATGCCTTGATGAAAATGCTATTCCAACTACGAGCACACCAAGAATTAGACTCTTCATCGGAGAGAGTATTATAAATGATGTTTAATTTCCCCTGTTGCCACAGTTCATGATTTTCTTGAGTTAATTGGACATTAGGATGATTTGAAAACACATGAACATCTGTCCAAAACTTAAAGGAATCAATCTGTCGATTTAATGCGGTTGGTCTGTTAAATGTCAAAATCCAAGTTTGCATAATTTACCTCCGAATCACCCACATCCTACGTCTTAATGTATTTTTATGAAACCCATTACCTTCTTCTTGACCATGCGACCAACTATACACGAAATGCGGACAACAATCAATCGTGGAATCACTTTCCTTTTCTATCTGAACCCCCAATTCCTTCAAATATGATTCTACATGAACATCTGAAAATTTCGTGGCTGTCCTATTGAATGCCTGATCATACTCATCTTCTTCCTGAACCTTCTTCTCATATGTGTCATCTAGCTTATCAACAACTTCAGACTCTAACACAACAATAGGCGCAGTCTTTACAGCAAACTCAAGATCCTTCTTCCAATTATCTAAATGATATAACACACCAAAATGAATGACAAGATCAAAGGTTGAAGGAACCACCCAGTCTTTATCTTGATCCATCACCAATGCATCAAACCCATCAGCTACCAGGGCATCAACAAACAGTTGTCGAGCATCAGTAAACGTAGCAATTGCCCCAAGCTTACTAAGCTCTCGACCGAAAAATCCTCTTCCACATGCCACTTCTAAAATTCTCTTATCTTTAAACCAATGTTTACCAAATATCGTTAGAATCTTAGAAAGTCTTTTTTCGTTCCATTCCTTCTGAACATCGTTTGCAAAATATCTATTGGGTATTAATTCCATCGTCTTCACGTCTCCAAAATCTTACATCAACTTCAGACTCGTCTTGATGAACATAATCGATTGCATGATTGAATCCATGTGAAGATAAGAATTGTACCACAGATTCATATGAGTTGTCTACCCCCTCATAGATAGGAACCTTATAGGTACATTCCAATCTTCCTGCTCGCAAAATATTAATATATTCCCCCATACTTTTTAGAGCAATCAAATCATTGCCCTGTGCATCAATCCACATATAATCAATATGAGGAATATTATTTTCTTTGATGAGGGTATCCAGTCTCTTTGTTTGTATAGTAACCTTATGAGTCATTCCCCTTTGATACTGCCAATGTTTCTGTAGAGGGGTCTCAAGTAAATTGGGGTGAAGGGGATATAGACTATTAATACCCCGTTCATGTTCCATGACATGGAGTTCTTTTTCTCCCTCAGTCAAGTCAATGGCACATGCCCAAATTTTCAACTTTCTCTCTGCTGCAAACCTAGAAACTAAAGTATTTATCAAAGCAGGATCCGGTTCACAAGCATACATGACATCAGCATCTTTCAAAAGCTTGGCAGTGTCATCTCCATTATTTGCACCAATTTCAACAATAATTCTCATAGCCACCCCTACTGTTTATGTGCTTCTAGATATGTTTGTAAATCTTCTGGGGTACCAATTCCCCACATCTTCTTAATATTCTTTACACGAACCAATTTACCATCACCGATTGCCTCATTAAACACAGGACACACATAAAATTCATTATTAGTCCTGATATTCTTCTTAATCATTTGATCTGCATATTTGACGTAATCCGATCCCCTTTTCCAATAATATATTCCTACTGTAGCGAGATCTGAAATAGGTCTCTTCTCTGCAACTTCAGCAACAAAACCACGATCATCTAAACGAGCATACGACCATTTAGGATGAACGGAATTAAACGTGAGTATGCCAGCATCAACACCATCTGCAGTAAAGGCGTATAAACATTCATTTGAATCCCATTCAACATACTGATCCGAGTTTGCAATCACAAGAGGTTCATTATTATCAATGATATTTCTAGCTAAAAGGGTTGTGCAAGCTGCACCTTCAGTAACTCCATCAACTTGAACCACATCACAACCAGGGGCAATCATGTTCAACATATATTTCAATTGATACTTTTCATAATGTTCTTTTTGAACGATAAAAACATAATGGGCATCAATATTTAAATTCTCAACTACCACCTGAATCATAGGTTTTCCATTAACCTCGATTAATGGTTTGGGGAAAGTGTAACCAGCTTGAGAAAATCTAGAACCATGTCCAGCCATAGGAATGAGTACATTCATTTTCTTATTCCTCCAAGGAACATTTGAACGAGTAGTGCCATCAAGATAATTTATTGCAGATTCAATGACAGAAACGGTAAGATCATCAGGACCACCAACAGGAATAAGATGTGCTTTAGAAGACAATGCGGCTTGCCTACCGATATGAGAATCCTCTATGATCACAGTTTTATCTGGAATAGAATTGAGAGCAACCATTGCCTTCCAGTACATATCTGGTGATGGTTTTGGTCTCTTCACATCTTCATTTGACACCATATAATCAACATACTCCATGATACCTTTTCTCAATAGAGCAATCTTCATGGTGTCACGTATGCTATTAGAAGCAACAGCAATCTTGATCGAATTCAACTTCAACAACTCACAAATAGTCTGCAAGTTATCATCTACCCCAATATTACCATATAGTTGAACAGTGTACTCTTGCTTTGATTTCCACACAGAATCATATAGTGCGGTGGGTAATCCCTTCTCATCAGTCAACATTTTCAGTTTTTTCGTAGTGGGAAGACCATCATATTTTGATAGGTGTTCATCCCAAGATATAACATATTTGGGATTACAATCCAAAAGGGCACGATTCAATGCTTCAAAATGGATTTTACGCGAGTCAACCAACACACCATCAAGATCAAAAATAACCAACCTATTCATCATAACCGATCATCCTCTTATATGTGACAATATCACTATGGGTGGGTTGTGTGAATGGAAATCCTACTCTCCCACAATCCCTATGTTGTTTATTATGTATAACAAGTGCAGTGGGGTTACATACAATTTTAGCAGTATTACGAATCCTCAATGACCACTCAACATCTTCGGCAGATCCAACTGGCATATTTTCGTTGAATGGATTATCAAGAATGAACTGCTTCTTTGCTAGAAAGAACCCACCACTAATATATTGAAATTTTTTGAGGCTGTAGTTTGTGTATTCAATTGAAGTGTATCGTGGGTTATATGGATGATCCCATAACACCCAATCAGTAAAATGTCTCTGACCATTCATAAGAAATTGAGGATTTGAACACACATCCCAATCATACCCAAATTGTTCATATGCCTGATACCATCGACTATCAAATAGATAATAGTCATGTAGAAAAACAATAACATCATTTTGAGCTGCTTTTGCAATCACATTTTTCTTATGGGTGATCCATGCGCCAGAATTGGGTCCAGCAATAATGATTTCAGAACCAATTGCGTTCAACTTCTGAATATTAGAAAGAACAGCATCCAATCTAGAAGAATCATCAAGAGTTGTACACACACCAAATGTTATATTCATGTAAGGATCCTCAAGATATCAGAAACAGTATGGGCAATTTGATGTGACCCTATTACATAATTCTGTGCTAAGGACAAATCTTCCTGTGGAACCCCAATGAAATCTTTCATATATTTTGCCAACTGATCTTGTGAATCATATGTGAAACCAAACTCTCTCAAGGTTTCTGCACCCGCAATATTCCTTGCAGCCCATGGAGTACCATTCAACATAGACTCTAACAACACCAACCCAAACCCCTCAGAGGTGGAGTTAAGTATGTAAAGATCTGCTTCACGTAACGCCGACAACATCATAGATCTTGTATGTAACAACATTGTCTTTACTTTGTCTGTGCTAGGTCTCATGAGGTTGCTTCGATTATCATATCCAGTTAAGACTAAAGTGACATCATCTCGATTGATGGAATTAAATGTTTCTGTGAGTTCATCAAATCCCTTATTAGACCAAAATCCACCAGAGGAAAGGAACATATACTTTGTGGTAATTCCAAATTTTTCCCTAAATCCTTTGGGACCAATAGACTGATTGATATTAATTCCATGACGAACACGAACTGCTTTATGTTGAACCTGAAATCCTTGTACATGGCGATAATCGGCAAATGTGGAACATCCCAAATAGGATGATTTATATAAACCACCAACACAAATTGGGGAATTAGATGGAAGAACGAGAAGATACAATACAGGACCACCCAATTTATCGGCTCTTTCTAAAACAAAATTCTGAACTGCAACATCACCACCATGGACAATGATAAGATCCCATGGTTGAAAAAGAATGGCAGCATCAGAAGTTACCGGAACTCCGTTATGTGTTCCCTGATGTTCTCCCGCTAAAACAGTTACATCATGCCCTCTAAAATAAGCTGTTTCTGCCATATCACGAACATAATTTTCAGATCCGCCAGGAAATGGGGCATATCGATGAACCACAAACAACAATTTTCGTTTAGTAAATTTTTCTTGGGTTGTGGTTTGTATTTGTTTATCCTGTCCAATTGGTTCTTGTGTTGACATTATAGGTACTTCCTTTCAACGATGGATCGTACAGTCTGAACACGATCCCATTGATGAACAATTGTATAAGGTTCACCGGTAACAGTAACAATAAGATTTCTATCCGCGTCAATACGTGGGTAAGACTGAAGATATGGAGAAAATTGGCTTATTTTAGTTGGATCCATGGTTGTTCCCAACTGGGCAGCCCATGCATGATCATGATTAGTAAATAGTGTAATATTTTTATATGCGGGTGTATCAAGAAGAAGATTCAATGCAGCTTGATCCGGTCCACCCCCACCAGGAACATATTGTGGTGCACCAGCAGACATAAGATAAAGAGTTTTACAAAGACCCATAAATGTATGAAATTTTCCAGCAACAACACCACAATTGTAAATGGTGTTTGTCTTATGGCGCTCATAGAATGCTTTGCCATAAGCCTGAGTCATATTATTGGATCCCCAAGGTTCATGTTGATATTGTAGTTCTTCGGAAGAAGCAATAATAGAACAGGCTCTCTCCGACTCAAGGGCTTGACATGAATCGAAAAATAAACTTGGGTTTCTTTGGAAAATTACATCCTTAACATCAGTTGAGAGAACATATCGAATGTTGTTCAAATTTTCTTTGCTATCGAGAAAAAGATAGTAGTGAAGAAAGCGTTCAACCACGATAGAAAATTGTGGTTTGGGATAAGAGAGGTTTCCAGAAACATCATCTCTCATGAAACCTAGGATGGTGTACCCTCTATCAGAGAGTTCTTTTACAGACTCCCCATCCATATTATAGATGACTAATGCCTTGATACCTTTAAATCCAGACATGTCTAGTGAATTTGCCCACGCTGCCAAATGCTTAAAAGAATACCCAGTCACAGCACCAATAACAAGATCTTTCATAATATCCTCACAAAATCACTGTTTAAAATCTTTATATGTTTCCAAAATTTCTTTAGCCCATTGTATCTTATCTACCACTCTTTGTCCTCTTGGTTGAGAACAAGACCACAATTCTAAATTTTCTAACCGATTATCATCTCTTACCCCATTTTTATGATGAACAGATTCTTTTTCTCTAATAGGGCGACCTAAAAATTTTGCCATCACATACACATGTTCGTGTATGGAAATAGATTTTAATGTTCCTGGGTAATCCCATACTCTAACCGTCACATACCCACTTTCACTTCTAATTCTTCCCCCTCTCCATTTCCAATTTTTACTTCCAGTTCTATGGCAAGCCGCCAAACACCCACAACTTTTTGCATTTCCCGCAATCAAGTTATTTGTTGTGTAATGTTTTCTAACTCCACTACCACATTCACAAACACATTCCCATGTTGTCTTTGTTCCGTTGCCATCCTTTCCCTGGTTAGATTTGTGAACAAGTTTATGAACCGTCAACCTACCAAATTTTCTTCCAATCAAATCTTTTATAGTTCTAGGCATATTGTTCCTCCTAGAACTATTTATAAATTTGTGGATTTCAAATTAGCAAGTGTTTACTTGTTCCACTTTTTGGGCAATTGAAAGTTATATTTTGAGAATTCTAAACGATCTACTAACTTTACAACATTTCCAAGCCGATCAATAGCAACAAATCCTTCTGGTCTTGTAACTTTATACCCAGATTCAGTCTGAATGAAATTTTTGGTGCTTTCAACTTGTGATAATTTGTGAAGTATGATCATTTTACCAGATACTATTATGTTTTGCAAGTCAAAAATCAATTTCAATTCTTGATTATGTAGGTGAAAGAAACCAAGGATGTTCGTCTTTTCCTGTGTCCTCTTCCTTTGTGTCTCAGGCTTTTTTGCCTCCCTGATCTTGGCACTCAACCGATCATCTACCCATCGGACCAATTCATTTGTATGTATGATTGTGTTCTTTATACTTGCTCCATTCCGTATGACAGAGTTGTTATACATCTTAATAAGGTCTCGATATGTATCATTCAGTGCTATCTGTTGCAATACTTTAGAGTTGATGGAAGAAAATACCCTTCTCGCCTCTTCAATAATTCCCATCATCAACTTAGTCTCTTCATCAGTAAATGTAGCTGTTCCAGACTCATCTACAAAGCTTGCATCACGAAACCACACTTCCTTGACATGATGAAGGTACCCAAGATCAACATGATACGAAGCTCGCAATGAACTTATAGAGGATCCACTATATTCGGTGTGGAAAACTATTCCCAATTTTGCAACCTTGATTCTCTGTGAGAGTGGACTATTTGGGATTGCATAAGTGATGGTGTTAGGGGTAAATGTGGTGTACGAAACCCCATCAATGTCCTTCTCGACCACATCACCCTCAGTGAATAGGATATCACCCTGCAAGATTCCCTTTATACCAAGTTTTGGTAGATATCGTAAACATATCTTCAACTTATCTCTCAATTCTGGAGATTCATGATTCTGTTCGATATCACTTTCAGTGTAATTGATTTTTGGTGTTTTTGAAAACACACTCTTTGTGCCGACGAAAAATTTGTGATTCTCAGGATTGATCCCAACAACTACAGAAGGTGCCCCATCCCACTTAGTGGTGATATTCATTCCAACTTTTGAATGCCCATTCAACATATTAGTGAGTGAGGTAAGAAAATCAATACAATCCCCAACACCATAAATTCCTTTGTTCAAAACAAGATCCTCAAGGTGTTCAAGATGAATATTTTTCTCTTCTTTTTCTTCTGTAAGGTATTGTTGAAACGGTGTTACCATGGATCACCCATAAATTTTAATGATGAAGCTAACTTTTCTGAACTGTATTTTGCTCTGATCTTCATGATCCTCTTGCCGGAACCACTAACCCCCACACTAGCAAATCCATATTTTTCAATACTAAGGGGTCCTTGAGTCAAACAACGAACCTTTTCATTCTCTAAAGGATGTTCGACCTTAGCGCGTATTGAACCGATTTTGCTGCCCAACCCAGTAACTTTAACATATGGTGGATAGGTATCAGGGGAAGCATTTAACCAAGTATCTAGTATATATTGTCTCAAATATTCATCATCAAATTGCTTCAATCGTTCAAACAATTGGTCCCTCATCATTTCTAAGATTTTAGATCCAACCTTTCTGGTAAGTTGGCGTATAGGAGGGTTGCTACGAATATATGTTTTTCTCTCCTCCATGGCTTCTGGTAAAGATAATTCTCGTATGGTATCTATCAACACCTGATTGACTGAAGTGTTGATATCAACCTTCAAATCTTGCTCAACTGATCCTATTCCAAGATTTTTAAAGCTAATATCAGATCCACCCCTTGTTGACTTTGCCGACATACCAAGATATCCATCACATGAACCAGAAGAAAACTGAACCAAGACATCTGTTGGATTTTTTCTATAGTCCATATCTTTCTGTATGATACTTTGGAGTGCACCATGCCTACCGGTCCACCACACATTAACAATGGGAGATGTGTATTGATTGGTCTGTGCCCAACCAATAAACACATTGACCATACAACGAGCACGTTCAATTTGCAATGATGATTCTTCTTCTCCAACGATTTGAATCTTCTTATCAAATATTTCCTTTATCTCTTGATTTTGCCAGGTTTCATTCGATAAAAGAAATGTGATGTATAATTCATTTACGTCAGAGGGATCTGTAAGATTTGGCATACATCAAAATATTTAGAGATAGTGTAAGTATCCAGAAATAATATATTTGGGACCACTACGTGGCTTCTCCCCCCAATGTGGATAATTCCATAGTGGAGGGAATATCAAAACCCTACCCTCAACAGCAGGAACAGTAGCAAAAGGAACTTGTTTTGTCTCATCAGGATCATATGAGAATTTAGTCATTCCCCCTTCCTGAACTGTATTTAAATAAAAAAGGAATGAGAGAAATCGTCTAGAGGAAGCATAACTCCCAACATCAGTATGAAAGGAAAATTGATCGACACCATTTGGGAGATATCTCTTCATTCTAAATTGCTCAAACCCGAAGGTTTTAGGAAACTGTAAGTCTAAAACAATCCTTTGCTCATCAACATATCGTCGCCAGAGTTGCTTAATGGTTCTAACCATGACATCGTTTTCTTTTTCCCAACTCTGGTGAGAAGTAATATTAACCTCCATGAAACGACGATTCCCCCACTCAGTCAATTCTTGTTCATGCTCAACATTGGCTTCAAACTTATTGATGATGGATTCACAAAACGTATGTGATAGCACGTCCTCATATACACTAATATAACTCTTCATAAATCACCTATACTTTAAACTGTGAAAACACTTTGGGATTCATCGGTTTCTTCTCAAATGGTTTTTTATCTAACCCAACTGGTTTTTGTTGATCTTGACCGGCATCTTGTAATCCCTGTTGAGCGGATTGTGAGACATCGAACAGTTTCATCTTTGATTTATCCACTCCAACAACAAACTTCTTATTGACAGCCCGATCATTGTATCGATTCTTGAGTTGTTTAATCATGAACTGACCAAGTTTTTCTAGATCCTCAGTGCTGATGATGGCGGCGAAAAAATCGGCTGTTGCGGGAAGACCAAATGACTCGGAGGTATCAGTCAATTCAAGATCACTGTTGTCAAATCCGCCTCTAGTTGTTTGAGTAGCAGTGATAACAGGAACAGAATATTCTACCCCCAACCCGCGCAATTCTTCAGCAATAGCCTTGATATACCCATAACTATTAACACTTCCCCCCATCTTTATGCGAGAAGAAGCACAGATATTCAAATAATCAACAACAATTATGTCTGGTCTAAAACTCTTCTTTAGGGACAGCTCATTTAACAATCCTCTAAAGTGATGGGTTGATGCTGCAGCAGTTGGATATTCTTTAATAATCAACTTGCCATGAGTTTTTTGTTTTAGAGATGAGAACTTTCGATCATACTCTTCCTTGCTGATATGATGTAAGTCATCCAGAGACACATTCAGTAGATTGGCATCTATTCTCTCAGCAATTTTTTCTTCTGCCATTTCAAGGGTAATATAGAGAACATTATACCCCTGAGCAAGTGCTGCCGCTGCCATATGGCACATGACAAGAGTTTTACCAACTCCAGTACCGGCTAAAAAGACATTTAACGTTTTGATTGAAAATCCACCCCTCGTAACCTTATTAAAAAAATCAAGATCAAATGGAATCTTCTTTTCTTTCTTATGATAGAAATCAAATCGACTATCTGATTGAATCAAGTAATCGTGACCAACATGAGGATCAAAAGATACTGCAAGAGCTTGTTGTAATATTTCTGGAATAACTTCCTTCGGTTTCTTCTTGTTATCTTTACCGGTGTCATCCATGATAGAAACAGCTTCAAGAATGGCATTGTATAATGCCGAATCTTTGCAAAATTTCTCTGTTTGCTCAATCAACCATGGAATATCTGTGGGCTCCGCTCTATCGGCATGAATATCTTTTAGAAGATCAACGCTGTCCTTCACTTGATCTTCTTTAATAGCATGAGATTCTGTAATCTCAATAACTAGAGCTTCAAACGTGGGTGGAGATTTGAATCGTTCAATGAAGTGAGAGATGTACTTAAACAGTAGTCGTTCTGTTTGCTCTTTGAAATATTCAGTCTTGAGGAAGGGAATCACCTTCCTCATATATTGTTCATTATAAATGAGGTTCTTTAGTATCGTGCTCTCTAAGCGTAGCATATTCCCCCTGCTCATTATGTAATAAAATCGACATCAAAATATCACCAGCAAACTGCTTGAACTCAGTGGTCCCAAGATCAAAGTGTGTCAACCCTGAAGGAACCGAGTGTGCATGATAATCAAACGAAAGAACTGCTGGTGTGTTTGGGGTTTCTGGTGGTACAACCTTTACTCGCCCATAATAATATACCACATCTTTATATGGACCTGCAAGTATTTTCACACCATTCAAACACTCTTCATCATGAAAAATCTCTGTGAAAACATAATGGACATCTTCTTGGGGAAGTGAATCACTCTTCTTCCTTAGACTCGATAATATCCCCATAAGCCACTTCACACTTTTTCTTAACAAATTCATTAAATTCTCCATTCTTTAAAATATCCTTCCAAAATGCTTCAGTTTTAGTTTCAGACTCACGTACCTTATTGGTGGTACCTTTTTTCATATACCAACCAGGAGAAGGTTTTACCACAAACCCACCTTCAAGTGCCAATTCAAGGAGACCAGAATACTTCTCAATTCCCCCCTCAAACATAACTGTTAATCCAAACTTAGATTTCTCTTTCACATATCTAGACTTTTCAACATTCAATACAAAATTAAATCCAGCAACCTCACCCTCAACCTTTTCCTGTTGTCTTCCAATAATCCAAATGGTATCGGCAGCAAAATAACTACCCGTTCCTCCACCAACAATGTCCTTTGGGTACATGCCAATTTCTTTGTAAGTGTGGTTAATAACAACCAAAGGAATATCCTTGATACGCAGGTGTGGAGTGACCATGCGAAACAATGACTTGATAGACTTGGCGCGAGTCATATCTGCTACAGCTTTCCCCTCAATTGCATCATCAACTTCTTTAGAAGAAGCCAATTGACCAAGAGAATCAATAACAATCAACACTCGCTCCCCGCGCTTAAATTCTTTAAGCTGAACCATAATATCGTGCTTCAATTGTTCCACATCAACGATTGGAGAATGAAGAACACGATTCATATCAATTCCGAAAGATTTGAAATAGCTCTTTGGAGTTCCAAATTCAGAGTCATAGAATAGAACTGCTCCATCATCATACTTCCTCTGAAATGATCGCATCATAAACAAGGCAACCATGGATTTGAAATGCTTTGATGGTCCAGCAATCTGAGTGACGCCAGAAGTCAATCCACCCTGTAGATTTCCCTGTAAAGCAATGTTAAGGATTGGAATTTCTGTAGGGATAACTTGACGATCTCCAAATATGTCAGAGTCATCCAATGCACCAGAAATATCAATTGTTGATTGTTTCTTCATACGATCCATCAAAGACATAATAACCTCTTAGAATGTTTTAAGTGTTGCGACAATGGCAGAGAAAATGATATCTTTAGTTCTCTGTTCTTGGGAAAGTTTTTCATAAGGGACCATCGAAGGATGAGTCTTTTTTGTATAACTCTTTTCTTCACCATAAACCCATCCCTGTTCTGCTTTTCGCTTCATCCAATTTTCATGTGAAACTTTTGGTGAGACATCTGGATTCTTAAGGTGAAAGTTTACACCATCGATGGTAACGGCTCGACCTTCTGTTGTGATAAACTTCCATGCTGGTTGACTATAATCACCAAGAGAATGACAATATGCTCTGTTTGCTTCATGTGCAGCTTGTGCGATTTCTTCAATTGTTAACTTCATAAACTCTCCTATTCTTCTGTTGTGACTACTGGAAATATAGAAACCCCCCACATACCATGACAACCCTCAAGTGGGCAAACCCAATTGCCCATATCTAACAAAATCATTTCAGTTGGACAGTATTCTCCACCACAACGTGTGCAGTGAACTAACATTATTGGACGATAATTTGTTTCTTGATATATCTCGTATAATGTCATCCAAAAAATTTATCCAAGGTGGATACCTTTTCAGTTTTCCAACCAATAGAATCCAATATAATTCTTAACGGATCAATAAAACTCTTTTCAAATTGTACCTTATAATCAACCCTTGAATCAAGTGCCAACTCTTTAGGAATGCGCGTCATAAATCCCATCACCCCAACACCAAAAACATTAGGCTCTTGAATAGCGATGAATTTAATCTTTTCTCCACTACGAATAAGCTCATAATCATTTTGTAGATTGTGCTCTCTGAGGAAGTGATTATACGCCAATGCCGCTTTAACATGCATCGGTGTTCCTTTTATGTATATACTACTCACACCCTTCCAATTCTCCAACCCGTTTGCTGTGCGAGGGAATGATATTTCGCTCAATGGGAGTGTTTTGAATTCAGCTCTAAAGTTATCAATGAATGCTATCAGATCATCTTGCGTTCCAGTCATAATAATCTTGATAGCTTCTTTAATCTTATCTCGACATGCTGATGGGGTTGATGATTTAATGGCTTCCAACCCCTGAATTTTAAGATCTGGTTCTTTATAACGAACACCCTCTTGGTCCCATACATTTAAAATATATCTCTTTTTGGCAGTCCAAATAGCGGTGTCTACCAAACTCTCACGTTTCATCCTCATCTTCTGTTGATAGGCATGAACATAGGTAGCCAACTCTTGATAGGAGTCTGCTATAAACCCATTAATTTTTTGACATGCCTTATCCATCCATTCAATCATATCTGGTGTAGTGGGCTTGTTCTCACCAAATACTTTATCTGCCAATGGTCCCAAATGGAGGTAGATAGAATCGGTATCAGAAGCCAACACATAATCAACATTATCTGTCTTGAGCGTCTTGTTCATGAAAGCATTTAACCTAAACTCAATCCAACGAATACTCAATTGACCAGCAAGAGTAACGGCTTCGGCAATGCGGACATCGAAGAACCTAAAGAATTCATTCCCCATAGCACCATACGCAGAATTTAATCCTACCTTCTTGGCAAGCTGAAGATTCTTGAATCGAGAAATAAGATTCTCCAATTCTTTAATTCTACTTGGATCGGTGGTTTTCTCTTTCTCTTTTTGAAACTCCAATTGTTTTTTCTTGTATGTGGAACGAGCATCATACATGGTCTGCATGATTTCGGCTAAAAATCCCTGTTTATCTGTTCGGAAGAATTGACCGTTCGGGGTCATCGTAAATCCCTGTAGAACTGAAAGGTCAAGTCTCTGGGCAAGGAAATCATCAACTGTGATGGGTTGCCTCAATAGTGCTTTCATAGGTTCGGTATAGTTTGATGGTTCGATCAACATATCTGGTGATAGATTATATTGCATGATAAGATGGGGATATAGACTATCCAAGTCAAAAGAGGATACCCATCGATACCGACCAATTTGAGGATCCTTTACATAGGCTCCCTCATAGGCTTCCTTCTTGATATGATCTTTCTTTGGGGGAACCGCAATATGTTTCTTGCGAAGGTGATTGTAGCAGATCACATCCCACATACGAACTTGACTAAAAACATCTTCATAGTTGGTCTTGTTGTCATATGCAAGAGTTAATGCCATGTCGATTAATCGACCTTTAGAATTTAACTTCTCAACAAGTTCAACGTCCCGAATGTTATACTCAATAAACTTTTGATAATTTTTCTTATAGAGATCATGAAGGTTATCATACTCAGAGTAATCTAACTTCTTCTCCTTCAGTTCGACGTGGGCAATATAATCTAACTTGTATGATGGTTGGCTTGCATTAGGGGCATACTTTCTAAAGAGTTGCATGTAATCCAGAATAGAGATACCCAATAATTCAAATACTCTCTGGTCTTTTCCATAGAACTGTTCTTCTTTTATAGTAATCTTTCCCCAAGGAGATAACCAACGAGTACGATCCTCACCAAATAAAGGAAGGGCACACATACGTCCTACAATATAAGGAATATCGAATGTTTTAACATTCCACCCACTAACAACATCAGGATAATTCTCTTTCCAAAACTCAAGAAACTTTTCAATCAGATCAGATTCATCTGTACAATAATGATAACGAATATCCCCACGATGTTTAGTGTATGCTCCACACCCAAACACATCATAATATGAACTGTTTGAAAGTTTAATGGTGATGGCAGTAATAGGATTCTCACACTTTTCAATGGTGGGCATACCATGTTCAGTTCCAACCTCGATATCGATATATGCAACAACTACATCTGAAATATTCCACTCAATAGAATCTTCTTGGTGTTGATCGGAAATGAATGTGTATTGGAAGTTTGAATTGCCGTAGATGGTGAATCCTTCCACATCACTATACTTCTTCAAATATTCACGAGCTTCATATATGGAAGAGAATTGAACAGTATCGATGGACCGACCATTAAGATCTTTCCAAACAGTAGATTGGGGTGATTGAGAGGGGACGAAAAGAGTAGGAGAGTAATCTAGCTTGAGATGAACTCTCCTACCATTCTCGATACCACGATAATAGATATGGTTGCCTCGACAGGCAACATTGGTATAGAATTTCATAATAAATTAACGAGGAAGAATAATACCCGATCCCCCAGCTTGTCCACCAGGAAGAACCAACCCACTACCAAAATTTGAACTATATCCATTCACCAATTCTATCACAGGTGTTGCTACACTTAACACATCATTAGCAGAAAAAACGAGTCCAGATTCCCAATCTTGAGTATATTGAAGAAAAGGAGTAAAGGACATTCCCACCTTTCCTTGTGCGGCTTCGGCTTCTGATCGTGGTCCAAACACCAACTGAACAGGCTTCTTGATGGTTATCTTACCGATGGATCCATCAACAAGAGTAAATTCACCAACCAACTGAAGACCATTATTAAACACAACCAACTTAATATCACCCATAACAACCTCCATATTAATAATTAAACGAACGGTGAGTAATCAGGTTTCTGCCAATCCTTGGGTTTCTGTATCTTTCCATGTTCATTTCTTAACAACTTACCAGTAACAAGATCCATCTGAAGTTTAGCCAAATTTGCTTTTGTTAATACTTTCCATGCAGCGTCAGTCTTAAACCCTTCAGCATTACAATATCCGATAGTGACCCAAATAAGATCTAATGCCTCGTTGAGAATATGAGCCTTGTCATTAGTTAGGAGTGCATCCTGTAGCTCTTTATATTCTTCACGAATCAACCGTGCATATAATTCGGAAGCATCTTTAGGTTTCGCGTCATCATAAAGGGATAATTGTTCACAACGAGTCTGAAAACCATAGACATCATCAATCATAGAATTGAACATAGAATTCCTCCATACCAATAAGTTGAATGAGTATAACACAAAGAGGGGGATTATGCAAGTAGCCCAGGTGTGTAAGTTAATTTACCATTAACTTTATGTGCAGTAAGAACTTGTTTCTTTTGATTTCCAAGAACATAGGAGATATGGACCCACCCAGAATTAGGTTGACCAGGAACATAAAACTCTAGAATCACTTGATGGTACTCAGGAAGATGATCCTTTGCCCATGATGCCACTTCATAATTAGAAACTCCATCAATCTCAAAATCTACAGCTTGCCCAAGACAATGCTTACTGAGACGATCAACAGTAGAGGTTGCTGGATTGATAGCCGTATTGAGAGCCATAGAACGATACCCAGAATTAATTCTAACCGGTTTATTAAAATGAGATCTGATCGGCTCTAATACCTTTTCACAAATGAGCTTTAAATTAGCAAGGTGTTCTTCGGTTGGTGAATTATCAATACCAAGACGAGTCGCAACATCTGAACGAGTAAATTCTGAGAGTGAGAAGTGTTGTGATAGTTTCATGTTACACCCACATACAACGACGATATTTCATGAGCAATTGAAGCATTTCATCATCTTCAGCATGATATTTATCTTCCAATTCATGAGCAACTTTCAATTTATCACTGTATGATTTTGAAAATCTAATGGGGGTATTTGGTTCTATTGAACCAATCATTTCATCAGTTTCATTGTGATCGATAATTGAGTATGGATCTATGCGTTTAGGTCTATCATGAACCCAAAATTTATAGAGTTTGTAAAACGCGCTAGCGGATTCGGCTTGATGAGGATTATCTGTTAATGTCATTTCCCATTTGAGACGAAGTAATCCTTGCATAGCATTTCGTGCTGGTGGTAAAAACCAATGTACGCCAGGAATACAATTTAATATCTCATAAAGATTTTGTAATGGAGTATTTAAATTTTCACTCATTCCAAGTTGACAGTCTATTTCAACATAATCAACAAGTAATTGGAAAGATGAATAGAGAAGTTGTGTGTCAGGATCATGGTAAGATCCATATCCATAATCCTTTGTTCGGATTGTTACTTTGTGTGATGGGTTGATGAATCGATTATGAAGATAGGGGAGAAGATTTTTGAACATAATATTCCATTATCCAGGAGGTTAATCAATTCGCGTCGCGTTGTCCTTCGCTTCGCTTCGGACAAATCATTTATTTAGTTATCATTTAAGGTATCATTTAAGACTCTATAGAAGATATATAGGCAAATTGATTCAAAGATAGTCCTAGAGCGGGGATTATGATTTTGGAGGGTAAAAAAGTATCTATTTATTGGTGTTTTGAAGGGGTGGTTTTTGATGAAGAAATCTTCATGAAGAAAATTTAATTTTATTCTAATCTAATTCTAATCTTTCTAATGTTGCGGTGTATCCAATGGATACAAACTGTAACCAATGGTTATATTGGGAATTAGGTTATTTGGTAGTGTGGGGTTTAGGGTATTCTGAATAGAAAAGTGGCGTATAGGTCAATTCTGACGCATTACGAGGGTGATTTGGGGGTTACTTTGGAGACTTCTTACCAATAGTGTACTTGGGTACTAATCTCCATTCAGGCTTTTCCTTGAATGAGAGAATTTTGATATGGTGAAGTGGGCATGTGGTAGCCACAGATTCTTTGTTAAGGATCTTGATGAGTCCCCATTCCTCTAACAATTTAGCAATGGTGTTTCTCCTCAAGACATCACTATCAGTGATTGTTGAGGGTTTCCCATCAAGTGCAAACAGTTCCTTGAAGTGACAAATGTAGTACTTTCCTCTTTTGTGTAGGATATGACAAGATTGATAGAGGATCTTATCATTTTGTGAGGCAACCCCGATTCTACCAAGAGTTTCACGAATTTTATGGAAGTCATCTGGTGTAGGTAAGGAAACTTCGATGAAGGTAGAGAGATCAATCATGGTGCACCATCCGTTTAAATCATGATGTTTTTTGTTTACCTCCCATATTTGCAACAGATTGAACCTGTTCAAGCTGTTCTCTAGTGAGTACTCGTAATATCTCAAATGCCTTGGTATCTGAGCATTCAAATAGAGTTTTTATAGCATTGAGTTGTTCGTTGGTTTCTGGTTTAACAAACTTATGGTAAGGTCTCTTTCTATTACGGATAATATTTATAAGATAATGGAATTGAAGCTTTTTATCGAGATGGTGACGCATGTTCATCTCATTGGCTTGTAGGACACAATCTAACTGATAAGAGAGGGTTTTGTTGGTGAGAAAGGGGACATATTGAGATTCAAGTTCAGGATCTTCCATAAGATCCTTTTTGCCATATTGAATCTGGTTGATAAAATCAAAGGGATTCATAAAATTTCACATTGCATCATGAGTTCAGTGAGACATGCCATGGTGTTAATCTCATGATCGGCAACGAAAGCTTGTTTATATTGGTAGTCTGCCAAAATTAGTACGGCTTGTGGAATAGAATCTTTTTTCATAACCTCATAGAGATTATCGTATAACTTTCGATAAAACACCTGAGGTTCAATTTCATGGCTCGCCACCCACTTTCGCAAAGATCCAAAATCCTTTTCCTTCATAAATTGGATGATCTGGTTGATATCAACATCCCCCAAATGCACCAAGATGCCAGTATCTATTTTTCCAAATTGAGAGTATCGTTGAAGTTCATTGATGATTCTCCTGAAATCAGGAAAGAAGCGTTTTATAAACTCTGCCAATACCTTCTTATCAAAATCAACATTCTCATTTTTCAAAATAGTCTGTACTCGTTCAAAGAAGGCAGCAGCCATTTTCTGTTTCTCAGCAGATTTGAGAGAGAAGTCTACAACAGAACAACGAGAATGAAGAGGATCGATGATCCGTTGTTTAAAATTTGCCGTGAAAATGAATGAGCAGTTTCCTGCAAACTCCTCCATGGCATTACGAAGTGCTGGTTGAGTTGAATTGGGGTTAAGATAATCCGCTTCATCGATTATAATAACCTTCCTTCCACCTGTTAAAGACATAGAGGAAGCATATTGTTTTATTTTTGTACGAAAGGTATCAATACCAGATTCATCGGATCCATTGATAACAATGAAATCACACCCAATCTCATTACACATTGCCTTTGCAATAGTGGTTTTACCAACCCCAGCCCCTCCAGAAAGGAGAAGGTTGGGGATGGTATTAAGTCGAACATATTCCATGAAAGGAAGCTTCAACCGTTCAGGTAGAATACATTCATCTACTGTTTTAGGACGGTATTTTTCTGTCCATAAAATATGTTGTGTGCTCATGATGCCTCAAATTACTTAGATTCTAATGCAATCCAATAGGTAATCTTTTTTGCTTCATTTGAAAAGGAAGCAATTCCCTGAGAAGAAATCGTGATGGTATAGGTACCATTCAACATCTTCCAGTTTTCAGTTTTGAAAACATATTGAAATGGTTCTCCTGTATATGTAGAGACTTCCAAAGAATCGAATGCCTCTGCATCATTACTACTATCATAGGTCTTGATGAAAACCTTCCCCCTATCACCAACAACGGCGATATTAGGACTCTTTAGAACAGAAGCCGTTCGCATGACCCAATGAAAGTCATCTTCACCAAGAGTAAAGGTGACATCATTACTTGGAACAACCAATCCCTTTGTTGGGGCACCCTTGATAATCTCTTCTGCACAACAACGATAGGTGATGGTACTACGTCCACCTTCAATAATCAAATTACTTCCCTTAACAGTAATTTCTGGTGCAGATTTATGAAGAGAGAAAATGGCTAGAAGTTGACTGAGTTCGTGAATACCAAAGCCGGTAGGAATGTGTTCATCTATTGTGGCTTCGGCAAGGATGGTCTTACCTTGATTCATTGTTCGTAAGACATTACCCTCACGAAAATAAATCCCAGTGTGAATGGTTGAAAAATTCTTTAAAATTGAAATGGTGTTATCAGAGAGAATCATAATATACCTCACAGGTTAATAATATAGTAATTATAAAGGAATCACTCAAACATGTCAACGATTATAATATAGCATGAAGTTTTCAATTTCTTTTTCTAAGTCACCAAGAGATCCATCATTGGAAATTGTATAGTCAATGGGGGATCCAATCCAGTCCCATTCTGATACATGAATATTTAATTTTTGTAACTCCTCCATCTCATGGCGATAGCCTCTGTTTGCCAACAAAGCAGTAGTGTACCACTCAGGTTCTTCACCCCTTCTAACACGAACAACGATACCATTATTTTCTTTGATTAGATTGATTTCGTTTTTAAACCTAACGTCAGTGATAACAGTATCTCTTCCTTTTGATCGTTTAAGAAGTGAAGTTACCCACACATCCTTATGAAAGACATCTCTACCAGCTTCCGTTCCCATCAATTGTAGAGCGAGTCTTGGAGAAAATGATTTTCCAAATTTCTCAGACCAGAACTTATCAGGAAGTTCTCTCCACATTCTTGATTCTGGTGTAGCACCTTCTAATAGAGTTCGATCCCATCCAAAGATTGCTGCAACCGCATCTTTCAGCGGTGCAGCAAATGAATCTTGGGTAAATTCATACTTTTCTGATAGAATAGATCCAACTGTTCCCTTTCCTGAACCGATGAATCCAACAATACCAATAAGCATTATAACCTCCCAGTGAGTTCTGCTATTTTAGGCATGTTTCCAGTAAACGCATAGGTACCAACATGCTGCGTTTGAATCCATGGGCACAACCAAACTTGACCACCAATAGCCCTCCACCACTGGCAGAACATGTAATCTTCAGAGAGGTATCGTTCGCTCTGAGGGTCAATGACGGTATCAAAGTATGCATGAATATATCGACTACCATCAAAATTAGCCTGACCAACATGATCTGGTCTATACTTCTTGTGTGGATATGCTGCAGCCCACTTTGTGAATACTTCACGTTTAATGAGCATATACCCAGTACCAATTTCCATGACTTCCAATGGTTCAGAAACCTGAAACTGTGAAGTTCCCTTCACTACGTTAAACACATAATCACCGACCAAATTTTCTAATTGCTTAGGTTCAAGGTTTGGGTGATTACGAGCAGCTTGTGCAACATTCCCCCAGTTAATAGATTTCTTGGGATATGGAGCACCAATAACATCCTTATCAAGTGCCAACATTGCAATAATATCCTGAGCATTGTAGTGGATATCAGAGTCTAGGAACAAGAGATGAGTAAAATCGCTTCTCAAAAATTCATCAACGAGATAATTACGTGCCCTGGTGATAAGCGACTCATTGAAAATGAAAGAAAAACGTGATTGAATTCCGTACTGCATGAATAGTGTTTGAAGATCTAGACTAGACTTCATATACATTCCATGACACACTCCACCATACATTGGTGTAGCGATGAATAGTTTACATTGTCTAAGCTTATCCATATCAATTTGAATTTCCATTCCAAACCTCCATTAATTAATGATCCACCAATCAGGACATTGTGTATATTTCCATGTAGCAAACTCTTTCTTATATCGTATATAGTACAACCGATAAGATTCAATAATTGATTTTGATTTACAATCATCCGGCATACAGAGCGGATGGGTTGTTAATTCGTTTGTTTTGAATTGTAAAGAGGATATGTTATCACCACACCATTTTATAACCGATTCACTCTTATGAACTTTTTTATATCGAGATTGATACTCGTTGCATAGAGCGATACCGTGTTGATAGAGCCACATATAATTTTCCCTACTCTCTCGCGTCCATATTGAGCAGGGGTGGTTGTAATGAGTTCTTTTATATGGGGCATGAGTGAATTGACTACAAAGTAACTGAGCGGTTTCTAAGCACATTTTAACAACGTGTTTATCACACTGATATTGTGCCGCCAAGATGGGATTAGCATCTAATACAAAAATATTCATTCACCACCCAAATCATACTGAAGCAACACAACCTTTACACCAGCTTCATGGTATATAGACTTACTCATTTCAAAAGATTTTTGCCATCTAGGATTATTGTTAATAGGGGCAACAACTCTTTTGATTCCCGCATTAATGATGATGGAGCTACATTGTGAACATGATAGAAATGGATAAAGGTAAAGTGTGGCATTTTGTAATGGTTGGGTGGCAAATACAATGGCATTAATTTCTGCATGGACAACGATAGAATACTTCACTTCACGATCATGAAGACGTTCAGGTAGATCCTTTACACCTTTAGCAAATCCATTGTAACCTGTAGAAATAACTCGATTCTGTTTATCAACAATAACCGCACCAACTTGGGTACTAGGATCTTTGGATGCAGTAGAGATATATTTTGCAAGACCAATAAACCATTGATCCCAATAGCCAACCGGTCTGTTTGGTTGTGTATTAATTTGCATTATGATTCCTCAAATGGAAAGTGGGGGTACGTTAGAGCACCCCCACCATTGGACAGAAACGAACTTTGAAGGTTCGCGTCCTAACTTAACCCTGAACCTTTACACCAAGTGCCTTACAACGCTTAATGAATGAGCGAGAAGGGGTACCAAGACGATACACATTCACCTTGCTACCATCACCACGACGACGAACATTGGTGTAAATTGGATAGCCTTCGGCGCGGAGATCTGCAACGATCTGTGTAACGCCAGAGACACCAAAATAATTACGTCCCTGTGCAACGCTGAAAGTGTTGCGACCAGTAGACTTCTTCAAGAAAGCAAGAACCTTTGACTTAGCTGAAAGATTACGCATAAAAACCTCATAATAATTTTATTGGGAACTGTAATGGAGCGTTCCCTTCCTCCATTGTACATTGATATTATAACACCTTCTTTTTACAATGTCAATACTATGCTGCTGGTGTTGCTGGTGGTTCTGTAGTAACTGATGGAACAGTACTATCCACCTTAGAATAGAGATCCAAGAAAGATTTCTTGGTCATCTCATCGAACCGGTTCAAACAATAAGAGATAGCCTTGATCCTCTGTGTAAATATTGGGTACGCTTTAGCAATATGAACCAACCTCCGAGTAGAAATAACTTCCGATGTTGCCCCATCAACAAACGCTTTCCTGATTGTGGTAGCCCACTGAACTAAGTGATTAGCGAATTCATCATCCGCTTTACCAGCAGACTCCAATTCCTTTTTAATGATCCTTTTTTCTATAGGATTGGGAGCCCATTCCTGTTCAAAGGTAATAGGGAAGCGTTCAAGGAATGCCTCGTTGAGAATGTTGGTATAGATGTATCTTCCATCCTCTGAACCTTTTCCTTTTGTGTTTGCTGTTGCCACAATCTGAAATCCTTCTTTGGGGTGAATCACTTCACCTTTTTTCTTGAGAAGGAAGGGTTTCCCTTCAAGAACACGTTGTAAGGCAGAGAGATTTTGTCCACCAAAGTCGATTTCATCAACACACAACACAGCACCTTTCCTGGCAGCAACCGTAACCGGTCCATCCTTCCAAACCATTTCACTATTGATAAGGATGAAGCTACCAAGCAAATCAGATTCATCGGTATCTGCTGTCATGCTGTAACAAATAAATTCCCTACGAAGTTCGGCACACACCTGTTCAATCGACATGGATTTTCCGTTTCCAGATGGTCCAGTGATAAGAACAGGAAAAAATTTCTTTGAACTGATGATAGATCGAAGATCATCATAATTGCCGAATGGAACATAGTTTGGGTATTTCTCTGGAATGATCTGCTGTTCCTCCAGAGTAGTAACCAAGGATTGAATGGTCTCCCGTTTGGTAGTTCCATAGGCTTCCAGCTTAAATTCTGGTGATTCATTATGATCTGCTGTATTCACTTTGAACTCCTCAAAAGATGAAGGGATCTTGTACACACCACGTTGTAACTTAACTGATTCATCCTTACGAAACCATTGTGGGATCTTGATATTATGCGCTTCACACAATTCTCTCAACTCCTGAGAAGTAATTGTTGACTTTCCAGTAGAAGTGAGAATGTCGAAAAACTTTTTGCGATTATCAAGAGCACTCATTATAAAACCCTCCAATTAATAATATCTAACCATACCGCATTCTATCAGATTTGTCAAGCATCTCTTTCGGTTGCTATCATGTTGATAAATTTACCAACTAAAACACGGCTAAACTGTTGTTTTTTCCCTGCTTTTATGAAGGCAGTTAACAATCTGCCAGGGGTCCATGCTTTACCGGTATCTGCGATAAGACCACCATCGGCAGATAGATCGGAAGAACCAGGGATAAAGAAAAATCCATTATATCCAGGAGTGTGGGATTCAAGATATTTTTCTTCTATGAACTTTTCACGAAGTTTTGAGAATTGTAACGCCGAGGTTGCATCGTTTGGATTAAAATGTACCTTAACTCCATGTTGGTTATGATAATAGTTGTTGAGAGCATCACGAAATTCTCCATGACGTTTATCAACAATAAAGAAACCATAGATTCCACTCCCTGTGGTTAATTGAAACCACTTCATTAATGTTTTGGTCATGTGTCTATATTCTTGAGTACTGAAACGAAGAGCCAAACATTCCTTTTTATCATGAAGGGTTATCTGGTCAGTTCCAGCAAACCGAACAGATCGATGATGATCAGTGTAATAATCACAAATAGGTGAGGCATCCCCATCATGAACAATAATGGTGTTCACAATATCAATCCGATGTTTTTTCTTAAAGAGTTGAACAACATCCCTAAGAACAATCAACGCCTCATTCAATGGTGTTCCCCCCATCTTTTCTTGTTCCGGTAGGCATAAAGAAGATGTGAGAGAAGAATGCCCCAACATATGAGAGATGAGTAATTGATTGATAATAGATTTAGTGAACGTTGTTTGATTCATTGTTGAATTTATAATTTCTCGCAGATCCAATTCACTCAATCGAAGATCACCATTGTCAGCACTGAATGGCTTTAGATCGCTTCTTTTAAAATCATGAAAACGAGCATACCCAGAAGTATTGGTGAAAGTGAATCCGATGAATGGAACATTCACCTTCCTACAGAATACCGCCAAGATCAACAATTGCTCCATGGCAGCAATGATATGATGATTCATTGAACTTGATTTATCTAACACAAGAGTGAGTCCATGTGATTTTCCGGCTTGAACTTGCATCATCTTTCTGAAGATATCATCAGAAAGCTTATAGAACGGAAGCTTCTTAGAATCTATTTCACCGGTATCAGAGAGCTTTCTCCTCTTGAATGATTTAGCTGCCTTCTTCATTTCAAATTCTTTTACGAGAAGATTGATATAGTCATTATTCTTCTCTTTGAATTTTCTATAAAGATCTAATGCAATTCGTGTAGCTTGGGGATAGGATTGATAAATCCCTTCGATACCAGCATTTACCGTATGACAACTCACCAATACATCTTTTAGGTTAACCTTTGGGACAGTAACGTTAACATAATTAACATCACCAGTTTCTACTAATTCCTCTTCTTTCTTTCTATAAGATTCATCAGTTAGAGAACGTGGCAAATTTCCATCAGAAGCTCCACCCTTTGATACACCATTTGACGATGATCCATCCTTCTTATCTTTACCATCATTTTGTTCTTCTGAAGAGGATTCACCTTCACCATCTTCATCAAACTCAGATTCTTCACTATCCTCGTCCCCCCACTCTTCTTGTTTTTCTTGCTCCTCTTCATCCGCCTCTTGGCGTAATTGCTCCATACGCTGTCTATACTCTTCTTTACGCTTATCGTTGGCTTCTTCCTGTTCTTTCTTGGAATATTCAAACAATTCAAGAGCAAGGGCAGCAACTTCTTCCCACGTATGAACTGTCATGGTACGATCAAAGAAATGTTGTTCTTCTGGTTTAAATTTAATGTCAATGAGGGATCCTAGTTTAGCAGCAATGTTTATCTTATCGATAAGATATAGATCTTTGTTCAAATCTTCTATCTTAGATGTCCCGAAAAAATCACGCTCAAGAAGAGTTTTATACCCATTCATCATGGGTTTTCTGATACCAGGAAATTTCTCCTTTAAGAATCTCTCAATGCGAGCATCTTCTATGATGTTAAGGAATGACCGAAAAGCTTTCTTTTGTGGACCATGTTCGATTACATCATGCCAACCTTGTGGTGGAGTATGTAAAGCATGAGAGATTTCATGACCCATAAGAAGATCATATAAATCCCCATTCATATCTTTCCACACTGGGCAAGTGAGAGTTCTTGTTTTGAGATTAAATCGAGCAGTACGCGCACCACTCTTATGGACCACATGAATGTTTTCTGTAGCCATGAGCTTTGCTAGGAGTGTTTTTTCTTCTACAACGTTCATGATTCCCCCTTGTTATGGGAGAAGAATAACATAGTGTTTGGATGGTGTCAAGTGGCAGGAAACAATGACCTAACTAGTTGATTCACTGGGGATTATAGTATGAGGATAAGAATACACATCTAATCGTGAATTAATGACCAATACCCGCACATTATGAGAATGGGCATACTGTGCCATATGTTTTGTTCCCTTTGATGATACAAGATCATCATGGAAGGCAATAACAAGATCAGGATTGGTTTCTTTAAACATGGTAATATTTCTGATTATTCCAGCAGATTTTCCATGAGTGTTCCAGTCTGCTGGAAATGATTTGGTTGGTATGTGTAGATTTTCAGCTTCTTGTGCAGCTAAAGAATCGGCTCCTCTAGCTGCACCATGAACTAGCAATGTTACATCATGTTGTATAGTATGTAATACCCTGCGTATTACATCAGCATTTTTCCAATTACGATCACCACAGACAAGAATTTTCATATCAAACAGTTCCGTTATTTCCCTCTCATTCTTTCTTTATACTCAACAATCCTCTGCATCTTTTTAAACAACTTCTGTTTCTTTTTCTTTGCCATTTGAAGGGTTAAGCTTCCAACTTTCGATGTATATACCTTTCCTTCCAAATGATCATACTCATGTTGAAATACACGAGATGTAATCCCACTGTATGTCACTTCTTGTTTTTGACCATTTACCCCCAAAAAAGAAACCTTCACTGTTTTTGCTCTGTTTACTGGAAGAGTCAATCCAGGAAATGTCAAACATCCCTCTTTTTCCCGTACAGTTTCTTCTGACATTTCAAGGATGGTTGGGTTAATGACAACAATACCTCCAGCCATAACAAACATACGACACATAACCCCACACTGATTCGCCGCTAATCCAGCTCCACCATAATGGTTCATCGTCGCAATCAAACGGTCAGCAAGTTCCTCCAAATCCTTTGGTGGATTAGAAAAATCAACCTCAGGAACTCTCTTTAAAAGAAGAGGGTTGTGTTCATTGTAGATAGGGAGAATATCAACTTTCTTTTTGATAATCTCAGGGGCACGTTCGGTGCTATAAACGAATGATTTTGGATGCTGTGTTGGCATAACTGCCATAGGCATCGGTCCAGTTGATGTATCATATGTGGTCTGTTCGTTCATGATTACCTCACAAAATAGTTTATTATAGATGTATGATCATAAATTGTCAAGAGACAATATGGGAAAAGTTTTGTTTCTTTGTAAATTTGATTACATGTGAAAACTTGTCTTGTAGGATATCCCCACGATGGGATATCACAAACACATTAGTTCCATCCAATTGATGGAGAATTTTCATCAGTTCGTCTGCACCACTATGATCCATAGAGGAATCAAAAATTTCATCCAGTATGAGGAGATTTGTGTTAGCAGAATTTTTTAATTTAGCAATGGATCTCCATGTCAACATGAGTGCCATATCGATACGTTGTTTCTCTCCCTCAGAGAAAGAGGCGTAAGAGAAATCATCCCGATATCGTGATTTAATGGTTTCCTTAAATGATTCATCAAGGTTAAAGTTCACAAAGAAATCCATGTTAGCTAGATATTTATTCACCAACGTATTAATGATGGGGAGATATTGCCGAACAATCTTTGTCTTAATACCACTATCCTTCAATAGAGCATTTGCCACATCATAATACTCCGATAGAATAGACATTTGCTTTTTATCTTCTTCTAGAACAACAAGCTCCCTATGATGTTCATGTAAACGTTCCTGCTCCCGTTCTATGGAATCATGTTTAGTTTGAACCGATGTGATCTTTTCTTCTAGACTTTTAATGAACTTATGAATATGGGCTTGTGATGTTACATTCTCTGCAATTTTTGTAGAGTGTTTTGTAATATCCCTTTCAACTAGATCAATTTCATGCAACCTGCTCTGGTGTGATGTGATCTTTTCTTCTAGCTGGACTAGACCACTCTCATACTCACCAATCTTTCCTGATATTTGAGTAAGCTGTGTAGCCTTGAATAATTCCTCAATATCCTGGGCACAGGTTGGACAAGTTTCTTCGGTTTCAAAAAAAGATTTTGTTTTCTTGTGTTTTGATAGATTATGTTCAATCTGAGTTTCCAGTTGAACGAGCTTCTTAAGAGAAGCCTGAACTTTTGGTTTATCAGTTATCTGCTCTCGTAGAGTTTGGATAACCTTCTCAGATTGAGAAATTTCTACAGCGAGTCGATCCACTTCTTTTTTATGTGCTTCTATTTCTGTCTTATATTCTAAAACAAGTTTCTCAACCCCCTGTTGTGCCTCTGAAATATATCTCTTCTGTATGACGATTTTCTCATTAGTCCCCATAATCTTCATTTTATTCTCAAGTTTTCGATCATCAAGATCGGCTTGTCTATTTTTAACAAGGCTATTCATCATTGAGAATATTTGAATATCTAGAAGATCTTCAATAATCGAACGACGATCACTCGCAGACAGTTGCATGAATGGGGTAAATGAAGCAGATCCCAAGATAACAATTTGGGTGAAGGATTTATAGTTTAATTTGAGAATGAAAGATTCAAGGTAATCTTGATAATCCTTCGCTTCAGCATCCTGGTTCACCAATTCAGAATCTTTATAGATTTCAAACACGGCAGGTTTGATCCCACGAATCACTTTGAATTTATGATTTTCAGTGTGGAAATATACTTCCACCAAAGTATCTTTTTGATTGATGGAATTGGTCAATGATGGTTTGTTGATGTTTCTAAATGGTTTATTATATAAAGCAAAACACAAGGCATCTAATATAGTTGACTTTCCCGCTCCATTTTCCCCCACAACTAGTGTGTTTTGAGATTTATCAAGAGGGATATCTATAAAGTAATTCCCTGTTGAAAGAAGATTTTTCCACCTAATACGAGTGAAATTAAGCATGTTCCTCCAAATACAAAATACATTTCTGGAATATGTTTACATCTTCTTTGAGAAGACCTAGTGTAGTGTTACAATTATGACAAAGTAATTTTCTTACTTTTCCTGTTTTGTGGTTATGGTCAATTCTTATTTTTCTTCCTTTAATTATAGAATCACATATGTAACATTTTCCACCTTGTTTTAGACACATTTCATCAAATTCATCTAGAGTAATTTTGTATTTTTGAAGTTTATATGATTTATGATAATTAAGTGGTAATTTTTCTAGTGACCTTTTTCGTCTTTCTCGTTTTTTATCAAGTGGCATATTATGATATCGTGCAAGTTGCACAATTCTTTCACATAGTAAACAAAGTTCTCGATATATTGGATTGCCATCTTTACGTGTCTTATCCGTTCTAGCTCTAAACTCATTAATTGGTTTTATTTTATCACATCTTTTACATAATTTCATTGTGAAGACATCTCCGTTAAAGCTTCATTATATAATTCCTGTAGCATAGCCTTTAATCGATCTGGGTCTATAGCATCAGGGATGGTCATAGAATCAATACATTTTCTAATGATGGTGATGGTGTCTTCTGCCTGGTCAACTTGACTCGTTGATTCCAACTTATTTTCGGTGTAGTCCTCAACAATGGTAACATCGATTGGTGCCACCTTATACAAGGTATCCATAACGGTATCGAATAGATATGGATTTTGTTTCTTTGTGGCAACTACCTTGACGTAGGAATTGGTATATTTAGAAAGATCTTGTGACTTCCAGTACTCGTAATTCTGAACACTATCATCATACACCAATTTAAAAAATAGTTTATATGGATTAGGAACAAATGTGAGTTCCCTGGTAGCAGTATCGAAAATATGAAAACCCCTGGTGTCATTATAATCTGCCCAAGTCATTTCATATTGGTTTCCAAGATAATGAATGGTGCCATCACTAGACTTATGATGGAAGTGACCACTAATCACCATATCATAACGATCAAAAAGTTCTCTTGGGTGCCCCTCTTGACACACATTCCCACGATCCATTTCAAACCCAGCAATTTCAAGATGTCCAAAAATTATTGGGGCAGTACAGGTTGAGAGGAATTTGAAGACTGATTCTTTGTTGCCGTTGTTGATCCATGGAACAAGAGCAACCGGCAATCCATCATACTCAACAACTTCAGGTTCTTGATAAATGTTAATGTTGGGGTATCGACCTAGCAGTTCACTGAGAGCATTCACCTTGTTTGTATTGCGGTAGTACACATCATGATTCCCACACAACATATCGATAGGGAGATTAAACTCTGATTCAATACGATCAAAAAACTCAGTCTGCCACTTATGCCATATTGCAAAGTTGATGAACTTTCGCCTATCAACAACGTCACCCAAATGAACAATACGATCAATATTTTGACCCTTCAAAGCCGGAAAAAATACACTATTAATGAATCGAAAGAAATAATCATTAATATGAGGGTTGTCTCCACGGGCACCTATGTGTGTGTCGTTTAAAATAGCTAGCTTCATACCAACTTACCACCTTTCACCCTATTCTGTTTTCTAGTAACAACTCTTAAATTATCTTGGTGGTGTTTTCCCCCCTTGCATATAGGAATGATATGATCGACTTCGTAAGGTATTCCGGTGAAATTTGTTAAGAGTTTAGCCTCTTCATAAAATTCCAAAATTAAAATAGTATTTGATGATTGTGTAGTATTGCTTTTAATTTTACATCGTCTTCCACTTTGATAGTTTGCTTGATAAGATCTAACCCTTGTCCTTTGGTCTTTAACTTTAGTTGGATTATTTTTTCTCCATCTGGTTAATCTCATCTTTTCCTTATCTGGTGATTTGTATTTGTTCATCGTTCCATCATATAATTTATAGATATTTCTCTCATTGTGACATCTTACGCATCCAGAACTTGAAATATATCTTAATGATTCCCCACACCCTCTGCAAGAAGTTCCTTCATATACATTAGTTCCCCGTGTAATTGCCGCCAATTTGTTTTGGTATGAAATTGAATACTGGTTGGGCATTATCTATCACCCATGAATCTCAATATTCCCCTTGACATAGTTTTCTTAGGTCTCTTAGATTTAATCATCTTCTGCTTCTTACTCTTTTCAAAGGCAACAATAAAATCATTAATATTTTCATAGACTTTAAATTGGTGGTCATCTTGTCCGATTCCTTCAAGATCACCCTGCTTAACATCCTGTAGCAATCCAAGTTGTTCAGTTGCCTTGTATCGAGTATAAAGCTGCTTCTTTTCACTACTAATCTTTCTGAGAAATGCGAAATAAATGATTTGGGTAAAATATGAAAATGGATTTTTAGATTTCTCTGGGTTAAAATTGTCAACGCAACGCAAACAATTCTCAACAGCATCAGAGATCATATCTTCTCTGAATGTGTAGCTGGCAAAGTTTGGTTTTCGTGATAGATTCTCAGCAATTTTTAGAAAGCAATGCCCAATATATTCATTTAATTGTGGGTCAGGTTTCTTTTTCTTTCTGGATTCAGCGACCTTTTTCTTATATCCAATCAATGCAATCAAAAAATCTTTATTATTGATGTAGTGATCTTGGGGCATAGTGAGTCCTTTCAATGTGTCATAGTTGGATCACCCCAACCATTATCTTCTTCAAATAATGATATTAGCGCATCGGATAGAGAGGTATCCATTGGGGATTGTGTTTTCTTTTGTTGTTCTCTACTTAGCTTACTTTTCTTTGCGTATCCCTCACCAAGCTTGCTAATCTGTTGTTGAAAAAGTTGCTTAAACTCTCTCAACTTATCTTCTTCCTCAAAGCACCAAACATTGTAAAATTTAACCAATGCTTCAGAGGGGACCATTTCACCGGCAATTTGATGCTCATTAACTTGTACAACTGTACTATCCAATAATTCATTCGGCATCCATGGATAGAGGGCAAACCCCAATGGTCCGTTAGAATTTCTTTTTGTGACCACTTCTGCTGGACAATTAATATAGAAAAACAATTCATCTTTGGTAATTGAAGTGGCTCCAATGATAACTTGCCCAGTCACCAAAACGAACATACGAATTACAGAAGACATAGGGGAGTTTTCCATTTAACCCTCTTTTTTGTGTGGACAAATACCATCACGACTTTTAGCTAAGTTACAATTATAACAGAGTACTTGAAATCCTGGTGGGTAGTTATTTCTTTTAAGCCAACGATATGTCTGATTTCCAGAAGCTATGCCACAACTTTTTCTATGCGTACCTCCATCACCACCAACATGATCTATTGTTAAAAATACAGGATTTGATTCCCCACAACATTGACAATGTTTGCCATATTTTGAAAGCACCTCTTCTTTAAAGAGTTTCCTCTTCTCGTTAATTAACTGTCTATTTTTAAGACGATACTCCTTACATTGGATTAAAATCTTTTTACGATTCTTTTGATAATAATTCATTATACTCTATCTACTCGTTTAAGTCAATGAAGTATTGTTTAAATGATAGTTTTTCTTCAGCATATATGATTGTTCGTTGTTCATAGTGTTTAAGTAGAAAGTTTGTATGTTTTCCAATTCTTAAGTCATCAACGATGTCAAACAATACTGCATGTTCTTTCCCTTGTGCCTTTCTCAATCCTCTTCCAATTGATTGAAGATTTCGTATTCGGGCTTTGGATGGAGCGGCAAAAATGACATTATGGAGGTTCTTGATATTGATTCCTGTGCTAAATGTTCCATATGATGCAATGATAATGGAATTGTTGCTCTTCTCAACCAATTCCCTGATCCGTTCACGATCATCAGTTTCAACTCCACCATGAACATAGAAAACCTGATGGTCTTTTGCATGTTCCTGTATCTCTTCATAAAGCTTCTTCCCATGCTTTTCAACCAACTGAAAGAGGACCAATGTATTTCCAGGAACAGAGATAGCAAGGTTTCGGATGAACTTGGTTCGTGCTGGATGAGATATGACAGCATCATATTCTTGTTTATAATCATCCTTTCGATGAACCTTAGAGAAGCTTTCTGGGTACTTCAACACTAGTGCCTTAATTTTTAACGGTGATATGACCCCCTCATCCATCAATTTCCTTGTGGTGGTTGGTTGAAACACCAGTCCAAAGTGTCCTTCAAGAACCAATTTGTGGGTCTTGGTGCCATCCAGTGTTCCTGTTGTTCCTATGCGAATATCGGCGTTAATCAATCCATTCATGAGTTGTGTGAGAGATTTAGCCTTGAATTGGTGTGCCTCATCGCCAATAACAAAATCAAACTGTGCAAGATATTCTGGACTCTGAAGATAGAGAGATTGCCAGGTTGAAATGGTCACAAAATGTTTCGTGATTTTCTCTTTACCTGAGTAGATTCTATGAACATGTTGAGATGAATTCCATCCATAGGATTCAAAATCCTTGTAGAGTTGTTCGACAAGCGAAGTTGTGGGCACTACAATGAGCCCCTTCTTATGGTTCTGTTGTAGGAAACGAACAATCAGATAAATGAGGAGAGATTTTCCTGATGAAGTTGGGGAGAGAATTAGTGCTCTCTTGTATCGAATGGCTTTCGTAAATGCCTCAATCTGGTGTGGATAGGGAACCACTGGAAGATTAATAGTTTTTGAAAACTCCTCGGCTTCATTGATAGAAAAGTTTGTGGTGAGTAAAACAGATTCATCAACAACGAGGTTATATCCTCTATCTGTTGAGAACTTGTTTAGATATGAGAGAAGACCATAGGGAAGAGTTGAAAACCTTCTGTCAAATAAACGAATTTTACCATCCCATATTCCACTTTTGAATAGGGGTTGGTATTGATATCCTGGTGTAAAAAATGAGAAATAGTCTGAAATTTCAGCGGCAGTCCCCTCTTCTGTAGAGAGGTATAACATAGCTTCGTTTTTCTTGGTTACAACGATTTGTGACATAATATGTTTTAATTGTATCCATTGGTTACATGCTATTGATGGGGGGTGGGCTATCTAACTAAAATCACCCCCATAATGAGTCAAAATGGGCTTATAGGCAAACATTCCCCAAAACCTGAGTCATTGCCCATTAATGAAGCGTTCCCACGTTATAATGTCTTTAAGTTGATAGGTTCTGCTGTTTAGCTCTTTTATGATGGATTCGGATACCTGAACAATTTCCTCATGGAGTTCAATGACTCTTTTAGCGTTTAATGCATCAGGGTCACTGTCCATGTATATAGACAAATCAGTTTTGAGGGTATATGGAAACGGACTCCAATTGTATTTTTTAAGAGTTTCCTGGTCCAATCGTCCAGAGTAGTATTCATGTTTGATACGCTTCAGTTTGGCAAATGTCCTGTTGGCTTCTTTAAACGCCCTTCGGTGAGCGGAAAGAATAGCGAGGTACTTAGCGTGAAGTTGACCAATCTTTTGAAGTTCTTTGGAAGGTTCCAAGACATCAAGTTTTGAATCTTTTTTCCACTCGTCTAGTAGGGCATCGACCTGTGCCTGAGATGGGGATTTTGTATCTAGTAACATAACACTCCATAATATAATTAAACTAATTCAATATCATAATAATCATATCGAAATGTAGCATCCGATGTAATAGTATCCTCTGGGGTTGATGTAGTTGAAACAATTATATCACTGAGTGATACAGGAAAGCAATTGATAAATTTGATCCTGATGTTTGGAATTTGTTTGGTGTTGAGAATGCTCAATGAGATATCAGAATATTGAGGCATAGGTTTAGCCCATGCATCTGGTCTTGATCGAAGTTGACCATACTGATTAAAATTCTTAATGAATGTGAGTTGTGCCATCCAGTTGAATAAGCTAGTCCAAGACTTTAAATCTTCATCTACTAAAAATGTGATGGAGAGGGGTCCAAGAATTGCCTTATCACCAGGGGAGAATAGATCAATAAAGGGAGTATTTCTCATTGCCTCCCCGATAGAGATCCCAGGAATATTGACAGTTTGACACCAATATTGAACTTCGGGAAGAGCAGCAACTTGTAGACTGAATTTATTAGGTGGTAGAAGATTTGGATTAGTTGGTGTATTTGAAACGCCAGGGAATGCCATTATAAGGTCTCCTTGAGCCAATTAATGATCTTAATCGGCGCATGTACATCACCAGGAACATGATGTGTTTTATTTAGTGGTATTGTGCTGGCAATCATTTGATTTACTCGTTTGTCTATTTCACGAGCCTCAAATTCACTTTGATTTCTACCATATTCCGCATAGGGTTTTACTCGCTCAATAACAACGGATCTGTTATCATATTTTAGGAATAAATCCCTAACCAACATATGAAACGATGCTGGCATAAACTCCCCATATACTGAAGAGAGTAACAGGGGACTATCTGTAATAACAAATTCCACTTTCCCAATAAGATTATGTAACCTATGATGCTGTTTTGCAAATATATAGAGTTGATCGTCAAGTTCCTTGTGTCGTCCAGCCCATACAATATCTTTGGCATATTCGGTGACAAGCTCAACTTTCATACCAGCATTTTTCATCATGAAAAATAATCCGGCTGCTGTAGTAGATTTACCCGCACCAGGACCACCAAATAAGTTAATGACAATCATGTTTCTTTATCACCATCTTCTACTGTAGAAGGATTTTCTAGTTCTTCGTTATTTTGGAACAAACTGCTTCCTAATAGTGTGTGACGCTCAACTCCACGTTCGGGTGAAATGAATAGGTAATATGCGAGTTTTAGCCCATCATGATCCACAACAACTAACATTTTTAGCTTGTTTTTTATCGTGGTATCGTACCCATCCTTATATGATCTAATAGAGAGAACCTTAAATGTATAGTCTTCACTCACAAAAGTATATGTTGCCCAGGATTTTATATATTGGGTGTAGTTGACATATTTAGATTCGTCTTTTTTCTTTGGTGGATTCTCAGCACATGCAACCGATGTTAACATGAACATCATGACAAATGCTATAAGATGTTTCATAAATCCCCCATTATGATAACCATATACAGTTTATCATAATCGAAAACAAGTGTCAATAAAAGAAAAGGGGAGCCCGTATGGACTCCCCTTATAGTCTCAGCACATTCCCAGGTAGGAATTAGGCAATGTTGCTGATCTTCATTGCGCGGTAGTACACGTTGCTCTTTGCAGTTAGAGCACCAGAACCCTGAGTCAAGCCTTCTGCAAATGGGTTGGCAACGAGACCATAACGGGTCTTGAAACCAATCTTTGGCTGGAAGGTGTTGGTGTCGATTGCGCGGACCATCTGGAGAGGAACGTATGGGCAGTAGAAGAGTCCTGCGTCAAATGCGTTCTGTCCCTTGTATCCGACAACTGCAAATTCTGCTGTCTGTGCAACTGCGAAGTAAGGATCAATGTACACCTTGAAGCGACCAAGCAAGGTACCTGCGTAGGTGTTGCCTGTATCGTCAACGTTAAGGCTCACGTTATCCTTCAATGCACCGGCATAGTCAAGCATTCCTGCAAGAGCAAATGCGCTAGCAACATCGGAAGAACAAATGATGATGTTACCCTTACCACGACGTGTCTGCTTTGCGATTGCGTTAGCTTCACGCTCCAACTGATAGCCCAAACCCTTGATCTTTTCCACCATCCAACGACCATTGGAGTCGGTGTCCAAGTCAAATGTACCCTTTGTTGTGGTACCAACCTGGCAACCAACCTTTGCAACGGTGTAGATTGTGCGGATGACTTCACGGTTGATTTCGGAAAGCACTTCTGCGGAAAGAATGTTGCTCAATTCAGTCTCAGCATCCAAACCATGAACTGCCTTCAAATCCTGAGCCAATTCCAAGGTGTATTCTGCCTTCAAAGCGCGAGTCTTTGCAGTGACAGTAACCTTTTCAATGGAGAAGCCCATTTCAGAGAATGCCTGTGATCCTGCTGATCCCAAAGCTTCTGCTGTTGCTGTTGACATACCTGCACCAGTAACCATTGTGCTTGAGAACACGTTACCGTTACCCAATGAGGTATCGGTTGCCAAGCTGATTGCAGTCTGTGCTGCCAAGTCACCAGCCCAACCAGTGTTAGCTTCGTCATAGAATGCTTCACCCAAACGTGCGGTGTTGCTTGCGTAGTTGGAGCGCATTGCGAAGATCAATCCGGTAGGACCAGTCATAGGCTGAACTCCACACACATCGTATGCGAGCAAGTTAGGAAGTGAACGACGAACGAGGCTGATAAGGATAGGATCATAACCAGCCATAGGACCTGTTGCTGTTGCTGAACCAGTCAAACCACCACCAGTTGCGTTAACAGGTGCGGCTTCGTTCAACATCTTTGCTTCTGCACTCAATGCCTGTGCTTGGTTTTCCAACACAATGGCAGTGACGGCTCGGCGGTGCTTGTCTGTGATCTTAGGAAGGTTCTCGTGATCGAGAACTGCTGCCCATTTCTTTTCTAGTTGTTCTGATAAAAACATGGTTGAACTCCTTGTTAAATGAAATTACTTGATGAATTGGCTGATTGCTTTTGCTACTGCGTTGACTTCAGGATCAACAGCAAGAGACTTCTTTTCTTCCTGTGCAAGAGGCTCAGAAGCTTCTACTAGAACCTTGGTATCCAACTTCTTTGGCTGCTCTGCTGGGAAGTAGTTTTCGCGGATTGTGGTTACTTTCTGAGAGTAATCACCTTCTGCGGTGAAGTCTACACTCTCTGCGAGTGTGCGAACTTTCTCAGCTTGTGTCTGTGTCAATCCTTCACAAACACTTTTCAACACTTCTTCTTTCTTTGCTTCGTTCAACTTGCTCTGTAGTTCGATTCCCTTAGCAACTTCTTCGTTCAACTTACCGGTCAATTCTTCGACCTTAGTTGCCAATTCATCAACCACATCAACTTTTTCGGCAGGAATGTCGATGTAATGTTCGGTGAACAAGTTACGCAATCCAGAAATGAATTCTTCTGTCAATTCGGCACGAATACCATGCTCGATTGCCAATTCATTTTCCTTCATCCAGTTCTCGACAACGTAAGACAAAAATCCATTGATCTGTTCGGTCAATTCTGCCTTGATTTCGAGAATGTTCTTCTCAAACTCTTCATCCATCTGCTTCTTGAGTTCTTCCTGAATAGTTGCAACCTTGTCACTCACGCGAGCTTCATAAATGGTTCCAACTTTTTCTGCAAATTCTTTTGGAAGTGATGTTTCAGATGCGAGGATCTTGGCAACATCTTCTTTCAACTGAGACTTCCAATCTTCCTTCAAATCACCGGCTGCAAGACCAGCTTCAATGCGGCTCTTGCGTTCTGCAGCTTCACCCTGAACATCTGCACCCTGTGCAAGAGGATCAATAACCTTTGCGCCATCCTCAACCTTATGCAATTCTTCCTTCTTGCTTGCATCAGGTTGTGCACCTGGAGGAGTTGCTTCCTTTGCATGAGGGTCAAGCTTTGCATCAGTGTTCTTGTCTGTTGTGGTACCACCAAGGTCCTGCACTTCACCTTCTGCTTTGTGCATTTCTTCCTTGGGTGCATTGGCTGCACTCTGCTTGAGAAGTTCTGCTGCTGCTTCCATTAGTGTCTTTTTCATGAATAATCTCCTTGAGTAATACGTGAAAAGTATTTATATAAAACAGAATTTTGCGGACGAAAAACTTACAACTTTCTCATGAACTCTTCAAACAACTTAATCGCAACATCATTGAGTTGTGAACTTGATGCTAACTCAATGGTTTTCTTAGCTTTTTCAATATCTTTCTCAACATAGTGACCTTCGACAAACAACCACTCTTTTCCTTCCATAATTCCCTGAACAAAAGCATCAGGGGCAGAAGGATCGGCAACAATATCTGCTGCTGTGGCAAGTTTGAAATCATCTTCAACCAAATCGATACCATTAGGTCCTGGTGTGACTGAACCAAGTCCACGGGTAGACACACCAAGTGAAGCACCAGCATCAAGAAGGTTTCGAGCAATCATTCCCATTGGGGTTTCAAGAATAAGTGCCTTTCCGTAAAAATCATTACCTTCCTGACGAAGAACCTTAATCATATGAGAAACACGATCAAGATTAATGGTTGGGGTGTTTGGGTGTCCAAGTTCACCATAGGCACGATTGGTTTTGATATATTGTTCGTTGTAACGTTGCGATTCCTTGAGAAGAGTTTCAAACTTATACTGGCGACGATTTTTATTGGGTCTTTCAGATTGCATGAAAATACCTTCAATAAAATACTTTCGCTTACCAGTTGTCTGATCGGCTTCAGTTAGGAATTTAACTTCTGTAACACATTCTTTAATGAGTTTCATGGTATCCTTATAATGTTTGGGGATCAACGTTATAGGTTGCTGTTTTGTTCAGTTTGAGCCAAGCGCACCCACCACCGTTGATTACGACACGAATACTTTCAATATCTGATGCGGTGTTTGACATGTTAAATTCATCTTCGGTAAATGATCCTGTTTCATACATCACGGCGGTTATAGGTGCCCCTCTTGAAATAACAAGACTTCCTGTGTTTGGAAGTAATGACCATTTAACCGAAGTAATATATAAAGAAGTCACATTTTCTATTGCTTGGTTGGCACTAAATGCACTCAAGGGAATAAGACCAGTGTTTAAAACACCACTTATAAAAAGTGTTGATGGTCCATATAATTTATTCTTAATTTCGTATGGCATGATTACTCCTTAATACCCATTGCTTTGCGTTTTCTAAGTGACAATTTTCTTTTTCTGAGTGACTGTTGTAAATGTGCTCGACGTTTACGTGCTGCTTTGCGTTGTGTAATTCTTGCCCTGATGCGTTGTGCCACAGGGATACGTTTGATTTTCCCTCCACGAAGAGTAAATCCCTTGATAGCAGATTTACGAACGTTCCTTTGTACCTTACCTTTACGAATTCTACGACGAATCAATAAGGTTCTTCCTTGTCTCATCACGTTCGCTTCGGAAATAGGACCATATACCGTTGAAGATATCTTTTTCTTGAGGGAAGCAATGTTCTCTTCTACCAATTTATTTAGAGTAGAATGAATGACTTCGGTTGCCTCTTCTAAATTCTTCCCAACAATCAAAGACACAATATCCATGTTACTTAACGCTCTTCCAAGTGAAATCAAGCATCTTGTTAAAGTGATGTTTTGATTTTCCAAGGTGCTCGGCAAACTTCTTCTTGTTCTCATCACTCAAGGCATCATGGACAGTAAGCAATGCGTGTGCGGTAGTTGGATCCACTGTTGTCTGCTTCCCATCACCATGCTTGATTGCTTTGCGTGTATGAAATTCTTTAATGGAACGAAGATGCTCAATAACATTCTCTTCGATGACTTCAGTAACTTCTTCCTTAAACTGTGCAAAATCTTTGGCTTCATGAATGATATTCTTATAATGAGGAACATCTGAGTGTGAATCGTAACTATTATGTTTCTTAATAGCACGATGAACTTGCTGTGCTGATTTGCTTCCAAGTTCATTCAAGTGAAGTCCATGTTCACTGTGATGAGCAATTCCACTTCCACCCATCCAGTTACCATCAAGTTTCTTTCCATCGGTAGAAAGTTTCTTGCTAGAGTGAGGCTTCTTGTTCATGAATGCCTTGATGACTTCGTGATCCTTATCGGAAAGATTCACTTCTAACAACGTCTCTTCATCTAGATCATTCAAAGCATTTTTTGCAGCTTGTGATTTTTGAGGGTCTGGATTGCCCGTTCGGAGATTGAGTTTAGAAGTAGCTCTTGACACTCCTTTATATCTCTTAAAGGGGGCAGAGTGAGTTCTCAATTGATCAACACTCTTTGATAAATATGAACCCAATGTTGGTGTGTTTAATTCATCAAGTTGTTCAGTTTCCTCTTTCATGGAAGAAGGGGTGATGATTGAATCTTCTGCTCCACCAAAAGGAATACTAAAATACTGATCTAGTTTATCGTTGTAATAGAGGGCAACAAGAGTATGACCGGCAAATTGACGAACAGTTTGACGGCGGAGAATGAGAATATTGGGTGGAAGCGCAACACCACTCTCCTGTACCAATTCAGATTCAGAAAGATTTTGGCGAAACTTTTGAAAGTTTTTCATGTTTATTTTGACTCTTCTAGTTCCCTAGGAATAGGAGAAAATAAATTCTGTGCAACGGTTCTCTTATACTCATCAAGGGCACCAACGACACGTTGATTGAGCAAGTCATGAACGATCTCAGTAGCACCAGCAAAATCATGATTAGCAACAAGACCAACTACGTTTCCAAGGTGTTCAGTATCTTCCGACATGGTTTTTTCGTGTGCATGGTGAATGGAATGTAACATATCCTTAATCTTTTTATCTCTAGCTGCTTGATGTAATTCTTGAGCAACTTTCTTTGAACGATCCTTAGCCTCATCTTCTCTACTTTTGAAAATCATTTTTTCTTGAATGTCCATACTTCCTCCACTATAACTCTATAGATCTATTTATAAATTTATCGTTTGCCAGAGAATCCGCGCATAACATCACGATCTAACCCAGGAGTCATAGACTCACTCTGACCATCCCCACCATCATTGGTATTGTCCACAGGTTGTGGTGTTGGTTCCTGTCCAGGGGCACCAGGTTGACCCTGCTCTAAACCATTAGGCATCTGTCCATCAGGTCCAGCAATAGGAAGGGGAAGTTCACCATTCTTCTTTTCCTCTTCAATTTCTTTATTCATTTGGTCAACTTCTTCCTCACTAAGTCTCAACACATTCCTCTTAATCCATCCGTTTGAATAGTAGAGACCGATATAAGGTTGAACTTGTGTAAGAAGAGTAACCCGTTCGCGCAACAACTCAGCATCACGCATCTCAGCAAAATTGTTATCATTTTTAAAGGTGTATGAAACGTGTTCTCTAAATTGTTCCCATTCCTTAATCGAACATACACCCCTGAGTACAAGTTCCTGCTTCAATGCTTCGTCAAAAATACGACCAAATTTATTACGTAAACGATTGATAAATTTGAAAAACTTTACTTCATCTCTGGTAACTTCGGTTACTTTACCGAGACCAATAATTCCACCACCCTGTGATTGAATATCCAAACGACCAATAGGAACATTGAGGGATTTATAAAGCTTCTTCTGGAAGTACTCAACATCTTCCATCTTACCTAAGTTCTCTCCACCTGGAAGTGTTGTGATTTCTGTTCCTTTTGATCCTTCGCGTCTTGGTAGCCAAAAGTCTTCCAACATAGAAAGGTGCTTGCGTTCATCTCGCAATTCACCTGTGTTGGCATCATAGACCAATTTGTTACGATACTTGGTCATGATATCTTTTACATATTGTTCGGCTTTAAGCTTAGGCAGGTTGCCCACATCGATATAAAATATTCTTCTCTCTGGTGCCCTGGATAGACGATAGATAACCACGGCATCTTCAATCATACGAAGTTGATTCAAGGGTTTAATTGCCTTATGCAACCAACCAATAACCATGGTGGACTTAGCATCTAGAAGACCAGAAGGGACAAAGATGATAGAATCGGGAGAAATACGAGTTCCTTGATTAACGGAAGCGGTGTATGCTTGTGCAGTCAACCCACGATCATTGTACACATAGTACTCTGTTGTGGCTTTAATGACTTCAACTCCACTCTTAGGATCACGATCCTTCAGAATTTCACGAACTTTGCGAATTTTTCGAGGATCAATATAGCGAATTTCCTGAATACCATCTTTTGGTTTATCGGTATTCACAACCACTTGAAAATATAAACGACCATCAATGTACCAACGCTTAAACAAATCCTCACCAGCATCTTGAAATGACAACATGCTCTTGATTTTTGTGAATGCATCCTCGATACTTTTCTTGATGGATTCCGAAACTTTCAACTGAGAAAGATTAATATCTACAATATTCCCATCAACATCTTGGGTAACGGCTTCTGTCACTATTTCTTCAATAGCCTCAGAGCATTCTGGATGGAGAGACATTTCACGATAGCGGGTAATGAGTTCAAGTTCGTTACGAACGGAACCCTCAAGATCAACGTAAGTTCCGTAATAACTTCCTTGGGTGATAGTGACGGCACCATCATCCATCTGGTGTTGTGGGATAACGAGCGTTTGTTGATTTGGCGGTTCTACTTTCGTAACATCTGGGGTTTTTCCGAAACTATAACCGAATAAATTCCAAGCCATGAACAATCCTTTATTTCACAAATGAATAATCAGTATGGAAGTATATAGGAAGAAAAAATGTGGGGGATTTCGCCCCCACATCAATTCGATTATAGGATGACTGTGTTATCTTTTGCTACACTTGTCCATGTCTGGTATGCCAATGTAACATTGAATTCTTCGATTGTGTCATTAGATCCCCAGTCTAAATCAATTGGAGATACATCAACTGGAAAGCAACCATCAAACGTATACTGCTTGAGAACATCACCCGTTTTAGAGTACTGCTTGACAATGGCTTGTGTGGTATAGCCCAAAGAATTCTTTGCCCACAAGTCACGAATGTTGCTGACGTGTCGGTTGATACCATTCATCCATTTTTCAAATGCATTGCGTACTGCAAAATCTTCATCGTTGATGATAGAGATATTCCATTCTGGGAATGTTCTGTTACCGGCAAGTTTTGTTTCACGTCCAAAGTAAAACACTGGTACTTGACCAATTGTAGAACCTGGTAATGAAGCAGTCTTACACATGAACGTGAGCTTTCTGTTGGCATTCTGTGGGTTGATGGCTGTAGGAAACACCATTTGAACTTCAAATAGGTTGGGTCTTGCACCATCACCCTGTAATTGTGAACGAAACTCGAAGACGTTGAAGGGCATGTTAGTTCTCCTTATGTGACTCTACTAATTCACACTTCCACTGTTTATAGTGATTCAATATTCCTTTTGCCACCGAGCACATGTTACCTGGATTTAATTTTAGTTCGGAACAAAACTTCTTCAATCCAGTTACAATATATTCCTGACCCAAGGGATCTGTTATTTTATATGTTTTTCGTTTAGCTAAACAAGAACTCCCTTTAAGTTTTTTGTTCCTCTCGGAAGTCCAAGGACTTGGTTTCCCGTTATTCCAGGCTTTTTTCCCCAGATTAGCTGCACTAATTTTTTTACGAGTTTCGTTTGAAGGAACCCACCCCATCGTGGCTTCTCCTCCATACGTCATATTGTACCCGCCGCCATCTAAGTAATGAGAGTTAAATTGACGAATATAAAATTCTTCTCGCTCACTCAGAAGTTTTTCGCCATCTTCTGATTGCTCTAGGATGGACCACTCAAAATTGTCCCATCCATAAGACCTGATAGCATTGTGGAAAATAAGTGTCGATCCCCGTTTCACTGCACACTTATGAGCTGCTTTTCTGTGAGGATAGTTACAATCAAACCCAATGTAACATTTCCCATTAATTTTATTCGTTGCTTGATATATCGTGAACATGATACCCTCCATTTCTGAAGGGTATTTAGTGTTATTAAAACTTCCCAACGACTAACTCAGAACTTTCCGACAATTTCGTCGAACGAAACACCGGTTCTTACGGCAACAAAGTTCAACTGAATGAAATTGATGCTGCGAGCTGGCTTAATGTAAATATCGCCCACAAATCTATTAGAATCAATGACTTCTGGAGTATTATTCGTGGTATCACAAACAACACGGAAATCAAAGATACCTCTTCGTCCCTGAACGTCACGTAAGAATGGTTCAACAAATGCCACGAATTGTGCGCGTGTGAACTCATCATTGAACTCAAAAAGACTAAACTTGGATGCACGAGCAATTGCTTTTTCGAGAACAATGAACAAACGGCGAACGTTGATTCTATCAAATGCGCTAGGCTTGCTCTGTAGTGTCTTGTCCCCATAGAGGATGGTTCCATCACCAGGGAATGAGACAACAGGGTTAACTCCACTCTTGTAGAGCACATCACGTTGTGCCTGAGTTGGATTCCAAGCCAACTTGACAATGTTCTTAACCTGTCCACGATCATAACCAGCAATAGAGAACCAAGGATCTCTCGTTGTATCGGTACGAACGGCACATCCTGCGATATCTCCGTTCAAAGGTAAGAAACGATACACATCATTATACTTGTCATATTGATACTTCCAACCACCATCCATGAATGCATAGCTAGATGAGGTAAGAGTATTACGATATGCCACAACAGCATCCTGTTCGTTACCTGCATTATTAACAACAGATGAACGAGAAGGAGACAAAAACACAACACAATCCTTACGAACTTCTGCGATATTTTGGATAACATAGTTTGCAACTGTTGCAGACACGTCACCAACTGGAAGCAAGGAAACATCAACCACGTCAGCATTGGTGTAGAGATCCCAACCACGTTGCAAATCTCCATCAGAGACAGTGGCATCATTACCACCACCAAGAGACAAGCTACGTCTTACTGTCACGTCAGTGAATGTGGTAGCTGGTGCAGTGTTACCCCAGTTTGTTCCTGCTCCATCATGTGCACCCCAATAGATATAATCCGACTTGTTGAACAAGACAGTTGGGTAGTAGATGCTTGATCCGTCACTACTCTTTGCATCAGAAGCTTTAGATACAAATGGATACTTTTCGATCACGGTTCCTGGTGTTCCAGCGATATACCCATCTTCGTCAAGAACGATGATATGAAGTTCATCGTTCAATCCAAGTTTTCCTGCTGTATATGGAGAAGTACCAGGGGCACTATCAAATTGATCAGCAAATTCCCACTTACGAAGAATTGATGTACCTGCGCTGATAGCCACGGTCAATGCGGTATTGACGATAATTGCGGTTGCGTTAACTGAGGAGACTTGAACATATGGGTTAGTTCCAACCTTAACATAATCTCCCTGAACCACAAAAGGAACTGTGTTTCCTGTTGTGTTGATTGTCAATGCACCGATAGATGCTGCGTTTGCAGTTGCACCGTTCTGGAGTGTGACGTTGCTGGAAAATACATTAGCACTTCCACACACACCAACCTTCAATGAGTTGCCCAAGTAACCAGGATAGCGAGCAGCAAATTCACCAAATAATCCACCACCAGATAGGTAAGTGTTTTCATAGACCACTTCGTTCTTGATCTGGAGTGCTGCAGCAGAATTTGCGGTAGCATTTTTTGAACTTGTATTGGCTGCACGAGTCACGCGAAGGTTGTTACCATATGCCAAGAAATTAGCAGCAGTGAAAAATGAGGTGAATGTGTTGGCATCAGGCTTTCCAAATCGAGTTGCCAATTGAACTTCTTGGTCAATAAGAACTCGTTCTTCAACCGGACCCCATTGAAACTGACCAACAAATGCCCCACCAGTTGTTGAAACGGTAGGGATAACTGTAGTTAAATCGACTTCTGATACATTTACGCCAGGTGATAACTGAAAGCTCATTGTTCTCTCCTTTGTTCACGTAACCTTTTAGATTCTGATATCTTTATCTTTGCTTCTATGGTATGGGACTTTCCGAAGAAACTATTTTTACTCCCAATTTTGTGGGTTTCAGCATCATGTCTAGGGATTATATGATGTCTGTGTATCATGTGTTTATTTATAAATTCTAGAAACTATAGCCTCGTTCGGCATACTCTTGTAAGATTTGGTCAAGATCCTCTCTTCTTGACCCCTTAGCAGGAACCCATAGGTCCCCATCCTCAACAAATATTCCATTATCAAGACCGGTATCAATGAACCCTGCAGGAACTAGATCATCCTCAACCATCTGATTCTGTTCTTGTTCTAGGATTTTTCGTAGGTCCAATTTCCCTGGTTGTAGATCACGAATATATTTCTGTGTCATCAGCCAAGAGAACATGACTAAACACATCACCAAGTCATCATGAAATCCATCATCTGCCTTAAATGTTTGATTTTGTTGAGTAAATGTTGAAAACTCCGATATGGTGTCAAAATCATGAATGAGGAGTTTCTTATCTTCAATCAATAGTTTAAGATTTTGACACCCTATTCTTTTGACTGATTCGGTCATTCTTAGACCAATTCTGATAGACTTTTTAAACCCACCACTAACCTTAGCTCCCTGTTTGGTTGAGGTATCAAGCTTGAAGACGTTTTCATACTCAAGATCATGATGCAACATGTCAACAACCTGTTGCCCGTTGTCATTGATTTCAACCAATACAAATGCTTTATTATATCTGTTTGCTGCATTGTAGATGATATTTGGAAGTATGATTGGTGATATGGTATGACTGTGATAGACTGCCACACCACGATACGGCATAACACTAATATCAACAACCCAAAATGCAGAAGCATCTCGATCTAATCCTCTGGATGGATCCACTGAAATAATATAGGTGTGACCATCTTGGGGATGTTCATAAACCTTCCACCCCTCCTCTTCAGAAATAGGTTGCTTCATTGCCATGGTTGCTAGAGCAGCACCAGCAATAAGGGTATCACTAGATCCCATGAATTCACAGAGAACTTCCTGTCTGAACTTCATAGGTCCAAGGGCACGTTCCTGTTCCTTTAACCATTCCTCATCTCGACCAGGCATTCTGTTCCACTGATAGAATACAGGAATAAAGTCATTTGTTTTACTTTCAGCTTCCGTCCAGAATTTATAGTAATGATTCATTCCATTTGGGGTGGAGGCAATGAGAATCTTTGTCTCCTTACCGGATGAAATGGTTGGATAAATCGAAGTAAAAAATTCTTCTGCAATATTGTTTGGTACGTGAGCAAACTCATCCAAAAATACAAGAGAGAGAGAATATCCACGAATAGCACTTGAGGAAGTTGCGGCAGCAAGAATACGTGATCCATTTTCTAATGTAATAGACCGTTTGTTCCATTCAATGATACCTTGCTGAATCCAAAGAGGAAGATTTTCATACATCAATTTAACACGAGCAAGAATTTCTTGTGCTGTGGGTGCCTTGTTCGCCATGATTGCACAGACTTTATTATCATGAAACAAGACATACCACAAAAAGAATCCTGCTGTGGTGGTAGTATTGTGTGTTGGGATAAGAGTTTCGCCAGCCAAAAATAAATGAGTATCATTATCAACCTGTAAACATCTTACTGGAACACTTGCTGTTGGTGTAACTGAACGAATGTATAAACGTGTATTTTTCTTATGAGAAGCAACTTTTTGCTTCTCCTTCTTTCTAGTCAACCTAAACACAGTGAAATTGGGCATGAATGTCACTATGTTATATACTTCTCCATTAACAACCCGCTCTGTTATGGTCGATTTAACACCAAGTGATGATAAAATCATTCTAAATGAGTGTGCTATGTGTTTTCTTTTTTGATAGAATTGACAGGATCCATTCTTATTAGTGACACTCCCATCAGTGTCCATCATCCCTTGGATTAATCTTAGTCTTTGTTCTGTAGAGGAATGTAGATATGTGATTGGTATGTGTTTATTACCCAATAGATTACATTCTCTTAGTTTTGAATACAATTCATTAATACAAGGTCTCACCACATTGTGATTTCTCTTGTCTACTCCAACATGCGTATTAAAGTGAATATATTGAGAGTATTCCAGAAGATCATTCTTATGGCACGTTATTCTAGCATCATTAGAGTTTCCATCGCCTATCCATACTCCCAGAGTATAAGGATCAATTGGAAGTTCTTTATGCGGAAACTGAATAGGTGAAGTGAATGGTATGAATGGTTTGTTTGTGTGCGATAAGTAAGGAAGCAGCTCCTTTGTTGTGATGGTTTTAGGAGAAGACCAGTCTGCGGAATGAACTGTCCATAGGTGGTCCTGATCAGCTTTTAGGGTGTCCCCATTGCTAAAAGTAACATCATAGCAAGGATGATCGTGCATAACATCTGTGATGAATGTTACTTGGGTTTGTTTGCCATCTGGACCATAGATAAAATCGTTAACCCGTATATCCTTCAGTTTTACAAACCCATCTGGTGTAAGAATTGGGGTTTCTATATCCAGAGCCTTTCCCATCTGTCTTGGAAGACGAACAATGACTTTTCTCTCAGATTTGTAGATATCAATAATTTCTTCTTGATACTCAAACATTTCAAAATCAATCATACCTCTATCAACGTGAATGATCTTGCAATATTTTTTTATGAAGTAAACAGGATCCTGAGAACACTTCACCCATTCATTAACCTGCTCTTGGGTAAACTGGTACGTGACACCTACAGCTTTGAGGCGGGGATTTTTGAGATAGAATTTCTCATTGACTGGCTTTATTTTGAAGGTACTAGTTGCCTTCTTTTTCTTCTTCGATGTTTGGACTACTATCGACATGCTTTAATGCCTTTATCTTAATCTTCTCTTGTTTCATGATCTCAGCTAATTCTGAAGTGGATCCAACAAACACAGCTTTGTCAATATTAATATCTCCAGTTTTATCGTCTGGAGAGATAAGAGATTGCTCTTCTGCATGAACCTGCATAAGATCGTGGTTAAGTTCTGCAACTGTTTTAAGTAGATTGGCGAGAACTTCGTATGCTCTTGGAGCATTGGTTGTTTTTGCAACAATCATCAGATCATTAATAGCCATGGTCCCTTGGGCAAGGAGTTGACGAATGTTACCTCTAGACTCTGACGCATCTTTTGAAACAGTATTGTTGGCGAGGTGGGAAACATCTGGAACAACATCAATGACTTGGACGGAAGTAGATGTGTTAGAGTTATTGGCGTTTGCTTGAGGGACAGGTAGATCGTTCTTCAATATTTCTTGCAACAAGTCCATAATTCACCTTCACATTACGATAGGGTAGTTGGAAATTCTCTTATGTGAGTTGTGTATCCATAATCATCGTCTGCCATAGCATTGATTGGGTTTTGATAGATTCGGATCTCAACATCTTTTTGATTGACTATATCAACTCCAGAAACGTTCCAACGAGCTGAAGTATCAAGACCCCAAATATTGGTGTTAGTCTTAAGGACTCCACTCATCTGTGAAAGGTAAAGGGTATTAGAAGTTGGATTCCACCCATAAACCATTCCAGTGATTCCTTGCTCTGGTGATCGAATAAATTCTCCCTCTTTATAGTTGATGATACCACCCTCAACTTTAACTTTTTGTATTTTTTTGTTATTAGCATCCTCATAGATATTCACATAGATACCACCAGTAACGTTAGCATAAGAATTGGCACCAGCAACATTAGCGTTGGCTCCACCAACATGAGTATTTGGAATAATGCTGTTCCCCATAATAATAGCTGAATTGGAAATAGGACCAAATATAAAACTCTTCATAGTGAATTGAAGATCCCAAAGAATCATTCTAGTTCCATCTTCAAGCTTACCTTCGTACTGATTATCTTCTGTAACAGAGGTTAATACAACAGGAATATCCTTCACAATATCCAAGGTATCTGACAGCTTTGCACTAAGAGTATAATCAGGTTGAAAGAATGGAATAATCTGTTCAACCACTTGTAACCCATCCTCTATATTGCGAACATAGAGACTTAACGTGAAGTCAAAGTTATAGGGAATTCCTACAAATTGAGCATTGACATATGAAGATGTTGGTGAAGTTCTATGACGAATAGTTGATTGTTGTTTTCTGGTTGCATCATATTCAAATGAAAGCAACTGAAAAGACATTCGTGGTAATGTGGTTTGAATTGATTTGGTTAACGTAGGATCCTGATTTAAACGAGTAATAAATTTTTCTTTTGGTGAATAAGCAATAGGAACTTTGATGTGTTCCCTATTGATACCCGTAGAGGTTTCCCTTACGATAAAAATATCGTTAAAGAGGGCACCAAATAACACAACATGTTTTCTTATTGTTCTGTGATAGAACGGAGCATTACCTAACATTATGGATTACCAAATGGGTTTGTTTCAGAAAAATCTAAAATAGCATTGGATTCAGTTTCGATAATCTTATTATCAGCAGGATCTTCATATTGCTCTGCAAGTGGCGTATTAGTATCAACAGTGGTGACAATCCATGCCGCTCCGCTATTTGCACCGATAACATTGGAAGTGTTTGAGAATGTTCCATTCACCATAGTGATACCTAATATATTATTATCTGTATCCCATTTGAGAACTTCACCAAACGAAGTTGCATTAGCTAATGATGAACCTTGATAGGCGATTTCATTGTTTGCAAGATCAAAGTTGCCAGTTCCACCAGATTGGAGATAGAGATAAACCATTTGGTTTGAATCGTGGATTTGCTCATCGACCTCACCCACACCAGTGTTGACTTTTTCGTGTGAGAATACATATTGTTTCAAGCGAAGAGAATATACGTACACATTACCCCCTCTTCCCCTACCGAGGGTATACATCATAGCCTGATTATTTTCGTGTTCCACGAAGGTGATTTCAAAAAAGTTCTCTAGAAGAGGAACATACACAATATCACCCTCTCTTGGTCTAGAAAGGGGAATAGTGAACTGAAATCTTCTGCGAGAAACAAGGAGAGTCATTTCATCACGAATTTCCAATCCGAACTTGGTAATCAAATCACCCTCACCTTCCATGGAGGTAGTGTTTTCCATATACATTTCTATTGGATGTGCTGCATTAAATTCTTTTAGTTGATCTTCACCCATTAACTGGTCAATCTGATCCCTTGATTCTCTTGGAAGGTAATACACATCCATAGAGTGAATCTTGAGGGATTCAATCACAAGATCTTCAATCAGTAGTTGCTCTTGTGTGATTCGTTCGGGAAAGAAGTTAAAGAAATGGTTTGTAGGCATTATTATTAATGGATAAGCAAATAGGTACCAAGAACATCACTTCTATTTGCGCTATCATCTCCATGTCCAGACCACACTAGGACATTCCAGTGTGCATGATCCCCAACAGGTTTTTTCATCATTTCGTCATAGGTAATGATGGTATCGATTTGTAAGGCATATTTATGTGCCATGCGACGTTTGAATTCTTCAAGAGCTGCATGATCTTTAAATTGCATTCTTCCCTGCTCATCTTTTTTGAGCATCTTTCCTTCACGCGCAATAAGATCAGTAAACAGTTCTCTAGGAACAACCTTACTATGTTTTGTTCTGGTAAAATCAATCAACTTTTGTTGAGATGGTTGTGCTCCCTCACTGAAGTTGATGATAAAATTTTCTGGCTTGTGTGACATGGCAACATTTGCCATTTTGGTATATGCATAGAAGGAAATAGATGGAAATTCTCTAGCAATCGAATATGCAAATTCTGTATACTCAGGGCTAAAGAAATCACCAGCATCATGCCAACGAACCACGATCTTAGTCCCCTTCTTTTCATATTTGCTAATTGCTTGAGAGAGTTCATGTCCTAATGCTTTTTTGAACCCATCAGGATCATTAAGAAGGAAATTAAGGATACGAGTTGTACCGAGACTGCTAGCTTTCCACTGAACATATCCACCTTTCATTGCATAACAATAGACTTTGCATGCTCCTGCACCAGGACAGGTATCAACAATAATAAATTCACCAGTCTTTTCGTTCACAGCCAAACCCTTTAGTGCAGGGAGACCAATATTAAAATAGATGCTACTGGTGCCATCACTATGCTGCATCTTTTCATTCTGTTTCAAAATTTGCTTAGGTCTGGTGGTAACTGATTGTTTCAGTTTATCCAAATCATACTCTTCTCCTGCTTCACCTTTTACTTCTATATTACTTCGGTGAACATGGGGCATATTATACTTATCTTTAGAGTCTTTTTCTTGTTTACTCACCCTTCCCAAATATGCTTGGAGTTCTTCTGGTTTAAATGGTCGTACTGTGGCACCAAGAAAGGGGGCAGACTCTTCCAGTTGAGCAAAAAATTCTTCCTTTAGGAAATCAAGAAGAGAAACCACACTCAGTCCATTGATTTTCTTTTTTGTGATTTTTGATTCTGATAAGAAAGTAATAAAATCTTTCATGTTACCCTATCATCATGTCACTAGGAAGAGTGTTATAGTTGATGAATTCTTGCTTCATCTTTTCAATTTCAATGACAGCTTCATCATAGATCTGTTGCCCGTTCAGTGTAATTCCACCAGGCATCTGAACTCCGTTGAACTTCTTAAGATTACTTCCCCACTGTCTCTTAATATATGCCGTACCCAATTCTTTCAAGACACGATCATTCCAGACATCAGCATTGGATTCAATATATGAACTTGTTGGGGTTTCGGTTGTAGTCCATGTACTAGAGACATTCATTCCATTATTGGCATGGATACCAGTAACAGTTGTGGAATATGTTCCATTAGCTGTCACGAAGGTAAGAATATCATCCTTGACGATCTCAGCATCAAAGGAAGTTCCCACTCCAGTAACCGTATTGGCTCCACCAGTAAGTGTGATGGTTCCAGTTAAAGGAATTCTATCTGGGTTAATGATTCCATAACACTCAATGACTACATAGGAACCAACGGAAAGATTACCATCCCAATTGACATCAAGCATCAATCGATTCTTATGACGATGGAATCTCATCTGTGGACTACCAGAGAATAAGAGATTGAGTGTGCGAAGGTGCTGCATGGTGATGGTGTAAGGAACATAGGAAATCGATGTGAAATCATAGAGGTCATGTAAACGAAGTTGATAGCGAAGATCAAACATATTAACAGAACCAGAAGAACCATCAAAATCTAGAACTCCGGTGACACCAATGATACGATCTGGAATCAGAATAAATCGTCGATCACGATCTTGTTGTGTGATCTGGTGTTTGAGATAAATCTTCTCTGTCCCATCAAAGTGATAATCCTGCCACAATTCAAGAGCCTCATCAACACGATCATTTACCTGATCATCATCAACGTTAATTTCGATAACAGGATGACCGAGATTTCTCTTACAATACTCAATGAATTGTGCGCGTGTTGTAGGAATTGCCATAGTTATGCCTATCTACTAACAACCTTAAAATGTAAATGAAATGTAACAGATCCAACTTTTACAGAAGCAATTTCATTCTTACGATCCAATTTCACAAGTTGACCAACTAAACCCTTATGTGGACCATCAATAATTCTAACCGTTGCCCCCTCACAGAGCTGAGTCATAATACACCTCTCATTATTTAGGATTTAATATGACACAATGATAACTAGTCCGTTTCCACCATCCCCACCTCGACCACCAGTAGTTCCGGCTCCACCTCCACCCCCACCAGAACCATAAAATCCATTACCCCCTCGACCACCGACACCAGCATTGGAAGCTCCCCCACCCATTCCAGGAAAACTAAAGAATGGTTTCATCACATTAAACCCACCAGAACCATCATTAGAACCAGCAGCAGCATTGGTTGGTCGAATGTCTGATAAGAGAGAATTTGCTATAGCTGTAATACCACCCCCAACAAAATCACCAAAAGTAGTTCCTCCTCCTCCAGTTCCCCCCATAGTTAATAATCCTATTGTCGGAAAAGCTATATTTGTACCACCAGATCCGGTTTGTACCCCACCCGCAGTTCCAACTTGTCCAACAGTAGAATTCCATATACCAAGTCCAGCTAACGGATTTCCTGTTGCAATTGTTGTAGCGGTTCCTGAACCACCACCCGCACCGGCACCAGTACCAGTACCAGCAGCACCACCACTCCCAGATGCTATTGTAGAAGCAAGAATATTATTAAAAGCCGCTGATAGGTTTGGAAAGAAAGAAATATAGGAAATCATCCCAGTTCCTCCACCTCCACCCAATCCACCAACCCCACCAAGAGCAACTTGAATATAGAGCATATCTGGTAATAGTTCTAATGGAATAGCAAGTTGGGCATGTCCAGAACCACCTCCACCTCCACCCCCACCTCCAGCAGCACCAGCAACTCTTGTAAACCCTCCACCTCCACCTCCACCCCCACCAATGGCTAACATTTGAGAAAATGCTGTTCCCCTTGGTCTATTCCAAGTATGCCATTGAAGGTTAGTAACAGTTGATGGAAGAGTGAATACTTGAACATCAACCCCAGGACGTGTAATAAGATGATTAATGTCTAACATAAAAATTACCAGCAAATAATAATTGCAATACCATTCCCACCATCCCCACCTCGACCACCAGTAGTTCCAGCTCCTCCCCCACCTCCACCACAACCATATCCGACCGCATCCCCCCCTCGACCACCGACACCAGCATTGGAAGATCCCCCACCAGTCCCACCATAATTAAAAAATGGTTTCCAAAGAATAAATCCATTAAATCCAGAATTAGAACCAGCAGAAGCTTGTGCTGGACGGATATCTGATAGGAATGCATTGGCAACACCAGTGAATCCACCTCCAGCAAAATCGGCAGAAGTGGTTCCTCCTCCACCAGTCCCACTTGTGCAACAGAGACCTGTAGTTGGAATGCTCACGTTAGCACCAGCAGCACCGGTTTGTGCCCCACCAGCAGAGCCAGCAGCACCCACTAATGGTATAGCGAGACTTAATCCACCACACAAATACATGGCACTAACTGTTGCTGCAGTTCCAGCAGCACCGGCAGCCGCACCAGTACCCCCACCCCCACCACCTGAACCAGCAGAAGAACTGCCTATAATTCTATTAGCAACAGTTTCATTCGGACCAATACATAATGCAGTGAAGGGTCCTCCACCTCCAGCCGTACCTGGTGTTATTGCTCCAGCTCCACCAGAACCAACTTGAACAAAAAATGTATCGGGTAAAAAATCTAGGGGACACACCATTCTCATGGTTCCAGCACTTCCACCTCCACCCCCACCTCCACCCGCACTTCCTGCCGTTCTACTAAATCCACCCCCACCTCCACCTCCACCCCCCACAACCAAAGAATAACAAGTACCAAGACCGCGAGGTTTTTGATAAGTATGAAGTTGAAGATTGGTGACAGTTGATGGAACTGTAAAAATTTGAACGTCAATACCAGGTCGTCTAATTAAATGATTAATATCTATCATAAGAATTACCAACAAATGATGATAACAACTCCAGGACCACCAGACCCACCGGTACCCCCAGTGGTTCCGGCACCTCCCCCACCTCCACCAACACCGTAAGCATTACCTATACCCCCATTACCACCAACCCCAGCATTGGAAGAACCACCTCCCATACCAGGAAAATTAAAAAATGGTTTCCAAATAGTAAATCCATCTGCACCTCGATTAGACCCCGATGGAGCTTGAATAGGTCTGATGTCTGATAGATATGCCCCCGCAGATATATTAATAGGACCTCCACCAAAATCAGCAGAAGTGGTTCCTCCTCCACCAGTCCCACCCATACAAACAACACCACTAGTAGGAAGACCTAGGTTAGAACCAGCAGCACCGGTTTGTGCTCCTCCTGCACTTCCAGCTTGACCTGCCACCAAAACATAGTTTCCAATTCCAGCAAGAGACATATTATTAATCACCGGAACAGAACCAGCAGCACCCCCAGTCCCAGCAGCAGCACCAGTACCATTTCCACCAACACCAGGAGTAGTACCAGCAGAAAGAGCATATGCAGTTGTGGCTTGTGCATTGGGGTGTGCACAAATATATGACACCACTCCAGAGTTAACAGCAGAAACTTGAATATACAAGGTTTGTGTTACATAATCTATAGGGAGAATAATTCGTGCATGTCCAGAACTACCTCCACCCCCACCTCCACCTCCAGCAGCACCAGCAACTCTTGTAAATCCATTACCACCAAGATTTCCCCCACCAATACAAAGACCATAGAGTGTGGAGAATGACCCTCTTGGTCTCGTCCAGGTGTGAAATTGTGTCTGTGTCACACCAGAAGGCATGGCAAAGATTTGCACATCCACTCCAGGACGTTTAATGAGATGGTTCAAATCCAACATGAGAATTAATAATCTCCACCTACAGGAGAAACTGCCCATCCAGCCGCAACAGTGGTTCCAAGACCAACAAGAATTTGAAATCCTGGATTGAGTGCCATATTCATTGGATAATCTAAATCAATAGTTGAAGCGGTGGCAATAGCAGTAGTTGCAGGAAGAGTCTGTTCACCAATAAGAATGTTGTTGTTTGCAACTGTGTTTGTCCCACCGTTATTCATATAGATGCGAGCCACTGATGCTACATTAGTCCCCAATGCTTTGAAACGAAGTTTCTGAAGATATGATCCATTTGTGGAATCAGAGGTAAAAACAATTTGATTGTTACCATTAACTCCAGTATAATCTCCAGCAGCCACAGTCAAAACTTGTCCTAAGCGAGCACTGGAAGTCACTCCATTATTAGAAGAGACTTCACCAACACGACTGAAAATTGGATATTGATTCCCTGGCATAGTAAAACTCCTTGTTAATTGATGTTCTATTTAGAGAGCGTATAATGCATGACCTGAAGAAATGGCGTGTAGATATCCGGGGTTTACGTGAAACTGAACTATTTTTTCCACAACCACATTAGTGGTTACATTCATACCAACTCCAGCAGTTAAAATGAGGGTGTCATTAGCAGCCCCAGCATACACGTTTGATTGGTTAAGTGAAGCCACATTAATGACACCAAAGGAATTTCCTCCCCCACCGGTTGCGGCAATGGTGATAGTTCCTTGTCCGTTGGTGATGGTAACTCCAGATCCCTGAGTCAGAGTTTTTAAATCATATCCACCAGAAACAGTATTTCCAATTAATATGGAACCATTAACTGTAACTCCACTATTTGCTACAGCAGCATTAGCTTTATCAAATGCTCCATTAGCATGGGCATAAGCACCATTGGCGGTATCTCGTGCAAATTGATCAGTTGAAGCTCCCCCTGTTGCTGCAATAGTTATGGATCCCTTATCATTGGTGATAACAATACCAGTACCTTGTGTTAGAGTATTGAGGTCATATCCACCAGATACCGTATTACCAATAAGAACTGAACCATTAACAGTGATAGATGTTTGCCCAGTTCCTCCACGAGCAACAGATAGTGTACCAGAGGTAATTTGTGAAGCGGCAATAGCAATGGAAGTGTTAGTAACTGAAGTGACATGACCGGTTGCGTTAACCACAAATACAGGAATACTTGCAGCATCACCATATCCTGTTGCAGTGACTCCAGATGTGCTATGTGAGAACACACCGGTTCCAGAATCATAACTGATGGGTGTGGTCGCACTAACGTTTCCACGAACTCTTGCTGCTGTGTGATAGAATGGTCCACCAGCAGATTCAGTAACTTGTGAGGTTGTGATAGCAACGGTAGTATTTGTCACAGATGTAATATGACCGTTAGCATCAACTACAAATACAGGAATACTTGCAGCATCACCATATCCTGTTGCTACAACTCCTGAGCGAGCATGGCTAAGAACAATGGATCCCCTATCGTTGGTGACGATAACAGGTGCAGACTGGGCAATTGTTCGTAGATCATATCCACCAGATACCGTATTACCAATAAGAACTGAACCATTAACAGTGACACCTGAATTAGCAACCTTAGTATTTGCTGCTGCGAAAGCACCATTAGCATGAGCATAAGCTGAATTTGCAGTTGCAAATGCACCATTGGCGGTATCTCGTGCGAACTGATCTAATGATGAACCACCCGTTGCAGCAATGGTAACTGATCCCTTGTCATTCGTTATAAGGATTCCAGTTCCTTGAGTTAATGTTGAAATATCAAATCCACCAGATACGGTATTACCGATTAATAATTGTCCATTAACTGTAGCTCCAGATGTTATCTGAGATGCGCCGATTGCAATTTTAGTGTTGCTGACAGAAGTTAGGTGTCCAAATTGGTCAACTGTTCCCTGGAAAGAGTGATTAGCATTTCCATAAGTAGTTGCTCCCACACCACTAGAAGCATGGGAAAGAGTTATGGTGCCCTGTCCATTCGTCACAATAATTGGTGCAGTTTGTGTAATACCGCGAACATCATATCCACCAGATACCGTATTACCAATAAGAACTGAACCATTAACAGTGACACCTGAATTAGCAACCTTAGTGTTGGAAGAAGTAAATGCTCCGTTAGCATGAGCATAAGATGAGTTAGCTGTAGTGAAGGCACCATTAGCATGGTCTCGTGCGGTCTGTGCCAATGACTGGTCAATGGCAACGTTTGAAGCGGAGGTGATATGACCAAATTGATCGACAGTTACTCTGGAAACAAAGGTGGAATTTCCATAAGTAGTTGCTCCCACACCACTAGAAGCATGGGAAAGAGTTACGGTACCTCGTCCATTTGTTACGATAACTGGAGATGTCTGAGCAATAGTAGTAAGATCGAATGTTCCTGAGACAGTATTTCCAGCATAAATCTGTCCATTTGATGTTGCAGTATTTGGAGTTGCTGCATTAGCTTTTGTAAATGCAGCATTGGTGGTAGAGAATGCTCCATTAGCATGAGAATAAGCTGAATTTGATGTGGTATATGCTCCATTTGCTCGGTCTCGTGCAAATTGATCAAAGGCATCGATGGTAATTGTTCCCTGACCATTCGTTACAGTCACCCCAAATCCGGCAGTCAACGTTCTCACATCATATCCACCAGATACCGTATTTCCTATATGAAGTGATCCATTAACGGTGACACCTGAATTGGCAACCTTAGTGTTGGAAGAAGTAAATGCTCCGTTGGCGTGATCACGGGCTGTTTGTGCAAGAACATTGGCAGCATTAGCTTTATCAAATGCTCCATTAGCATGGGCATAAGCACCATTGGCGGTATCTCGTGCGAACTGATCTAATGATGAACCACCAGTTGCAGCAATTGTGATAGATCCTTTATCATTAGTAATAGTTATTCCTGTTCCTTGTGTGAGAGTGTTCACATCAAAAGAACCAGATACGGTATTACCAATCAACAGTTGTCCGTTGGCAGTCGATGCTGGAAGACCTGTAATGGCTACGTTTGTGATTGCTGTAACGTGTCCTCGTGCATCAACTGTTAGTTGTGGGATAAGAGTGTTGTTTCCATACGTCTTTGCTGTAATTCCTGAATCAGCATGACTGATGACACCAGTAGTTGGATTATAATTAATTGGGGTTGTGTTAGAAATATTTGCACGAACTCTTGCTGCAGTGAAATATAAGTTTGTGGTAGTTTCAGGAACATTATCGGTAACAAGGGTATTGGCTCTAAGAGCTGCAGAGGATGCAATCAAATTTGCTGTGTTAGCTTGATTGAATGCACCATTGGCATGATCTCTAGCAGACTGTGCCAATGATTGATCAATTGCAATGTTAGATGCTCCAGTAACATGACCAAATGCATCAATAGTTACTTGTGAAACAAATGTAGCATTTCCATAAGTTGTTGCTCCCACACCACTTGAAGCATGACTGATGACCCCAGTAGTTGGGTTATAATTAATAGGTGCAGTGTTGGAAACATTTGCGCGAACCCTCGCCGCAGTAAAGTAAAGGTTTGTGGTAGTTTCAGGAACATTATCGGTAACAAGGGTATTGGCTCTCAATGCCGCACTGTTAGCCTGAAGGAAAGCGGCATCTGCATTTGTAGCTGCAATGTTAGCTTTTACAAATGCACCATTAGCATGAGCATAAGCGTTATTAGCTTGAATTCTGGCAAATACATCAGCACCACCATTTGCGGCATCTATTTTAATTCCTCCAGCAGAAGTAGTGACGATGATTCCTAACCCACCAGTTAATTGAGAAACATCATATCCACCTGATATGGTATTTGATATTAATACTGACCCGTTTGCATTCGATGCAACAACTCCAAATTCTCCAGTTGTAACATTGTAAGAAATAGGAAAAATGTTACTAACATTTCCACGAACCCTATCACTTGTAAAATATAAGTTTGTGGTAGTTTCAGGAACATTGTCAGTGACAAGAGTATTGGCTCTGAGAGCTGCACTATTAGCTTGTTCAAATGCGCCATTGGCAATATCTCTGGCAACAGAATCGAATGCTGATCCTCCTGTTGCAGTGATAGTAAGAGTATTATTTGGAGCATCAGTAGTAATAGAAACACCAGTCCCAGGACGAACTTTCAGAATATCTGTGGTTTTTGTTGCAACCACGTTATTTTGACCAGTTACATTAACAACACCAAATGATGCCCCACCAGATGAAGCAACTACGGCAGTTGTTTTATCAGTTTTTACCTTTACAATAATTGGATCGTATGGCATTATGAGGATACTCCAGGATTAACAACCACTATTCCTTCTAACACCCTCTGTTTTTCTCCAGTAGCATATGTCACCAAAACATCATACACATATCGACCAGGAGAAATTACACCGGTTTGACTTCCATTCATGGATAAAGTAACCTCTCCACCTGATGCATTGGTGATTATGGTTGGGATTGTATTAGAACTGGTGCTGTAATATGATTTTCTGATCTGAACATTGGCGGTAGCTGATACCAAATTTCGAGCTACCCCAGAAGAGTCGGTTAGGGTAATAACTCGTTTAAAATCAGCATGTTGGTCAATTTGTAAGGCTACATAACCTGCCACGGCAAACCTCCAATAGATATGAGATAGTAGTATTTATAGTTTTATTCCAACCGATGGGAGAACGGCATATACCTCCGTTGATACCGTCATGGCTGTACAAGCTTCATTATCAAGACCCCCCTGAATAATGATCCTATTATTGGGGATCGTGGCAGATTTGTGAAAGTATTTAAAAACTGGTAATGGGGTTTCATACCTCCATCTAATCCTGCTTCCATTTGGTGGGAATGTTCCAGTGAGAACATCATGCCCAAGACCAGTAAGAAGGTTATTAATTCCGCCACTAATAAATATTCTTCCATCGACCATAACACTTTGAGCATGAGAATGTCTTGGAGTTGGCATTGGAGTTCCTGTGGTCCATGTGACGTTGGCGTTAATAACTCTTCCAAAATACACAGTATCTAAACTATTAGTATCCAATCCACCAGAAACAAATACTCGACCATCGGGTAAAATAGTGGATTCATGAAAATATAATGGAGATGGAAGAAAATTATTTGAAGTGTTAGCCCAAGTGATCGTGTTTCCAGACACATTTCCCAAAATTACCTCTCTACCCTGTCCAGTTGCAGTAACACCACCAGTCACCAGAACTCTCCCATCGTGAAGAGTAACCATTTTTAGACCATATTTTGGTGCCGGTAGTGGAGTCCCCTCCACCCATGTGATATTGTTTCCACTTGATGATATGGTTCCAAAATATGTGTTTGGTCGTATTGCTGAAGCTTCATTCAACCCACCAGCAACTAATAATCTACCATCATTCAACAACGTAGTGGCATGTGTGTAGCGTCTTCCTGGCAAGACACAGGAATTTTCATCGTTCCAATCAATATGGTTAACTGTGTTTTGTACAACTCCGAAATAAACATTATCTCTAACATCATACCCACTATAGCCACCAATCTGAACAAGAATGTTGTTTGCAGTTAATGTAAGAGTTTGGTACGCTATCCTACGAGGAAACCAATTAATATTGTTTCCGCGAACCGACCCCATAAACACGTATGGCTTTTGTGCATTTGCTGTAACGGGAGCCGAATATGACAGAACTCTATTAGTTCCATCGCTGAGAAATACACTAGATGTGTTGGCTGCAGCAATAGCATCGTACACTGGTGGGGTTTGAGCTTGTGTCCACACCGTATTTGATCCATTCAATGTAACAATCCAAGAATGGGTTGAAATTGTTGGGGTATCTGAACGAATACCCCCATGAATTAATATTCTTCCATCGGGGAGTTTATTTGCCGAGTAGTCTCTCATGGTGTATAAGGGTGGTCTTTTTGCATCCGTCCAAGTTATTGTAAGACCACTAATATCTCCAATATAAGAATTGCCGAGTGCATCGCTTCCAACACCAACAAATATTTGGTTGTTTCCTGTCTCTATCACACAATGACCACTTCTACCTGTTCCTATTGGTAAACTGGTATAGGTTGACCAAGTGATAGTGGTTCCAGATATAACACCTTTTATAACACTTTGTGTTCCGGTATCTGTCAATGTTAAGTGACCACCAACAACTATAATACTCCCATCGCTTAATTGTGTGAGTTTGTGTTTAGCTCGACCAGCAGGTAAATGGGTACCAGCATTCCAGACTATAGAATTTCCACTAACATTTCCAAATTGAACAGAGGTTTCAATGGCTCCGTTAGATCTAACACCACCACACACAAGTATTCGATTATCACTTAAGACAATAGCTGCAGCAGATTGAGCTGCAAATGGATAAGGAGTAGATTCATGCCAAATAATATTGTTAGCGATCATAACACCAATAGTAGTATTATCAGCAACTATATTTGAGGTTCCCGTTCTTAGTCGCCCGCCAATTTGAATCAATCTTCCATCTTGGAGTTTAACAAGGTTATCATTTTGTGTTGCTAACATATCTTGTAAATTATGATCTTGAATCATGTAATCAATTGGGGCATATACAACAGGTAAACTGAATGTATTAACACCATCACCCTCACCATATCGAACACCAATGTTTGAGAAGAGACTAGAATGGGTATTTCGATTTGCGGTAGAGTAGACACTGATCCACCCATTTGGGATTCCACCAGCAAATAAAGAAACCTGACCACTAGTTTGTGGAATAACAGGATTCACCCCATCAACATATTGCTTGCTTGCTATTCCCAATGGAGTAGTTGGATCAGCAGAAACCGTACCTTCGACAATAACAGGGGAATAGAATACGTTAATATTAACAGAGTTTGCGGTGATAGTACCAGCATTAAGGGTTGGGATATTAGCAGTGTTTGCATTGAGTCGTTCAGTAATAGATAAGAGGGTAACATTCATGAACGAAGAATTCAGAGTTGCATAAGTGTTAGCATAAAAACTCCCCACAACAATATCATTGTCTGGATATTTGACATCATATTGCTCAGAAGATGTATTGTAGACTAGAAACCCACCAGCATTAACAGTATTGGCTACTAGATCAACTTTGTAGCTAATAGCAGTTGATGGAATTGGTTCGGGCTCTGGTGGAGCTGGGAGTTGTGGTCCGGTAATCCAAGTAAATGGCATTATGATTTTACTGTAGATGCCAACAATCGTGACACGTACACGTCTCCTATATGGGTGCTCCCATCATGACCACCAATAATAATGATGAGATTTGAATTTGGAATATAGTTCATTGTGTGAAGATATATTGATCTTGGTAACGGGATTGACTCATTCCAATTCACTGCTGTGTTTGAAATTTTACCAAGCAAACAATTTGATTTTGGAGAGGTCCCATCGTGTCCACCAGATCCGAAAATTCTTCCACCTGGTAGGGCACAAACTGCCATATCAAATCGAGCATTGCTCGTTGAGGTGAATGCTTGAGAAAGTTTTCTACCTTCCTTAACAACAGCTAATGTTCTATCCTTTGTGAGTTGGCAAAACACAACGTTGTCCCTAGCAACTCCAGCATCTCTCATTCCAACTGATATCATGGATCCATCGGGGATACTAATAGTTGCGGTATCCGATGACAGTCTAGGAAAGACGTTGGCATTGTTTGCCCAAGATATATTATTTCCGGTTATGGTACCAATCCAGAATGTATTTTGAACAAACCCTGCCGTATTTATTCCCCCATACATAACAACCTTATCATGTAAAAGTGCCGCACTGAAGGAGTATCTTGGTGCAGGAATAGGATCACTGTTGACCCATGTAATAGATGTCCCAGAAATATGACCAAAATACGTTGCATTGGAGGCAACCGATCCGGTAAATCCCCCAATAAGCAACACTATGTTGGCAGATATTGTGAGAGTAGCATGATTTCTTATCGATATAGGTAAAGGAACAGATTCAATCCATTGAATAGAGTTACTTCCTATGGTTCCAAAAAAAGCATTTGGAAATGCTGGGGTGACGCCATTCTTACCCCCACCAATTTTTAGTATTCTAGAATCTGGAAGAACGTTTGTGGTGTGTCCATAAAATTGAGTTTGTGCTGTATTTGAAAAAAACCTAAATGGCATAATGGATGATTGGACAAATGGAACCTCAAATGTAGACACCCCATCACCAACTCCCCAGAGTGTCGAAACTACACTGAATAAATTGGCATTGGTTGATCGAGATATGTTAGAGGTATTACAGGATAGCCACCCACTCGGAACATTTCTTTGTCCAAAGAATGATAGTTGTCCAATTGGTGTGCTTTGTGTTAAAGCCCCCTGCATATGATCATCAACATACTGTTTTGTGGCGATTCCCAATGGAGTGGTTGGATCAGCAGAAGCCGTACCTGTTATAATTGTGGGAGAATAGAGAGTAGCATTGTTTAATGTATTTGCAGTAATAGTTATGGACACTAAAGAGTTTATATTAGCTGAGAAAATTTCAGAACTGTTTGCAGAAACAACTGTCAAATTAGCAAATGAAGCATTCAGCGTGTTCCATGTATTACTTGGCGTAACAACGGTTACATTTCCACTAGTAGGATAAACAACATCATACTTTTCCTGAATAGTATTATACACCAAGACCCCACCGGCATTAACAGTATTGGCGACCAATCCCACCATATAGCTGATAGCGTTTGATGGAATTGGTTCGGGCTCTGGTGGAGCTGGGAGTTGTGGTCCTGTAATCCAAGTAAATGGCATTATCGCTGTATTCCTGTTCCCAAACTATTAAATATATGACAATCTCCTCTAGAAGTTCCACCATCAAATCCACCATGAATAACAAGAGAGGTATCTTTTAACATGCACATATCAAATTGATGGAGACCATATTCGAGAGATGGTCCATTTGTCCAGGTGATTGTATTACTGTTGCTATAAACAAATCCATAATGTGTGGTATTAGATGGTGCAGTGTTAAATCCACCGGCAATAAAAATTCTTCCATCAGGTAAGGTAATTTGTCTATGTAATCGTTTTCTATCTTGTAGTGGGGTTCCTAGTTGCCAAGAAATTGTGTTACCAGATACCGTTCCAAAATATGTTTGTGCCTGAACTGCGTTTCCGTCATGACCGCCTGTAACCAATATTCTTCCATCATTAAGAATAGAGCAACCAAACGATGCACGAGCATTTGGTAGTGAGTTAGCAACACTCCAATTTATAGTGTTACCAACAATATCTCCAAAGTGAACGGCATTAGATGCCACAGCATTGACAAGAGAAATATGACCCCCAATACGAACAACTCTACCAGATGGGAGTTGAGCCATGCTATGGAACCTAACGGGAGATCCAATTGAATTGTTGCTCTCCACCCAAGTTACTGAAGATCCATTGACTGTCCCTATCCATGTATTGGTTCTTATAACTTGTGGTATGAGTGTGTTAATGGTGTTAATCCCCCCATTAACAAGTATTCTAGAATCATTGAGGGGAATGGCAGCATGTTGTAAAACCCCCAATGGAAAAGATGATGTGTTAGAAGACCAAATAATATCATGCCCCGTAACATCACCAAAATAACATTCAGTCACCCCATCGCTCTCTATTCTTCCACCAACAGTTAAAACTTTATTTCCAGTTAAGGGGATCAATGCATGATTAATTAAAACAAGTTGATTCCAACTAATAGTAGTTCCAACAATTTTTCCACGCAACATTGTGGTCAGGGTTGAATCGAGTCCATTATTAACTCCACCAGATACCCAGAAAAAATTATTGGCATCTAACATGGTTCGATGTTCACTCAATGAAAATGGTAGTGGTGTTCCAGTTGTCCAAGTGATAGTGGTTCCACTAATATTGCCGAAAAAGCATTGGTTCGTGATTATCAATTGATCCGATGTATTAATGACTGCTCCGTTCCATGTTGATCCACCAACAACTAATATTCTCCCATCCCCCAATACAGTACAGGTGTGACTGGATAATCGATAAGGTAATTCCGATCCTTGTGTCCAGGTTATACTGTTTCCAGACACATCACCAAAATAAGTATTTGAGAACATTTTGTTGAGAATGTCTATCCCACCAGTAACCAGTAACCTTCCATCGGGCAATGTAACTTGTGTATGAACTCTCCTTGTAACTGGCAAAACCGTTCCAAGTGCCCAAGAAATAGTAGATCCTGAAATCGTTCCAAGTCTAACAGTATCGGTAGCAATAAGACCACTAATAAGACCACCAACCTGAGCATATCGACCATCAGAGAGTAATGATGCACCATGTTGAATAACCACACCAGGTGGAGATGGAATTGTGGTTCCTTGCACCCATGTAATAACATTTCCACTCACTGTTCCAAAGTATGTTAAATCCCTAAAAAATGTTCCGGTATACCCACCAGTTACCAACACTCTACCATCTGAAAGTAAAACTGTTCCGAACCAACGAAGCCCTACGGCATCTGGATGTATTCCTGCTGGCTGCCATTGAACATTATCAGATGGTCCAATTTGACCAATCCAACAATTCTGCGTGACACCACTAACAGTAGAAGTAAATCCCATAATTAAAAGCATTCTATTATCTTGAAGCTTAATGGTTTCTCCACTCACCATTCCTCTTGGTAATCGACCTTTAGAATGAGCCTGTGTTTGTTCAAATTCTTTATAGTCAACCGGCAATTCAAATGTACTTGAGTCATTTCCAATACCATAATTGGTATCAATGACATTAAATAAATTTGCCTCGGTTGTTCGTGAAACACTTCCCCCGTATCCAGTATAAATCCAAGAAGGAGTTATATTTGAAGAGAAGTGCCCAATTTGACCTGATACATATGGAGATATTTTAGGAAAATTATCCACATACTGTTTTGTGGCAATTCCCAATGGAGTAGTTGGATCAGCAGAGGCGTTTCCGGTAACTATAGTTGGGTAATAAAGGGTGGTAATATTCGCACTATTTGCGGTGATAAAATTGATATTCGCCGCACCAATATTAGCAACGGTAGAATTGAAAACATTCACATTGGCAACGGTTAGATTGCCAAACGACACATTCATTTCGGCAAAGGTGGAAACATTTAGAAGGACGGCAGATCCGGTAACGACAGGGTAAACCACATCATACTTCTCAGCAGAAGTATTATAAACCAATACCCCACCAGCATTAACAGTATTGGCTACTAAATCAACTTTGTAGCTAACAGCACTAGAAGGAATGGGTGTAGGTGTGATTTCCGGTGGCAATTGTGGTCCGGCAATCCAATTGAATGGCATAGAATGTCATCCTCATAATAAAAATATTTATTTCCATACCGGAATCCAAAATGCTGCCCCAGTACTATCTATGACTCTCATCCATCCGTTTTGTCC
>WBZQ01000031.1_pt1 | contig 168042 bp, 149 predicted proteins | sample 5204251 | NCBI WGS metagenome assembly WBZQ01 (sample SAMN12412402, study PRJNA552823) | activated sludge metagenome | isolation source: activated sludge from nitrification reactor of wastewater treatment plant... | place: USA: Virginia | collected 2017-09 | reverse complement strand
GTCGTCGATCCGACACGCGGCGTCGGCGACCCTTTCGCCCAGAATGCCTTCTTGGTACAGTGGCAAATACGATTCATGTAATGAGACGAACGCGGATGTTGCAACGAATTTCGAACCGAACCGGTCTCTAGCAGATCCATCAAAACGCTCGCAGGGTGTCAAAAAAGCCGTTCAGCAAGGCCGCAGCGAGCGAAGAGGCGAAGCGTACTCTGGGCTGTACGTTGAGCCTCCGAGCGATGTGAGAACGCGACTGGTGGAATTTTTCAACGTCCTGCTAGAAAACAGAAAGGCATGCAATGAAGATATCCCGGAGAGCGATCGTAGGTGTGCTGATCAGCATGGTACTCAGCGGATGCGGACCGCAGCACATTTTCTCGCCCCAGGTACTGGAAGGGGTGGATCAGAATTTTGACTTCACTGCCTGGCGTATGGTGCCTAACGCGAAGGCGGGAAAAAAGGTGCAACTGGGTGGCCGTATTCTCCAGGCTCCGCAACGGGACGGCCTGGTGACCATGGTCCTGACGCAGCTGCCGATCGTCGAGCACCCGGCCTATGGTCCGACTGATACGGAACGGGGACGGGGAGAATTCCTGGTCTATTTCAACGGGAAAGTTCCCATGAACCATTTACAACCGGGGAATCGCGTCATCGTCATCGGCACCACGCAACATGCCGCGGTGGTCGCCATCGAAGACAGTCAACGCAGTCTCCCGGCGCTCACGGCCGAATGTCTTCACATTTGGAACACCGGGGGAAAAGAGATTGCTGATTTCCCGAACTTTGGGGCAGGATACCAGCCGCTTGAAGAGGAAACCTATTGCGCCGCATCCCGCTGACAGTCTCTCAGAAAATCCGATCGGTACGGGCGCGCCATGGCCTGTGTGATGCCATGGCCGCACTCGCGCTGGTCTGGACCTGCAGCGCCTGCGGAGGAGGGGTAACGCTGGTTCGCGATACCCCGACGGGAGGCCTCGTCACCTATCCGTTTCAACATGAGGTCGATATCCTGACATCGACCGAGCGGCGCGACGCCATGGAGCTCATCAATCGCAAATGTCCGGATGGATCACGCGTTCAGAAAGAAGGCGAAATACCGAAGGTGAGCCGCGCCGCGGATCGAGCCTGGCGCGGGCAAATGGGAGGCGAGAGATTGTGGGGAATTCAGTTCACATGCGAAGCGATTCCATGAGCCATGCACCGCGCTCCACCAGACACTGGCTCGGCAGCTTCTGTCTCGTGTTATTCATGTGCCTGACCTCCGCTTGCTCGCTGTGGTCCGGCGGAACACTGCTCTATAACCAGCAGGACAGCCAAGTGGGACTTCAACCAGATCCCACCATCAGCCGCGGGTCTTCTCCGACGGAGAATCAGCAGCCTGCGCAGATGACGACGGAGGAAATTCGAGTGCTCCTCAGTTCGTTGATGGTGAGCGGCTGGAGCGGAACGCTCGTCGGAATCCTGGAACAGCCTCGCCCGGTTCCTGTCTTCACGGATACGGAGTTGAGCCGTATCGCCGAGCCGATCGCACGGGCCTTTCACCAAGCAGGGCCCACCGAGCGCGTGTTTTTCTCCTTACCCAAGTCGCAGACGAAATACAGTGAAGAACGCACCGCCGGCGCACTGTTTCTGCGGGGACGGTATCTTCATGTCGTGCTCACGGATCACTCCGCCTTCACCGCGGCCGATACGGCCGGAGGAGAGGTGAAGGATCTGCGGGACACGAAAGGCATGAAATTGTGGGCCGCGGCACCGGCCACTGCAGCCACGGTGCCCGACGCGGAAGAACCACGCTGGGCCCATTTCGAAACAGTACACCTCTCGCTCAATGTGAAGGATGTCATCGCGCTGCGACACCGGCCCGCAGTTCCTTCGCCTGAAGCGTCACCTTCCATATCGATTCCTACGGCGGGTTCACCGGGTATCGGAGCGAACAACGGCGGGGCCACGGGGGCCGCGGGCAATCAGGCAGATGATCTTCGCCTTCAAATACGAGAGCTGACCACGTCAAATCTTGAACTCCGGAACCGCCTGGACAGTCAACGTCAGCAGATGCAGGTGTTACAGGATCAATTGTTCAAGCTCCAGCAGGACCTCGATTCCGCTCGCCCAAAAAGCAAAACACCCCGTAAGTCCACCGCCCAATAGCTGATTCTCTTGAGACTGGGAACTACCACCTCGCTGTTCGTGATAGGAATTTAGTTCTCATCGGGAACCATGAGGGCTCGGGTCACGCCAGGAAAATGGCCAGGGCCTCATGGATCTACGGTCATTCCCTGAGGCGATATCTGCATGAACCTCAGTGCAATACCGTGCTGCTCTGCTGATTAGGCAATGGTTTCATGCCCGTCTCATGCCCTGGTTCGGGAATCCGGGCAAGGCCATGATCGGTGGGTGTGATTTTTCTCCTGCCTGTTGCAAGAGATTGAGAGCGTGTCATCGCGTGGCATGCGACTGCGTAAACAAGCGAGAGGTCATGGATTCCGTTGCTGGAGAAACGTCATCCGTGCCGTTGCAAAACGCATCGGGGCGGATATGTCGTGAATGGAGAGAGCGGGCTGCAAAAACAGGCCGCAGGCATCAAACAATTTCCGTTCGAAAGCCTGCGGCTACAGAGGCGTGTGACATACGGCTCAGTTCGTCAGCGTCGCATCCTGGCCGGTGAGGCCGAGGGCCAGGAAATTCTTCTTGACCTGGTTCATGGGAAGCGGGAAAAATCCCGCCTTCATCACGGCTTCCTGACCTTCGCGACTCGTGACAAAAGTCAGAAATTCCTGCACGGCAGGGGCAAGAGGCGCCTTCGGGGACTTATCGATATACAGATACAGCATCCGGCGAAGAGGGTACGTTTGGTCGGATACGGTTGCGGCCGTGGGAGCGACAAAGGGCATCCCTTGATTCTCCGCGAGCGGAACAATCCGCACACTGGAGGTTTCCAGCCCCAATCCACTGTAGCCGATACCCAATTGATCACGCGTCAGATCCAGAATGACCGATGCCGCGCCCGGCTCCTCGCGAAGCGTCGGCGCGAACTCACCGCCCGCCAGGCAATGTTCCTGAAAGAAAGCGCGCGTCCCGGATCGCCGATCCCGGCCATACAACCTGACGGGAGCCTTCTCCCACCCGTCTTGAAGACCCAGCGCGCCCCACTGAGACAGGTTGGCTTTGAGTCCACGATTATGCGTGGTTGAAAACATGGCATCAACCTGATCGAGCGTAAGGCCCTGGATGGGATTGTCACGATGAACATACAGCGCCACGGCATCGACGGCCACAGGAATGCCGGTCGGTTCATATCCATGCTGGGCGACAAATTGTTTGACCTCGGCATCAAGCAACTCACGTGAGGAGGCCACCAGGGACACATAGGTCGGGCGTTCTTCCTTGAGCGCAATCTTCCCGCTCAATTTAGCGGGCGGCTGAATAAACTCATTCACCGCCTTGGTCGATCCGCCCCCGCTCACATTGATCGAGACATTCGGCTGACGGCGTTGAAACTCACCCGCGAGCCGACTCATGAGGAGGGACATGGTATCGGAGCCTTGAACGCGAAGGCTTCCTGCGACCTGTGTCTGCGGATTGTATTGCACCAATCCTTCTTCAAACGCCAGACTCGCCGTCGGCCCGGCGTTCTCGGCCTGAGCTGCCTGCATCGGACCCACGGCCAAGGAACCGGTCGTCGCCATGATCCCCATCAGACCCATCAGGACTGTCCGCCGCCCCCATCCTTGCCTCTGTCCCTGACTCAACATGTTCTCTCCTCCGCTAGAGTAGTGATCTCGTCTGTCACGTGAAACATCCTACGAAGCAATGATTGCTGGCGCATCACTGGTATGTTACGGGTGTGTTAAATACTGGCACGCCGGGCTGTTGGTCAGGCGTAACGTCAATGTGAGTGCCTGCCGCATGCGGATTAGAACTCGTCTATCGCAACCGGTTGCAACAGATCGCGTACCGACAACACCCCGATGATCGCGCCGCTCTGCACCACGCCCAAATGACGGGTGTGATGGGACTGCATCAAATCGGCGGCCTCCGTGATCGATCGTCGTTCGTCGAGACTGATGACAGGGCTGCTCATGATCGATTCGACCGAAACACAATGTACCGGTTTGTTTTCGCCGACGACCTTTCGAACAATGTCGGATTCGGTCACAATGCCGACGACACGATTGTTCTGCTCGATGAAGACGCTACCGACCTGACGCTCGTTCATCACTTTGGCCGCATCGGCCGTCGAAGTGCCGACCGGCACGGTCACTAGTGTCTTGGTCATGAGATCACTGACAGTCACCATACTCGGTTCTCCTTGTTGAATGTGTCTGATCGACTCAGTGCCACACGCTACTGAGTCCCTATGGGAACAGGATAGACCGAGTTTGTTGAAACACCGTTATGGGCGCGTAAAATCTTTGTTACGGCTGACGAGAAATCCGAAGAAAGAGGCGAGTGAGTCCGGCATGGGCATCTGTTGTCCATGCCGGAGGGGAGAGGAATAAGGACCGTTACTCTTTTACCACAAAGTGGACACTACGATTTTTCTGCCAACAGACCGGGTTGTGCTGCAGACACAGGGGACGGTCCTTGCCGTAACTGGTCACGTCTACCTGCAACTGACTCATGCCCAACGACTCCAGGTACCGCTTGACGGACAGCGCGCGCCGTTCACCTAGCACCAGATTGTATTCCGACGTGCCGATTTCGTCACAGCGGCCTTCCAGCAGTACCTTGGTCACATGGTTGTCTCGCAACCGCTTGGCATTGTCTTCTACTGCGGTCAGCGCATCGTCTCGCAGCACATACTGATCGAAGTCAAACAAGACATCCGGGAAGGGGATGTTCTGTTCACCGGTGGCGTTACGCGCCGCCATCTCCACGGATCGCAATGGAACCGGTGCCGGCTCGACCGGAGGCGGCACTTCCTGTACCGGCGCAGCAGCGACACGCTCCTCGACACGGGGCTTCGGGGGCATCACCGTCGTTCCTGCACTGGTTCCCGCTTTGCTCGCGCAGCCGTCAAGGAACAGGAGAGCAGCGACGGCGCTGAGTCCGAGCAGAGCAAACGGGCGAAAACGGTTCATGGATACCTCCGGCGCAGAGTGGGTTCGTGGGTTGAATGTGGCACAGAATAATCAAAACGGGCAAACGAGGCAAGTTACTTCTTTCCGGCACAGCACTCATACACGCGCTGCGAATGCGGCAGCGCATCCCATCGCAAAATCTGTAGCGCGTCCGCTACGTATGCGGGAGACCGCATGCCGACGAGCACGCACGTCACACCAGGCGTACTGCGCAACACCCACAAAGCCTTTTGCGACAAGGTCGCAGCGCGCCTCGACTCCGGAAGCAGGGGATTGATCGCGCGATGCAGCTCCTCGGTCCGTAGACGGCTGCGCTCCGCAGCCTCGCGTTGCAAACTTCTCAAGAGAGCCAACAGCTCGGGGACATATCGATCACGCCAGGCCTCCCATTGTTCGGCGACGGTACCGGTGAACGCTTCCGCCAACGCTCGCAACACTTGATTCACGTGCGGCGCGATCATGTGCTGTTCGATCTGTTCCCAGTGCTCCAGTCCCTGAACCTGCGTCCGAATTCTGGTCAGTTCCTCCGCCCAGCGAAAGAAGTCACTCGGAAGCATGCCCTGCCCACTATGCGCAACCGCCGGCGCAAGACTCTTGCGGTACTCTTCTTCGAGCCCCGCGACTTTCTGCCGCTGCTCCTCGAACGTGGCCTCTGCCACCGGCATCGACACATCTGCCAGCCGCACGACGCCACCCCGTTGCGCCGGCATGGCGTTTAAGGGACGGTTCACCAACACGGCGATGCCGTCCTGCATCGCCTCTGCCAACAGGGTCCTGCCGTTGCCGGGGCCGGTGTTGGGAACCAGGGCCGCGCCGGATTCGTAGAGATTCATCGGACACTGCAGGACGGTGAAGTGATGCGACGAGGCGCCAACTGTGCTGGCGGCCCGAGTGGCCGCCTCGATCATACGGGAGAGGGAGGTTGCACCAGCCTCCTCCGATCCTGCCGTGGACGTATTTGACGACACCCCATAGCCGCGCAATCGCCCGGACTGCACTTGCGCCTCACAATATTCGAAGGCTCGCTGCAGGCGCGCATAGAACTCGTCGCGGAGTTCCGGGAGCGGGCGGGTTTCACTCCCCCCGAGTTTGGTCGCATGGGTAAGAAAATATTCGGGGTTATGGAGCAGACAGACGTCCAACGTGGCCAACCCTAGCCGATCTAATGACAGCGTCAGTTGATCGGCCAGAAACTCCGGGTGGATGCAATGCCAGATGTCGTCGCCATACTTCACCATCTCAGGATAGGGCTTGCCGGATTTTTCGCGAGCCTGCGCCTGCACAAGATTCTGCCCTTGTACGTACCCGATCTTCGAGACGACGATCACGTCCTCTCGTGCGAGGTCTCCGGTGCGCATGAGCCCCTGCAGGACCGAGCCGACCAGTTGCTCGCTCTCCCCATCCATGTAATTTGTGGACGTATCGATCACATTGCAGCCTGCACGCAGCGCCTGGGTCAAGGCCTCACGGTGTTCGGCTTCACGCAGCCCCACGCGATAGGTACCAAACCCCAGACGACTCGCCGTCAAACCCGTCGTACCGAATGGGCCAAATCCATGGGCCAACGACCCGGCCTCGGATGCGTGGTGAATATGTCGCGCGGCATAGGCCGCCGTGCCTTGCGCCGTGGCATACCCCGGTTGCAAACGCCCGCTTAAGACCTTTTGCGGTGCTGATGCTTCAGCAGCCTGTTGTGACGGATCGAGCAAGGCAGGAAGATCCACCGGATCAGTAATTGGTCGACGGCAGGAAAAATTCCGGCAGACATAAAGTGCCGGTTGGCCGTTGACCAGCGTCTTGTCCTGCAGCAGGGGATGGGCGCTCGCAGCATCCGGGAGGGCCTGGTGGGCAAGGACTCGGTTGGGAAGATAGATTCGATTCACGGCAGCGTTCAACGCGTTGGTGCCAGAAGCCGCAGGCGCGCCGATGACGGCAATCTCGACGGGACCATTCGTGAGCAGGTCGACGACTATCAAGCTTTTGGCAAACGCCCGCGGGTAACGCGCGATCTGCCGACCATAGGCTCGAACCGCGGCGGCGGCGGCCTGTCGGAAGTCCTCCCGCGCATAGTGAAAGGACAGTCTGGCCAGCACGGACGCGGCGACGGCATTCCCGCTCGGGGTGGCACCATCCGGTCCTTCACGACTGCGCAAGATCAGTGCTTCGTGCCCGATCGCCGTCGTGAAGAATCCTCCCTGTTGCTCGTCGACGAAGTCCGCGAGAATCCGTTCAGCCAGGCGAACCGCCGCCAACAGATACCGCTCATCACCACCGGCTTCGTAGGTCTCAATCAGCCCTTCGGCAAAGTAGGCGTAGTCTTCAAGGTACGCGTCCAGATGGGCGGTGCCCGTGCGGTAGGTCCGCAGGAGCCGGCCATCCGGCTTTGAGAGCGTGGTCAGCAGAAAATCGCACGCTCGTTGCGCGGCCTCGCGATACCGTTCGACGCCGAAGACGCGGCTCGCTTCCGCCATGGCGCGGATCATCATGCCGTTCCATGCAGTGATGACCTTGTCGTCGAGTCCGGGAGGAACGCGACGCGCCCGCGCCGCATACAGTCGCGGCTTGGCCTTGTCGATCGTCTGCCGCAGTTCATCCGCGGAAAGCCGTAGATCTTTCGCAACGGCTTCGAGGCTGTGTGCGGTGTGGAGGACATTCTTGTGCTCCCAGTTGCCGGCCTCGGTCACGTCGTAATAGGCGCAGACCCGTCGTGCATCCTCCTCGTTGTCGAGCGCGGCACGCACCTCTTCCGGCGTCCACACGAAAAATTTTCCTTCCACACCTTCGGAATCGGCGTCGGTGGCCGAATAGAAGCCGCCTTCCGGCGAGGTCATTTCCTTGAGAATATAGTCCAGCGTTTCGCACGCCACCCGGCGATAGTGGTCGTCGCCCGTGACTTGATAGGCCTCGACATAGACATGGGTCAGCAGCGCATTATCGTAGAGCATCTTTTCGAAATGCGGCACCAGCCAGCGTTCATCCGTGGAATAGCGTGCAAAGCCGCCGCCGATGTGGTCATAGATGCCACCAGCCGCCATGGCGTCCAGCGTGGTACTCACCATCGTCAACGTATGAGCGTCCTTCGTCCGATGATACCGATGGAGCAATAACGACAACCCCGTCGCCGGTGGAAACTTGGGCGCGCCGCCGAACCCGCCGAGCTTTGCATCGAAGTCTTCCGCAAACTGCGTCACGGCCATGTCGAGTTCAGCCTCGCCGACGGTGGTCGGGGAGGGAGCCGTCACGCCGTCACGCAATCGCACCGTCAGATTGGCCGCCTGCGCCACCACCCCCTCGCGATCCTTTTCCCAATACTCTGCGAGTTTCTTGAGGAGCGTCGGAAACCCCGGTCGGCCCCACCGGTCAGACGGCGGGAAGTACGTACCGGCAAAAAACGGCTTTTGGTCGGGCGTCAAAAAGACGGTCATGGGCCAGCCGCCTTGATTCCGGTTCAGCGCGAGCGTCGCTTGCATATAAATTTCATCCAGGTCCGGTCGCTCTTCCCGGTCGACCTTGATGCAGACGAAATGTTGATTCATCAGCGCGGCCGTCGCCTCGTTCTCAAACGATTCCCGTTCCATGACATGGCACCAATGGCAGGACGAGTACCCGATGGAGAGGAGAATGGGCCGACCGAGGGTCGCGGCCTGGGCCAGAGCCTCTGGGCCCCAGGGATACCAATCCACGGGGTTGTACGCATGCTGCAACAGATAGGGACTGGTCTCGCGAATGAGGCGGTTGGGGCGTCGAGGATCAGCGTGATCGGTCATGCGCGAACCGTAACATGCACCAACGGAATGGGTCAATGAAGTGAAGCAGGGGACTGTCGCGGAGGAATACGGACAAAAAATTGGCCCGCGCCGGCATCCGGAGTCGCGAGCCAATTTTACATTACGAAAGAATCAGGAGACTGGGCTCAGTGGCCGCCCTTCTTCTCTTCCTTCTTCTTGTCATCGCCGAACACGGTCTGGGACAGGTGTCCACCCTTCTTCTCTTCCTTCTTCTTATCGTCCCCGAATACGGTCTGGGAGAAATGGCCGCCCTTCTTCTCTTCCTTCTTCTTGTCATCGCCCGCGAATGACGGAGCGGTGAACGCAACGAGAATGGCCGCCGCTACGAATGCAAATAGTGCACGCTTCATGGAACCCCCTCCTTGAAAGTTGAGAATTAAGTGCCCCACCACCAGGGCGGGGCGAGGGTAGCCAACCTGTCAGAAAAAGTCAATGCAACTCTTTTGCTTCGGAAACTTTCAGGCAGAAGGCTGTGGTACACTCTAATCACAAGCGCCGCACCTCATCGGGGCACCGATCATGACGACGGACGACATCGGCCCCTACTCGAACTACCGCCTGACCGTTCGCCTCGCACTGCTCAACAAACCGGGAATTTTCGCCAAAGTGGCCGCCCTGTTAGCGGAAGAAGGCGCGAACCTCGGCGCGGTGGACATTGTCTCAGCCAATGCCGAACGCATGATCAGAGACATCACTTTCGACGTGCAGAATGAGGCCCACGGGGAGCGGGTCCTCGAACGGCTCGAAGCGTTGCCGGAGGTGAACGTGCTCTCCGCCTCCGATCGGATTTTTCTCCTGCACCTCGGGGGAAAAATCAAAGTGCAAAGTAAAGTTCCGGTCACCACGCGCAACGTCCTCTCGATGATCTATACACCCGGTGTCGGCCGCGTCTGCAAGGCGATTGCGAAGGATCCCTCCAAAGCCTACGCCTTTACCAGCAAGAGCAACAGTGTGGCGGTTGTGACGGACGGGTCTGCCGTATTGGGCCTGGGCAATCTCGGCCCTGCGGCCGCCTTGCCGGTGATGGAAGGGAAGGTCATGCTCTTCAGAGAGTTGGCCGGCATTGATGCCTGGCCGATCTGCCTTGGAACACAGGATCCTGAAGACATCGTCCGCGTCGTTCGTGGTATCGCGCCAGGGTTCGGAGGCATCAACCTCGAAGATATCAGTGCGCCACGCTGTTTCGAAATCGAACGGGCGCTCAAGACATCCCTCGACATTCCGGTGATGCACGACGACCAGCACGGCACAGCCGTGGTCCTCCTGGCTGCGCTGACCAATGCGCTCACCGTGGTCGGCAAACGCATGGAAGACGTCCGCATCGTCGTGAACGGACTCGGCGCGGCGGGCACCGCCTGCTGCCGCATTCTCCTGGCCGCCGGTGCCTGTCACCTGGTCGGCTGCGACAAGGAAGGCATCGTCTTAATGGGGGAGGCGGAGGAACTCCGCGCCTGCCGCACCGATTTGCAGGCCTGTATCCGGCGCGATCAGCCACGCGGCACCTTGCACGACGCGTTGAAAGGCGCCGACGTGTTTATCGGCCTGTCGGTGGGGAACGTCCTCACAAGAGAGGACCTGGAGCGCATGAATCAGGATCGCATCGTGTTCGCCATGGCCAATCCTGATCCCGAAATCGATCCGAAGATTGGCGATGAGTTGTCGCGTATTTTCGCCACCGGCCGATCCGACTATCCCAACCAGATCAACAACGCCCTCTCGTTTCCGGGAATTTTCCGCGGGGCCCTCGATGTCCAGGCCAGTGAGATCAACGAGCCGATGAAACTGGCCGCCGCCCAGGCCATCGCCGAATGTGTGCCGGCCGACGCGCTTTCGGAAGACTATATCATCCCCAGCGTCTTCGACCGTGAAGTGGTCCCGCGTGTGGCCAAGGCCGTGGCTGCCGCCGCACGCACATCCGGTGTTGCCCGGCGCCGCATCAAAATCGACGACGACCTTCCCTAGCGTGCAGCCGCCAGCTTGCCCTCATTTTCTCTCCTCGTTGGCGTGAGCGGAACAATCCAGGTAGAGTACAGCGGACGGTCATTGCTCCAGCGCAGTGCGTCCGTACCACGACAACCCTCCGGTGCAGTGAACCCAACCAGGAACGCGACGTGACACCAACCACCATTCAACTGATCGGGACCACCCTGTTCGTCGTGGCGATCGCGCATACCTTCGCTACCTCCTTCTTCGAACATTTGGCGCATTCCCGTCCGGCGCATGCGGGGCTGTGGCATCTACTGGGCGAGGTAGAAGTGGCATTCGGGTTTTGGGCCTGCGTCCTGATCGCGGCGATGTTCGTGACGGACGGCGCGGCCGCTGCCGTGCATTACCTCGACTCCCGCAACTTCACGGAAGCCCTGTTCGTATTCGCCATCATGGTGATTGCTGGCACACGACCGATCGTGCACCTGGCGCGGACCGGAGTACGACTAGTGAGTCAGGCCCTTCCGCTACCACACGGTATCAGCCTCTACATCACGGTGCTGTCCCTCGTCCCGCTCCTCGGCTCGCTGATCACCGAACCGGCAGCGATGACCCTGGCCGCGCTCCTGCTGCGCGACGCCTTTTTCCGCGCCGGCATCTCGACCCCCCTGAAATACGCCACCCTGGGGGTACTCTTCGTCAACGTCTCCATCGGGGGCACACTCACTCCGTTCGCCGCCCCTCCGGTCTTGATGGTGGCAGGAACCTGGCACTGGGACTTTGAATTCATGTTGAGTGCGTTCGGCTGGAAGGCAGCCCTGGCGGTGGCGATCAATGCCATTGCCGCAGCGGTCCTGTTCCGTTCAGAACTCCGTCGGGTCTCACCAGGCGTGAGCCATGATGAACGTGATCGCGTCCCCGTCGGTCTCCTTTTCGCCCACCTCGTCTTCCTCGCGATGGTCGTGCGCTTTGCTCACCACCCCGCGTTATTCCTCGGCCTGTTCCTGCTGTTTCTCGGCGTCGCCCAGGCCTATGCTCGACATCAGGACCGCCTCATCCTTCGTGAAGGCCTCCTGGTTGCCTTCTTTCTGGCAGGCCTTGTCGTGCTGGGCGGGCAACAACAATGGTGGCTGCAACCGGTGTTATTGTCCATGGGACCGGAAGCGGTGTTCGTGGGAGCGACCATCCTCACGGCATTCACCGATAACGCCGCCCTCACATACCTCGGCTCCTTGGTCGAGGGCTTATCGGATGCGTTCAAATATGCCCTGGTAGCAGGCGCCGTCACCGGTGGGGGACTGACCATCATCGCCAACGCGCCTAATCCCGCCGGGGCCGCCATCCTTCGACCTCACCTCGAGGAGCAGACCCTACATCCGTTTCGACTGTTTCTGGCTGCACTGCCTCCCACGATCACCGCAGCCCTGTGGTTCTGGTTTCTCTAATGCCGCGCAATGCCATTCGGCTTGCACACGCCACTCTTATTCCCGTACAAACGGTTGTGCTAAGATGCGGACGACCTTGCCGCACGCTCGCGAGGTCGCGCCTGACGAGGACTTGTGGCCTTCTCTACCAATCGCTTGTTCAAATATCAGCGAGGCATGCGGCGACGGATCGGGATGCTGCGCGCCAAGAATGTGGACAGCATGGAGTTTGCCGTCGATTTTATGATGCAGGAGCGGGTCGACAGCTATTTCCGCATCGAACCGGCGCTCGAAGAGGTGGAACGGTCCCTGGGACAAATCGAAGAGGAACTGGAGCATGTGAGCGACGTCTCCGGCGCTGCCCGCTTGGAGTCCAGGTTGGAATTTGTCGAAGACCGCTGGGATGAACTCGACAGCGAGATCCGCGAACGTCCGCGGCGACGCCGGCGCAAAATCAACCTGGCAGACTTTCTCAAGAACACCGGAGGAGAGGGGAGCGCCACAAGCACGAGCGGGGAGGTCACCAACGCCTGCGATGCCTATCAACTGCTGGGGCTGGAGTTCGGAACCCCGCTCGCTGACGTCACCACGGCGTTCAGGCAACGTGCGAAAGAACTACACCCTGATGCCCGCAACGGCGACCGCAGTTCCGAACCGGAACTCCGACGGATTCTGGAAGCATATCAATTTCTTAAAGAATACCTCAGCCTGAGCAACACCGAACCACCGATTTCGCGCGGAGAATATCGGCCCACCGAGTAACCCATGGCCACAGTGGACCCGAACCAGACCTTCATTACGTCCCACGAGATGCTCGACGCGCTCTGCGACCGCCTGGCAGACAGCCCGGTGATCGCGATCGATACCGAGTTCATGGGAGAAGATCATTTCATCCCGCGCCTGGAACTGATCCAAGTCGCGGCGGACGGTGTGGCTGCGGTCATTGATTTTCCCGCTGTACAGGGCGGAGCCCCGATGGCCCGGTTTTGGGACCTCGTGTGCGAAGCGCGTATCGAGAAGGTCCTTCATGCCGGAAGGCAGGACCTTGAGCTGTTCGCCCACCATGCGGGTCGATTGCCGAAACCGTTTTTCGACACGCAGATCGCCGCCGCCATGGTCGGGTATGGTGCGCAAACCGCCTATGCCAATTTGGTGCAGCGGGTACAGGGGGTCAAACTCGACAAGGCCCATACCTTTACCAATTGGAGTCAACGCCCGCTGAGCCAAGATCAACTCGTCTACGCGCTGGACGACGTGACGTTTCTCCTGCCCATTCATCGGCACCTGCGCCAGAAACTCTCCGTGATGGGTCGCCTCCAGTGGGTGGATGAGGAATTTTCCCGCTTAGAGGTATCGCTGGGCGCGCAGGCGCGAGACCCGCAGGAACGGTATCAGCGCATTCGCGGATGGGATAGTCTCAAACCGCGCGCCGCGGGGGTCCTGCGCGACCTCGCCGCCTGGCGGGAAGGGGAGGCACGACGCCGCAATGTGCCTCGGGGCCGGGTGATGCGCGATGAGGTGTTGGTTCAATTGGCGCGGCAGACGCCGCGGACGCTCGAGCAACTCCGGGGCATGCGCGGCATGTACTCCTCAGAGGTGGAACGCAACGGACAGGCTCTGCTGACCACCATGCAGCAAGCGCTGGCCCGTCCTGAGTCCGAATGGCCGGACGTCCCGCGCGACCGCAAGCCGGACCCCGAATCCACCGGTGTCCTGGAACTCTTGCAGGCGGTGCTGAAATCCCGCGCGGCGATGGAAAACATCGCGCCGACCATGATCGCCACCACCGGCGATCTACAAGCACTCGTCGAGCGTGTCTCACCCGTAGAAGAGCTGGATATTCCCGTGTTACGCGGGTGGCGACGTCAGCTGGTGGGGGAGACGCTCTTGCATGTCCTCTCCGGGGATCTCAAGGTGTGGATCGACCCCTCCGTCGGCAAACTGCGCTTCGGACATCTGGACCATTCGTAGCCCCGTTCGTACGAACCGCGCGCCTTGTCCGCTCCCACGACGACTTCACCTCAGCATTGAGCTCGCGCATCATCGGGTCCCGCGACCGCCGGCATTCGAGCGCAAGATGCGGCGCTCTTTCCACATGCCGAACAGTACCGTCAGCAACGCGAGTCCGATTTCATCCGCCAGGGGAATCACATCAGGCACGATGAAATCCACGACGGTGAGCACGGCGAACAGCAGAAAGAGGGACGGAAAGCGGAGATTGAGGCGTTGGAGCACTCGCCCCAAGAACGACACCCGATCTGCCGAGCTGTAGGCCACCATCACTGCCCCCTTTCGTTTCTGCCTTACAGAAGTTTGCTGACCGTCTCGGCCGGACGCGCCAACATCACCGTGTCGCCTTTTTCTACGATCGGCCGCTGGATCAGATCGGGGTGGGCCACCATGTGGTCCAGTAGTTGGTCCTGACTCAGAGCAGGGTCGGACAGCTTCAGCGATTTGTACAGATCTTCTTTCGTGCGCAAGATATCGCGTGCGGACAGTCCGGCCTTTTTCAGCAGGGCCTGCAGCTGGCTCTTTGTAAACGGCTTCTCGTAATAATTGATCGCGGTGAACGGCTGGCCGCTTTCCCGCACCAATCGCACGGCCTCCCGGCAGGTTGAACAGGTGGGCTTCTGATAAATCGTGATCTCCGCCATAGGCTTCTTCGCACTCCTTCCTTCGGGGTTCCCTTGACGCTAATTTTTCTCCTGTGTTACATGGACGCAGGCAATCAACTTCGAAACGAGACCCAACTTCCATGCCAACCTTCGGAACCGACACCAGCGACCAGACCGGCAAATTCTCCTGCGCCACCGCCAAGCAGCGCACCTTGAAAGACCTCCGGACCAAACGTAAGGGGCAACCGGTCTTCGTCGTGGGGCACCGGTTGGAACGAAAGGGTACGGAAGCCACGTTCGAGGTCTTCAACGACCGCTTGGCGGTCATTCGATTCGACGACGACGCCCGCCTGGGATACGATCCGCTTGAATTGTTGTTACCGACGGAGATCGACGAAAAGGGCGTGGCCTACTTCGAAATCCGCACCTGCCGGGTCTGTGAGCAAATGTTTCCACTCACCGCAGACGAGTGTGACGCGGACGAGGAGCCGACCATCTGCCCCGCGTGTGCATCATAATTCGCCTCAATCTGCCAACGGCGCAATCTCCACAGCCTTCTTGATCAGACAATCCCCCGCATACCCCTGCAGCGCCATCGGCAGCATGCTGGCATCGAGTACCTTGGCCGAGAGCACCTTCAGGCCTTCCGCGATTCTCACCCCCTCAATCTTCAGCGCATGACAGACTTCCAAGGTACGCCACACCGGATTTCCCACGACCGCATCGCCCGGGATGAGTTTCAGATCGGAAACGGCTCCGTCCGACAACACTTTCGCAGAAACACGCGTCTTATCTTTTGGCACAGCGCTGACGACCGCAAAAAACATCTGGTCGTCATCGGCCCACGCAGGAGACGCCACACGACAGATGGTCAACAACACGAACGGCAGCCAGTAACCCCAGCTCATGCTCACCTCGTTGTGATGTTGGAGTAGGGATCGGGAGTCCCATCGCGCCGGGATGTCGACCGACGTCCCGATATAGGATCGTCGACCGGTCCTCCGTGACTCAGCGCGTTGCGTCCGACCCGTTGCGAGCCCGATGAAAATACCGCCCCCGACTGTTCGACCGGGCGTTCACCGACAAGAACCCACAGGGCCGCCGCCGCGGCGCCTAGAAGCCCAAGTCCCACCAGGATACGTGCCAACCGCCCCACGAGTTTCCCCTTGTTCGATCGTCACGATCATTGTGCGGTAGTATGCCAACCGCGTCTCATCAATTCAAGGTGACCGCTGGGTCGATCGTTGCGATCATGGTAAGCTGACACCGAGTCGGCATCCATCGGTCGAGCCGGGACAGGCGCATGTTCCCTGACACCGCCCACAGCCGACTCAGATCGGGCCCTATGTCCTAATGGAGAGAGGAGAGAGTCTATGCCCCATGACTTTATGCCGGGACTAGCCGGCGTTCCCGCTGCGAAATCGGCAATCAGTGATGTCGACGGGACGCGAGGACTTCTTGAATACCGTGGCATCCGCGTCGAGGAACTCTGTCAGCACTCGTCCTTCCTCGAAACCAGTTACTTGCTGTTGTTCGGCCGATTGCCGAATGCCACCGAGCTGACGCAGTGGGTGAACGACGTCACGCACCATCGCCGGATCAAGTTTCGCATTGTGGATCTGCTGAAGGTCATGCCGGAACACGGCCATCCCATGGATGCGCTGCAGGCGGCCGTCGCGGCACTGGGGATGTTTTATCCTGGACGCAACGTCAAAGATGTGGCGAACAACTATTGGTCCGCAGTACGGCTGATCGCCAAACTGCCTACGATCGTGGCCGCTTGGGCCCGGTTGCGGCGCGGAGACGAATACATTCCCCCGCGGGATGATCTGGCCTTTTCCGACAACTTTCTCTACATGCTGACGGAAAATGTTCCCCATCCGCTCTGGAGCGAAGTGTTTGACGACTGTTTGATCCTGCACGCCGAGCACACCATGAATGCCTCCACCTTTGCCGGCATGGTGACGGCCTCGACCCTGGCCGATCCGTATACGGTGGTGGCGTCTTCGATCGGCGCCTTGAAGGGCCCCTTGCACGGTGGCGCCAACGAGGAAGTGGTCATGATGTTGCGGGAGATCGGCACCCCGGCCCAGGCCAAGGCAGCGGTCGACGCACGGCTTCAGGGCAAGAACAAACTCATGGGATTCGGGCACCGGGTCTACAAAGTGAAAGATCCGCGCGCAACCGTCCTACAGGATCTTTGCATGCGGTTGTTCAATGTCTGCGGCACCTCTCCGCTCTATGAAGTCGCGGTGGCCGTGGAGCAATTGGCGGGAGAACACCTGAAGGACAAGGGCATCTACCCCAACGTCGACTTCTACTCAGGCATCATCTACGACAAGATGGGAATCGAAGTCGACCTCTTCACCCCGCTGTTTGCGATGGCGCGGGTCAGCGGGTGGCTGGCGCACTGGTTGGAGCAGTTGCGGGAGAACAAACTGTACCGGCCAGACCAGATTTACTCCGGCGAACACAACCGGCACTACGTCCCAATCGACCGGCGGTAGGGCAACGGGATCTACTCGGTGCGACCGATAAACCACCAGACCACGACCGACGTGACAAACATGATACCGCCGAGCAACGCATAGGATATGAATTCCAACATGGCGATCGTCTCCTCTATGAAGGGGGCTACTAAATAATGCCGCCCCCCCTAATGTCAAGGCCCTGGATGGAACATTCCTCTGTCCAGGATGCGCTTGACTTCAATGCGCAGGGGATTACCTCACTACTTGTAAGTAGGATGTCGCAAGGGAAAATCGACCATCCATACACACAAGGAGGAGGCATCATGGCTATCGTACGTTGGGATCCGTTTCGGGAGTTGCAGGACATGTCCGACCGGTTGAATCGGATGGTGTCTCGGCCGGCGAACGGCGGGAGCGTCGGGCAGGGAAAGGAAGTCATGACGGTGGCGGACTGGACGCCGACCGTGGACATCAGCGAGAGCGAAGCCGAATATGCGATCAAGGCGGAGCTTCCTGAAGTGAAGCGGGAAGATGTGAAGGTGACGGTCGAGGACAGTGTGCTCACTATCCAAGGGGAGCGCAAACAGGAAAAGGACGAAAAGGGGAAGAAGTATCATCGGATCGAACGGTCGTACGGCCGATTTGTCCGGACGTTCACGCTACCCGACTCGGTCGATGAGAGCAAGGTGAAGGCGGAGTATGCCGACGGCATCCTGCATCTGCATCTCCCGAAATCGGAAAAGGCAAAACCCAAACAGATCGAGGTGAAGATCGCCTGATCGATCGACCGAGGTCTGTGAAGCAAGGCCCGCGCATGCGCGGGCCTTTTCTTTTTGTGACCACCACGCCCCGCTGCTCATCCGGCAGTCTCCATCCAACCCGCAACGACGTCACCGCGGATGCCCTGATCTGGTAGCAGCCGATGCTTGTGCTTCCGCAGGAGGAGCGTTTAATATGCGCGGTTCCAGCACGTTAACCGCCAGCCATTCGAGGAGATCCGACGATGAAGAAAGCGTCACGCACGTCCGACAACACGCCATCCCTGACGACAGCCACGCGCATCGAGCGCGACACCATGGGGGAACTGCCGGTTCCATCCAATGCGTACTATGGCGTGCAAACGGCCCGCGCGATCGAAAACTTCCCGATCAGTTCACTGCGCATTCCGCGCTCCATGATCCGAGCCATGGGCTTGATCAAACGCGCCGCGGCCTCGGTCAATCATTCGCTCAAACTGCTCGATAAAAAGCCGGCGGACGCCATCGTGCGGGCTGCGACCGAAGTGGTTGACGGTCGGCTCGATGCGGAATTTCCGGTGGATATTTTCCAAACCGGTTCCGGTACGTCGACAAACATGAACACCAACGAAGTCATTTCCAATCGCGCGACGGAACTGCTCGGAGGTGCCAGAGGCAGCAAGTTGGTCCACCCGAACGATCATGTGAACCTGGGACAGTCGAGCAATGACGTGATTCCGACGGCCATTCACATCGCGGCATCCGAAACGATCGAACGGCAGCTGATCCCCGCGCTGACCGAACTCCATAAATCACTCAAGAACAAGGCCCGCGAATTCGACAAGATCGTGAAAATCGGACGCACCCATTTACAGGACGCGACACCGGTCCGATTGGGACAGGAATTCGGAGGCTATGCCAGACAGATTGAGTTGGGCATCGCACGGATGAAACGGGCACAGGCAGCGCTCAGCGAAGTCGCCCTCGGCGGCACCGCGGTCGGCACCGGTCTGAACTGCCATCCGAAATTCGCCTCCAAGGTCATGGCTATCATTTCAAAGGAAACCAGCTGCAGTTTCAAGGAAGCGGTCAACCACTTTGAAGGTCAGTCGGCACAGGATTCCCTGGTTGAAGCCAGCGGAGAACTCCGCACCCTGGCCGTCAGCCTGATGAAGATCGCCAACGACATTCGTTGGCTCGGCTCCGGACCGCGCTGCGGACTCGGGGAAATCAATCTTCCCGAGACACAGCCCGGCTCATCCATCATGCCCGGCAAGGTCAATCCGGTCATTGCAGAGTCCGTCACCATGGTCTGCGCCCAGGTCATCGGAAACGATGTCACCGTCACCGTCGGCGGCCAGGCCGCCAATTTCGAATTGATCGTGATGCTGCCTGTGATGGCCTACAACCTGCTGCAGTCCATCGAACTCCTCGCAACCGCATCGACAAATTTTGCCGTGAAGTGCATCGGTGGCATCAAAGCGAACGAAGAGCGCTGCAAGAGCCTCATTGAAGAAAGCCTGGCCATGTGTACGGCACTCGCCCCTGTGATCGGGTACGAAGCGGCCGCAAAGCTGGCCAAGGATGCCTACAAATCGGGGAAGACCGTTCGAGAAGTGGCCCGGGAGCAGAACGTGTTGCCGGAGAAGCGACTCTCGCAACTCCTGGATCCGTGGCGGATGACCCAGGCCGGCGGGCCGGTCGGGAGTGCAGGCGGGTAGAAGCCGGGACGGATCGTCATCCGGCCTCGACATTGGTCGGCCCAGGGGCTCGTGGGTGCCATGCGTGATTTTGACAGCCCGACGACCCCTGTGCTACCGTGCCAAAAATTTTGGGTTCTTTGGCCGTCCGACGGTCGAAGGTCATCACGCGTTACTATTATCGATATACATTGAAGGGTAGATAATGAGTGCAACCGGTTCCGAGACAAGCGGACATGTAGTCATCGTCGTGGGCGCAGGCCCTGCCGGAATGGCCCTAGCCAAGAACATGGCTGATGCCGGTCATGAGGTCATCATCCTCAATCGCGACATCAAGTTCGGCGGGTTGGCGGAGTATGGGATTTTCCCCAGCAAGCTCAAATTGCGGGGCGGCTTGAAAAAGCAATATTGGGACATGCTCGAACAACCCAATGTGCACTACTTCGGAAACGTCTCCGTCGGGCAAGGGAAAGACCTGTCCGTTGACGAGCTGCGAGGCTTGGGGGCCAGTGCGATCGCGTTCTCGATCGGCGCCCAGGGCACGAAAGCCATCGGTGTCGAAGGTGATTCCGCCAAGGGTGTCTTCCACGCCAAAGACGTCGTCTACCACTTCAATCGCTTGCCAGGATTCGGCGATCGGCCGTTCGATATGGGCAAACATGTCGCCATCATCGGCGTCGGCGACGTGATGGTCGATATCGCCCATTGGTTGATTCGTTACAAAAAAGTCGAACGCGTCACGGCTATCGCCCGCCGCGGCCCGGTGGAGCGCAAGTACAATCCCAAAGAAATTCGCGCGGTCTGCTCAAACATGGATCACGAGGGCATCGCCAAGGAATTCGCCCGCATCAAGGAACGGCTTGCCGCCGTCGGACAAAATGCGGATGAAGTGCTGGCAAGCCTGACCGCCGAGTTCACCAAGTGTGAGCAGACGGATAGCCCCTCAAAAATGGGCTTTCGTTTTCTCGCCTCTCCCAAGCGGGTGCTCGTGGACGGCAACAACCGGGTGCGGGCGCTGGAGATGGAAGAAAACAAACTGGAGCCGAAAGGCGACGATACGGCCGCAGTTGGCCTCAAACAGTACTATGAATTCCCTGTCGACAGCGTCGTATTCGCCGTCGGCGACCGGGTCGATGACACGGTGGGACTCCCGTACAAGAACGGCGTCTATGTCACGAATCCGACCAAGACCGGCAATGATCCGGACGATTCATTGTTCCAGGCCTATGATGAAAAGTCCGGTCAGGTCGTGGATGGCGTATTTCTGGCCGGATGGGCGAGAAAGGCCAGCGAGGGACTCGTCGGGATTGCCAAGCGTGACGGAGACTGGTGTGCGGAAGTGATGGCGCGTTACCTGGCAACTAAGACCGGGCAACGACGTCCCGGAGCAGGGGACGTGGTTGCGAAGCTACAGGGCTTGTTGAAGGAACGAAAGAGCAAGCCGGTGGATCTGGAAAGCCTTAAAGTGCTGGATGCCGTTGAGAAGAGCCATGCCGGTTCGCCGGATGCCATTGGGGAATTCAAGTTTGCGTCGAACGCGGACATGTTGGCTCAGATCGAACGCGGGCGCGCATAGCGCGCCCGCCGTTTCCTCATCCATCTCCCCACTTCAGTTTTTCCCGCAACACCTCGTAATAACTGCTCTCCGGAAATCGAATCAGTCTGGTCAGATTTTCGGAAGCGTGAAGTTCGACCGTATCCCCCTGCGTCAAGGCCACGCCGACTTGGCCGTCCAGGGTGGCCATCGCCCCGTCGTCCTTACTGGTCAGGATGATTTCAATCTGCGCGGTGGCAGGCACGATCAAGGGACGATGTGTCAGGGTGTGGGGACAGACCGGCGTCAGAATCAACGACGAGACGGCCGGATTAATGATCGGTCCACCGGCGGACAGTGAGTAGGCTGTCGAGCCTGTCGGCGTGCTCACGATCAAACCATCGCCGCGCAAATTCGTGACAAATTGCCCTTGAATGGCAATCTTCAACTCGATCATCCGGGCAAGCGTCCCCTTGCTGACGACCACATCATTCAGGACCACCCCACGCGCCACCGTTTCGCCGTGCCGATGCACGTGGGTTTTCAGCATCAGGCGTTCTTCGAGCACAAAATCATTGGCAAACACGCGCTCAAGGGACGGATACAAATTCTCTAGGACGACTTCGGTCAGAAATCCGAGCCCCCCCATATTCACCCCAAGAATGGGAATGCCACGCTCGCCGGCCAAACGGGCTGCATTCAGCATGGTCCCGTCGCCGCCGAGAACCAGGAGCACATCGGCCTTGCTGGCCAGTTGCGTTTTTTGAAAGCCACCTGGTTCACCGAGGAGGGCGGTCGCAGTCGTATCCAGCAACACGTCGATGCTCCGGGAACGCAGCCAGGTGACCACGGCCTGCACAGTCGATTTCACTTCGGGAAATTTTGGTTTCGTGAGGATACCGATGCTTTTGCTTTTCATACATGAGACCGCGGGACACTGAGGTGAGGAGCCGGTTGAACGGTGCGGGATTGTATCGAGATGATTCTTTTACTGTCAAACACGGGCACCGCGAGGAGGACTATTTCGCGATCGCATGCGCGTGCGATTCGACAGTCCTAGCGCGCCTTTCACGATTCGCTCAATACCTTGACACCCCATACTGCGGTAGTTAGAATCACATCATCGCAGTGTGTGAGCCTTTGATTTGCATCACATCACTCAGCTAAGGCTTCTCTATACAGACCCCATCACCATAAGGAGGCGGGATGTTCGAACGGTTCACGGACAAGGGTCGCAAGATCATCATCCTGGCACGTGAAGAAGCCGAGCGCCATCAGAACGATTACCTGGGCACCGAGCACCTGGTGTTGGCCATCCTTCGCGAGACGGATGGGATTGCGCTGATGATCCTCAAGAAGATGGGGCTCTCCACGGAACAGATTCGGCTCGAGATCGAGCGAAACCTTCCGGGGGGAGGCACCACGATGACCTTCGGCGAAATTCCCTTTAGCCCGAGGGTCAAGAAAGTCATCGAGTACGGCGTGGAAGAAGCCCGGTTGCTCGGGCACAATCATATCGGGAGTGAGCATCTCCTGCTGGGTCTCCTACGTGAAGAGGAAGGGATCGGCGGGAAAATCCTCAGAAGTCTGGGCGCAAACCTGCTGACGGCCCGGCAGCTGACTGTTACTTTCCTTAGAAAGTCTGCTCCCCGTGAACGGGACCGCAAGAGCAACACCCCGGCACTCGACGAATTCGGACGTGATTTGACCCAGCTCGCTCAAGAGGGGCAGTTGGATCCCGTCATCGGGCGCGCGGATGAAATCGAACGCGTGCTGCAAATCCTCAGCCGCCGCTCGAAGAATAACCCCGTCCTCATCGGCGAATCCGGCGTCGGCAAAACCGCCATCGTTGAAGGCTTGGCCCAACGAATCATTGCCTCCGAAGTGCCGGACAATCTGTTGTCACGGCGCGTCATCGCCCTCGACTTGGGCTCGCTTGTCGCCGGCACGAAATATCGTGGCCAGTTTGAAGAGCGTCTCAAGGTAGTGATGAAAGAGATTGTGCAGGCCGGCAACATCATCATCTTCATCGACGAGTTGCACACATTGGTCGGGGCAGGTGCTGCGGAAGGCTCAATCGACGCCTCCAACATGCTCAAGCCGGCGTTGTCGCGCGGTGAAATTCAATGCATCGGCGCCACGACGCTGGACGAATACCGCAAGCACATTGAGAAGGACGGCGCTCTCAAGCGCCGCTTCCAACCCATCCATGTGCAACCGCCAAGCACGGATGAGACCGTTCGTATCATTCAGGGCTTACGCGACCGGTACGAAGAGCATCATGGCGTTGAGATTACCGAAGACGCCATCGTGGAGGCGGTCAAGTTAGCGGATCGCTACATCACCGACCGGTTCTTGCCGGACAAGGCCATTGATTTGATCGATGAAACCGGCTCTCGCGCAAAATTGCAAACCTACGCGCTTCCGTCCGAACTCAAAGCGCTGGAGCAGGAGCTCAAGAAGATCTCTCGGGAAAAAGAGCTCGCTATCTCGATGCAGAACTTCGAGGAAGCCGTGCGCCATCGGGAAGAAGAAGAACGCTTGAGAAAACTCCTCGACGAGTCCAAGCGCGAATGGAAGAAGAATCAGGAGAAGCACAAACCGACCATCGGGAAGGAAGAAGTGGCCTATGTCGTGTCGAAGATGACCGGCATTCCGCTCTTCAAGTTGGAAGAGGAAGAGTCCAACAAGCTCCTCCGCATGGAAGAATTCCTCCACAAGCGGGTCATCGGACAAAACGAAGCCATTTCGGCAGTCGCGCGCGCGATTCGTCGATCCAGAGCTGGCCTCAAGGAAGCGAAGAAGCCCATCGGGTCCTTCATTTTCCTCGGCCCGACCGGTGTCGGGAAAACGGAGTTGGCCCGAACCCTAGCGGAGTTCCTCTTCAACAGCGAAGATGCGTTGATCCGCATCGATATGTCGGAGTACCAGGAAAAGTTCACGAGCTCGCGGCTCTTCGGAGCGCCTCCCGGATACGTGGGGTATGAAGAGGGCGGGCAACTGACTGAGAAAGTACGCCGTCGGCCATACTCGGTCGTGCTCTTCGATGAAATCGAGAAGGCACATCCGGATGTGTTCAACGTGCTCCTCCAGGTGTTGGACGACGGCGTCCTCACGGATAGTCTTGGCCGGAAGGTGGATTTCAAGAACACCGTCGTCATCATGACGTCGAACATCGGCACCAAACTGATCCAGAAGGGCGTCTCGCTCGGGTTCCAGAATGATGAAAAGAGCGGCCAGGAAGGACGCAGGAAGGATGAGGTGATGGGCGAACTGCGCCGATCCTTCAGTCCTGAGTTCCTGAACCGCATCGACGAAATCGTCGTGTTCCACCCGCTGGAAAAGGATCACTTAATCCACATTCTGGATATCCTGCTTCGGGAATTGAACCTCCGCCTGATCGACAAGAGCGTCAGCATCGACGTCGACGACGAGGTCAAGCAGTGGCTCATCAAGGAAGGGTACGAACCGCTGTACGGTGCCAGACCGATGCGTCGCATCATCCAGCGCGCCATCGGCGATCCGTTGTCGGAAGAGCTCATCAAGGGCCGCTTCAAGGACAACCGGAAGATCAAGGTGGTTCTGCGCGACGGCGCACCGGCGTTTATCGAACAAGAGGCCATGGCGGGCGTCTAGCTCGAAGGGCATCCGAGAGGGTAGGATCGACTCATCGTTGAGATCCTGTAGCAACACCGGCAACCCCCGCGGTCCGCAATCGGATCCGGGGGTTGTCTTTTTCCAGCGCGCAGAACGACGCGAACCGCCTCGCGTTGATCCTGCGCAGTTCCCACTCCAGACAATCATGGCGCAACCGAACATTTCGCTCGTGCCGGATGCAATCACGCCAGTGATCACACGCACCCCAGGGCACGACTCGCTAGCATGACCACTGCCAGAACCCCCATCGTCCTCGGCCCCACACTGGGCATCGAAACCTCCTGCGATGAAACGGCGGCCGCGGTGCTTGATGGCAAGGGACGCGTCTTGGCCAATGTCATTTCCTCTCAACAAACGGTGCATGAGCGCTTCGGCGGAGTGGTGCCGGAGCTGGCGTCGCGGGCTCACATTCAGAATGTAGATCATGTCACGCGCCGGGCGCTGGACGAGGCAGGACTCGGTTGGCAGGACCTTCACGCCATCGCCGTGACTCAAGGACCCGGCTTGGCCGGCGCCCTGCTGGTTGGGCTGAGCTACGCAAAATCCATTGCCTATGCGCTGGGAGTTCCGTTGATCGGCGTGAGCCATCTGGAAGGTCATATCGCTTCGGCGTGGATTGATCGCCCGGCGTTTCCCAAAACCTGCGTCGTCTTGATTGCCTCCGGCGGACACACCCACCTCTTCCACGCAGAGGAAACCGGTGGTTTCCGGCTCATGGGGCGCACCATCGACGACGCCGCAGGCGAGGCATTCGACAAAGGCGCGCAGATGCTCGGCCTGGGCTATCCCGGCGGCCCCCTCGTCGATGCCGCCGCTCGCAAGGGCCGCCCGACAGCAATCCGGTTTCCCCGATCCAGGGTGAGGACCGGAGAATTGGATTTCAGCTTCAGCGGCCTGAAGACCTCGCTGCTGTATCACCTGCAAGGAATGACCGCGAAGGCGATTGCCGAACAACAGGCTGATCTGGCGGCCTCCTATCAGGAGGCGATTGTGGACGTGCTGGTGCGACAGGCCTTCGCCGCGGTCGAGCGGGCGGGGGTTTCCGCACTCGCAGTCGTAGGGGGCGTATCAGCCAATTCTCGATTGCGAGCCAAACTTTCCGAGCGTGCCGCCAAAGAAGGAATTGAGTTGGGTCTCCCGGCCCTCTCGTATTGCACCGACAATGCCGCTATGATTGCTGCGGCAGGGCAGCGTGCATTGCTGCTCGGTCAGGTCACCTCTCTGGATTGCGAAGCCCTGCCGGATTGTGCGTTGCCGTCCACGTCATGCGGCGGAGCCACCCGCAGCCGATAACAATTGCGCCCTGGGAGCGTACCATCCCCACGATTCACGGACAGATCAGCGGCCTAAAAGCCAGTCACCTTGCGGCCTTGGAGCGACTGTACCGTCGACGTATCCCGACCTCGGTCGTGATCACCCCGGAATTGGCGCGCACGACGAGCCAACTGTCACGGGACATGCGCCGTCCAATCGGGCTGCTCATCACACGCCGCGGGATCGTCGAACAGGTATTGGTCGGACCGGGATGCGCCCCCACCTTCGACTCGTTAGCGAAATTCAGAGTCGGCGCTCACTCGTTGCGAGGACTGCGACTGATCCGGACGCATCTCCACGATGAGCCACTGAGTCAGGAAGACATCACCCACCTCGCATTGCTGCGCCTGGACTTGATCGGCGTACTCGGAGTCACTCAGGCGGGGGAACCCAGCCTGCTGCATCTTGCCCATCTGCTGCCGCCCAATCCGCAGGGCGAAGTCTGCCGCCTCCTCAAACCGGTCCCGTTTCATGAACTCGACCTCCAGTTGGACGCATTCCTCCATGCACTCGAACACGACCTTCAGCGGTCGGACACACGCCACACCGTGTCGGCCGGCACGGAATCCGCGATTCTGGTGAGTGCGTCACCCCGAAATCGCACCGAGCAGGAAGAACACCTGGAAGAACTCAGCGAGCTTGCCGAATCGGCCGGCGTGCGCGTCCTCGACCGTATCGTCCAACGGACTCAGGATGGCTATGAACGCTACTTGCTCGGAAAAGGTAAATTGAAAGAAATGGTCATGCGAGCCCTGCAGAAGGGCGCCGACCTGATCATCTTCGACCAGGACTTGGCCCCGGCACAGGCGAGAGCCATTTCCGAGATCACCGATATTAAGGTGATCGATCGTACCCAGCTTATCCTGGATATTTTTGCTCGCCGGGCCCATACGCGGGAAGGGAAGGTGCAGGTCGAGTTGGCGCAGCTTCGCTATCTGCTCCCAAGACTGTTGGGGCACGGCACCTCGCTGTCACGTCTCGGAGGAGGCATTGGATCACGAGGACCGGGAGAAACCAAGCTAGAAACCGATCGCCGCCGCATCCGAGATCGCATTGCGCACTTAGAACGGGACATCACCGATGTCGCCCGCCATCAGGATCAACGCCGTGCGCGACGAATCAGGCAGGGGCTCCCCATTCTTTCCATCGTCGGCTATACGAACGCCGGAAAATCCACCCTGCTCAACGCGTTGACGCACAGCGAGATTCCCGCCCAGGACCGGCTTTTTGAAACGCTCGATACTACCAGCCGCCGCCTGCGCTTCCCGCACGACCGTGAAGTCATCGTGACCGATACCGTCGGATTTATTCGAGATCTGCCCAAGGACCTTGTCGGGGCCTTTCGCACCACCCTGGATGAACTGCGCGATGCGGACTTGCTGCTCCATGTGGTTGACGCCTCCGCCGACGACATCGATCAGCAGATCAAGGCGGTCGACGACATTCTCCAATCACTCAACATGGACACCATTCCCCGCGTGATGGTCCTCAACAAGTGTGATCGCCTGACGGCGCAGGAAATCCGCGTGCTGTGTGCACGCTATCATGCCATCGGCATTTCAGCGTTGGATCGAGATAGCGTGCGTCCGTTGATTGCGCACCTCGAAACGCTCCTCCCGGCAGTGCCTTCACCGCCGGCACCCGCTGAGCATCCGGACCAGCCGCCACAGGACCTGGCACTTGCATCTCACTCCTGACCACTGCACAATTGGCGCCCACGACCAACGCATCATGAAATCCGCCGCCATTCCACCATCATCCGCCGCCGCGGAACGCCGCCGCCTCCAGCGCATCCTCGCCACCCTACGGGACACCGCACCGACAGTGAAGGTGGAATTGGACCATCGCAGTGCCTGGGAACTGCTGGTCGCGACAATCCTGTCGGCACAGTGTACCGATCAGCGCGTCAACCAGGTCACCCCGAAGCTTTTCCGCCGGTACCACAACCCGCGTGACTATGCGGAGGCTGACCCGACGGAATTGGAGGCGCTGATTCGTCCGACCGGGTTTTTCAAGACAAAAGCCAAGAACCTGATCCACTGCGCGAAGGTCGTCACCGAGCGATTTCACGGGAAGGTGCCCGAGACGATGGACGCCCTCACGACCCTGCCGGGGGTCGGACGCAAAACGGCCAATGTGCTCCTTGGCAATGCGTTCGAGAAACCGGCGATCGTGGTCGATACCCATGTGAAGCGCGTCTCCGGACGATTGCACCTCACACACCATACGGATCCCGAAAAGATTGAATCTGACTTGCAGCAGTTGATGCCCGCACGCCAATGGACAGAAGGATCGCAACGACTCCTTCTGCACGGCCGGTACGTCTGCCTCGCGCGCGCACCGAAATGCGGGATCTGCACGCTCTACACCGATTGCCATTGGGAAGGAAAAATTGCACGATGATTCGCAGCATGACAGGCTATGGGAAAAAGGACGTCGCGTCGGACAACGCCGGCGTGACCGTAGAGATCCGCTCGGTCAACCACCGGTTTCTGGAAGTCGCCGTGCGGGTTCCACGATCCCTCGCGCAATTGGAAGATCCGATCCGCAAGGCGGTCCAGCAACGCTGCCTGCGAGGCCGCGTCGATGTCTCAGTCTCCGTCCATGCCGCCGGCGGCAGCCTGAAAACCGTGCAGATCGATCAAGCCCTCGCCAAGCAGTATCATGGGGCGCTCAAAAAGCTGCAAAAGAGTTTGGGGCTAAAAGGCACCATCGACATTTCTCTGTTAGCCGGCTTTCGCGACATCGTGTCGATTACCGATGAACCGGTCGACACGGAACACCTGGGCAAGACGGTCTTGCGAGCCCTCGGGGTCGCGTTGACGGACCTCGAAAAGATGCGCAAGCGGGAAGGGGACGCCCTGGCCAAGGACCTGATCTCGCACCTGGACGCGATTCGCACCGCTAAATCCACCGTAGCGGAGAGGGCTCCGGAGCTGGCAACCAATGCATTTGGCCGGATGAAGGGGCGGATCGAAGCCCTCCTCCAGGCCGAGATCCCGGATCCTGCACGGCTCCAGCAGGAACTCGCCCTCTATGCCGACCGTTCAGACATCTCGGAAGAATTGGTCAGACTTGAGTCACATATGCTACAGTTCGACCAGACGCTCCGCAGCAAGGAGTCCGTGGGGAAGACGTTAGAGTTTCTTCTCCAGGAAATGGGGCGCGAAGTGAACACCATCGGCTCGAAAGCGAACGACGCCGACATCGCCGCACTGGTCGTCCGTATGAAAGCCGAACTGGAAAAATTGCGCGAACAAGTTCAAAATGTGGAGTAATGCCGGTCTTCTGAACGGCAGCCTGATTCTATGAGCACCGCGCCCGTTCCAACCAACGAGAAACCGGCACAAGTACGACGAGGCATTCTCTTCATCATTTCCGCGCCATCGGGAAGTGGAAAGACGACGCTGTGCAAACAGCTCACGGCCAACGTCCCCGGTCTCTGGCATTCGGTGTCCTACACCACAAGAAAGCCGCGGCCGGGAGAGGTCGACGGCAAGGATTACCATTTCCTGGACGAGACGGCCTTCCGGCAGATGATCGACAAGAACGAGTTTGTCGAATGGGCCCATGTCTACGGCAACTTGTACGGGACCCCGCGCAAGGAATTGACGGAACAAATAGAGCAGGGCATCGATGTCCTCCTCGAAATCGACGTGCAGGGTGCCCGCTCGGTGAAAAAGAAGTTTGAGGACGGCGTCTATATTTTCATTCTTCCGCCTTCGTTTGACACCCTGCGCACCAGGCTGCAGAACAGGGCCGGAGACTCGCCGGAGGAAATTCAACGCCGCCTGCAGAAGGCCAAGGAAGAAGTGTGGAGCTACCGCGAGTATTACTACATCGTGCGGAACGACGATCTGAAACAATCGTTGAAAGAACTCGAAAGCATTTTTCTGGCGGAACGAACCAAAACCAAACGCCTGAACATGACGTGGTTGGAAGAAAAGTTTATTCTCGACAAAGAGGGCAAGCCGGGCCACAACGCTCAGGCCCCCGCATCAAAGGAGCAGTCGAATCATGGGTGAAATGTTGACGTTATTGCCTGAATACTCCAGCGAAGAATTCGATTCACGCCACCGTCTGGTAATCGTGGCTGCGCAGCGGGCCAAGCAGTTGGTGCAGGGGGCGCGCATGACCGCGTCATCCAAGTTCACCAAAGAAACCAGCATCGCGCTCGACGAAGTCCTGCGTCACAAGGTGAAGTTCCTCGTGGGCAAGGAAGCCCGTGACGCCATCAAGGAATCCAAGAGGGTGAAGGAAGGCGAAACCGAACGGCTCGCCATGATGACCGGAGAAGACGCCAAGGAAATCAAGAAAGAGCTGAGCGTGTACGTCGACGATACCGCCAAACCGGCTGCCGCCCCGGAGGGCGAGGAGTAGTCTTCGTTCGTGCAGACCACCGGCCCCTCACTCCCGGGTGTCCGCCTTGTGCTCGCCGTCACGGGGAGTATCGCCGCCTATAAAGCGGTGAGTCTTCTACGCCTGCTTCGGCGTGAAGCCGCGACGGTGAACGTGGTCCTGACCGCAGGCGCCTGCCGCTTCGTCACGCCGCTGACGTTTGAAGTTCTCTCCGGCTCGCACGTCGCTACCGATCTCTTCGAAGCCCATCAGGAGATGCTCCATCTCTCGCTTCCGGAGCAGGCCCAGGCCATTGTGATTGCACCGGCCACGGCCAATTGCCTTGCCAAGGCCGCGCTTGGACTCGCCGACGATCTCCTCTCAACGATGCTTCTCACAACCCAGTGTCCCGTGATTATTGCTCCCGCCATGGACGGGGACATGTGGCAGCACCCGACGGTCGTGGAACATGTGGCCGTTCTCAGGGCGCGCGGGGCAATCATCGTTGAGCCGGAAGAAGGCCCCCTCGCGTCCGGCCGATCCGGCCAGGGACGATTAGCGGATGAACAACGCATCCTGGCAGCCATCCATACCGCACTATACCCACGACAAGACTGGGCGGGTCGGCGGGTGCTCATTTCCGCCGGGCCGACTCAAGAGGCGATCGATCCCGTGCGGTTTATTTCCAACCGGTCGTCGGGAAAAATGGGGTATGCCCTGGCCGAAGCCGCCAGGGCGCGCGGAGCGGAGGTGGTGCTCGTGTCAGGGCCGACGGCGCTTGCTGCGCCGACCGGAGTCGAGCGGTGTTCCGTCACCACCGCCGAAGAGATGCGAAAGCTCATCATGAGCCGCTTCGCCTGGAGCGACACCATCATCATGGCCGCCGCCGTCGCCGATTTTCGTCCCACACAACCTTCAACCCACAAACTCAAAAAGCGCCATCGCCCGGTCACGCACCTCGACCTGACCCCGACAGAAGATATTCTCCAAGAATTGGGAACTCGCCGCACCACGCAGTTCCTTGTCGGGTTCGCGGCAGAAACTGAGGATCTCCTTGCCCACGCAAGGGAAAAACTGCATGCTAAGCACGTCGACCTGCTGGTCGCCAACGATGTCTCGGCGGCAGGCTCGGGTTTTGGATCGGATACCAACCGGGTCGTCCTGCTTGGCGCCGACGGCCAGGCCGAGGAGGTCCCGCTGCTACCCAAGCGCGAGGTCGCAGACCGGATTCTCGACCGGATCCTGGCATTGCCGACCGGTCGTCGGACGACGAAAAAACCCGTGCGGTCTCATCGGTAAGGAGCACCCCGTGGCAGCATCCCCTCGCATCGACTCGGCCATCGCCGCGGAAATCGATCGGTTGGCGACGGCCGTGGCCAAAGATCCGCGCTCCAAAGAATTTCTTCCCCTCTCGGATGAATACATCAAAGCGGGCATGTGGCAGGAGGCCGCCGCCGTCCTCGAGGACGGCCTCAAAGCCTATCCTGGTTTCGTGACGGCCATGGCGGCGCTGGGGCGAGTCTACGACCAGCTTGGCCAAGCAGCAAAAGCCAAGGCCATTCTCGAAGACGTCGTAAAACAGCGCCCCGACAATCTGCGCGCACACCGTATCCTGACCAGGCTCTATCAGAGCGAGGGACAGACCGAACTCGCGCTGCATTCCTGTACGGCCATCCTCAACGCCAATCCCTTCGACGATGAGGCACTCTCATTGAAGCGGGCCATCACCGGCACACCGGCCGAGGCGCCACCCACGAAACGCGAAAAGAAGCGTCTTGAAGCAGACGCCAAAGTCGAAAAACTACAGACTGCGAGCCTCGTGATGGCCGGTTCGAACTCGGTCCCGACCATCGGTCCCGCTGCAGACACATCATCGGCCACGCCGGTGACGGTCCCCACGCCGGAACTGCCCGCCGTCAAACATACGGCGGCCATCGCTCGCCTCGAGGCCTGGCTCGAAACCATTCAAACAAGACGCCAGAGTGAACGCCCTCCACGTTAGCCTCCTTTCTCCCGTTCCATCTTCGAACAGCGTTTGACCCACCCCTGGTAGCCTGTTAGAATGCCGCCGCTGCTGGCATCCCTATCCATTGCAGCCTTCTGACAACCGGGGCGCGCGACAGACACATGCTGCGGCTGCTTGTGCTTCATGGTCCCAATCTCAATCTCCTGGGGACGAGAGAACCGTCTGTCTACGGACACCTGTCGTTGCCGGACATCGACAAGTCCATCGCCCGGCGCGCCGCCGAGTTGGGGGTTGCGGTCCAGACCAAGCAGAGCAATGTGGAGGGAGAGCTGGTCACCTGGATTCAGAATGCCAGGGGGCATTTCGACGGAATCATCATCAATCCGGCTGCGTATACCCATACCAGCATCGCGATTCGTGATGCGATTGCCGCCGTCGCACTGCCCACGGTGGAAGTCCACCTGTCGAACATTCATCAGCGGGAGGAGTTTCGCCACCACTCCTTCATCGCAGGAGTCGCATTGGGCCAGATAGCGGGATTCGGTCCGACTGGATATCTGCTGGCACTGAACGCGTTAACCGCCCATTTTGAAACCAGTGGCACACCGTCCCGCCAGCTGGGGGACGTGAAGAAGAAACCTACGGCTTCGCGCCGTTGAACCTGTTGTACCAAGGAGAGTTGTTGTGATTTCGACCGCAGAGTTTCGGAACGGCAGCCCGTTGATGGTAGAAGGTCAACCCTTTTATATCGTGGAATTCCAGCACGTCAAACCCGGCAAGGGTGGGGCATTCGTCCGAACGAAGCTGAAGAGCTATCTGTCCGGCAACGTCCTCGACCGGACCTTCCGCTCCGGAGAAAAATTCGACACCCCCGCGATCGACGAATGCGATATGCAGTTTCTCTACGCCACGAACGACTCCTACACGTTCATGGATACGGAAACCTACGAGCAGTCGACCTACGAAAAGAGCCAATTGGGCAGCAACGCCGACCTACTCAAAGAAAATATGATCGCCAAGATCCTCATTTACGAGCACAGGCCAATCACCGTCGTGCTGCCGAACTTCATCGAACTGAAGGTCGTAGACGGGGAACCTGGCGTGCGGGGCGATACGGCTTCCGGCGGGAGCAAGCCGGTGACGGTCGAAACAGGCGCCACGATCAAGGTGCCGCTGTATCTGGAGATCGGGGAAACCATCCGCATCGATACCAGAACTCGTGAATTTGTGGAGCGCGTGCGTTGAGCCCATCACGTAAAAAGACAGGCAAAGGCCGGGCCGCCGATAAACCGATTGTCCTCCCGAGCGCATTCGCCCCTCGCACACAAGGGGCCGACCAGATGCTGCTGCAGCCGGAACATGCCGCACAAATCCAGCAACTGGCCGATCTGTTGAAGCGCAACCACCTGACGGAATTGGAAATCGAACGCAGCGGCATGCGGATTCGTCTCCGACATGAACCGGCCGCTCGCACGACCACGACACACACCGTGGAAACCGTGCCGCACCAATCGACGTCGACCGGGACAGCTCCGGCGGCGCAAGCCCGGCAGCCTGCCGACACGGAAGGCCTGGTGACGATCACATCGCCGATCGTCGGCACCTTCTATCGATCGCCGTCTCCCGATGCCGACCCCTATGTGGAAGAGGGGGACTACGTCAGGAAGGGCCAGGTCTTGTGCATCGTCGAAGCCATGAAGTTGATGAACGAGATCGAATCCGAAGCCGACGGCAGGATTACGAAGATTCTGGCGGAGAGCACCAAACCCGTCGAATATGGACAGCCGCTCTTCTTGATCGACCCCGGCGCCACACCCTAGACGCAGCGGTCATGGGGATTCGTGATGGGACTGGTCCTGGGCGTTCCTACCTCACATGAGTTTCCAGCCATACACAGGCTCTCGCCGGACCGGGCCGCGGATCTTGATCGCGTGACCGTCTTCGCGACAACGACATGGAGAATGAGACACACACCTGACATGACGCGCACCGGAGTATCTCGTGTTTAAAAAAGTGTTGGTTGCCAATCGCGGAGAAATTGCGCTCAGGGTCATTCGGGCGTGCAAGGAACTCGGCGTCAAAACCGTCGCGATTCACTCTGAAGCCGACGCCGCGAGCCTGCATGTGCGGGCGGCGGACGAACATGTGTGCGTTGGCCCGCCGGAAGCCGCGCTCAGCTATCGCAATATTCCGAATGTGCTCAGCGCCGCCGAAGTCACCGGTGCGGATGCCATCCATCCCGGCTATGGGTTCCTGTCCGAGAACGCGCACTTCGCAGAAGTTTGTGAATCGATCGGCATCAAGTTCATCGGCCCAACCTCAGAAAACATCGCCTTGATGGGGGACAAGTCCAAAGCCCGCGAAGTCGTGGCCAAGAAGGGCCTCCCGGTCACGCCTGGCAGTCCCGGCGAACTCCGGAGCGAACAGGACGCGCAGGAAGCCGCCAAGACGATCGGCTTCCCCGTGATTATCAAGGCCTCGGCGGGCGGGGGCGGACGGGGCATGCGTGTGGTGAACAAGCCGGAAGAACTCGCCCGCGCGTTTCAGGCAGCTCAGGCTGAGGCCAAATCCACCTTCGGGCATGATGGCGTCTATCTCGAGCGGTACTTCCTCGAACCCCGGCATATCGAGGTGCAGATCGTGGCCGACAACCGCGGCCATGTGGTCCATCTCGGTGAGCGTGATTGCTCGATTCAGCGTCGTCACCAGAAACTGGTGGAAGAAACCCCGTCGCCGGCCATTGATGAACGACTTCGGCGCGAGATCGGCCGAACCGCGGTCGAAGCCGTCAAAGCCATTCGGTACTGCAATGTCGGCACGGTCGAGTTCCTCCTGGACAAGGATCGTAACTTCTTCTTCATGGAAGTGAACACGCGCATCCAGGTCGAACATCCCATCACCGAAATGGTGACCGGCATCGACCTGGTGAAAGAACAGATCCGTATTGCCTCAGGCATGCCGCTCTCATTCAAGCAACCGGACATCAAACTAAATGGGCACAGTTTTGAATGCCGCATCAATGCCGAAGACCCGGAAAAATTCACGCCCTGCCCGGGACAGATCACGAAATACTCCGCGCCCGGAGGGTTGGGCATCCGTGTCGATTCAGCCATGGCACCGAATGCCACCGTGGTGCCGTACTACGACTCGCTCATCGCCAAACTTATCACTCACGGTCGGGATCGCCAAGAAGCCATGGCACGGATGCGTCGAGCCTTGGATGAATTCGTCATCGAGGGGATCAAGACCACGATCCCGCTCCACCGGAAGATTTTTAACGATCCTGACTTTCAAAAGGGGCATGTCTCCACGACGTTCCTCGACCGCTTCCTCGCCGGACAGTCGTCCTAGTCGATCGGCGAGGCCAGGGAGCACGCCACGCATCACGCCATTCACCAACAACTCCTCACCGGGTTGTACTTCGTGTTGGACCCGAGCGTCCGGCCGGATCGTCCGCTCGTCGACGTGCTCCGCAAGGCCGCCGCACTGGGCGTGCGTCTCTTCCAATATCGCGACAAACAGGCATCCATGAAGGCCGCCTACACCCAGGCTCTGGCCCTACGCCAGGCCGCGACGGAGGCTGGCGTTTGCCTCATCATCAATGATCGATGCGACCTCGCATTGGCCGTGAAGGCAGACGGAGTGCACCTCGGACAAGACGATCTGCCCGTCGCCGATGCGCGCAGAATCCTGGGACCTGACGCACTCATCGGGCTGTCGACCCATGGGCCTGAACAGGTTCGGCAAGCCGCACGGCTGAAACCGGACTATATCGGCTTTGGCCCGATTTTCAGCACGACCACCAAAGCCGACCACGATCCGGTCGTCGGCCTCGACGGGCTGCGGGCTGCCCGTGCGTTGACGACGATGCCGATGTTTGCAATCGGTGGCATCACGGCGGACAACGTGGAGGACATCGTCGCGGCGGGAGCGAATGGCGTGGCGGTGATCTCGGCGATTCTGAAGGCCCCGGACCTCGAGCAGGCGATCAAGACCTTCCAGCGACCCTGGGCCAGACCAGCTCGGCCAACTCCCTGATCGGAAGACTGTCGGCGGCCGCATCGACCGCATCGGGCCACGCACACTCCGCACAAGACTGATAGGGCAGTGGACCGAGCAACGGCACGGAGACTCGCTCGCGCAACAACGCCACCGTGGATTTCTGCTGTTCTTCCTGAACCGGATCGGCAAGTACCGCTGTTTCATTCAACACGAGCGCCACGACTGGAATCTTGCGATGCTCGAGCGCGTCCAGCGTCAGCAGTGCGTGGTTGATCCCGCCGAGCCCGACCCGTCCAACCAGGATGACCGGCAGCCGGAGACGGACGATCAAGTCCCGGAGATCCCACTGGTGTCCAATCGGCACCAACAGCCCACCGGCTCCTTCGACCACCACGCAGGCATGTCGAGCCGCAAGTTGCTCGTAACGGTTCAAGATGGTCTCGAACTCGATCACCTGTCCTTGCGACGAAGCGGCAGCGAACGGAGCCAGCGGTAAGGAAAATCGATAGGGCGATACCAGGTCGAGCGAATCCTCCACGCGGGATGCTGCGATCAAGCGCGCGGCGTCGCTTTGGTCCGGCGTACCACTGGAGACGCCGGTTTCAACCGGCTTCATCACACCGACGGCGCAACCCAGCCGCACCAGTCTCCGAGCCAAGGCCGCCGACACGAGCGTCTTCCCGACCCCCGTATCCGTCCCAGTAACAAACACCCCGTTCCCCATTCTCTATTCTTCCCATCTAGCGCATGTGAAACACACGGTATCGTTCTGTGGAATCGACGACTCAATGTCCCAGCGAGATGCTCAACACGACCGCCGGCAAGGCCGCAGAGAGTATGACGACTGAGGCATACGACCGAGCACGAAGATGGAGAGCGTTGTCAGCATCCTGCTAAAGAATCCGACTGTCCACATTCCACACCTGCCCCGACACATCGTGCAATTGCGCCAACCGACAAATGGTTTCGCTCACCTCATCCAAGTTGGAGAGACGCCCCAGCACATGTCCCCGCACGTCATCGGCGGAAGGATAGGCGTCACCGGCCAGTCCCGTTGCCTGCCACCCCGGACACACAAGATTAACCCGGATATTGTGCGGCCCCCATTCGCGCGCCGCTGTTTGCACGAGCCCTATCAGCCCAGCCTTGGAGGCCGCATAGGCCCCCTGGCCGCTCCTTCCATGCAACCCTGCATAGGACCCGATCACCAAGATGGAGCCACCTTCGGTCATCATCCCCGCTGCCGCCGTCGTCATCGTCCGATAGGTGCCACTCAGGTTCGTATCGATGATCCGCTGCCACTCATCCTCTGGGCAACGCACCACCAGATGGCTCGCTGCGATCCCGGCGTTGCACAGCAACACATCCAGCCGGCCTCGCGTGCGACGCAGGTCATCAACCATGGCCAGGACCGCTTCCCCAGATCGGATGTCCGCCTGGAACAGCGCACCCTGTCCACCTGCGGCCGTCAGTTCAGCAAGGGTCTCCTCCGCCGCCTCCTGTCGAGAGCAATAATGAACGCCCACCCAAAATCCGTCGCGGGCAAACGCGCGACAGAGGCGTCGACCGATCCCGCCCGAGGCGCCGGTCACCAGCACCGTACGAGATCCGGGAGAAGAAGATGATGATGGGTCTGTGTCCGGCATCACGGCTGGCGATTATGCGAGCCGCCAAGGGAGAAGGCAAGGCACCGCAGGCCGCCGGGAGCGTCTTGCTGCTGCACATCGGGTATGGTACGGTGATTTTTTTGACTGGAGGACAGCCGTGACAGTTCAGAATCTGCTTCGTTCGACCATGATCGCAGCGGGCTTACTCGGATCCGCGACCCTTAGCATCGGGCAGATTCCCGCCCAGGCAGCCGAAGGTGAACAGACTATCGCGCAGTCGGCTGATTATTTTCCTGACACCGTCGGCACACGCTGGCAATACCGGGGACAGATCTCGGAAGGCCCCCTCCAGACAATCGAGAATAAATACTTCAGCAACGTGTCGAGCGTCACCGGCACCCGCACGCTGAAGGGTGGACTCGTCGTCACCGTGTTTCACGACACGAATCCCGGTAACCATGGACCATCCGATAGTTTCTACCGGCGCGATGCGGCGGGGGTCGTCTATTACGGCTCCGAGCCAGGAACTCCGCTGGAGAAACAATTGACGCCCTATCAGATTATCCGCTTCCCGATGAAGGTGGCCCAATCGTTCCAGCAATTCAACCGGACTGACATCGATTTCGGCAGCGATATCGACGGAGACGGGACCAACGAACATGTCGATGTGGAAGGACTGTCGACGGTGATGGGCCAGGAATCGATCACGGTCCCGGCGGGAACCTATCCGGACGCGGTCCGGGTGGAAGCACGCATGACGCTCAAAATCCGCCTCTCCTCAGTCGATCGCACGGCGGTCGGCACCGATGTAATGACGGCCTGGTTTGCTAAGGGCGTGGGACTGGTCAAGTACATCGAACGGCAGGAATTGGCCGCGCTGAAGGACGACCGCGGAAACATCACGGACATCACCGAGGAACTGGAAGAGGTCAGCGTGAAGTCGGCACCAGGGCTACAGGGTCGGCACGAATCCGCGCCGGAGGGTTTGTTCGCTGACGACGCGAGCCACCAGAAATTGTTTCAGGTACTCTTCGCCCCCGGCCTTCGCGCCTACGCCAGATAACCGGTGCCCGCCGAATGGTTGGCGGCCGACCAAAGCGCCGGTAATGGGGCGGTTGATGTACACATTCCCGACATCGAACGCTTCACGAACGCGTGCGATGTGACGGGGACTGCGCGAGTAGAGACCGCCGGTCAGCGCATAGGCCGTGCTGTTGGCATACTCCAACGCCTGGTCGAATGAGGCCGTGCGCATCACGGCCAGGATTGGACCGAAAATCTCTTCCTGCGCCAACCGGTGCGCAGGTTCAATGTCCACAATCACGACCGGGCCGATCGAATACCCAGGTCCTTCCGCCGAGCAGTCCACCAGCACCCGCCCTTCACGCCGACCAATCTCGAGATACTCCAGAATACGGTGTTTCGCCCGCCCATCGATGACCGGGCCAACCTGAGTCGCAGGATCGTCTGCCCTGCCGACACGGAGACTCATCACCGCATCGCTGAGCCGGTCGAGAAACGCATCGTGAATTGAGTCCACGACGATCACCCGCGAACAGGCCGAACATTTCTGTCCTGCATACCCGGTGAACGACTGCACCACGCCGGTCACGGCTTCATCGAGATCAGCCGTCTCATCGACGATAATGGCATTTTTTCCGCCCATCTCGGCGATGACCCGCTTCACAACACGTTGCCCCGGCTGTTGAACCGCAGCCGCCTGCATGATGCCCAGGCCCACGTCCTTCGATCCGGTAAAGGCAATCGTGTTGACCGCCACCGACGCGACCAACTCGCGCCCGAGCTGCGGCCCCCCCGGAACATATTGCAACAGCCCCTTCGGCACACCGGCATCGAGCATGATCTGCGCCAATTGGTAGCCCATCGCCGAGGAACGTTCAGAGGGCTTGAACAGAACCGGATTGCCTGTGACCAAGGCCGCCGACACCATACCGGTGGGGATCGCCAGCGGGAAATTCCATGGAGCAATCACCACGGTCACGCCGCGCGGACTCCACAGCACCTCATTGAGTTCACCGGGATAACGGCCCAGACGGGGCGGAGGATCGAGTCGTGCCATTTCGCCGGCGTAATACTCCAGAAAATCGATCGCCTCCGCGACATCGGCATCGGCCTCCCGCCAGGGTTTGCCTTCCTCGAACACTTCCCACGCTGCCAGATCCCAACGTTGCTCCCGCATCAGGGCGGCAGCCTGCCGCATCACCGCGACACGGTCAGCAACCGGTCGTATACTCCAGGACTCTTCGGCGGCCTCGGCAATCTTGGTAAGCGCCGGGATATCGGAAGGCTGATAACTCTGCACCACCGCGACGAGCTGATCCGGCCGACTGGGATCATACGTCGACAAATCAGGCCCCGTTGGCAAATGGGCAACGACCTTTGATAAGTCGAGTCGTTGCCCCAATTGCTTGCGGCGGCGAACGATCGCATCGGCCATGGCAATACGGACGGGCGCACGCGAAAAATCTGCAACCGGTTCGTTCACAAATTCCTCGGGTGATGCAGAGCGAAAGGACTTGTGCTCGACCGGCGCGGAAGGTCGAGGCTGAGACAACGCACCATCAGGAGCCGACAACAACAACGACAGCGGCTGCGACTCCACGTATTCCTTCCGCAGAAACGATTCATTGGAGGTGTTCTCCAGCAAACGGCGCACAAGATACGCCATGCCGGGCAAGAGCTCACCGACCGGCGTATAGAGCCGCACGCGCCGCCCCCGGTCGTGCATCGCATGTTGAAACGGTTCCGCCATGCCGTAGATCATCTGATACTCCCAGGCTTCCTGCGGCAGACTGAGCGCGTCCGCCACCGCCTCGATCACGGCCAGGCTGCGCAGATTGTGCGTGCCGAACGCCGGCCTGATCAGGTGTGACTGCTCCAGCAGCATACGAACCAACGATTCATAATTCACGTCGGTCTGGGACTTCTGTTCGAACAGCGGCATCGGCCACCCGCGCTGCCGATACCGGATCACATCGGAATCCCAGTAGGCGCCTTTCACCAGGCGGATCGTCATCGGCACCTGCCGGTTCTTGGTCCATGCCAACAAGCGCTGCACATCATCTCCGGTATCGGTGCGGTAGGCCTGCAGCGCGATACCCGCATGGGGGAAGGTGCGATACGACTCCTCTTCGAACAGGCGCATGAAGATGGACAGGATCAGCTCCTTGGTTTCCGCCTGCTCCATATCGAAAATGATGGAGGCGGGGAGTGTCCCGGCGAGATTCAAGAGCGGCCGCAGGCGAGCCGCGACGGCGCGGTAGCTGGACTCCGGATCGATGGGATCGAGCTGCGAATAGAGGGCCGAGATCTTGACCGACAGCTGCACGCGGGGCAGCGGGCCGAGATGGTCCCGCTCAAGCAATGACAAAGGCGGCCAAGCAGGACAAACATCGCCAAGTACCCGCAGGGCTGCCAGACAGCGATCCCGATAGGCATCCGCCTCCCGTTCGTTCACACTGGCTTCGCCAAGCAAATCCACGGAAAAGGCTCGGCCGTTCTCCCACAGTGTACGGAGCGCCGGCACCGCTTGCTCGATGGACGCGCCGGCAATGAAGCTGGTCGCCATCTGTTCCACCTGATGCCGGATCGCCTTTCCACTGAGTGCCGCGCCCAGTTTCGTAGAGGCGAGGGCCTTCAACCCCCACTGCGCGCCGAAGAGGTGCCCGCTCATGTCCCCGAAATATTCTTCCGCCAGACGCACGACCTGCGCATCGTCCTTCAGCGACGGCAACACATCGATGAATCGAAACAGCTGAGCTTTGAATGCCGGATCTTTCATGGCCAGGTTGATCGCCGCCTGCGACCACCAGCGGGAATCAAAGAGCCCCGGCGACAATCCGCTGGAACGGCGGGCCAGATCTTCACCGATGGCACGAATACGGGATTCGAGCAGGGCAGGGTCCAGAGTCATGTGGTCCTCCAGGACAGCATGAAGAGTGCGTTACTGCAGTATACACCGCGCTTCTATACTTGAGAATTTGATGGTCTATTCCAAGTCATCGTGCCTACACCCACGATCGGCGGTTCGTTCCCACACTTCTCCTCTTGAAAATGTGACAGCCGCTCCGTTACAGTGCGCCGTTTGCCTTGACCACTATCCTCAGTATGGCGGTGCACTGTGGCGATGAGTTGCGCACAGGTTCCGAAGGAGTACGATGGCCGACTCATCCACACAATCCGTCTGCTGGGGCACCGTGTCCCTCTTCACCGCGCTCACGATTCTGACCTTCGTCGGAGTTCCGCTCTTCGCCTACTACTACGACTATACGGTCCTTGATTGGACGCTGCTCGCCATTCTCTACATCGTCACCGGCATGGGCATCACGGTGGGCTACCACCGCATGATCACGCATCGCAGCTTCGAGAGCCATCCCTGGATCAAGATCTGCCTGTTGGTGATGGGGGGATGGGCCGTGCAAAACTCCGCCTTGCTCTGGTGCGCCGACCATATCCGCCACCACGCGCACACGGACGAGGAGGCAGATCCGTACAACGCAAGCAAAGGTTTTTGGCACAGTCATGTAGGCTGGCTGTTCATCAATACGCCTTATCGTGAAGACCGGTTCGCCGCCAAATTACGTACCGATCCGATGATTCTGTGGCAACACCGGTACTACTGGGCAATCGTGGCCTCGGGCCTGTTATTGCCCTTCGCGGCCGGGTACCTGAACGGCGGAATGATGAGCGGCCTCGGCTGTTTCTTACTCGCCGGCGTGTTACGCACGGTCCTGGTGCTGAATTCCACCTTTACGATCAACTCACTCTGCCACATGGTCGGCACCCAGCCGCACGGCACACAAGACAGCAGCCGGGATAGCTGGCTGATTTCATTCATCAGCTTCGGCGAGGGATACCACAACTACCATCATACCTATTCGCACGACTATCGAAACGGATCGAAATGGTACAACTTCGACCCGTCCAAATGGTTGATCTATACGCTCTCGCTGGTCGGGCTGACGTACAACCTCCATCGCGAGCGCACATAACCGGCGCCATCGAGACCGCTCCGTCTCGCACGAGTCCGGTCCCTTCTACCCAACGGCCCGCTGCGTCTACTGGCCCATTTCTTTTCGTCGCAACGATAGCTTAATATGCAACCAAGCTCCGGCGATTCCACCGGAACGGCGGGGCGGAGGAGGCATCACCATGGCAGAGGAACAACCGGGCGCACCGCACCAGGATGAGGCGGCCGCCAGACCCAATATCATTCCCGGAGTCAAACACGTCGTCGCCGTCAGCAGCGGCAAGGGCGGCGTCGGCAAATCCACCGTGTCGGTCAATCTGGCCGTCGCCCTCGCCCTGACCGGCGCCAAAGTGGGCTTGCTGGATGCCGATATCTATGGACCTAACATCCCGATGATGATGGGGGTCGAGAAAACCCCAGAACAGAAAGACGGCAAAATCGCGCCGGCGGAAAGCCACGGCGTCAAGTTGATTTCCATGGGATTTTTCGTCCCGGAAGACACCGCCGTCGTCTGGCGCGGACCGATGGTGCACACCGCGATCCAGCAACTCTTCCGGGATGTGTTGTGGGGCGAATTGGATTATCTGTTGATCGACTTGCCGCCCGGCACGGGCGACGCCCAACTCACGCTGACCCAGTTGGTGCCGCTCTCGGGCGCCGTCACGGTCACGACCCCGCAGGAAGTGGCGCTGCACGATGTGCGCAAGGGCATGATGATGTTCCAGAAGGTAAATGTGCCGCTCCTCGGCATCGTGGAGAACATGAGCTTCTTCGTCTGCGGACATTGCGGAGAGCGCACTGAAATTTTCTCTCACGGGGGCGGGGAACGGGCAGCCGAAAAGCTGGGCATTCCGTTCCTCGGACGGGTGCCGATCGATCCGGTCATTCGCGCCGGCGGGGATACCGGCAACCCGATTGTCGTCGCCAAGCCCGACTCGCCGCAGTCACAAGCCTTTCGCGAGATCGCGGCCAAGGTGGCCGCAGCGTTGCAAACAGGCGGGGTGTCGGCCACCAAGAGCCGCATCGAAAGTTTATTGGATAAAATCAAACGGCCGGCCACCGGTCGCTGACGGGGCCCCGGCTCAGGGAAGATTCAGGTACTCAGGGAGGATGTATGGGCGAGTTGATTAGAATCGCAGGAACCGCCGACGTGAAGCCGGGAGCCGGCATGGTCGCGGAAGTGAACGGAAAAGCCATCGCCCTGTTCAACGTGGACGGGACCTTTTATGCCATCGACAACACCTGTGTGCACCGCGGCGGCCCGCTGGGTGAAGGCGACGTCGTGGGCGATGTCGTGGCCTGTCCATGGCACAACTGGGAGTTCAATGTGAAAACGGGTGCCTGCATCAATAACCCTTCGGCCAAGGTGGCCGTGTATGATGTCACGGTCGAGGGCAGCGATATCAAAGTCCGGCTGTGATACAGAGCGCCGCGCACGACGTCGCCACAGCACAATGATCATGTCGAGACCACGTGAATGGAGGCTCTAATGGCGGACAATCAGCTGACCCCGAAACACATCGAGATCGCCGAAACCTTCGTGCGGCTCTATGTCTTTCTGACCCAGTACATCGACCGCTGCGAAGACGAAGCGGCACGGAAGGAATACCCCGAGGCCGAACTTCAAAAGCATCTGAGTGAGACTCGCGCCAAGATGATGGATATCCTCAAGGTGAATCCCGTCGTGAAGGGCAAGGTTGAGAAGGAATGCGAACGGGTGCTCGCTCTCGGGAGCAAGTGCCTCATGGGTGGAACGGAAAAGGTCGCTGCGCTCGATATTTTGGACGCCGAACGCGTCATCCTGAAAAATAAGACCATTGCACTCAGCGACCTGTTGGCCGTCTATCGCGCCTTGTAGGGAACGATGCCGGAACCGGCCGGAGAGAAGCATCAACTCGCCGGATTCGATGCCAGGGAGCGAGGCTTCAATCGCCCCGTGGAACTGCTCCGTACCTCATCCGGCTTCCAGGCGAGCTTGCGGTATGAAGCCGTGCATCTGGTCACCTCCGATACATCCACCACGGCCGATGCCTTGCAGCAGCTGATCCGCCTGTTACAGGAACAGGGTTACACAAACTTACGGAGCCAGCAAAGTTACCGCGACGGTGTCTACCTGGGTTCGCAGGAACCCTGGATCGAATATCCGGACCGGCAACCGGAGCCGGAAGTCGGACTGCTGGGGCTGATCAAAAAATGGCTGGGGCGTTCACCCGGCTGACGTCCCCCGCGTCGTTCCTTGTCGATTGACAGGTCTCCGTTCCGCGCCTATAGTCGGTCATGCGTACGGGCATTTCATCGCCGGTGCCATCCATCATCTACCTGCGATCCCGCTCAGGGAAATCGACGATGATCTGGATTTACCTCCTGCCCGTCATGTTCGCAGTCCTGCTTCACTCGAACCCGGTCCAAGCAAAGATTTACAGCTGCGAAGGCCCGAACGGCAGCACGATGCTGACGGATCAGCCGAAGGGGAAACGCGGTTGTACGGCCGTACAGACTCCATCTCCTTCACCACCAGGCGGATTCACGCCACCGCTTGAAGAGCCGCCGCCAGCTCCGCCGGACCTTCAACCGAATGCATTTCTCCCATCCCAGCCGTTCTCGCCGATTCACCAGCAGGCTCCGCACCAGCAGGGCCCGAACGATCAGGCTCAACCGCCGACCGGTTCGCAGGCAGGAGGTGAGAAGGCTGCACCAGAGGCGCAACATTGTTCGCCGCGCGTGAATCCACTCAATCCCTTCGCCGGCATGAATTGTTCACCCACAGCCGACGAAACGAAAAAGCCCTAGCCCCTTCTCAATTGGCAGAACACGATCTGCCAGCAGAATAACTCCTTTCTCACGTTCTTTCCTTCGGCCCTCAGACTCTCCACGCTCACGTTTGTCGTTCCTCTGCAGTTGAGACGCTGGTAGTTTTCAGAGCCATTGACACCGTGCCCCTCTCAATGTAACCATTGGTTACACTCAAAAAGATACCATCATGGATCGCGACATCGTCTGTCTCCAAGTTCCGTCGTTCGAGATCGTGCTCGCGCGGACTCATGAGGCTTCATTGCGTCACCGACCGGTCGCCCTGGCGCCGATCCATACGCCGCGCGGACTGGTCCGGGAAGTCTCGCAGGAAGCCGTTGACGAGGGTGTCCTGCCGGGCATGTCTGTCGAACTGGCCCGCCGATTGTGCCCCAGCCTTCGTGTGATCCCGCCGGACTCGACGAGAACGCAGGCGGCGCATCGCGAATTGCAACAAGCGATCATGCCCTTCGCGCCTGTGTGGGAATCAATCCGTCCCGGTTCGCTCTTTCTCGACCTCACCGGCACACAACGACTCTTTGGACATCCCATTGATACGGCCGCCCGCCTGGAACGAGAACTGACCGGCAAATGGGGATGGCACAGCCAAATAGGGGTGGCTACGAACAAGCTCGTATCACACCTGGCGGCGACGACGCTGGAGAAGCCGCCGCAGATGCGTTCGATCTATTCCGGCTCCGAACAAGCCTTTCTCGCGCCTTTGCCCGCCACCCTGCTGCCGGGACTCAACCGAATGCAGGCCTCGCACATTCTTCACCGGTTGGACGATCTGAATTTGCGGACCTTGGGATCCATCGCCGACGTGTCATTGGTCCAGCTCGAAGCGGTGCTCGGGACAGCTGCCGGAGTGCTGCATGACTGGGCCGTGGGTATCGACCATTCGCCTGTCCGTCCATCGGTCGACCAGCCGCTGATCGAACAATCTCTCACTCTCAATCCGGACGAAATCGACGATCAACTCATACTGGGACGGCTGTCCCGGCTGATCGAACGGATCTGCGCCATACTCCGGCAACAACGGCGTATCTGCAGGCGCCTGTCGCTGGCGCTCCGCCACAGCGACCATGTCGAACGCATGGCCCAGCACCTCTTGCCGCACGGCACCTATTGGGAGGCGGATCTCCAGCCCGTACTCGTCCAGCTCTTTGCCCGATGTTTCCGGCGCCGGGTCAGGCTCCAGCGAATCATCCTGCGCGCCGATTGCCTGGAACCGCTGGCCGAGCAACTGCGGCTGTTCGATGAGCCGGCCATGACGGTCCAGCCGGCATCCCATCGACTCTCCCTAGTCCTTGATGCCATTCGCGCGAAATTCGGCGAACGGGCGATTGCGTGGGGAAAGACCTTGCCATGACCACCACGCCCTTCGTGCACCTGCACGTCCACTCGGACTATTCAGCCATGCGCGGCGTGTCGTCGCTGGAAACATTGTGCCGGCTGGCGAAGCGGCAAGGACTCGGCGCACTGGCCGTGACCGACACGAATGGCCTCTATGGGGCCATACGATTTATCGAAGAAGCGAGACATGAAGGCCTACGACCGATCCTGGGCGCCGAATTGACGACCGAATCCCGCCGCGCCCTGTTATGGGTGAAAACTCCCGGCGGCTATGCCAACCTGTGCCGCCTGCTCTCCGAACGCCATTGCGAGCCCTCGTTCTCCTTCATCGAGGCCGTGGCGCGCTATCGCGACGGCTTGATCATTGCGACCGACGACCAAGCCGCTCTCGAGGCCTGGTCGTCGGATGACCCACAGGACCTCTACGTCGAATTGACACCGGGGCCAGCCATGCAGCAGACGCTCGAGATCGGCCGTCGCATCGGCTTGCCGTCCGTCGCGACCAACCGTGTGTATTTTGCTCGAGCCGACGGCTTCGCGACCCATCGCCTCTTGCGCGCGATCGCCCTCAATCAGACGTTCTCCCGCCTGCCGCAAACAGCCTGCTGCCATCCGCAGCAATGGCTTATGCCGCCGGAGCGGATGGCGGCGGCGTTTCCCCATGTCCCGGAGGCGCTGGACAACAGCCTGCGCATCGCCGAGGCGTGTCATAGTGACTGGTGTTTCGGCGACCAGATCTTTCCGGCATTCCGCCAGCTCACCGACCATGAGGCGTTCCTGACGCTTAGAGACGACACCTATGCCGGCGCGCAAGAACGCTATGGCCTGCTGTCGGAGGAAGTCCGCGCGCGAATCGAGAAGGAACTGGCCGTCATCCGCGAGAAACACTTCGCGAACTATTTCCTGATCGTCAAAGAAATTCTGATGCAAGAACCATTGACCTGTGGCCGCGGCTCGGTGGCCGCTTCGATCGTCTCCTATTGCCTCAAGATCACGCATGTGGATCCGCTCAAACATCATTTGTTTTTCGAGCGATTTTTAAATCCCGGCCGAAAGGATCCGCCCGACATCGACATCGATTTTCCGTGGGACACACGCGAGGGCATCCTGAACTGGGTCTTCCGGCAATACGGCGAACGCCAGGCGGCGATGGTGGCGAATCAGAACAGTCTCGGGTTTCGCGCAGCCATCCGCGAAACGGCAAAGGTCTACGGCATGCCGGCCGACGAAATCAGCGTCATGTCTGCGCGGGTCTCTCGCCAGCAAGCGATCCTGGACTTTTCCACTTCGCCGACCCCGGAGCAATGGCTCAGCCAGCTCTCCCAGACCTTGCGGCTGAAGGCACCTTGGCCTGAGATCCTCGAACAGGCGCGACGAGCGCAGAACCATTTTCGCCATCTCTCCATGCATTGCGGGGGAGTCGTGATCGTGCCGGATGACATCCGCCGCTACGTGCCGGTCGAATTCACCGCCAAGGGGCTGCCGGTCATTCAATGGGAAAAGGATCAAGCAGAGGAGGCGGGCCTCGTCAAGATCGACCTCTTGGGCAACCGGTCGCTCGCAGTCATTCGCGATGCGCTCGACGCCATTGCCCGCCATACCGGTCGCACGATCGAGTATGCGAGCTGGGATCCGCTTCACGATGATGCGACGCAAGACCTGATCCGGCGCGGCGACACGATCGGGTGCTTCTATATCGAATCGCCGGCGACCCGCCTCCTGCTCAGAAAACTATGGAGCGGCATGCCGCCGGACCGGCTCGCCGTGGCCGACGTATTCGAATATCTCGTCATGGTCTCGTCGCTCGTGCGGCCGGCGGCCATCACCTTCGTGCACGACTTCGTCCGGCGGGCCCATGGCCATCCGTATAAGCCGCTGCATCCATTGATGGACAACATGCTGCAAGAAACCCACGGCATCATGGTCTATCAGGAAGACGTCACGAAAGTGGCCATGGCGCTCGCCGACTTCTCCCTGGAAGATGCGGATCAGCTACGCAAGGTCATCAGCAAGAAGCATAAGTCGCGGCAGTTGCGGGATTACTATCATCAGTTCTGCCGCGGCGCCGCACAGAACGGAGCATCGCCTGACACCATCAACAACATTTGGACGATGATCATGAGCTTCGCGGGCTACAGTTTCTGCAAACCCCATTCGGCCAGCTATGCCCAGGTCTCCTTCAAATCCGCCTATCTGCGCGCGCACTATCCGGCGGAATTCATCGCATCCGTCATCAGCAACCAAGGCGGATTTTATTCGGCCTTCGCCTACGTCTCCGAAGCGCGCCGCATGGGACTCGCCATTTTGCCGCCCGACGTCAACGCCAGTGACTGGGCCTATCGCGGCGAAGGCGATCGCCTGCGGATCGGCCTGATGCAGGTGAAGACGCTTCAGAAAGACCTCGGCGAACGTATCGTGAAGGAACGGGCAGAAGCCGGCCCCTATCGCTCATTCGAGGATTTCCGGCGGCGCGTCAATCCTCACCCGACGCAGACACGAGCGCTGATCCGAGCCGGCTGCTGCGATTCCCTCGCCGGCGAATTGACGCGACCGGCCTTGCTCTGGCGGCTGTATGCGGAGGAGCAACGCCACGCTGGGCCGCTCCCGATCCCGGAGGACTATACAGAACCCCTTAAGCTGGCCCATGAAATCGAGTCGCTCGGCTTTTTGGCAAGCCGCCATCCACTGACCCTCTATCGCCATTCAATCGAACAGCTGCGGCCAGTGCCCGCTTCACGCATGCACCATCATGTCGGGCAGCGAGTTACGATGGTGGGATGGCTGGTTACCGAAAAACCGGTGGAGACGCGCCGCGGACAGGCGATGGAGTTTGTGACGCTCGAAGATACCACCGCCCTCTATGACGCCACGCTGTTCCCGAACGTCTATCGCCGCTGCCATCAGCTCCTGGCTGCCAACCGGGCCTATCTCGTGCGAGGGCTGGTGGAAGCAGTCTTCGACGTGGTGACGTTGACCGTCACCGAGCTGCAGCCGCTCGACGCCGAGCCGGTACGCGAGCCTGCATGGAACGGCGCTCGGGACGCATGGTATGGTGAATCATGCGACGATCGCTCCGATCAGCCGCCTCCACGCATCGCTTGATTGACTCTCCTTCTGCCCCTTCATATAATGCCAAACCAATCGTTTAAGCTGATCTGACAAGCACTTATGGCTGTCTTCTCATCCGGATTGTTCTCCCGTCGCACCCACGATCTTCGAGCTGGCCTCCGCCATGCCTTTGCCCTGCGTTCCGATCAACCGGCCTTCACCACCGATGATCTCGCGCTGCTCGAACGGATTGCCGACGCGATCGTCGCGCGCCGCATGGCGGCCCCGGCCACGCTCTTTCTCGAATCGATGGGCCCCATGAATTTTCTCGGCAGTCAGGCGCTGCACTTCCTGGCGCCTCTCGTCGAATGTGTCTTCAGCGGCAACGAACTCGCACAGATCGCCCGTCTGCTGGAGCGACGGGATTCCCTGCAACGCCTCACCGCGCTCATCGAAGCCAAGGCTGCAGCGTCTACAGGAGCGCCGGCTCGATGACGGCAGCGCAGCAGTCTCCCGCGACATCAAACCCCACACAGCCGTTGAACGTCATCGTGGCGACCGACTGCGGCAGCACGACCACCAAAGCCATCCTGATCGAGAAAGTCGGCAACGAATACCGCCAGACCTATCGCGGTGAAGCGCCGACCACCGTGGAAGCTCCCTTCGAAGACGTGACACGCGGCGTGCTCAACGCCATTGCGGAAATCGAAGAACTGTCCGGCCGGACGATCCTGGACGGCGACCGCATCATCACGCCCAACCACGCGGCGCAAGGCGACCCGAAGCGGGGCGTGGATATTTACGTGTCGACCAGCAGCGCCGGCGGCGGCTTGCAGATGATGGTCACGGGTGTGGTGCAGAACATGACGGGGGAAAGCGCTCAACGCGCCGCACTCGGCGCCGGCGCGATCGTCATCGATGTGCTGGCCTCTAACGACGGTCGATTGCCTTACGAAAAGATCGAACGGATTCGCACCATGCGGCCGGACATGATTCTCATGTCCGGCGGCACGGACGGCGGCGCCGTGACCCACGTCGTGGAAATGGCCGAATACATCGCCGCAGCCGAACCCCGGCCGCGCTTTGGCAGCACCTATCAGTTACCGCTCGTGTATGCAGGCAATAAAGATGCACAGCCGCAGGTTAAAACAATCCTCGGCGAAAAGACCGCACTCGAATTCGCCGACAATATCCGGCCTGTGCTGGAGCGGGAAAATCTCGCCCCGGCGCGCAACAAGATCCATGATCTGTTTCTCGAACATGTCATGCAGCAAGCGCCGGGGTACAAGAAACTCATCGAGATGGCCGGCGCGCCTATCATGCCGACTCCGGCCGCGGTCGGCGTCATCATGGAGACCATCGCCAAGCGCGAGGGCATCAACCTGATCGGCGTGGATATCGGCGGCGCGACGACCGACGTGTTCTCGGTCTTCGGCGGCCTCTTCAATCGCACCGTCAGCGCCAACCTCGGCATGTCCTACAGTATCTCGAACGTGCTGGCGGAGGCGGGCCTCGAAAACATCATGCGCTGGGTGCCGTTCACCATCGACGAACAGACGCTCAGGAATCGCATTAAGAATAAAATGGTGCGCCCCACGACCATTCCCCAATCGCTCGATGAGCTCCAGATCGAACATGCCATCGCGCGGGAGGCGCTGCGGCTGGCGTTGATCCACCATAAGTCGCTGGCGACGGGACTGAAGGGCGTGCAGCAGGAACGGACGATTTCCGACGTGTTCGAGCAACGCACCTCCGGCAAGACGCTCATCGATCTCTTGAAGTTGGATTTGATCGTCGGTAGCGGCGGCATCCTGTCGCACGCGCCGCGCCGTATTCAGTCCATGCTGATGATGGTCGATGCCTATGAACCGCTCGGCGTCACCACGCTGTCGGTCGACAGCATTTTCATGATGCCGCATCTCGGTGTGCTATCCACCGTCAACGAACAGGCGGCCACCGATGTCTTCATCCGGGATTGCATGGTGTACCTGGGCACCTGCATTGCGCCGATAGGCCAAGGCAAGGACGGAGAGCGTTGCGCCGACTACGAAGTGACGCTGCCGGATGGACGCATTGAAAAGGGCACCTTGGCGTTCGGCGATCTCAAGTTATTCAACCTGCCCCTCGATCAGCAGGCCACCGTCACGCTGCAACCGGCCAAACAGGTGGATCTCGGCGAAGGCCCCGGACAATCGTTCACGCGAACGGTGAAGGGTGGCGTTGTGGGGCTGATGCTGGACGGGCGCGGTCGTCCGTTACAGTTGCCCACGGAGCAGGCCGCGCGAGTCGCCCTGCTGACACGCTGGTATCAGGCCGTCGGGTTGTATCCAAAAGGGAACTGATAGCGAATGGCTGAGTGGCAAGACAGGTTGCTCAAAACGCCCTGCACCGAGGCCGCAAGGCGCGAGAGCCTCGAACCGTACCGGGAGTTGTACGGTGAGGGGAGCGAGCAACTGAGAACGAAGCTGTAGGGCGTTTCAGCAACCGATTATGGCGCATAGTTACACACCAGGCCTGACCGTCACCGAGCGAACGACCGTCCGCCGTCGGCGCATTCTTCCGTTGCCGGGCACCGTGCTTGTGAAGGTGGGCGACACCGTGCGGGCCGACACCGCCGTGGCTCGCGCCGAGTTGCCGGGAAAGGTCGTGCCGCTCAACCTGGCCAATCAGCTCGGCATCGCGCCGGATGAAATCAACGACTACCTCGTCAAAAAAGAAAAAGACTCCGTCCAGAAGGACGACGTGCTCGCTGAAAACAAACCCTTCATCAAATGGTTTAAGACCGAAATCCGCTCGCCGATCACCGGCAAGGTGGAATCCGTCTCGACCATTACCGGCCAAGTCCTGTTGCGCGAGCCACCGAGGGTGTTGGAGCTACGCGGCTACATCGACGGCGCCGTGGCTGAGGTGCATCCCGACCAGGGTGTCACAGTAGAAAGTACGTGCAGCCTCGTGCAAGGCATCTTCGGCATTGGAGGAGAAACGAGCGGCGAACTGATCATGGGCGTCAAGGCGCCGGATCAACCGCTCCTGCCGGAACAGCTCAACCCATCGATGAAGGGCAAGGTCGTCGTCGGAGGCGCGTTTCTCTCGGCAGCCACCATGGCGCGCGCCAAGGAACTCGGCATCGTCGGCCTGGTCGTCGGGGGCATCCATGACAAGGATCTGCGCGCGCTGCTCGGGTATGACCTGGGCGTTGCGATCACCGGCACCGAGCAGGTCGGCTTCACGCTCATCCTGACGGAAGGGTTCGGTACCATTCCCATGGCGCCCAAGACGTTTGCACTGCTCTCCGCCCATGCGGGACAAAAGGCGTCAATATCGGGGGCCACGCAGATCCGGGCCGGCGTCATCCGCCCTGAAATCATCATTCCACATAGCGGCCCAGCTGCCGCGACAAAACTCGCGCAAGCCGAGCGGGAAGGGATTCAACTCGGCGATCCGGTCCGCATCATCCGCGACCCGCTGTTCGGCAAGATCGGCGCCGTCTCAGGACTGCCGTCGGAGTTGCGCGCCATTCCGACCGAAAGTGAAGTCCGTGTGCTTGAAGTCCGCTTCCCCGACGGCACGACGACCGTGGTGCCGCGCGCCAATATCGAAGTGATCGAAGGAGCCTGAACCGCGTGCTGCATCGCTTCCTCATCCTAGTCTTTATGTTCTGCCTGCCGGCGCTCCTGCCGCCGTTCGCCCAAGCGCAGACCATGCCGCAGCAACTGCGTGTGATCGATACCCCCAGCGACGGAGGTGGGAGTCTCACAGTGCTCTGGGCTCCTTCCGCAACTGATAGTGCCACCACGAAATATCAAATCCTGGTTCATGAAGGCGGTCTTCCCCAAGACCCAACGGCATGGAAAGTCGTGGCAGAATTTCCTGCCAATACGCGCTACGTCCGCGAGGGCAAGTCGGCCTGGTGGACGAGAACCGGGGATCCCAATGACCATCAGTTTCTGATCAAAAACGGCAAAGGCATGGAAGTCAAATCCGGCCAGCCCTATGCCGTCACCGTCGCGTCGGTTAGCGGGCAGGAACGATTGATTGCCCCGCCCGTTGTCGCCTCCGCGGAACCGAACTGGATGAATTGGAACCAGGTGAACAACCTCGTGCTGGCGTTGATGTTCGGCGCGATCGTGTTTTACGCCATCAGCCTGGCCAAGCGAAAAGAGATCTTTCTGCGCCGCATTCCCGGTTTGGATGCCGTCGATGAAGCCATCGGGCGAGCGACGGAATTGGGCAAACCGGTGCTCTACATGACCGGCGCGCACGACATGAACGATCCCTCAACCATTGCCGCCGCCGTGATCCTGGGACGCGTCGCCAAGAAGGCCGCCTCGTACGAAACGGAATTGCTGGTGCCCCATCGGGAGCCGATCACGATGGCGGTCTGCCAGGAAATCACCAAGCAGGCCTACATGGAAGCGGGGAAACCGGACCTGTTCAAAGATGACGCGAACTTTTTCATCACCAGCGACCAGTTCAGCTATACCGCGGCGGTCGACGGCATCATGCTGCGGCGAAAACCGGCAGCGAACTTTTTCATGGGGTCGTACTTTGCCGAATCGCTCCTGCTGACGGAAACCGGCGCAAGCACGGGGGCCATTCAAATCGCCGGCACCGACTCGGACCACCAGTTGCCGTTTTTCGTGACCACCTGCGACTACACCCTGATCGGCGAGGAACTGTATGCCGCCAGCGCCTACCTCTCGAAGGAACCGATCCAGATCGGCACACTGCGCGGGCAGGATCTCGGCAAGGCGTTCATTCTGAGCGTCATCGGGATCGGAACGCTGCTGGCCACCGTCGCCGTGCTCACCGGGAACGGCTGGGCACAGCCGCTGCTGGACCTGTTTAAGGATCTCAAATGATTTTCCTTCGCCGACAACTCCCGCTGCTCATCACCATGATTACGGGACTGGTCATGGCAGCCCAATACTACGTGCCGCATCCGGCCTCCGAACAACTGCTCACCACTGTCACCAAGTGGCTCCAGATCATCGGCGGGTTCGCGCTCGTCCTCGGCATCACCAGCCTGTTCCACGTGCATGCAGCCAAGATCCGCCGGAAGGAAGCCGGTTGGGTCTACAGCCTGGTGCTGTACGTCGGCATGCTCGGCACGATCATCGTGGGACTCTGGAATAACGGCAAGGAAAGTATCGATGGCGCGTTGACCTCGTTCGGTTGGGTCTACTCCTATACGCTCGTGCCGCTGCAAGGCACCATGTTCGCCATCCTGGCCTTCTTCATTGCCTCTGCCGCCTACCGCTCGTTCCGTGCGCGAAGCCGTGAAGCCGCCGTGCTGTTGGTGGCCGCCGTCATCGTGATGATGGGACGCGTGCCGCTCGGCGAATATATCCTGCCGCTCAGCGGCGACCTGTCGAGTTGGATTTTGAATGTCCTGAACGCCTCCGTGCGGCGAGCGATTCTGATCGGCGTGAGCCTGGGCGCCGTCGCCCTCTCGTTCAAAATCATCTTCGGCGTGGAACGCTCCTACCTCGGCGGGGGCAAGGAATGACGTTCGCCGAGCGTATGTTGCGCATCGACCGGCGGATCATCTTTCTGGTGATCGGCCTCTGCACGCTTGTGCCGCTGCTGTTCCCGGTCGGATTGCCTATCAAGATTTCCTCCGAAGTACGCGGCGTCTACGACTATATCGAAGGACTGCCCGAAGGATCGGTCTTTCTCCTCTCGTTGGATTTCGATCCCGCATCCAAACCGGAACTCTATCCGCAAGCCATTGCGATTTTGCGCCACGCGTTTAAGAAGAACCTGCGCGTCGTGGCCATGACGCTTTGGGTCTCAGGCACCGGGCTCGCTGACCAAATCCTGACGCACACGGCGAAAGAAGCGGGCAAGGAGAACGGGAAGGACTACGTGTTTCTGGGCTGGAGTCCCGGCGGCAGCGCCGTCATTCTGAATATGGGACAGGATCTGTATAACGCGTTCCCTGCAGACTATGGAGGGAAGGCCACCAAGGGTCTCCCGGTACTAGCCGGTGTGCAGAACCTGCGCGATGTCACCTATGCGGTCAGCCTGGGCGCGGGGAATCCCGGCGTCGAAGCCTGGTACGTCTTCGGCAAAGACAAATACAAGTTCGAACTGGGCGGCGGGTGTACCGGTGTCATCGCGCCGGGCCTCTATCCGCTGTTACGCAGCGGGCAGATCAACGGTTTGATCGGCGGCCTGCGCGGGGCAGCGGAATATGAAACGTTGATCGGGCAGAAGGGGAAAGCGGTCGCCGGCATGGATGCTCAGTCGGCCACACACCTGGCCATCATCGTGCTCGTCGCCATCTGCAACATTTTTTACTTCTCCTTACGGCGTCAACAGCGCCGGCAGGACGGGATGGGGTCCTAGGCGCTATGGAACTGTCGTTCGGTGTCATACTCGGCGCCTGGATCGCCACAGGGCTGACGCTCTTCATCCTCTCGTTCCTGTATGAGGACAATCCGCTGTTCAAGCTCGCAGAACACCTCTATGTCGGCGTCTCGCTGGGCTATACGATCGTGAAGACCTATGACACGGTCGTGATGACGCTAATCGTACGGCCGATACTGGACAAGGGTGAATGGTCGCTGTTGATTCCCGTCGGCATCGGGATGCTCATGCTCACCCGGTATGTCCCGAAGGCCGCCTGGCTGTCGCGCTACGCCTTCGCGTTCATCGTCGGCGTCGGGGCAGGCTTGGCGATTCCCCGGACCATCTCCTCATTCATTTTGAAACAGATCGAGGATACCGTGCGACCGCTCCTCGGCATCGCGCCAGGTGGAGGCGTCACCTTCGACTATTCGCTGCTCAACCCGGCGAGTCATTTGAACGGCATCATCATCCTGATCGGCGTCGTCTCCGTGCTGTTTTATTTCTTCTTCTCCGTCGAACATTCCGGTCCTGGCAAAGCCGTCGCCCGTGCTGGGATTCTGTTCCTAATGATTTCCTTCGGCGCGGCCTTTGGCTACACCGTGATGGCCCGCATGTCGCTGCTGATCGGCCGGCTGACCGACCTGATCGAATTCTCCGATGCCTCCTATGGGCGTCCCACTCTCTGGCTGGTGCTTTTGACCGTCGCCACCTTGATCGTCCTCAGCCGCCGCAGCAGCAGCCATCCGCCCAATCAGTAACCGGCGGGATGGAGCCACGAGGTTGTCCTGGAATAGCGACCAGGTTGTACCTTGCGAAGGAACTGTCACACCGCGGCTTGTTCAACATCCCGCTCTCCTGTTGCGCCTGAGAAGTTTGCTCCGTTACAATGCCGCCACTATGGAATCCACACCGACCATGACTGCCAAAGATCCCAAGCAGTACCCGCTGCTGCGCAATCTGCAATTTTCACCGATCAAGGAAGGGGAGGAGCAGTTCATTGTGCTCTGGGACCCCACCGGATTGAGCAAGGAACGCCTGGTCCTGCCGTTGAATTATTTCTTCATCGTGCAGCACCTCGACGGGGAGCATAGCGTCCAGGACATCGGGGCGATTTATCTGAAGCGCTTCGGCGAATTCCTCATGCCGAATAAGGTCGAGCAGTTACTGGCCGATCTGGACACCAAACTCTTTCTCGAAGGGGAGCGCACCGAGCAGGCCAAGCAACAGGCGCTGACCGCCTATCGCCAGGCGCCCTCCCGTTCGCCGCAATTTGCCGGTCGCAGTTATGAAGCCGACCCTGCCAAATTGCGCGCGCAGATCAACAGCTTCTTCGTATCCAAAGAAGGGCCGGAGGTGAAAGCCTCCGAGCACAAGGGCAAACTCATCAAGGCCCTCGTCGCGCCCACCTACGAGATGAAACAAGCCGGACCGATCTATGCCTGGGCCTATAAGGAATTGCAGGACGCCCAGAAGCCGGATCTCTACGTGCTGATCGGCACCGCTCACTCCGGGCTCGAACACCCCGTGGCCGTGACCGACAAAGATTTTCAGACACCATTGGGGCTCGTCAAAGTCGAACGCGCGGTCACCGACCGCCTGCGCGAACAGATCCCTGCTGCTTTCACCGACGAATTGGCACATCACAATGAACATGCATTGGAATTTCAGTTGCCGTTCCTGCAAGAGACCCTCGGTCAAGAGCAGGCGTTTACGATTGTTCCGATCCTCACGGCGTTTTCTGCGGACAGTCTGCGCGATCCGCAAATCCGGGAGCAGGTCGAGACGTTTCTTCAGGCCTTAAAAGAGGCGCTTGCCGCTAGCGGCAAATCGTACTGCGTCGTCGTGGGTGCGGAACTCGCCCACATCGGCATGCGCTACGGCGACTCGGCCCCGCCGACAGACTTCTCCTTCCATCGCTGCATGCAGACCGACCTCGAGATGCTCAAGCATGTCGAGAACCGCGACCCGGAAGAATTCGCCAAGTTCATCCAGAAGGAAAACGATCAGCGCCGTATCTCGGGCTTCTCGCCGATTTACTCCATGCTGCGTCTGATTCAGGCGGAAACGGGGCAGGTGCTGCGGTACGATCGCGGGATCACGGATCAGTATAATTCGACGGTGACGTATGCGAGCATGGCCTTCTTCTAGGGCAGGCTGCTGAAGAATCCCGCCACCTGCGTTCTCAGCTCGACAAAATCCTCAACGTAGCCCGAGGCTACGCCTCCGGTTTTGTCTCGCCTGCGGCCTTGTTGGACGGGCTTTTTGAGCAGCCTGCCAAGAGACATACGCAGTTGTTCTCGCGTCTCTCAGCTCGCTCAACGTAGCGCAAGGCTACGCCTCGCTCCTTCGTCACTGCGGCCTAGGTGGACAATCGTTTTGACCGTTCTGCGGGAAACCTGCGAAATAAACTGCTGTCCTTGCTTCTCGGCGTCAAACTACGCCTGCGGCGTCGCCGGATAATCGATTGAGCAACCAGCACCCTATTCCAACACCTCAGCACAATTCAGAATCGTCGCGCGACTCTCAGTACACGTGTGTACGTTCACGCTCCACAGGGTATGGCACAGGAGGGTCAAAAAGTCCGCCCAGCGCGGCCGCAGCGAGCGAAGGGACGAGGCGTACCCTTGCGGTACGTTGAGGATCGAAGCGATGCGAGAACAAAGCTGGGAGGCTTTTTCACCCTCATGCTAGTAGAGAGGTACGCCGCCGGCTGGATCGGTATATCGGGTTGGTGTGGTGTAGCGGTCCCAGGTGGTGACGGCACCTTGCTCGAAGTAGACGCGAAAGGCGCTGGTGACGCAGGCGTTGCGTCCGATCGGCGGGTAGAGCCAGACCGTGACTGTCCGTCCCTCATCCGCCACGTCCTTCTTGCATACCGGTGAACCAAGCGCGAGATACACCTGGTCTTCCGTCATGCCGCGAAGAATATTCCCCCTATCGATAGCCCAGCGCACGCTCTCCGGGTATGAAGGATACTGTTCCGTCATCAGGCGTTGCCGCTGACCGTCGCAGGCGGACATGGAGATGGTGAGCACGAGCAGACACCACCCGAGGCTGCGTATCAGCGACCTGCTTGGCAAGGGGAGGGGTATCATCACAATGGGGAAATCAGGTAGCAGACTCGTCGGTACACGCGCACGCCTGGTTGGCAGGCGACTATTCCTTCACCGTCACCTTCATGCGAATCGGTTCCAGCGGGTTGTCGCGCTCATCGCGTGGCATCTTCGCGATCATGTCAATGACCTCGATGCCGCGAATGATTTCCCCGAAAATCGAATACCGCCGATCGAGGCCGCCGTTGTCCTGCAGGGAGATGAAAAACTGGGAGCCGTTGTCGTTGAAATCGCGGGTGCTGTTGCCGTCGCGAGGCATCTTGGCCATCGAAATCGCGCCGCGCTTATGGGGCCGGTCGTTCGGTTCGGGATTGAGGAAATAGCCGGGACCACCGGTGCCGTGCAGCAGGCGATCGGGCGTTTTGCTCAACGGATCCCCACCTTGAATGATGAAGCCCGGCACCACACGATGAAACGTGGTGTCGTCATAAAAGCCCATCTTCGCCAGGTTGATAAAGTTCTCCACGTGCCGGGGCGCATCGTCCGGGTAAAAGCGAATCCGGATGTCGCCGAACGGAGTGGAGATCGTAGCACGCGGATCTTTTTTCTGAAATTGCATGGTCATGGCGCAAATGTACCAGGCGGGAGATTCCATCGGCAAGAGGGAGGGCGGCGTGATTTCTCCCGATGAACGGCGTATTCTATCGCCGCAATTATCTGGACGCCACGAAGCACCCAATAAGACGGCGACGTGAAACCGCCACACCGTGCCAAGCTGTTCAAACCGGCAGTCCGGCTATGCCGCCGCAATCACGGCGACTGAGGCGTACCGTTGCAGTACGTGACAGAGAACCGCGCACCCGGGAATGCCGCCGGGAGCCATTCTCAATAGCCTGAAGGGGAGATTCTATGCCTGATCAAACCGTACTCAATGTCGATCTGGCCGATGTGTGGGAAGAGCGAGGGCGCAAACAGTACATCCGCACGGTCGCCTGGGGCGACGAAATCACCGTGGTGAAGCAGGCAGCGACGTACCTCGAAGTGAGCATCACCGTCTTTCGCGAAAAACCCGACGGCAGCATCCTCCCCGAATCCATCACCGGTTACATCGAGCCGACCAAATCGTCCGGCATCAAGGTGGCCGACCTGGTTCGCCCCGTGCTGGACAACAAAGTCTTGAAGGTCAACTTCGTCGATGTCCAGCAAGGCGACGGCATGGTCATCGAATCGCCGGACGGAAAAATCATCCTTATCGACGGCGGCGACAACCAGATGTTCGCGCGCTACCTGGCCGGGCGCTTCCGCAACACCAGCGCCGACCACCCGAAGCAGATCGATTGCATCGTCGTCACCCATGGCGACGCCGATCACTTCGCCGGCTTGAGTGAGATCCTCAAATCCGAAACCAACAAGGTTACACGCAAGCGACTCTTCATGCAGCCACAGCGCGTCTACCACAACGGTCTCGTCAAACGCCCGACCAGAATGAACAACAAAGACGTACCGGACACCAAACTCCTCGGACCGACCAAGACCGTGGACGGACGACTGTACCTCACGGGGCTGGAAGAGAATCTGCTCGGCGTCGACGACAAGGACATGAACGAGCCGTTCAGAGAATGGAAACAGACCCTCGCCACCTACAATAGCCGCAACCCCATTAGTTTCCGCCGTCTGCAGCTCGGCGACAATCAAGCCTTCGAGTTTTTCAACCGGACCGACATGCGCATCGAAGTATTGGGGCCGATCACCACACAGGTGGGAGGCCAACCGGCACTGCGCTTTCTCGGTGAACCGCCGACCGGGCCGCGTATCGGCCATGACTCGCTCAACGACAGCGACGAAGGCTTCACCGGCCATTCCGCCTCCCACACCATCAACGGCCATTCGATCGTGCTCCGCTTGAGCTACGGCGGCTTCAGCTTCCTGTTCTCAGGAGACTTGAACGACGAGGCCAGCCGCTTCCTTGCCCGGGAACATAACAAAGGTACGCTCAATCTGCGCTCGGAAGTGTTCAAGGTGCCGCATCACGGCTCGGCCGATTTCTCCGGCGCCTTCATTCAAGCTGTGTCGCCCATCGTGAGCTGCGTGTCCAGCGGCGACGAAAATGCGCGCAAAGAATACATCCACCCGCGCGCCACCCTCATGGGCGCTCTCGGCAAATGGTCGCGCGTCCCGGAACCACTCATCTTCGTCACCGAACTCGTGGCCTTCTTCCAAACCGAAGGGCCCAGCCGCCTCCAAGACGAGAAGGCCGCCAAGAAGCGGGGACCGTTCTTCGGCTTCAGCCGCACCGCCTACGGCCTCGTCAAGACCCGCACCGACGGCCACCGCCTCTTCGTCTACACCGACAGCGGCAACGTGCAAATGAAAGAGGCCTACGCCTACCAACTGGATAGTTCAGGCGTGCCGCAACCGGCGGAAGTGAATCGGGCGTGAGCGATTGAGATAAAACTTCCGCAATGTGACCCCAGGTGTCACGGGGTACTGTTAAGCTCCCTTTCTTTGGAAACGCGAGAGAGTAGGGGCCGCACCGATCAATGCTCAGTACCTGCCACGGGTTGCTGCCATAGACGTTGATTTCCATGCGGCAAAAGCGTAGATGGGTACGGACTTTTTTCAGGACAGGTTAGGAGGGCGACATCACCGATCATGCAATGGATTGCCCCATCGGAAAAAGACACGGCGACGGACGCGCTGGAAAAACGTCTGTGGGATGCGGCCGATCAGTTGCGGGCCAATAGCGGCCTGACCGCGGCCCAATATTCCACCCCGGTCTTAGGCCTAATATTCCTCCGCTTCGCCGATGTACGCTTTGCCAAGATCAGGGCCGGCCTGGAGAAGATGGCGTCTTCGTCACGGCGCGGCTCACGCGTGGACGAACCATCCGCCTATCATGCCGAAGGGGTGCTCTATCTGACGCCGAACGCCCGATTCGAAAGGCTTCTCCATCTGCCGGAAGGCAGCAATGCCGGCAAGGCGATCAATGAAGCCATGCGCGACATTGAAAAGCATAATCCTCAGCTTGCCGGAGTGCTTCCTAAGACCTATGAAGTCTTTGCCGGCACGTTGTTGAAGGAACTGCTCAAGCGCGTGTCCGAAATCCCGGCGACCATGGACTACGATGCCTTCGGGCGCATCTACGAATACTTCCTCGGCGAGTTTGCCCGAACGGAAGGACAGAAGGGCGGCGAGTTCTACACGCCTTCGGGCATCGTGCGCCTGCTGGTGGAAGTGTTGGAGCCCTACCATGGCCGCATCCTGGACCCCGCCTGCGGCTCCGGCGGCATGTTCGTCCAAAGCGCCCGCTTCGTCGCCGAGCATAAGAAGAACCCGTCGTCAGAACTAGCTATTCATGGACAGGAAAAGGTCGCAGCCACAGTCGCCCTCTGCCGCATGAACCTGGCCATGCACGGCCTCGAAGGGGATATCAAAGAAGCCATCACCTACTACGACGACCTGCACAACAGTACCGGAAAATTCGACTTCGTCCTCGCCAATCCGCCGTTCAACGTGAACGCCGTCGATAAGGAGCGGCTGGAAGCCGAGGTGGGCAAAGGCCGCCGGTATCCCTTCGGCCTGCCTCGCACCGACAACGCGAACTACCTCTGGATTCAACTCTTTTATTCGACGTTGAACCAGACCGGGCGAGCCGGCTTCGTCATGGCGAACAGCGCCTCCGATGCTCGCTCTTCCGAGCAGGAGATCCGCAAGCAGCTCATCGAAGCCCGTGCGGTGGATGTGATGGTCGCCGTGGGGCCGAACATGTTCTACACCGTCACGCTGCCTTGTACCTTGTGGTTTTTGGATCGAGGGAAGCAGAAGACGCCGAGAGCCGACAAAGTCCTCTTTCTCGATGCGCGACACATTTACCGCCAGGTGGATCGGGCACACCGTGACTGGACCGAAAGCCAGATCGGATTCTTGGCCAACGCTGTCCGGCTCTACCGGGGCGAGGAGCCGGACTTCACCCTCGGAGGGCCCGGGGCCGAAGCCAAGCTCAAAGAAGTATTCGGCAAGAAGCTGAAGTTCACCGACGTGCCGGGCTTGTGCAAAGCCGCCACGATCAAAGAAATCGAAACGCAGTGCTGGAGCCTCAACCCTGGCCGTTATGTCGGTGTGGCACCCGGCGAAGAAGTCAGTGACGAGGATTTCAAGGAACAGCTTGAAGCGCTGAATGAAGAACTGGAAACGCTGAATGCCCAGGCCCGTGAGCTGGAGCAGACTATCGCTCGGAATGTTGCGGAGATTCTCGAAACGTGACCGCAGCAGCATGGAAAAATAGAAAACTTGGTGATTTATTAAAAATCAAGCATGGGTATGCATTTAAAGGAGAGTTCTTCTCCGACGAAGGGAACTTTGTTCTTTTAACGCCAGGAAACTTTCGTGAAGAAGGTGGCTTAAAACTTAAGGGCGAGAAGGAGAAATATTATGCGGGTGAGATACCTGAGGATTTTGTGTTGCGCAAAGGTGATTTGCTGGTAGCAATGACTGATCTTACTCAGAACGCTCCAATACTTGGGAGTCCCGCTTTTGTTCCTGAGAGTGGCCGGTTTTTACACAACCAGCGCCTCGGAAAGGTGACAAATATTCGTCATGACGAGGTTGTCCCAGAATTCCTCTTCTACCTTTTAAATACGACAGCGGTCCGTGGTCAGATTAAAGGCAGTGCATCAGGCGCAACTGTCCGCCACACATCGCCAGCGCGAATGTATGATGTGTCAGTCAACATTCCTCCGCTTCCCGTCCAGCGCCGAATCGCAGGCATTCTGTCTGCCTATGACGACCTGATCGAGAACAACCAACGGCGCATCAAGATTCTGGAAGAGATGGCCCGATCCCTCTACCGCGAGTGGTTCGTCCACTTCCGCTTCCCCGGCCACGACAAAATCAAAATGGTTTCTTCCCGCCTCGGACCGATTCCACAAGGCTGGAAGATTGTGCGCGTTGATGATGTCTGCGAGTTGGTGACTGATGGTTCACACTCAAGCCCAAAGTCCATCAAACAAGGCTTGCCTATGGCATCCTCGAAAGATATGCACGAGTGGGGTCTCAACCTGGAAGGATGTCGTTATATCAGCAGGCAAGACTTTGATCAGCTTGTGAGGAATGGGTGCAAACCCAAGAAGAATGACGTTCTCATTACAAAAGATGGCGCCAACTATTTGAAGCATATCTTCGTCGTCCGTGAAGAGCAGGAATTGGTACTTCTTTCCTCGATCGCGATTCTCCGTCCCAATGAGATGATTAATCCTCACTTGCTGACCGCCATTTTGAGCGCACAGGAGAATAAGGACCGATTGAAGAATTATGTGACCGGCGCAGCTATTCCCAGGATCATTCTGAGCGATTTCAAACGATTCACAATCGTGCTCCCAAGCGAAGAAGTTCAAGGTGCTTGGGCCAAGATTGGCGAACCGATAACCCAACTCTGCTGGAGACTTGTCGAACAGACTGCAAACCTCCAGCGCACCCGCGACCTGCTGCTCCCTCGGCTGCTGTCGGGGCAAATCCCGCTCTCCTGTTGAATCGCATGCCGGCCCTTGAATCCTATCCCATCATTTCTCTTCGTAAAGAAGACGTGCTCGCTCCCGAAGAGATGGGCAGCAAGCGGAAGGGGTGGGTGCAGGTGGGTACGGATTCGGAGCCGTGGCTCTTCAAGTACGCGCGCCTGAGCAATGGCGAGATCACCGGGGAGCACTGGGCGGAAAAGGTCGCAGCTGAATTGGCTGGGCTCCTCGAGATCCCGCATGCACGTGTCGAACTCGCCAGACTCGATGGCGCAGTTGGCTGTATCAGCCGACGGTTTCCTGAGCTGTCCCGACCTGGCACCGAGTTAATTCACGGTAACGACCTCCTAGCCGGGGCTGTCTTGGGATATGATCGGGCAGGACGACGGGCCCAGCCAGACCATACGATTGAGAATATCGCGAACGCAATTGCCGTAGTAATTCCTGATCGAGAGGAACGGGATAGGGCATTCAGCCAGTTGGCCGGGTACGTGACGTTGGATGCCTTGATTCTGAACACCGACCGGCACCATGAAAACTGGGCGCTAATTCGTATGCCTTCGAATGATGGAACACATCTTCACCGAGTGGCTCCCACGTTTGATCATGCCTCTTCCCTCGGGCGCAATGAGCCGGTGGAGAAGATCGGCCAATGGCTGAAAGAAGCGTATCGCTTCGAATGGTATGCCGCTCGGGGGCGCGGAGCGATCTTCATCAAGGCCACGGATGAACATGGAGCGAACCCGTTGAGGCTGTTCGAGGTGGCCGCCCGCGCCTGGCCTCGGTACTTTCAACCATGGAGCCAAATGGTGCAGAATGTCGGCTTGGACCGCATGCTGTCCGTCGTCGATCGTGTGCCGGATCAGGCCATCGATCCACGGCAACGGACATTTGCAAAAGGGCTTCTCAGTGTCACCTTTGGGCAAGTAGTGGGTACATTCTTATGAAAACGCTGTTCTTAGCTTGGCAGGATGCGAGGCCAGATGGTGGGGCACGCCCTGGCTCGCGTGCCTGGTTTCCTATCGGTCGCCTGGAATCCGAACCGGGGCAGGGGTGGTTTCGGTTTCTCTATACGAAGGGTGTGTTGGAGGCTCAAGCCAAGGCAGGCTTCCAACCGTTGGATGCGTTTCCTCAGTTCGAGAAAGTGTATGAATCAGGTGAGTTATTCCCTCTGTTCCAAAACCGCCTGATTAGTCCGAAGCGGGAAGATTATGCCGAGTACCTTGAACGCTTGGCGCTCTCGCCAGAGGAACGAGACCCGTTCGCGATTCTGGCCGTCTCCGGCGGGGGACGCCAGACGGATAACTTGGAAGTCTTCCCCCAAATCCGTCCTCACCGGGATGGAAGGTTTGCCAGTCGGTTTTTCCTGCACGGGTGGCGTCACGTGAACATGCCGTCCCAGGAGCGGTTGAATCGGTTGGAAGCCGGGGCCGCTCTGCAAGTAGCCGTAGAGCTGAACAATCCCGCCACAGGCGCAGCGATCCAACTGTTGACCCCTGGTGACTACTTCATGGTTGGGTGGACCCCTCGGTATCTCATCAAGGACATGCTGGCCGCGATCGCCGGAGGAGTCGAGAACATGCGCGCCCATGTGATCCGGAATAATCCTCCCCCGGCGCCACACAATCAACGCGTGTTGGTCGAACTCGAAGGCAGGTTTCAGATCGGATATCAACCGATGAGCAGTGAGGAATTTCTTCCCCTCGTCGCCTAAATGGCTCAAGCCTACTCAGAAGATCAGCTTGTCGAACAGCCGGCCATGCATCTTCTCGCAACCTTGGGCTGGCAGGTTCTCTCCGCTGCCGAGGAGATCTTTGGCCTGGGCGGTACGTTCGGTCGAGAAACCAAGGGGGAAACGGTTCTTCTCCCTCGTCTCCGTACCTCGCTCGAACGCCTCAATCCCTCTCTCCCGCCAGAAGCACTCTCCCAAGCCATCGACCAATTGACCCGTGACCGATCGGCCATGAGCCTGGTAGCGGCGAATCGGGAGGTGTACGGGCTGCTCAAAGACGGCATCGAAGTGACTGTTGCGGATGCCACGAGCGGCGGCCAGGAGCCGGAACGGGTTCGCATCATCGATTGGGACAATCCTCTCGCCAATGATTTTCTGCTCGTCAGTCAACTCAGCGTGACCGGCTCCCTTTATACGAGGCGGCCTGACCTTGTCGGATTCGTGAATGGACTGCCTTTCGTCGTGATCGAGCTGAAGAAACCCGGCGTGCCTGCGCAACAGGCCTTCGATGACAATCTCACCTGTTACAAGGCCGACATCCCCCAACTCTTCTGGTTCAACAGCCTGATGATCGCCAGCAATGGAACGGAAAGCCATATCGGCTCGCTCACAGCCGACTGGGAGCGCTTCTTCGAGTGGAAGCGGATCGAACGTGAAGACGAACCCCGCCGGGTGTCGCTGGAAGTGATGTTGCGCGGCACCTGTGAACCATCACGCCTCCTGGATCTGCTCGAAAACTTCACGCTGTTCTCCGAGCACAAGGCGGGATTGGTCAAAGTGCTCGGCCAAAATCACCAGTACCTCGGCGTGAACAATGCCATCGCCGCCACATTGACCGCCAGAAAGCAGGGCCACGGACGAGCGGGCGTCTTCTGGCAGACGCAGGGCTCGGGCAAAAGCCTCGCGATGGTGTTCTTCGCCCAGAAAATCCTCCGCAAGATTCCCGGGAATTGGACCTTCGTTGTGGTGACGGATCGTGTTGAGCTGGACGATCAGATTGCCAAGACGTTCAAGGCCTGTGGCGCGGTCAGCGAGACGGAAAGCGACCAGTGCCACGCCCAAAGCGGGGCGCAGTTGCGGCAGTTGCTTGGCGAAAACCATCGTTATGTCTTCACGCTCATCCACAAATTCCAAACTCCTGAGCTGCTGTGCGACCGGTCCGATGTGATCGTGCTGACGGATGAAGCCCACCGCAGCCAGTACGACACTCTGGCCCTCAATATGCGTGCCGCCTTGCCCAACGCCCTTTTCCTCGCCTTCACCGGCACGCCTTTGATTGCAGGGGAAGAGCGGACGCGCGAGGTATTTGGCGACTACGTCTCTGTCTATGACTTCCAGCAGTCCGTTGAAGATGGCGCGACGGTACCGCTCTTCTATGAGAACCGGACGCCGGAGCTCCGGTTGGAGAATCCGCACCTCAACGACGACATCTATAACCTGATTGAGGCAGCCGGACTCGACGACGAGCAGGAGAAGCGGCTGGAGCGGGAACTCGGCCGGCAGTATCAACTCCTGACGCGCGACGACCGGTTGGAGACGATCGCCAAGGATATCGTCCGGCACTTCCTCGGACGAGGCTTTCAAGGCAAGGCGATGGTGATCTCCATCGACAAGGCGACAGCCTTGCGGATGCATGACAAGGTCCGGGCGCACTGGAACGAGGAAGCGACGCGCGTCGAACAGGAGATGGCCGGGCTCAGGACGTATGGGGCCAGGCCTGCCGATCCCGATCGCATCCGGGAACTCAAGGCACGCCTCGAGGTGATCCGTACGACCGACATGGCGGTCATCGTCTCCTCCGCCCAGAACGAGATTGCTGAGATGAAGAAACTGGGGCTGGACATCGCGCCGCACCGGAAGCGCATGAACGACGGCGGCCTGGACGAAAAGTTTAAGGAGGCGAAAGACCCGCTGCGCCTGGTCTTTGTCTGCGCCATGTGGCTGACCGGTTTCGATGCGCCCAGTTGCTCGACGATTTATCTGGATAAGCCGATGCGGAACCACACCCTGATGCAGACCATTGCCAGGGCCAACCGCGTATTCCCCGGCAAGCACAGCGGCTTGATTGTCGACTATGCCAATGTCTTCGAATCGCTGGAGAAGGCGCTTGCCCTCTATGCCAAAGGGAAAGGCGGCGAGCGCCCGATCCGTGACAAACAGAGGCTGGTTGATGGACTGCGCCAGGCGATTCACGACGTCACGGCCTTGTGCCAAGTGCATGGCGTCAGCCTGAAGGAAATTGAAGGACTGGGCGCCGGAACCTTGGAGCGGCTCACCAGGATTGCGGAAGCGGTCGAAACGCTGATCTCACCTGATCCACTCAGAAAGGACTTTTTGGCCCACGAACGCTATGTGTGCACGCTCTTTCAGGCGGTGAAGCCAGACCCCTCCCTGCTGGAATGCGCCTCTCGCGTGAGCTGCCTGGCCACCATCGCCGCGAGCCTGCGTGAAAGGACGGGGGAGGGGCCGGCGGATATTTCAGCCGTGATGGCCGACCTGAATAAGATTCTGGATGCGTCCGTGGCTGCCGACGGCTTTCACATTCCCCAAGGAAAGTCTGGTAATGGCGTGATCGACCTGACAAAGATCGACTTTGAGGCCCTCGCACAACGGTTTGGGAAGTCGAAAACCAAACAGATCGACCTGGAGCAACTGAAGGCGGCCATCCGCGCTCAACTCGATAAGCTGATTCGTCTGAATCGCACGAGGGCCGACTATCTGACTAAGTTTGAAGAATTGATCGACGCCTACAATGCGGGGAGCCGTAACATCGACGAGCTGTTCAGAGAGCTCCTGGCGCTCAGCCGCAGTTTGAATAAAGAGCAGGAACGCCACGTCCGGGAGAATCTTTCCGAAGAAGAATTGGTGATCTTTGACATTCTGACACGCCCTGCCCCGGAATTACGGGCCGCAGAACGGGCGGAATTGAAGAAAGTCGCCAGGGATTTGCTGTCCAAACTGAAACAGTTGCTGGTCCTGGATTGGCGGCACACCGTCGCGGCTCGGTCAAAAGTGAAGCTGGCTATCGAAGATGTGCTCGACCAGGGCCTTCCTCGTGCCTATACGCCGGATATTTACAAACAGAAATGTAGCGCCGTATTCGAGCATGTCTATGAGACATACGGGGATCGGGGACCAAGTCCCTATGTTTCCCAGCCCGGCCTCTAGACCATGGGCCATCGGTGACTGGCGGCTTCCCACAGCTCACCGCCTCTAGTCGCAGCCCTCTCACCCGTCTTCCCCTTTTCTTATCGATCACACACCTGCTAAGAAAGTGATTATGGCTACTCCAAAACTGTTCGAACCAATCCAAGTCGGCGGGCTCACGCTGAGCAACCGGATCGTCATTGCGCCGATGTGCCAGTATTCGGCGGTCGATGGGCAAATGACCGACTGGCACCTCATTCACCTAGGCCACCTCGCCCTCTCCGGGGCGGCGGCGCTGACGATCGAAGCCTCCGCCGTTGAGCCGGAAGGCCGCATCACCTATGCGGATACAGGGCTCTGGAACGATGCCACTGAAGCTGCCATGGCACGCACGATCGAGAGCATCCGCCGTTGGTCGGACATCCCCCTCATCATCCAGCTGGCCCATGCAGGCCGAAAGGCGTCGACCGACGTACCCTGGGAAGGAGGGGAACAATTTCCTCCCAGCCACAATCACGGGTGGCAGACTGTCGCCCCGTCGCCAACCCCGTTTGCAAGCGGCGAGCATCCGCCGAGAGCATTGGATCACACTGCTCTGAAACACATCCGCGAATCGTTCGCCGCTTCGGCCCGGCGCGCGGCGCGGCTTGGCCTCGACGGCGTGCAGATTCATGTCGCCCATGGATATTTACTCCATGAATTTCTCTCACCGCTTTCGAACCGCCGGGACGACGAGTACGGAGGGCGACTCGAACATCGCATGCGGTTTCCGCTCGAAGTGTTTGATGCCGTGCGTGCCGCATTCCGGTCTGATCGGCCTGTAACGGTTCGTGTGTCCGGCACAGACTGGGTTGAAGGCGGCTGGGACATCGAGGAGACCATGGTGTTCGCCAAGGCTCTGGAGGCACGTGGGTGCGCGGCGATTCATATCAGTAGCGGCGGGCTCGATCCGCGCCAGCAGATTCCTGTGGGCCCCGGCTACCAGGTGCCGCTCGCCCGTGCGGTCAAGCAGGCGGTGTCTATGCCGGTGATCGCCGTGGGACTCATCACCGACTACGACCAAGCCGAATCGATCGTGAGCAGAGGCGATGCGGACATGATCGCGCTTGCGCGAGCCATCCTCTACGATCCGCGCTGGCCTTGGCATGCGGCAGCTCACTTGGGAGGCCAAGTGCAGGCGCCGAAACAGTATTGGCGCAGTCAGCCGAGCCGCTATCGGAATTTATTCCTCAAAGAAAACGGCAAAGGAGATAGCAAATGAGCGGGCAGCATTGAAGGGTATACTCACTCTCTCAATCCTTCCTCCGGATCGACCTTCATCCACATCAGCCCTCCACAGAGCGCAATCACCGCAGCGACCAGTAGCGACGCTGTCCAGCCCCAGTGATCCGCGAGCCAGGGTGTGAGGCTCGGCGAAATCACCCCGCCTACGTTAGCGCCCGTATTCATCACGCCCGACAAGGTGCCCGCGTGGGTCTTCGACAGATCGGTCGTCACGCTCCAATAGGCGCCGACGGTGAAGTACAGCCAGCCGGCGCCGAGCGACAGGCACACGATCGCCATGGTGTGCGACTCCACCCAGGCGCCGACCGCAATCAACCCACCAGCCAGCGTCATCCCGATCATGCCGATTGACAGTCTGGCCTTACGCAACCCGAGCTTGGGCACGAGCTTGTCTGTGATCAAACCGCCAAGCGGGCAGAACAGCAGGATGGCGAGAAAGGGTCCGGCCGCCAACCACCCGCCACGCAACAGGTCGATGCCGCGCACGTTCACCAAGTAGAGATAAAACCAACTCATATAAATGTAGGCCACGTAGCCGAGGCAAGAGTAACTCGCGACGAGCCACCAGAGGGAGCGTGAGGCGAGAATCTTCCGCCAGGGGATCGGGGCATGAGCGGTCTCTGCGGTCACCACGCCCTTCCGCCCATCCCGCGAGCAGAATACCCATAACAAGGCCACCACCAGACCGATCAAGGCCGAAAGATAAAACACCGATTGCCAGTGATAGTTCACCATGACCCAGGAGGCGAGGGGAGGCGTGATGGCCGCACCGATGCCGATGCCCCCGATGGCGATGCCGATGCCGAGCCCACGTTGCCCTGGCGGCATCCAATCGGCCACGGCGCGATTGAAATTCGGCAGGGCCACCGACTCGCCCACGCCGAGTAGGAAACGCACAATGACCAATGCGCCCACGGTACCGACCAACGTGGCCAACGGCAGGGTGGCGACCACGGCAGTCAATACCGTACAGAGCGACCACCAGAGGAGGGCACAGGCCAACACCACACGTGCTCCCCAGCGATCACCCAGGCGACCGCCGGGAATTTGGCAGAGCGCGTAGCCGAAGACAAAGGCGGAAAACACGTAGCCCATGTCCTGATCGGTGAGACCATAGGCCGGCATCATCTGCCGGGCCGTGACGGAAATGTTGACCCGGTCCATGTAGGTCACCGCGCTGATTGCAAACAGCAAGGCAAGGATGCCCCAGCGCGGTTGTCTCGTCGAGGTGTCAGACCTCACTCGTGATTCTCCCAGTGCCCCGCCGACCGGCGGCCGGCGCATTATAGACCCGTGCATGCACGAGGTGAAATGTGAAAGGAGAGGGATAGAGACCTTTCACGTTTTACGCCTCTGAAGCACGCCTCTGTATGGATTTCACGCGCACGCATCCAGTACACTGCGTTGTTGCTCTACTTAGAGGAGGATCAGTGAGGGTTCGTCCCCGCACGGTGGTGCTGTCGCTAGTTGGCCTAGTGGTCGCGGGGGTACTCATCCTCCTTTATTCGCGCGAGTTGTTCGGCGTCGACATCCTCAAAAACTTCTTCCTTCAGCAACTCGAAACCAGCCTGCGCCGTAAGATCGAAGTCGATCGCATCAAACTCGTGGTGCTGCCCAGCATTCGCCTCGAACTCACCAACGTCGGCATTTACGGCCACGACGACCCAACCCACGTCGTTTTTTCCGCCAAAGAAATCGATATCGTGCTGCGCCTGCTCCCGCTGCTGAAGAAGCAGGTGGTGGCCAAACGCATCTTTCTCAATGAACCGACGGTGACATTGATCCGCAACCGGTCCGGCCACTGGAACGTGCTGGCCGGATTGCCCTCAGCGGCCAAAGACGAATCGGCCTACCAGATGTTCAGTCGTCTGCTCCAAATCCGGGAGGCGACCATTCAGAAAGGCCATATCACCGTCACCGACGAGGCACGACCAGACGGCGTCCGGACGACCAAGCTGGAATCGGTCGAAATGGCGCTCAAAGTCTATCCAGGGAAGGCCCAAGGAGACCTGCATATTTCCGCGGCGCTGCCGACCACCGGCGTCCCCTCGTCCGTTTCCCTGACCGGCACGATCAGTCTGAGCGAATCGTCCTCCTCGTTGGCGGCCGAGGAGCCCTATTCGGTCCATCCTGCGTTTCAATTCGAGGGCGAGATCGACACGACCAACCTGCGTCTGCGCGAGGCCGCCGACTTCTTCGGCCCCAGGCCGGTTCCCCAGCAACTGCAGGGCGGTGCTAGTCTCCAAAGCCATATCCGCGTGGCCCCTGGTGTCGCAGGCTATGACGTGGTGCTCACCCAAATTGCCGCCAATGTCGATGAGTTGGCCGTCACCGGCAAGGCCAACATGGCCGGACTGCTGACCTCGCAACCGACGTTTTCCATCACCTTCGCCGCGCCCTCGATCGACCTTCGGCAGCTCTTCGCGCGGATACCGGCGCAGTGGATCCACGCGCAATTGCCGGCGCTCGTTGAACGGCGGCAACTGGGCGGCACAGTGGAGATCCTCTCCGCCACCCTGACCGGCGCCACGGCACCCAGCCCGCAACTGTCGCTCACGGGCGATTTCCGCATCGACAAAGGCACGGCCCTCATCGGCAACGACCTTGTACCGACCCAGGATCTGACGGCCACCGTCTCGGTGGAACCGGGACGCATCCGCGTCGGCAAGCTGAGCGGCGAGTACGGGAATCTCACGATCACCGACGGCAAAGCTGTGGTCTCGTTTCTGGACGACGGGCCCTGGATGGAATTGGACATCAGCGGCGACATGACGGCCGCCGACCTCGTGAGATTTCTCACCAAGACCATTCGCGCGGACAAGCTCACGTCGCTGCTCGCGCAGTCGCGTGAAATCGAGGGGCAGACCCATCCGACGTTCCGCCTCGTCGGCCCGCTGGACAAACCGGACGGCATCACCTTCGCGGGCGGGGAGGTGTTGACCGAGCAGGTCAGCCTCCTGAATCCGTCGTTGCCGCAACGGCTGACGGCCATGCACGGGCGCATCATCTTCTCGCAAACCGGCGGCGTGCAGTTCGATCAGGTCACGGCCAACGTCGGGGAGGCTCAACTCCAGTTCAACGGCATGATCGGCGGCGGTACGCCCAGCGTCTTCCAGGATTTCGTGATTCGCGCGAAGGGCAGCGCCACCCAACTTCGACAGATGCTCTCGGCCGGCACCTTTCCCGACGACCTGTTGTACGGCATGGTCACCGCCAAGGTGCAGCTGTCCGGCCCGTCCGGTGCACCGCACCTGCGCGGAGAAATCGGCCTGAACGAGGCGAAGCTCGTGCTCCCGACGCTCGGCGAAAAACCGTTCGGCTCACCGGCCTCCCTGGAACTCGACGCCGATGTGACCAAAGGCACCGGCCTGGTCATTTCGCGTCTTGAACTCGTGGTGCCGCCGCTACGGCTGCCGCTGAAGGGCCGCATCATCCTGGGCGATCAGTTCTCGATCGACGCCTCACTCGCCACGGGCACCGTGTCCGTCTCCAGTCTGCCGGAATGGGTCTACCGCAGTGGATTCGAGGCCGGCAGACTTGAAGTCTCCATGGACGTGAAGGGGGCGGATGCCGAGTGGAAAAACTGGCGGACGAGTGGGTGGCTCGCGCTCACCAACGGCCTGATGACGCTGAAAGGCGTGGACGGCGCGGTCGAAGACATCTACCTTCGCTTGAAGTTTTCCAAGAACATCGCCGACATCAAGCAGTTGTCGTTCCGGATCAAGGACAGCGATGTGAGCCTCTCGGGGGCATTAAAGAATTGGACGACCAAACCAGTCATCGCGGTCAAAATCGAATCGGCGCAGATGGATCTCGACCTGCTCATCCCCAAGGGGCACCGCTCGCCGATCCGGGAATTCCTGGAGACGTTGGCCTCGACCAGCCAGGTGAGCGCCACCGCCACCATCGAAAAAGGCCTCTATAAGCATCTGCGGTTCGGCGGGCTCTCGGGACGGCTCACCATTCAAGACGGCATGCTGGATCTCGACCGCGTCGTGACACAATCGGGCACCGGCCATGCGGCGGGCCGGATGGTGGTGCACCTGCCGAAGGGCGAGCCGGCTGAAACGGAAACCTCGGTGCGCATGACCGGCATTCCCGTCGAAGCCCTGCTCCCGCTGCTCGGCGCGAACGATCAACCGGTGACCGGCGACATGAAGCTCACCGGCGCGCTGCGCGGGCACGGACGCAATCCGCACGGTATCCTGCCCACACTGAATGGGAAGGTTGAACTTGTCCTGCAGGATGGCCGCATCCTCAAAACGGAAAAGCGTGCCATCTGGAAGATCCTGTCCATCCTGAACCTACCGGCCGTCTTGCAAGGCAAGGTTGATCTTGAAAAGGAAGGGCTCCAGTACAACCGCGCCAGCGCCACCCTGACGGTGCAGAACGGCTTGGTGAAGACGCAGAACATCATTCTGGACAGCCCGGTACTAAAGATCTCGGCCGTCGGCAGTTACGACTTGCCCACCGATCAGCTCGACATGATCTGGGCGGTCAGCCCCTTCGGCTCCTACTCGCAGTTTTTGAAATCGATCCCGCTCTTCGGGCGCCTGATGGCCGGAGACCGCAAGGGGCTCGCGACGGCACTCTTCCAGGTGAAGGGATCGATCGACGACCCGGAAGTGACTTATCTGCCGATGAAATCCTTCACCACGGGACTCACCGGTGTCGCGCAGCTCGCGTTCGATCTGTTGAAGAATACGGTCATGCTGCCGATCGACATTCTCTCGCCGCAGGAGGAAAAGGAACCGCTGTTCGACCCGGCGCTGGAAATCCAAACGCCACCCTCCGCACCGCCGCCGATCGACGTCCCGCAATCGCCGGCCCGCGTCCCGGCCACGCCTTGACCACCTTCGGACCGCGTGATAGCATCCGAATCATCTGATCGCTTTGACCTCATGAGTCACTCCACGGAGCACAACCAGACGTCCGGCCCCAACGCGACCCTCTTCATCGCCGCCAGCGAAACGGACTCGAATCTCTATTACGCCACGAAGTTCATCGCACCCGACCCCTTCATTTACCTGGAGGTGAAAGGGGAGCGGCTGATGATCATGAGCGACCTGGAGGTTGACCGGGCTCGTCATCAGGCCACCGTCGATCGCGTGTTGTCGTACTCCGAATTGGAACGGCGCGCGAAGTCCCAGGGCGTCAAAGATCCTGGTAATATCGATGTCATCCATCTGGTCCTGCAGGACGCAGGACTGCACGAGATTCTGGTGCCGCCGACGTTTCCGTTTCTCCACGCGCAACGGCTGCAGGAACTCGGGTACCGGCTCCGTACAAAGCGCGAACCGTTTTATGAACGGCGGGTGATGAAATCGGACGAAGAAGTTCGCCACATCGAGGCGGCGCAGCGGGCAACCGAAACCGCCGTGGCTGCCGCGCACGCTAGTCTTCGTCGAGCCGAGATTCGCGACAATGTGCTCTGGCTTGACGGCGAGATACTGACCTCGGAACGCGTGAAGAAGTTGATCAACGTCGCGCTCATGGAATGCGACTGTGTGGCACAACATACCATCGTGGCAGGCGGGGAGCAGGCTTGCGATCCGCACGACGAAGGCAGCGGCCCGTTGCCGGCGCATCGCAGCATTATCTTCGACGTATTCCCGCGCTCGGCCGATTCCCGTTACTTCGCCGACATGTCGCGCACGGTGGTGCGCGGGCGACCTTCGCCGGAATTGACGAAGCTGTACCAGACCGTCAAAGACGCGCAGGAAGAAGCCATTACCAACATTCGCGACGGTGCCGACGGCGCGGTGATTCATCAAGGCATTTGCGATCGGTTCGAAAAGGCTGGGTACAAGACCGGCCTGGTCAACGGCCGCATGCAGGGCTACTTTCACGGCACGGGACACGGCGTCGGTCTCGATATTCACGAAGCGCCGCGCATCAGCCGAACAGGATCGCTGCTCCAGGAGGGCCACGTCGTGACGGTGGAACCGGGCCTCTACTATCCGGGGTTGGGCGCGGTCCGTATCGAGGACATGGTGCTTGTCACCAAGGACGGCTGCCGCAATCTCACGAACTATCCGAAAGTGTTTGAGCTCGGCTGATCCAGGGTAAACGGCCTCTCAACGGAGGTGCGGCTCCCGTTATCCGTTTCACGTTGTACGGTTCACGCCTCACGATTCTATGCGCCTGACCTTCACCATCCAGCGCTTCAACCCCGAAACCGACCAGCACCCGCACCAGGAAGACTATCGTCTCGACATCGGGCGAGGCATGACCGTGCTCGAGGGGCTCATCCGCATCAAGAACGAGTTGGACGGCCGCTTGGCGCTGCGCTATTCCTGCCGCTCTGCGATCTGCGGCTCCTGCGCCATGCAGATCAACGGCACGCAGAAACTCGCCTGTCGCACCTCTGTCCGCAAGGAATTGGAGCGTCACGGCAAAATCACGATCCAGCCCCTGCCGAATCTTCCGCTCATCAAAGACCTGGTCGTCGATATGGCGCCGTTCTGGGAGAAGATTCGAGCCGTGACACCCTGGCTGACGCCGGTCACCCATCCCACAAAGCGTTACGGGCCATCGGGGCAACTGCGGTTGCTGCCGGAGACCTACCAATTTCACAACGTAGATGCCTGCATTATGTGCGGGGCCTGCGTGGCCGCCTGTACCTCACACGAAGTGTCGAAGGGATTTCTCGGTCCAGCGGCGCTGGCCAAGGCGGCCCGATTTGTGGCAGACCCGCGCGAACCGTCGGACGCCAAACAGGTCCGGCTCTCAGCGCTCCAGGAAGACGACGGGATCTGGGATTGTACCCGCTGCAACATGTGTGTGCAGGTCTGTCCCAAAGACGTCCAACCGATGGAGGCGATCATTCGCTTGCGCCGCTCTTCACTGCGGCATGGCTTGACCACCGCCGAGGGCGCCCGCCACATCACCGGCTTTGTCGACCTCGTCCGGCAGGAAGGGCGCTTGAACGAGGCCTTGATGCCGCTGAAAGTGGTCGGCATCAATCTGCAACGCGTGTTGCACGTCATGCCGCTGGGCCTGCGTATGTTTTTCAAAGGCAAGGTTCCGCTGCCCTTCGGCCATACGATCCCGGGGATCGAGCAAGTCCGGGCGATCTTCTCCGCCGCGCGCCGCCGCGCCGGTCTCGGCTGACGCCCATGCCGGGCACCTTTCGATTCCTCGACGACATCGCGATAGCCGATATGGCCTTCGAGGCCGAAGGCGATTCATTGGCAGCGCTCTTCGAGGCCGCGACAGACGCACTCCTGCACAGCCTCGCCGATCCGGCCTCCGTCGCGCACACCTGGCACCGCACCGTCGATCTGTCCGAGCCGGACGTCGACACGCTGTTGTTCGAGTGGTTGGGACGATTGGTGTATCTCAAGGATGCGGAAGGCGTGGTGTTTCATCAGGCCGCACTACAGCTGACCCAGGAGGCCGACGGCTCGGCCTGGCATCTCCACGCGGACCTGAGCGGCGCGCCGGTCGATCCAGCCACGCAAGAACTTCGCTCGGACGTCAAAGGCGTGACGAAACATCTCTACGCGGTAACTCACGAAGGAAACCAGTGGACCACTCGGGTGGTGCTGGATGTCTGAAGCAGTGGTTCGTATGCTGTCGTGCTTGCCGAACAGTGAGGTACATCGATGAGGCTCAACACCGACATGCACGTCAACCGCATCGACGACTACCTGTGGGAAATTCCACCGACCGAAAAAGACGGCATGCTGGTCCCGGCGAGAATTTATGCGAGTCCAGCCATTCTCGGTTCCATGGATCGCGGGGTCTTCGATCAGGTCACCAACGTCGCCTGCCTGCCCGGCATCCATCGCTACGCGCTCTGCATGCCCGATGGCCACTGGGGGTACGGCTTTCCCATCGGCGGGGTCGCGGCGTTCGATCCTGAGGACGGTATCATCTCTCCTGGGGGAGTCGGGTACGACATCAACTGCGGCATGCGCTTGATCCGCACCGACCTGACCCTGTCCGAAGTGCAGCCGAAACTCGAATTGCTCATGACGGAATTGTTCCGACGAATTCCGGCCGGAGTCGGCTCGCGCGGCTTCGTCAATCTCAACCGGCGCGACTTCCGCGAGGTCTTGCGCAAGGGCGCGGGGTGGTGCATCGCCAAGGGCTACGGGTGGGAAGAGGATCTGGATCGCATCGAGGAACGCGGCTGCCTCGACGGCGCCGACCCGACGCACGTCACGGACTATGCGATTGAACGCGGCATCAACCAACTCGGCACCTTAGGATCCGGCAATCACTACTTGGAAGTGCAGGTCCTCTCCGACAAAGGTATCTTCGATCGGGAGACGGCCGCGGCAATGGGACTGACCGGTCATGATCAAATCGTGGTGATGGTCCATTGCGGCTCGCGCGGCTTCGGCCACCAAGTCGCGAGTGACTATCTGAAAATATTCGAGAAGGCGATGCGTCGCTACGGCATCGCCGTCAAGGATCAGCAACTCGCCTGCGCCCCCTTTCGTTCGCCGGAAGGACAAGAGTATTTCGGCGCGATGAATTGCGCCGCCAACACGGCGTTCGCCAACCGGCAGGTCATCACCCATCAAATCCGTGAGGCCTTCGCCGCCGTCTTCGACTCGACTCCGCACGCACTCGGCATGCACCTCATCTACGATGTGGCGCACAACATCGCCAAAGTGGAGCGGTATGGTGACGGGGAGTGGCTGGTGCATCGCAAAGGCGCCACCAGAGCGTTCGGCCCCGGCAGTCCGGAGCTGCCGGCTTGTTATCGAGACATCGGCCAGCCGGTGATTTGCGGCGGTTCGATGGAAACCGGCTCCTACCTCCTGGTCGGCACCGATCGCGCCATGCACGACACCTTCGGCTCAACCATGCACGGGTCCGGCCGCACCATGTCGCGCGCGCAGGCCAAACGCACGGTCCGCGGCGAACAGCTGCTCCGGGACATGAAACAACACGGCATTCTCGTGAAAGCCGTGTCCATGTCGGGCCTCGCCGAGGAAGCCGGACTGGCATACAAAAATATCTCCGACGTCGTAGAAACGGTGGACCAGGCGGGAATCACAAAAAAAGTGGCGGAATTGAAACCGATTGGCAATATAAAGGGCTAGCGCTGGATGCACGAGCGGGCAGGCAGCGGTCAGACATTGCCGATAGCATCGGGGAGCCATCACCCGTCGTTTCACGCCACATCATCATGGACCAACGCCGGCACCATCGTGTTTTCGTTCACTTCCAGAGCTCCTTTTCATCAGTCAACCGGGTAGACGGGGAAGGTCGCGTCGTCGATTTGTCCTTGTGCGGCTGCGGCATCGTCACGCCGGCGGCGGTGCATCCCGGTACGCTTCTGACGCTCCGCATCCATCAGCCGAATGACGAAACGCCGTTGACGGTCCAGCAAGCCGTGGTCCGCTGGTGCCGCGACGGGCGCGTCGGACTGGAGTTCGTCACCTTGGAGCCAGACCACTGGATTCGCCTGCAAGCCCTCGTCAAAAATCTCACCAAGCAACCTTACGAACGCGCCAACGAGAGAGAAGAAGGTCCGGCTATTTGACTGCGCTTTCCCGTTGAGGAGGAGACAGCATGACCGACTCGCCCGTTTCCGCATCGCGATTGCCTCGCACCTGGCTTCCCGCGGTCCTGATCAGTGCCCTCGTCTCAGGATGCTGCGCTGCGGCGCTCTATCACCTGCTGGCGGAACATGACCGCTCCCTGGTCTCCCAGCGTAATGCCTCAGCCGTCATGGCGACGGAGCACAGCGCCCATGCCACGGCAAGAACCCTGGCCTGGTTCATCGAATCGTTAGGCGGCGAGAGCCTGGCTGCAATCCAGCAGACCCTGGAAGAGCATGCGCAGCAGGCAAGTCTGCTGTCTTCCGCCATCATCACCGAGGACAACGTGATTGTGGCCGCAGGCAATCCCGCCGCCATCGGCACCCGCCTGCAAGATCCGGCCTGGCTGAATGCACGCCGGAGCCAAGGCAGCGTCATCATGCTCGGGATGGAGAAGGGGAAGCCGGCGCTTATCGTAGTCGAGCCGATTCGCCGCGACAACCGGATTGCTGGCTGGGTCAGACTGGCCGCGGTTGCGCCCCAGGAGGCGGCGACCGCACGATCGGAGGACGATCTGGCTCGTGACGTCGCCCTGGTGATCGTGCCGCTGCTGCTCGTGATGGTCACGCTCCTGATGCTGACCATGGGAGGGCTCATGAGCCGGGTCCGGAAGCTGCTCACCGGCATTGTGCTCGAGGCGAGAGCGCAGATGCCACAGCCCCTCGACGCGGGGATCGACACGCAGGGCCGGGGCGGTCTGGCGTAACCGACCAGAGCGGACCGCTTTTCCCTGAGCTCCTTTGACTCAGGGAGATTTCTTCGGGCGGCACGGCCACCACAACTGCTAATTCTCTGGCACTTCCACAAAACTTTGATAGGCTGGTATGAGCGTATGGCACAAGCGGCGTTTCGGTTGCTCCGGACTCCAGCACCCGGGCCGATAGCGACTTACATGCCGATGCCCGGCACCATCTCCATGTTCGAATGAGACTGACCGTATGACTCAAGCCCGCCCGACCATTTTGATCGCCGACGATGACCCTCTGACGCGGTTGTTCGTGAAGAATGCCCTGGAACCTGCCGGCATGGTCGTCATCGAAGCGACCGGCGGCAAGGATGCGCTGGCCAAGTTTGAAGCGCTTCCGTCGGATCTCGTCATTCTCGACATCATGATGCCCGAGGTGGACGGGTACTTAACCTGTTCCCGGATTCGCTCACTGCCACGCGGCAAACGGATTCCCATTTTGATTCTCACCGGCTTGGACGATGTGAACTCCATCGCCCAGGCCTACCAGCACGGCGCCACCGATTTCATCACGAAGCCGGTCAATGCCACGATTCTGTGCCATCACGTCCGCTACATGCTCCGCACCAACAACGTCCTGCACGCATTGATCCGGAGCGAATCCCGACTGGAACTGGCGCAACGTATCGCTCGCATCGGCAACTGGGATTGGAACCCCAAGACGAATCGTTTCGCCATGTCGAACGAACTGTGCCGGCTGGTCGGCGTGCGCCCGCAGGATTTCACCGGCACCTTCGAGGCGTTTCTCACTCTCGTGCATCCGGACGATCGTGAGCTGGTCACCGGTGCGCTGCAGCAGCTGGTCGCCCAACATACCCCCTGCGACATCGATCATCGGATCGTGCTGCCGAACGGCACGGACTTCGTCATCCATCTGCAGGCCGAGGCGGTGCGGGAAGAGGAAATAGATGAGGTCACGGTCATCGGGACGGCCCAGGACATCACCGAACGCAAACAGGCGGAACGGGCCATCCATCAGCTGGCTTACTATGACAGTCTGACAGGCTTGGCCAACCGCGTCCTGTTCAAGGACCGGCTCTCAAATGCCATCTCCTATGCCGCGCGACACCAGCAACACCTCGCCACGCTGTTTATCGACTTGGATCGCTTCAAAATCATCAACGATACGCTCGGCCACACGGTGGGCGACATGCTCCTGACCCACGTTGCGGAACGGTTGAGCGAGTCGGTCCGGCAGAGTGACTCGGTCAGCCGGCATGCCGACCATGAACCGATGCACGCCCTCGCCCGACTCGGCGGCGACGAATTCACCATTCTCCTGACGTCCTTGCCGCAACCGGAGGATGCGGGGCGGGTCGCCCGGCGCATTTTGGAATCGTTGGCGCACCCGTTCGTCATCGAGGGACACGAAATTTTTATTTCGGCCAGTATCGGCATTTCGATCTATCCGTCCGACGGCTCCACAGTCGAAGCGCTGCTCAAGAACGCCGACACCGCGATGTACCATGCGAAGGAACAGGGCCGGAACAATTGCCAGTTTTATTCATCCGGGCTCAACGCCGCGGCGGCCGATCGCCTGGACTTGGAAAATGAACTGCGTCGCGCCTTGGAGCGGGAAGAGTTCGTCGTCTTCTATCAGCCGAAGCTCAACATCCACTCCAGAAAAATCCTGGGGGCTGAAGCGTTGGTGCGATGGAAACATCCCAAGCGCGGCCTGGTGCCGCCCGGCGTCTTCTTGAATGCGGCGATCGACACCGGACTCATTCGCTCCATGGATGAATGGGTGTTGCGTGAAGCCTGCCGCCAAGTGAAGACCTGGGAGAACGCCGGTCTTCCCGCCATCTCGATTTCGGCCAACGTCTCCAACTCGCTGTTCCATGGCAGGACGCTCCCGGCCACTGTGGCCGACGCGTTGCGGGATTCCGGCTTGAACCCCGCACAGCTCGAACTCGAGCTGACCGAATCCATCGCGATGCGGGATGTCGAAGCCTCCGTCACCATGCTGGAAGGGTTGCGGACCATGGGCGTGCGCCTGTCGATCGATGACTTCGGGACCGGGTATTCGTCCTTGAGTTATCTCCAGCGGTTTCCGCTGAGCCGGTTGAAAATCGATCAATCGTTCGTGCGAGACCTGCTGACGAACGAAAACAACGTGAAGATCACGCGCGCCATTATCGCGATGGCGCACAGCTTAAATCTCTCGGTGCTGGCCGAAGGCGTGGAAACGGAAGGGCAGTTGGCACGGTTACGGGAAGAAGGGTGCGACGAGGTGCAAGGGTACCTGTTCAGCCGCCCGGTCTGCGCGGAGGATTTCGAGAAGCTGCTCAGGGGCGATGTCGATGCCCGTACAGCAGCGTGACGTTGATCCGCCGATTCGTGAATCCCTCCTTGAAGGCAATGTCGTCGGTTTCGTGAAACAAATCTGAGTTGAACAACACCGCCCGGTTGGCGCGGTAGGGAATCGTGATCTCGCGCGCCCCCTGCTCCTTCAGCCACTCGTAGATCCGGCCGCGCGCGCTGTCGCTGTTGTACGTCTTGAAGTCCCAGTCCCTCGGCGCTTCCTTGTCCCACACCACTAGCCCCCCGCTCGCAGGATCGAGATTCGCTTCGTCCGGAGTAATCCAGAAATTGACGTTCACGGCGGCCGCATCGGCATGGATATTCAAGCCGCGCCTGGCGCTGTCGTGCTTAAAAGCCCAGGCCTGCGTGAGGCGGTGTGCACCGAAAATGCCCGGCAGCCGCCGGCGAAGTTCCTCCGCGATTTGCAGCAGCAGGGGAGTCGCAAAACCGTCACCCAGAAACGCCCCGATGTACCCGTTCTCGTAGTCTTTCTTCCAGATCGTCGAGGACAAACAGAACTCCCGCAGCCGCCGCAACGCCTCCTCGGACAATAGTCCATCGATATGCGTGACCTCCGGCTGTGTCGAGAGGTACCGCGCTTCAATCGCGGCCGTGTCCAAATCAGCCGCCAACGCTCCCTCCGCGATCGCCTCACAGGACGCGAGGTGCAGCATTCGATTAAACGAGGGGGCAATCTGCTGAAGATCGGCAGGGGAAACCGGCACCCGGTTTCCCGCACTTGAGCCGGTCGCCGGCTCCACATGCGCCTGCAAGCGGAGCAGCGCGTCATGGTATCCACGCCATTCTTCCCCAAGGAGACCTCGGTCAAAAAGATAGGCGAGCTGCTCGGCGTCATGCTTCAGTCGGGAGCGGAAGACCGCCGTGTCGGTGACCGGGCGGCCCTGCGCATGTTTGGCCTGGGCCGTCTCGCGAAAACAGCGCAATGCCTGAGGCGTGTCCTCACGCCAGATCCAGGCGATTCCCAGGTTGTAGAGGGCGGTGCCATAGCCGGGATGGGCCTGCAGCGCACGTTCGAAACTTCGGATGGCCTCGTCGGTGTGTCCTTGCTCCAAGAGGACGAGCCCGAGGTTGTTGTGTGCCTCGGCGTGATTCGGCTTCAGCGCGATGGCGCGACGGTAGGCATCAGCGGCCGCATCGATTCGTCCCTGTTCTTTCAGGACCACCCCGAGATTGTTATGCGCTTCGGCATGGTCAGGTTTGAGCCGAATGACCTCTTCGTACGTGGCCTGCGCCTCGGGAAGTCGACGGAGGTCTTTGTAGGCGTTGCCGAGGTTCGTGCGAGGTTCGATATACCGGGGATTGAGTTGGATGGCGCGGCCGTAGGCGTCCACTGCTTCGGCCAACAGTCCGGCACGCTGTAGGACGACACCGTGATTGAAACAATAGACCGGATTGCGAGTATCGATCGCGCGGGCCTCTGCAAGCCGGGACACCGCTTCTCTGAGGTGTCCCCGCCGATAGAGGAGGAGCCCTAGTCCGTGAAGGGCATCAGGGTTTGACGGGCGCCGGTCCAGCAGGAGGCGATAGCCGCGCTCCGCTTCGTCTAACCGACCGGCCTGGTGATGCAACTGCACGTCACGCAGAAAGGCCGACTCATCGGCGGCATGCTTCGCATGCTTGCCGTGCAATTTTTCTTCGCGGCGCCGCTCCTCACGGTTCATGCGAACACCCTCCAGTGATCGGACGACCGGCCGACCCGGAGAGTAGCGCACATTGGGTGTGGGGGTCAAAGCAGAAGGGAAGAGGGAGGACCAGAACAGACGTTACGCGGCTTTAGCGTTCTCCTGTCGTTTGCGGCGCTGACCCAAAATATCGAGGGCGGCGACGCGATACGCTTCGGCGAACGTGGGAAAGCCAAAAATGGTATCGATGAAGCGATCGATCGTCGCACCGTCCTGCAAGGCCATCTGTCCCAAGTGGATCAGTTCGGTGGCATGTTCACCGACAATTTGCACACCGAGGAGGCGTTCGCCCGAAGGATCGGTGACGAGTTTCAACAGGCCCTCACAGGCACCGGTAATCTGCCCCTTGGCGATTTCCGTAAACGGAGCACGGCCCACGAGAGGTCCGCGGTAGCGGGCCGCGGCTTGCTCCTCATCGAGCCCAATGGAGGCAATTTCAGGGATGGTATAGATCCCGATGGGAACCTGGTTGACCGATTCTCCGACCGGCAGCCCCAACGCCTGACTGACGGCCCGACGTCCATCCTCCATGGCCTGCGACGCCAAGGCCGGGGGACGACCCAACATGTCACCTGCTGCATAAATGTGCGGTACCGCCGTTTGCCCATGATCGTCCACCGGCAGCAGCCCCTTCTCATTCAACGACAGGCCCGCGGCCTCCAGATTCAGTTCCTCGACATTCGGTTGACGCCCGAGGGCCACCAGCATCTTTTCACTCTTGACCACCATGCCGTTAGCCAACCGCGCGACGACGGACGAGACCCCGTCCCACGCGACTTCGGTCACCGTCTGGCCGAGGTAAAACCGTCCGCCCTGGCGCTCAAGACCACGCTGGAACACAGAGACAATCTCCGGATCCATGAACGACAGCGGCCTCTTGGCTCGATCGATGAGCGTGACCTCGACCCCGAGCAACGCAAACGTCGATGCATACTCACAGGCGATCGGCCCGCAACCCAGGACGGTCAGAGAGCGGGGCAGGTAGATCATCGACAGGATCGAATCGCTGTCCAACACATGTTCATGATCAACGGGAGCCTCGGGAACCGAGCGAGGCCGCGATCCCGTTGCCAACACAATGGTTTCAGCAAGCAGGGTTTGTGAGGCCCCATCGACGGTTTCCAACTGCACTTCGTGGGGCGACACCAGACGCGCACGGCCATGCCGATAGGTCACGCCGTTACGAGAGAGTTGATCGGCCATATAACATTCGTGGGCCTTGACCACTTCGTCCAAGCGGTGCAGGAGCACGGTCATGGGCAGATCGAGCCGCAGCCGTCCCTCGAACACTTCACTCGACCGTTTGAGACGTTCGAACTGGAGCGCGGTCTCGCGTAAGGTCTTGCTGGGAATGGTACCCCGGTAGACACAGTTGCCGCCGATTCCCTGTTCCTGTTCGATCAGGACGACCTTCTTGCCGGCCTTGGCCCCTTGAATGGCGGACTTTTGACCGGCGGGACCGCTCCCGACCACCACGATGTCGTAGGCACTGGCCGGCATCATAACGGCATCGCCTCCACGACGGCGCGGACCTTGTCTTTATGGGCCAGTAACGCATCCACATCTTTGGGGTAGAGGTTCAGATCGGCGAAGATCACATGCTCACGCACGGTGGCTTCATCCATGCTGTCAGGGTCGAGAAAATGTTTGGCCAATCGACCGGCGAGGCAGGTAGTCATACATTCCTGCTTGGCGGTTTTGGCATATTGGTAGTCCACATGAAACCCGATAGACTCCACGACCGGCGGCGGCAAACCCCAATCGTCTGCAACCAGAAGTCCGACCTGGATGTAATACCCGTCCAGGAGTTGATGCACCAACTCCTTGCTGAGAGTACTGCCCTGTTCCTTGGACAAGGCCACCAGGGTCTGTAAGACCACGGGACGACCGATCCCATGCAACAGGCCACACAGGTAGGCGCTTTCGACATTGAACCGCCGCATGCGTGCAATTTCCTTGGCATAGGCACCGCTGGCGAGTGAATAGTGCCAGAGGCTCTTGACTTCATCATCCCATCCCGGCACTTTGAAGGCACTGCCTTTGATGGACGCGGAGAAGGCCAGTTCGGACATCAAATTCATGCCCAACATGGACACGGCATGTTGCAGCGAAACAACCGGGTTCCGGGTCATGTAGGCCGGAGAATTGGCGATGCGAATCACGTGGGCGGCGAGAGCCTGGTCCTGGTGAATCAGCTCGGCGAGCTTGGCCGCCTCGGCATCGGGATCGTAGACCATCGCCAGAATCCGTGACGCCACCTGCGGCAAGAGCGGCAGTTCGATGGCGCCCTTACGGATCCGTTCGATCAGCAGTTGTTCCAGAGAATCAGTGGGTACGGGGGTTGTCGCTTGAGGAAGTTCAGCACTCATAGGTCTTACACCACCGGTCAGGGTTGCGAGACAATTTTTGTTGTAAATCCTTTTCGGCTCTTCTTGCCGAAAACATTAACCGCCCTTGCAATGGGGAAAGGGCATAGAACATGCTCAATGCATTGAGGAATTCCACTCCCATTCGCGCCAACCTGCGCCAGGCTTTTGACCCAGGCCGTGCTACCCGCCGGACTGTCAGCAGGGCCGTCCTGTGCTGGATTGTTCTGGGCCTCTCGCTCATTGCGGGCGGTGCCGAGGGCCGTGCTGCCGCAGACCAGCCACAACCGTCGACAACGGACAAGGTCCTTCAGGAGACGAAGGAGGCGGTCGAGTCCACAAAGCAGTACACACTGCAGCAGAAAGAATCGTTTCAAAAGACGTTCCAGGCCGAGTTGGCCGAGATCCAGATCAAGATCGCCGAGTTGCAAAAGAAAACCAATGCCGCCTCGGTGGAAGCCCGATCCGACTTACAGAAGGCACTGCTGGATCTCGAACGCAAGAAAGACGAGGCGAGAAAACAGTTCGACGAGGTGAGCCAATCAACCAGTTCAGGCTGGAACAAACTGAAAGAGAACCTGAACCACACGCTCGACGATTTGAAGAAGAGTTATAAAGAGACCGTGTCCAAACTTCCGTAACCAAGGTCCACGTGCCAACGTACCAACGCCTTCCTGCGTGTTCCTGAATCCGCCGGCTCCACGCTATTCACGGAGGGGGGAAATAGGCTATGGTGGCGCAGACAGAACATACTACGACACGACGAGACCCATGCCGCTGAAATTTGCCCTCTACCCCGGTTGTGCCGCCAAAGGTGCAACGCCTGAACTCTATCAATCGACGATGGCGATCGTCGGACGCCTCGGCATCGAAGTCGTTGAACTGGCAGCCTCGTCCTGTTGCGGAGCCGGCGTTATTGGAGAAGCGGACCCGGACCTTGCCCTGGCCTTGAACGCCCGCACCTTTGCGCAGGCCGAGCGGATGGGGCTGGACGTGATGACTATTTGCGGCACCTGCCAGGGGGTGATGAGCGCCGCCAATCGCCGCCTGAAGAGTGAACCCGCCACCCTTGAGCGGGTGAATAAGATCCTCGCGCAGGACGGCATCTCCTACGGCGGCGGCGTGCAGGTGAAACATCTCTTGTGGATCGCGGTCCGCGATCTGGGACTCAGCCGCATCACTGACACCGTCCGGTCGCCGTTTCGCGAGTTCCGTATCGCTCCCTTCTATGGCTGCTACATGCTCCGCCCCTCGTGGGAACTGGGCTTCGATGATCCCGAGAATCCCAGCTCGTTGGAGAAAATCATTCGCGCCGTCGGCGGAGAACCGGTCGCCTACGCAGGCCGGACCAAATGTTGCGGCTTCCCGATTATCTTGGAGAAGGAGGCCATCGCGGTGGCCATGGCCGGGACCAATATGAAAGACGCGAAGGATCACGGCGCGGATTTCATGGTGACACCCTGTCCGCTCTGCCACATGAGCTTGGATATCTATCAGGAGCGCGCGGGGCGGGCGGTGAAGACCGACCTGAATCTTCCCATTCTCCATCTCCCGCAATTACTCGGGCTCGCCATGGGGATTCCCCCGCAAGACCTGGGGCTCTCACGCCATCTGATTTCAGTCGATCGTATCGTGACTCGTTTGCAGCAGCCGAATACTCCACATTCATCCTTACCCGCGGAGCCCAGGACATGAAGGTCATCGCCCTCTCGGATTTTCAGCAGTTCAGCCAAGAGAAAATGAAAAAAAATAACCTCTTCGAGACCCCCAGGTTCTTTTGCGACATGTATTGTTTTGAACCGGGGCAGGAACAGAAGGGGCATATACACGGCGAACAGGATAAGGTCTACGTCGTGCTGGAAGGCGAAGGTACGTTTCAGGTCGGCGCGGAAAAGCGTGTCTTGGGAGCGGGCCAGGGAACCATGGCAGCGGCAGGTGAGGAACATGGCGTGAAGAATCACAGCGCGCAGCGTTTGAAAGTGCTCGTGTTTGTCGCGCCGAATCCTTGAGGTTATCGGACTCCGAGCGGTGCGGTGACCGTGATGGCTCCGGCAAGATCACCTTCTTTATGCCCTTCTTTGGGATACCCGGAGATGTCGAGATCGCCTTTCGGCTCACCATGACAAGCCAGACAGTCTTTCGCATAATAAATCGGCATGACGACCCGCAAGGTGCGTCCTTCTTCCGTCAACTCACTCACATAGGCCTCCGCTCGCGGCCTGGCCGATAGCCATTTCAACACTGACGCTTCGTATTCGTCCGGCTCATTTTTTGGATTCCGTGCTTGAACGGCGGTCTGCTTCAGCCGCACATGCGCGGCTTTGGAGAACCGCGCTGACGCCTGACTGCCATAGGTGGCCGGAATAAAATTCTTGTAGCCGATGCCGCGCTGATTGATGACGACCTGCGCGTCGCGTATGACTTCCCGACTGGCCTGGACCAACGCAGGCAGTAGCTCCTTCGCCAAGGGCGGAATGAGAATGGACACCGGCGCCGTCGGCAGGGCCCTCAGATCAATCCCTGTCTTCGCCTGAAACTCCCGCACCAATTGCTGCTCGAATAATTCCGGCGTGAAGCCTTTGTCGCCCTGGTGAGGATCATCGATCAACGATTGGTTACGCTCGATGACGGCCCGCCCGGATTCCAGAAGTTTCGCCAGCAAGCGCGCCGTTTCCTCTGCCTCGGCTCGCTCGACCGCCAAGCCAAGCGCGGGCTGCAAGGAGATGAACAGCACCGCCGCAACCAGAATCCATCGTGCAGGACTTCTCATCATCGTTCTCCTCTTCATACGGTCATGACCTGGGCTTGATTCGACAGGTGCCCTGGATATAGTGAGACGCCATCTTCTCCACATCGAAGGGCAATCCTTCCAAGGAGGCCCGCCGGGGAAAGGCATACTCCTCTTCAAGCCAGCGTTTGCGCATCGCATTCAGGCGGCCGGATTCGTCGAGTTTTAACAACAGATCGTTCACCAGCCAGCGCAAGCGATAACTTTCTTCGGCTACCACGACCCCGTAATCGGCCTTCGTCAAGAACAAGGGACGGCCGTTTTCACGCGTCAGGAGCGACCAGTCTTTGCGAACCCGCTTGACCATGTACTCCAATACCGGTTGGGCGCCCAGAATGATGTCGATACGCGGCTCGGTCTGGGCATCGGCATATTCGAGGGCCGCAGGCAGGGAGTCGCAGACGATCAGGCGGTTTGCGTCCCCGTTCGCCTCGGCATAGTAGTAGGCGCTCGTTTCATCCTGTACCGCTATCGTCAGCCCGTCCAACGCATGGCTCGTGGCCGCCAGCCGGTCGGCTGCGGGATGCATTGCCTGATCTCGAACATTCGCTCGCACTCGTTCCGACACGCCTGCACTCGTGGTGATCCCGCTGATGCCTCCGCCGTAAAAATAGGGGAGAGAATAGGCGACGCCGGCACGGGAAGGGGCGGGGGTATTCGTCGCCACAGCCGACACGAACCAATCCAAATGTCCTTCATTCAGGAGCCGGAAGAGATCCCGGAAGCGCACAAGATGCAGGACGGGTATTACCGGTTGTCCGCACCGCCGCGAGAGTTCGTCGGTCATGGCTCGCGTCAGTTCGACATCGAGCCCCGTCACGCGAGCCCCTTCGTCCGTCCAGATCGTCGGAAAGACGAAGGGCCGGAATGGCTCCATCGCCAAGCCGACCTGGACGCGCCCGCGCTCACAAATGATATCCACTTTGCTGCCGGCCACCGGCCAGACCCGTTCGACCGCATCGATGAGCAGCCCGCAGCCGGACAGCGACAGACTGAGCAGTCCCAGCCAGACGGCCGTGCACCATGACCACTTGATTAGAATCGCACACCTGTCAGGAAGACCCATTGTTGCGCCTGGCCTGCTTCCCCTCGAAAATCCACCCCGTACTGACTGTACTGCACGCTGATATCAACCGACAGACTCTGTGCGACCGGAAATCGCACCCCGACCTGACCACCAATCAAATGCCCTGGCGCATGGTTTCCCGGACCGGGCAGGACACCTCCGGCCAGCATCCCGACGTACGGCACCGCCCGGTCCTCCAATGGCCCGAACAGCACATGGCGGATCATGCGGCTGATCGGCTTGTGTTTCGGAAAATCCAGGATGTCGATGAAGTTGTTCCAGCGGGGATTGAGAAACAGGGAATGTTGGTCGGTGCTGAATTCCTGCGTGTGAATGCTGAAGAATTGATAGATGGTCCGAACCTCGACATTGCCGTAGCGTAACGCCGTGATCCCGAGTTGCACGCCGATCTCACGATCATCGGGGGCAAACGTCTGCTGCCGCAGCATCACATCGACGTTGAAGGGACGGATAGGAAATTCGAGGACCGCTTCCTGAGCGACCACTGCCGTGACAGAGAGCATCCAGGCTCCGGCCGTTACAGCCAGCCAGCAGGATACGGTTCTCCATGTGTGCCGCGTGGAGCCTGTCGTTCGCATGACAGATCTTCGGGTACGCGTGGTCCAGTCTATCTGATCAGGCAATAGGATGCACGCGCAGTTTATCGCTCAGCCGGTGAAGACCGGGCGGAGATACATGACTTCATGATCTCCGCCTGACAACGCACGCCATTGAGCGCATGACGACGTGCGGCCGCCAGGAGATCCTCCGGAGTCACTGCGCCGCTCAGGACATCGACCAGTGCATGATCAGGAACGCTCTCCAAGTCCACGCGGGTGACGCCTGCTACTTGAGCCAGCTCCGCAACGAGAATCCGATGGGAGGAGGGACAGTCTTGGCCGGACAAGAAGAGCGCCACTCGCTCTCGCGAGGTGTCGGCACTGACCGGACTCACGAGGCACCCGACGGATAGGAGTAAGCAGTTCAGCGTCATCCCAGGACATCGCATCGGCATCTCCCAGAAACCACGATCCATGAATAAATGGTGTCGTCATGATGTGTCTCTCATTCGTAACCGGCCGGCCCGGTGGGGCCGGCCGGATCATTCTCTACCAGACCCGGATTACTTCGCCGGTAATTCCCACGGCACCATCGGCATCAACGGCGCCGGCTTCGCATCCGGGCCCGCCAGCAACACCGCAATCGCGCCGCGCAACGCACCGGTCAAGGAATGCGTCACGAGCGGATAAGCCCCGGCAGATTCCACCACGACATCAAACGTGGCCGCGCTGCCCGGTCCCACCACATAGGTCTGCACGCCCTTCAGGTTGTTGGCAGGATTGCCGCTCTCGTACACGTTGTCCCAAATCTCGCCGATCGGGTGGAACGAGGAGAACTCGTTCGGGCCGGCGTTGACGAAATAAATCCGCACGCGCTCCCCCGGCTTGGCATCCAGTTTTCCCCCGCCGGTCACAAACGGGTGATACTTGAAGATGCCGCCGTTGAACAGCATGCCGTCGTACTTGCGGTCGAACATCGCCTGGACATCATTCGGATTCTTGTAGAACTCAGACTGCACCAACACATATTCCCGATCCGCTTTCGGCCACACCTTCTCATCCTTGGGATCGACAATGATCGCGCCGAACATGCCGCGCGCGACGTGTTGGATCATGGGTGGAGCCCCGCAGTGATAGAAGAACACGCCCGGCTTCTTCGCCGTAAATGTGAAACTGATGCTTTCACCGGCGTTGACCGCCCGATAATTTTTCAGAAAATCGATCTCCGCCGCGTGGAAGTCCATGGCATGCGGATTCTTGTTGGTTTCCGGATTGGTCAACGTGAAATTGATGGTATCGCCTTCCGTCACCCGCACGACCGGGCCGGGAAACTGCCCGTTGAACGTCCAGGCGGCATACTTCTCGCCGCCGCCGTCGATGACAATATCCGTCTCCACGGCGGTCATCTTGACCTCATGGGTCTTGGCCTGGGCCGACAGGGTCATTCCTGCCACCAACCCCAGGGCCATGCCCATGCTCAACGCCGCCTTCACCCCTCCGCCTTTTCGTTCATGGTTCTCACTACGTGGTTGCATCAGTGCCTCCAGATTCCATCAGGTTGACTCGGCGCCCGGGAACGCGTTGCTCCCGGATCCACATTCGTCGCGCTCGAATGCTGCGCCACTGCCTGCACCATACGGGAAGGATGATCAACAAAACATGATAATTGTCATGTTTTGAAGAATAGACCCGTTGTCGTGAAAATAATTACGTGGAGGCGAGGAGTCTGAGTTTGGGAAGATCCCGGATGACGAGACGGGCAGCCGTTCCGGACACCAGCCGATCTTTCTTAAACCGCGCCATGATCCGGATGGCGGTTTCAGTGGTCACGCCGACCATATTCGCCATATCCTGACGCGTCAGACGAACGGTCACTCGAATTCCGTTGGGGTCCTTGATCCCGCTGCGTTCGGCGAGATTCACCAGGAGCGATGCGAGCCGCTGATCGGCCCGGTCGAGCGCGAGCACCTTGGCCTTTTCCTGCGCCTCGTTGAGCCGGTTGCCGAGGTAGCGAATGACCTCCATGGCCGCATCCGGATTGGCACGGAGCATCTTGAAGTAGACCTCTTTCCTCATACGCAGGACACTGACGTCACCCATCGGCTGAGCGGTGCCCGGATGGTAGGCCCCGTCGAACGTTGCGGCGTCGCAGCAGAACAGATCGCCGGGCATGAGCACCTTCAGCGTACACTCTTTGCCATCGAGCGACGACTTGACGCACTTCACCGACCCTTCCTTCACAATGTGGAAGTATTCGGTCGGATCACCCTCGCGGAAGATGTATTCGCCCTTGCCGTAGCGAGTTTCTGTCATTTCGCCCAAGACCTTTTGGCGATCCTGGGCGCTGAGAATCTGGAGGAGGGGAATCTGATTCAACCCGGCGTGAGCCTCGGGGCGAGATCCTTCAACGGGTGGCGGTGCTGGCGATTTCTTTTGCGGCTTCGACAATCGAACGTACTCCAATTCCGAAATGATCAACGAGTTCCTCGGGCTTTCCGCTACGTGGAATCTCACGGACGGCCAACTTACGAACCCGCACACCCTCCGACGCCAGGGCACTCAACACGGCATCGCCGATGCCGCCGTGCGCATAATGATCCTCGACCGTCAGGAACCGACCACCGGTCGCCCGCGCGCAGTCGAGCAAGGTCGCCTGATCGACGGGAACAATGCTGTACAAATCTACCACGCGGGTTGCGACGCCGGCCGCCTTCAACTGATCGTGGGCCTTGAGCGCTTCGAAAAGCGTGACACCCGCGGCCACAATCGTGAGCTGATCGGCGGCGCTCTGCCGAAGCACTTTGGAGCCGCCGATCCGGAACGTCTCCTCTGCACCGTAGATCACCGGCGTCTTGGGACGACCGGCGCGAAGGTAGACCATCCCTTTGTGCCCCGCAGCTGATTCTACCAGTTTATACATCGACATGGCGTCGGACGGGTACAGCACGGTCACGCCCGGCTGGGCCGACATCATGGCCAAGTCTTCCAACCCCATCTGGGACGGACCGTCTTCGCCGATGCTGACACCGACGTGCGTCCCCACCAGCTTCATGTTCGACTGACTGATCGCCGCCATGCGGATGAAGTCATAGGCCCGGGTAAAGAATGCGGCAAAGGTCGCGACAAACGGAATCTTCCCGCAGGCGGCCACACCGGCCGCCGCACCTAACATATTCTGCTCGGCAATGAAGTTTTCCAAGAATCGATCTGGAAACCGCTTCCCGAATTTGTCAGTGTAGGTGGAATTTTTCACGTCCGCGTCGAGCGCAACCACCTGCGAGTTGGCCTCACCCAAGGCCAGGAGCGCCGCGCCGAACGCTTCCCGTGCGGCGGCCGAGTCGCCGACTTTGTAGGGTGCAGGTGCCATAGGGCCTTTGGTCGGGGCGGAAGGTTTGACCGCCGTCGGTGCCTTGATCTGTGGCTCGACGGACACGGACTTGAGTTGCCGCGTCAGTTCGTCGACTGCCTTCTGAGTTTCTTCGCCCTTCTTCAGCGGTTTCCCATGCCAGTCCGGATGATTCTCGATAAAGGAAATGCCACGTCCTTTAAAGGTTTTCGCCAACAGGACCGTCGGCCGCCCCTTGGTACGCGCCGCTTCCTCGAAGGCCGCGAGGATGGCAGCAATGTCGTGTCCGTCCACCACGATGGCATGCCAACCGAACCCGCTCCACCGGGCGCGGTATGCCTCCATATCATGCTGCAACATGGTCGGATCGCTTTGCCCCAAACGGTTCACGTCCACGATGGCGCAGAGATTGTCCAGGCCCGCTTGCCGCGCCACTTCCGCCGCTTCCCACACCGAGCCCTCGACGGATTCGCCGTCGCCCATCAACACATAGGTGCGGTAGTCGGTCTTGTCGATCGATTTCGCATTGAACGCGAGCCCCACACCAGCCGGCAATCCCTGCCCCAACGACCCGGTCGCCATGTCGACAAACGAAAGACGGGGAGTCGGATGGCCTTCGAGATCGGAACCGAGGGTGCGCAACTTCAAGAGCTCCGACTTGGGAAACAGGCCGGCCTCCGCCCAGGCCGCATAGAGCAGCGGCGCCGCATGGCCCTTGGAGAGGACAAATCGATCACTGTTCGGCAACTTCGGATTCTTGGGGTCATACCGCATGACGGAAAAGAACAGCACCGCAACGATGTCTGCGGCGGAGCAACAGCTGGAGGGATGGCCGCTCCCGGCTTCGCTCGTGGCCTTCACGCTCTCAATGCGGAGGGTGGTCGCTTTATTGGCCAAGGCAGTCAAGAGTTCAGGCGTAGCGGTAGAGGCAGTCATGCGCGATCCTTTCAGGATGGAGGAGACTGATAATTTCCGTGTGACTGGATGATCATGGAGAGAGGCAGACCGCCCCTCAATGGTTCGAAGCTAACAAATGGCATGCAGGGAGTCAATGAAGGGCTCCGCCAGCAACTCGGCCCGCCACCGACAGGCCATTCTTGACACGGTGGAGGCAAGTCGTTAAGATCGGCTCGCCTTTAACGCTCATCCTGTGAGGTGGGTAAGGAGTTCATGATGACGATCCGCGGCACCCAGCCGTCCGACAACCTGCACCTTCTCATCCAAGCCGGTGGGAAGGTTTTTTTATGCCTCCGGCAGAACGGGCTCCGATGACGACCGAATCCACCACCGACAAACGACAGGAACGGGTCGTGATGGACGCCGGCGACATCGCCCGCGCCGTGACCCGCATCGCCCATGAGATCCTGGAGCGCAACAAAGGCATTCAGGATCTGGCGCTGGTGGGCATCAGGACCGGGGGCGTGCACCTGGCCCATCGCCTTGTCCGCCGCATTCATGACATCGAGGGGACCCAGATCCCGATCGGCGAACTGGACATCACACTCTACCGGGACGACCTCTCGCTGCGGAAGGATCAACCGATCCTCCGGACCACCTCGGTCCCGTTTAAAATTTCCGATTTGAAAGTCGTGTTGGTCGACGACGTGCTCTTCACCGGCCGGACCATCAGGGCCGCCATGGACGGACTGATCGATCTGGGACGACCGGCGGAAATTCAACTGGCGGTGCTCGTCGATCGCGGCCATCGGCAGTTGCCCATCAAGGCGAATTACATCGGCAAGAACATTCCCACCTCGCGCGACGAGGCCATCGAGGTCCACCTCGAAGAAAACGGGGAAGAAGACCGCGTGGTCATCCTCAGGGCATAACCGGAGACATTGTCGTGGGGCTCAAACGGAAAGACCTGCTCAGCCTGACTCAACTGTCCGCCGACGATATCTCCCTGATCCTGGAGACGGCGGATTCGTTCAAGGAAGTGTCGGGACGGGAGATCAAGAAGGTGCCGGCGCTCCGGGGCAAGACGGTGGTCAACCTCTTTTTCGAGCCCAGCACGAGAACCAGAACCTCCTTTGAGTTGGCCGCCAAACGGCTCAGTGCCGACGTCATCAACTTTTCGCCCTCTTCCAGCAGCGTCGTCAAAGGAGAGACGCTGCTGGATACCGCCCGCAACATCGAAGCCATGCAGGCGGATATCATCGTCCTTCGACATTCCTCGGCTGGCGCGGCCGAGACCCTGGCGCGGGGCGTGAAGTCGTCGGTGATCAATGCCGGAGACGGGTGGCACGAACATCCGACGCAGGCCCTGCTGGATCTGTACACGATTCGTAGCCGGGGGATGGGATTCAACGGACTGCGCGTGGCGATCGTGGGGGATGTGGCGCATAGCCGCGTGGCCCGCTCGAACATTTTCGCCCTCACGAAACTCGGCGCCGAAGTGCGGGTCGTGGGTCCACCCACCATGATTCCCCTGCACATCAGCCAACTGGGCGTCCGCGTGTATCACAACCTCGACGACGGGTTGCGCGGCGTGCATGTGATTATGATGCTGCGACTACAACTGGAACGGCAGGGCCGAGCCCTGTTTCCGACCATTCGCGAGTATGCGCGCCAGTATGGATTGACCGGCGACCGGGTGAAGCTGGCCGAACCCGGCGCGATCGTCATGCATCCCGGTCCCATCAATCGGGGCGTCGAAATCGCGCCGGACGTGGCGGACAGCCTGTCGTCCGTTATTCTCGATCAGGTCGCCAACGGCGTCGCGGTGCGAATGGGCATTTTATATCTCATGTCCGGAGCAGGATGAGGCTGCCCGCATCGGCACCTCCACAGGCATCTACATTTTTTAGGTATGAGTGAACGATGAAACTCTTGATTCAAGGCGGTCATGTGATTGATCCCGGACGCGTGAACGGCGTCGCGGATGTGCTGATCGACAACGGCGCCATCGCCGCGGTCGGGCCAAAACTCGCCGTCCCGGCCGGTGCGACGGTCATCCCCGCCGCGGGGCGACTGGTCGTTCCCGGCTTCGTCGATCTCCATGTACACTTTCGTGAACCGGGGTTCGAATATAAGGAAACGATTCAGTCAGGCACGGAAGCAGCCGTGGCCGGCGGTTTCACGACGGTCTGCGCGATGCCGAACACGAACCCCGTGAACGACAATCAGGCCGTCACCGAGTTCATGCTGGAACGGGCAAAAGCCGCCGGCAATGCGCATCTCTATCCGATCGGGGCGATCACGAAACGGTCCGAAGGCAAAGAACTCGCCGAAATCGGCGACCTGCGCCGAGCCGGCTGTGTGGCGATCTCTGATGACGGAAAACCGGTCATGAACAGTCTCGTCATGCGGCGCGCCATGGAATATGCGCGCGCCTTCGACGTGCCGGTCGTCGACCATTGCGAAGACCTGCACCTGTCGGAAGGCGGCTGCATGAACGAAGGCGTCATCTCGACCGAGCTCGGACTTCCGGGTATTCCCTCGGCGGCGGAGGATGTGATGGTCGCGCGGAACGTCTCGCTCGCGGAGTTGACCGGAGCCCGCCTCCATCTGGCGCACATCAGCACCGCAGGATCGGTCCGCATGGTGCGCGAAGCCAAGGCACGCGGAATCAAGGTCACGGCGGAGGCCTGTCCACACCATTTCACCCTCACGGAGGAAGTGACGCGCGGCTACAACACCCACGCGAAAATGAATCCCCCGCTGCGGACGAGTGCGGACGTGCAGGCGATTAAAGATGGACTGCGCGACGGCACGATCGACGTGATTGCGACGGACCATGCCCCACACGCGACGCAGGAGAAACAGCAGGAGTTTACCGAGGCGCCGTTCGGCATCGTCGGTCTGGAAACGGCCTTGTCGCTGACGCTGGCTCTCGTGGAAGAGGGCGTGCTCACGCTGGAATCGGCCATCGACAAACTGTCCACGGCACCCGCGAAGGCCTTTAGCCTCAACGCGGGGACGCTGGCCGTCGGTGCTCCGGCCGACGTGGCCATTGTCGATCCCGACCGCCAATGGGAAGTCGATCCCTCGCGGTTTCGATCGAAGAGCCGTAATACACCCTTTGCGGGCTGGACAGTCAAGGGGCGCGTGACGACCACCATCGTGTCAGGCCGCGTGGTCTACGAACTGGATCGTCCCGGGCAGCCGGCGTAGGGACGAACGACTGTGCGCCAAGGATTGATCGCCTGTATCACCTGTGAGTTGCTGGCCCTGGCGACCTGGATCGGCGGACTCCTAGTGCTCGTGGCGGCCGTGATCCCGGCCGTGTTCAACACCTTCGGCGGGCAGGATACCGGCGGATTTTTTTTGACCCGCGCCTTCGACGGATACAACCGGTTGGTGCTCGGCGCAGCGGCCATTCTGGTCACCGGCATTCTCTGGCGAGCCTGGATGTTTCAAAAGGGGCTGGCTGAGCAGGAAATCACGCGCACTGAATGGCTGCTACTCGGCGCCATGCTACTCACTGCCGGGGTGATTACGTTTGTCCTCCATCCCCAGGCGGCAGCCCTGCAAGCGCAGGCCTTTGCCTCCAAAGGGGAAGAGGCGAGGAAAGCAGCTTTCGAGGCCTTTTTTCAGCTGCATAAACCAGTGCGGGTTTTGTATATCGTGAATGTGGGACTCGGAATCGCGCTGCTGACCGTCCGCGTGCGATCCTGGATCCCTCGGTAAGGAGTGAGCGTGAAAAAAGCGATTCTGGCGCTCGCCGATGGAACCGTCTTCGAAGGACGCGCCTTGGGTGCGGAAGGGGAGACCGGCGGCGAAGTCGTCTTCAACACGGCCATGACCGGCTATCAGGAAGTGCTGACCGATCCGTCGTATCGCGGGCAGATCGTGACCATGACCGCGCCGCACATCGGCAACTACGGGGTCACGCCGGAAGACATCGAGTCGACGAAAATCTGGGCCGAAGGATTCGTCGTCAAGGAATCCAGCCGGTTGGCGAGCAACTGGCGGGGCAAGGCGACGTTGCAGGAGTATTTGCACGCCGCACAGATCGTCGCGATCGAGGGCATCGATACCCGGGCGCTCACCAGGCACCTGCGGGAGCGGGGCGCCCAACAGGGCGTGATTTCCCATGTCGACCTGGACCCGCGCCGCCTGGTCGAAAAAGCGCGTCAGGCACCCAGCATCATCGGGCGTGATCTGGCAGCGACCGTCACCTGCGACCGCCGGTATGCCTGGTCGGAAGGCACGGGGAACTGGTCGCCGAAGATTGTCCTGCCCTCTCCTGACGCCGCGAAGGCACCACGGAACGCCTGGCGGGTGGTGGCCTATGACTTTGGCGTGAAGCAGAACATTCTCCGGCGTCTCGTCGATGTCGGGTGCGAGGTCACGGTCGTCCCAGCCTCGACTTCGGCCGCCGACGTGCTGGCGCTGAATCCTCACGGCGTCTTCCTCTCCAACGGTCCCGGCGACCCGGAAGGCGTGCCCTACGCCATGACGGCATTGCGCGAGTTGATCGGCCGGTTACCGATTTTTGGGATATGCCTGGGACATCAGTTACTCGGGCTCGCGTTAGGATTCTCCACCTATAAGCTGAAGTTCGGACACCACGGCGCCAATCACCCAGTGATCGACTTGCGGACGAGAAAGGTAGAAATTACATCCCAGAATCACAATTTCGCCGTGCGGTTTCCCGCCGGAACTCCGGCTCCCGGGCAGGGCCTGCCGATCGCAGAGACACCGTTCGGGCGCGTGCAATTGACCCACACCAGTCTGAACGACGAATCGGTCGAGGGCATGATGTGTCTGGATCGTCCGGTCTTTTCGGTGCAATATCATCCCGAAGCATCGCCCGGCCCTCATGATTCCGCCTATCTGTTCGAACAGTTTGTCACATTGATGGAGACACACCATGAGTAGTTCCCGGCGGCTCTCTACCGGTCTTCTCGTGCTCGCCTTGTGCCTGATGCAAGCGGCCTGCGTCACAATCAACCTGCCGCCGGGCCCCGGCGCCCTGGAAGAACACAAAGTCAGCGGAAGCGGCAAGGACAAGGTCCTGTTGATGGATATCTCGGGGGTCATCAGCTCTGAGAACAAAGACGGGTTCTATTCCTCACCCGGGATGTTGGCCACCGTGAAGGAAGAACTCGAACGGGCCACGAAGGATGACCACGTCAAGGCCGTCGTCCTCCGGATCAACAGTCCGGGCGGCACGGTGACGGCGTCCGACATTATCTATCACGAGTTGAAACGCTTCAAAGCCAACCGGAAGATTCCGATCGTCGCTTCGATCATGGATGTGGGCGCATCCGGCGGCTACTACATCGCCGCGGCGGCCGACAACGTGCTCGCGCACCCGTCATCCGTGACGGGGAGCATCGGCGTCATCATGCTGACCGTGAATGCGAGGGGACTGCTGGAGAAGGTCGGCGTGGAGACGAACGCCGTGACCTCCGGCCCGCGCAAGGATATGGGATCGCCGTTCCGGGCGATGCTCCCGGAAGAGCGAGCCATTTTCCAGGGGGTGATCGATGGGTTTTATCAGCGCTTCCTCCAAGTCGTGGGGGAAGGCCGCCCGGGATTGAATGGCGAGACCATTAAGAGACTGGCCGATGGACGTATCTATTCCGGCGATCAGGCGAAAGCCGCCGGACTGGTGGATGACATCGGCTACCTGGAAGATGCGATCGACCTGGTGAAGAAGAAAGCCGGCCTGACGGAAGCGAAGGTCGTGACTTACCGCCGCCCGGGGGAATATCAAAACAATGTGTACTCGCGTCTGACCGCGCCGACGCCGAGCCTGGCCAACCTGGCAAATATCGACCTGCTGTCGGTCGTGCGGGGTGGGTCGCCCCAGTTCATGTACTTGTGGATGCCCTAAGCCGGCACGTTGCATCTGCCACGCGAGGCTGATTGAATGGTGGAGACGTGATGTATCCGCCAGACCGACATTCAATCGACCACCTTTTGAACCGCCCGATGGGTCGCCGGGGGGTGCTGGCATTGGGGGCACGCGCCGCTTCTGTTCTCTCGACGGTCGTGGGGCTGGGAGCGGCCACAGGCCTGTTGCAATCGCTCATGGGGTGCCAACGGGCTCCGGGCACGGCGCGCGACCAATTCATTTATCTGTCGGAAGAAAAAGAAATGGCGATGGGTCTCTCGGCGTTCCGGGAGGTGCTCCGGCAAGCGCCCTTGAGCGAAAACCCGGAGCTCAATGAAATGGTGCACCGGGTGGGAAACCGGATCGCCAAGGCCGCCAACAAGCCCGAGTATCAGTGGGAATTCGCGGTGATCCAAGACGATCGGACCATCAACGCCTTTGCCCTGCCCGGAGGCAAGGTCGCGGTATTCACCGGCATCTTGAAAGTGACGAAGACGGAAGACGGGCTGGCCACCGTCATGGGCCATGAGGTCGCACATGCTTTACAGCGCCACGGAGCCGAACGCATGAGCCGCGGCATTCTTGAACAGATCGGACAACTGGCGGCATTGGGCGCCGGCATTGCGTCAGGACGACCGGATGCCGCGATGGCGGCGATGACCGCTTACGGTGTCGGTGTTTCCTTGCCCTTTGACCGCCGCCAGGAATCAGAGGCGGATTACATCGGCCTGCGCTTGATGGCCGAGGCCGGCTACGATCCGCGCGAAGCCGTCTCCTTTTGGGAACGGATGAGCGGCTGCCCGCGCGCCATGATCAATAAACTGTGCTTCCGTTCCCAGCAGTCGATCCCGGAATTTCTCTCGACGCACCCCTCTGATGTCACCCGTATCAATCAGATCGAGGCCTGGATCCCCGATGCCATGAAACACTATCATCCCGCAGGAAAGGCCCCGGCCATCCCGTCCGGTCCGATCCAACCCTACCGGCCTCCGGTGGGGCCCATGCCCGAGGCGCCCCTGCCGACCGGCTAACTTCTTGATTCGAGGTCAATTGTGCCACGACGGACAGACATTCGCTCCATTCTCCTGATCGGCTCGGGCCCCATCGTGATCGGCCAGGCTTGTGAATTCGATTATTCCGGCACACAGGCCTGCAAGGCCCTCAAAGAAGAGGGCTACCGCGTCATCCTGATCAACAGCAATCCCGCCACGATCATGACCGACCCGGATTTTGCCGACCGGACCTATATTGAACCGATTACCCTCGATGCGGTCGAAAAGGTCATCGAGTGCGAACGTCCCGACGCGCTCCTGCCGACCATGGGCGGACAAACCGCGCTGAACACGGCCATCGGTCTGGCCAAACGAGGGGTGCTGGAAAAATTCGGTGTCAAGCTCATCGGTGCCTCGATCGACGCCATTCATAAGGCCGAGGATCGTGATGCGTTCCGACAGGCCATGTGGAAAATCGGCTTGCGCGTGCCGGACAGCGGCGTTGCCACCTCGCTCGCCGAAGCCGAGCGCGAACTGGAGCGGATTCGGTTCCCGGCGATCGTCCGTCCGTCGTTCACCATGGGCGGCACCGGCGGCAACATTGCGTACAACATCGAAGAATTCCGGACGCAGGTGGAATGGGGTCTCTCCATGAGCCCGGTCCGTCAGGTGCTGATCGAACAGTCCGTCATCGGCTGGAAAGAGTTCGAGCTCGAAGTGATGCGTGACCTGAAAGACAATGTGGTCATCATCTGCCCGATCGAAAACCTCGACCCGATGGGCATCCATACCGGCGACAGCATCACCGTGGCGCCGGCGCTGACACTCACCGACAAGGAATATCAACTGATGCGCGACGCGGCGGTGCGCATCATTCGGGAGATCGGCGTCGATACGGGGGGATCCAACATCCAGTTCGGCATGAATCCCGCCAACGGCGAGATGGTCGTCATCGAAATGAACCCGCGGGTCTCCCGGAGTTCGGCCCTGGCGTCCAAAGCCACCGGCTTTCCCATCGCGAAAATCGCGGCCAAACTGGCCGTCGGATATACCCTCGATGAGATCACGAACGACATCACCGGCGTGACGAAAGCCTCCTTCGAACCGACGATCGATTACGTCGTGGTGAAAATTCCACGCTTTGCCTTTCAGAAATTTCCCGGTGCCGACCCCACGCTGACCACGCAGATGAAATCGGTCGGCGAAGTCATGGCCATCGGACGCACGTTCAAGGAGTCGCTGCAGAAGGCGATCCGCTCGATGGAAATCGATCAATTCGGCTTCAGCTCAAAGATGGGGTTGGACCTCGGCGTGCCGCCGTCGCTCGATCGGGAAGAAGCGGCAGAGCAGGTCCGCAAGGCCGTGCGCACCCCACTGCCGGATCGGCTCTGGCGGCTGGCCGACGGCATGCGTCTCGGCATGTCGAATCAGGAGTTGTTCGCCCTGACCAAAATCGACCCGTGGTTCCTCGAACAGATTCGCGAGATCGTCGACTTTGAACCGAAAATCGTCGCTGAGCGTGGAATGATCGGCACGGCCGGACTGCGACCGGAACTCCTCCTGGAAGCCAAACAATTGGGCTTTGCGGATGAACGTCTGGCGCAGCTACTGGGCGTTCCCCAAGGCACGATCCGGGGTTGGCGCTCGGCCCTGAGTCAAGGAACCTCCGCCCGCGGGGTGACGTATAAGCGCGTCGACACCTGTGCCGCGGAGTTCGAAGCACATACCCCATACCTCTATTCGACCTATGAGCAGGAATGCGAGGCACGACCAACCGGGAAGAAAAAGGTCGTAATCCTCGGCGGCGGACCGAACCGGATCGGGCAGGGAATCGAGTTCGACTATTGTTGCGTACATGCGGCCATGGCGTTGCGCGAGGAACAGATCGAAACCATCATGGTCAATTGCAACCCCGAAACAGTCAGTACGGACTACGACACCTCCGACCGGCTCTACTTCGAGCCGCTCACGGAGGAGGATGTGCTGAATATCGTGGAGCGGGAACAACCCATGGGTGTCGTACTCCAATTCGGCGGGCAGACGCCCCTGAAACTCGCGCTCTCCCTGTCGCGCGCCGGAGTGAACATTCTGGGAACCAGCCCCGACGCGATCGATCGCGCGGAGGACCGCGCCCGGTTCCGTGAGTTGCTCGACAAGCTCGGTTTGCGTCAGGCGGAAAGCGGCATGGCCCATTCCGTCGAGGAGGCATTGAAGATCGCGGCGGAGATCACCTATCCCGTGATGGTGCGGCCTTCCTACGTTCTGGGCGGACGCTCGATGCAAATCGTCTATGACGAACCCGGCCTGCTGCAGTACATGAATTCCGCGGTCAAAGCCTCAGCCCAACATCCGGTGCTGATCGATAAGTATTTACGAGATGCGATCGAGGTCGATGCCGACGCGATTTCCGACGGCACCACGGTGGTCGTCGCAGGCATCATGGAACATATCGAGGAAGCGGGCGTGCACTCGGGCGATTCGGCCTGCTCCCTGCCGCCTTATACGTTGGACTCCGCGACGATCGAAGAAATCCGCCGGCAGATGACCGCACTGGCGCTTGAACTGGGGGTCATCGGGCTGATGAATGCCCAGTTCGCCGTCAAGGATCAGACCATCTACGTGCTGGAGGTCAATCCGCGTGGCTCACGCACGGTGCCGTTCGTGAGCAAGGCCATCGGCGTCCCCCTGGCCAAGCTGGCCATGAAGGTGATGGTAGGGAAGTCGCTGCAGCAATTGCATTTCACGACGGCCCCCACACCGACGCATCTCTCGGTGAAGGAAGCGGTGTTCCCGTTTACGAAATTCGCCGGAGTCGACGTGCTGCTCGGCCCGGAAATGAAATCCACCGGGGAAGTCATGGGCATCGACAGCGACTTTGGGTGGGCGTTCGTCAAATCTCAGGCCGGGGCCGGCGCCATCCTGCCCACATCCGGCACCGCGTTTCTGAGCGTCAAGAGTGAGGATCGGGCCGGGGCTTGCGATGTCGCCCAACGGTTGGTTGCGCTGGGGTTCCGGATCACCGCCACCTCGGGAACGGCGGCGTATCTGACCGAGCAGGGGATGCAGGTGGACGTCGTCAACAAGGTGCAGGAGGGGCGGCCGCATATTGTCGACCATATCAAGAACGGCGAGGTGGCCCTGGTGGTCAATACCGTGCGGACGGCGTCCGCGCAAACCGACTCGCTCTCCATCCGGCGAGAGGCCCTGCACAAGGGTGTGCCCTATTACACAACGATGCGAGGTGCGCTGGCTGCCGTGATGGGAATTGAAGCCCTGCTGAAAAAGGGACTTGCCATTCGAGCCTTGCAGGAGTATCACCGGGTAAATTAAGCGGAGCGCGGGCAAACAGGCTTGCGCCAAGACGTACCGGGGCGGCCTCCGGCTGAATGAGGTCCCGCCTGGATGTGAGTCGGCAGAGCGACTCGCAGTTCAGGACACCGGTTTCACTGGTCATCGGGGGGAAGATATGCCGACACCGATCACGAGAAAAGGATATGAAGCGCTAAAGGCCGAATTGGACCGACTGCACAAGGTGGAACGACCGCGCGTCATTGAGGCGATCGCGGAAGCCCGCGCGCATGGCGATCTGAGCGAGAACGCCGAATACGATGCGGCGAAGGAACGCCAGGGATTCATCGAGGCCCGATTGGCCGAGTTGAAGGGCAAGTTGGCCGACTGCCGTATCATTGACATCGCCGGCCGTACCAGTGACACCGTGGTGTTCGGCGCCACTGTGGTGCTGATCGAACAGGAAGCGCAGGCCAAAAAACAGTATACCCTCGTGGGGCAGGATGAAGCGGACCTCAAGTTTTCCCGTATCTCGGTGCAATCGCCTGTCGGCCGGGCGCTGATCGGCAAACGGGTCGGGGATCTGGTGGAAGTGACAACACCGGCCAAAATCGTCGAGTATGAAGTGATGGAAATTCGCTTCGAGGAAATCTAGTCGCGATGCCACGGCTCATCGCCTCAGCGTTCCGCACGCCGGCCCAGCGCGCCTTCACGCGTTCGGTCTTACGCACATCATGCCGGTAACGATTCCACTCATCACGCTACTGACGGATTTCGGCGACCGCGATTACTTCGTGGCCAGCATGAAGGGCGTCATCCTCAACATCAACCCGCAGGCGCAGATCGTCGACCTCACTCACCGCGTGACGCCGCATGATGTGGCGGATGCTGCATACCTGTTGAAATCCTGCTATCGCTATTTCCCGGATGGCACCATCCATGTCGCGGTGGTCGACCCTGGCGTCGGCACGACGCGCCGGCCGCTGCTCGTGACCTCGTCGCGGTACTGTTTTCTCGGACCCGACAACGGGATCCTGACTCACGTCTGTCAGGAGGAAACCGGGGTCGAGGTCCGACACCTGGAAAACCGGCAGTACCGCTTGGACTCCGAAGGCGCAACGTTTGATGGACGCGACCTCTTCGCGCCGGCGGCAGCCTGGTTGACGAAGGGACAGCCGCTCGGTTCATTCGGCCGGATTGTGCCGAATTATGAACGCCTGCCGATCACAGAGCCAGGGTGGGATAAACATCTGATGACAGGGGAGATTGTCTACATCGACCGCTTCGGTAACGTGATCTCCAACCTCACCTCGTACCATATTCGTGAAGTTCGCGGCGTGTCGAAACGCTCCGAGCCGTTGATCCGCATCGGCGGCATCACCATCGATGGACTTGTCCGAACCTACGCCGAAGGATCGACGGACAGCCCACACGCGCTCATCAACAGCAACGGATACGTGGAAGTCTTCCTGAAGGAAGGCCGCGCGGCGGACCGGTTGAACCTCGCGCGCGGCGCGCGGATCGAACTCTGTTAACCCAGCCCCATTCTTCACTACCAGGGGCAGCCCGCTCCTGCCGATCCTCCTTAATTGACAGCTGAAAGTCGTCGATGTTTTAATGAGTTAGGTTCTCAAAGCGTGCTTTCTGTGGCCTCTTTTTGATGGGAACTGCCGGTATTCCTACAAGGGAGTGTGGCTGTGCGCTCGCAGGAGCGCCCCTGTCGGAAATACCCTTCACTTCAGAACCAATTGCCGACGACCAGGAGGAGTGTCCCCCTCGCGAATCTTCCTAGCAGAAGACTCCCGACAAACGCCCGGAAACGTTCGCCGGTGGAGCTAGCTGACGAAATAACCGATATACAAGAACGTAGACACGAAATGCTATGAAACGACCCTTGCGCCATCTGCAGATCATCTTGGTTGGCCTCGCCCTGACGGCCTGTAGCCAACCGGACGCCCCCACGCCTTCAGCCAAACAGACTGTGCAGCCCGCTGCCGCCGATCGCCAGGTTGACCTGCAGACCTTACGCATCGATGCCTCACCCTCGCTCCCGGCCCTGACCCTGCCTGCCCGCGTCACCTATTCCGAGGATGGTTACTCGAAAATTTCCTCTCCTCTCCAGGGACCGGTGCTGGATGTGCGGGTCAAACTCGGCCAGGCCGTGAAAGCCGGGGACGTGCTGATGGTCATCGATGCCGCCGACATCGCACGGGCCTATGCCGCCTATGTCGAAGAAATTTCTGAGTGGGGGCTCGCCGAGCGAAACTTTGAATTGACGAAGGATCTGTACGACGCCCAAGCGATGTCCCGCAAGGATCTTGAGCATGCGGAGAACGACCTGAACCGCGAACGGGCCGAATTCAAACAGGCGAAGGAGCGGCTCCTCTCGCTGCGCGTGCCGGCCGCCGAACTCAGCAAACCACTAGCCCAACAGCAAATCACCTCACGGTTTGAATTACGCAGCCCGTTGACGGGAACGGTCGTGGAGCGCGCCGTGACACCGGGACAAATCGTCGGAGCAGGGACGGACACCCCGTTGTTCACCGTGGCGAATCTCGACCGGTTACAGGTGGTGGCTGATGTCTACGAACATGACTTGTCGGGAATTCGGGTCGGTACGGTCGCAGCGATGACCGTAGAGGCCTATCCCGGCATTGAATTCCCGGCGAAAATTGCCGTCATCGGAGATGTGGTAGACCCGGCAACCAGGACCATCAAAATCCGCGCATCCGTCCCGAACCAGGATCGGCGCTTGAAACCGGAGATGTTTGCACGCCTGACCATCGCGGGCCATACCATGCGCCCCAAAATCGTCATTCCCAAACAGGCCGTGTTGGAACGATCCGGAAAACAGTGGATTGTGGTGCAGAAGGACAACGGCCGGCTGGAAGATCGCGCCATCACCATCGACAGCGTCACCGACAATCAGGTGACGATTCGTGAGGGCGTGACCACGGGAGAGCGAATTCTGCTTAGCCCGTCGTCCTTGAGCCATCTGGTTGAAGGGGACTCGGCAACCGAAGGGGCCTAGCGACGCAGGAAGGAACTGCGCGACTTAAAGCGCCGCGACGAGAATCCGGACCAAGCCTGAAAGGTCTTCGGTATCAACCCCGGCGACCGTCCGATTCGTTGTGTTGGTGTAGGACGCCTCCAAGGACAACGTCGTCGGGTGGCCGTAGATCGGGTTCAGGTTAAACGCGCACATCCCCCGCCCCACAATGCTCTCCGTTCCAATGAGGCCATCGCTCGACTTCGTGCTCGTGTATCCGCCTGCCGCACTGACCAGCAACCGATGACTCTGTTTGTACAGCAATGACACCGACGCTGTCGGGGTTTGAATCTTGGCGCCCGACCACCTCTGCGTTTCCGAGCGGTAGCTGAGCGTCGGAGCGAAGGTTAAGGTATTGAGCGGTCGATAAGTTGCGATCAGAGTTTGGGCAAACGTCGTCGATTCTGCACCGCCCCGCATCTCATCGCTGGTCAGGATGTAGCTCGATGACACCCGAGCATTCCAGGTCAGCCCGGTATAGGCAAGAGCCGCCTCCATGCTGTTACTTTGGCTCCGCTGCTGGCTTATCCCGGTGGGGGTGAAATTGCTGGCCATGGCGCTGCGCGCATAGGTGAGGCTGAATTCCGGCCACGCCGGCTTCACCAATGCGATCCCGACCCGGTTAACGTTCTGTTGAATACGGGGCCGGGTCGGATCCAGATCCACATTGTTCCAGGTCTGTCCGGACGAACTGCGCAGCTTGGCAATGCCCAGCCCCCATTCCGCCCACATTTCCCGAACCGTCTGGTCCGGCGAGTTGAAGAACGCCTTCCCCGCCGATCGATACGTGATGCCATAACGCATCGGCCCGTTGATGCCGGTCAACCCCATGCGCACCATGCGTGTCGCCCCGTCATCGCGCCGATCGATGCGGGTGCTCATGCCCGCGTCATTGGTCGCATTGTTCGCGACTTCACCTTCTGCCGTCAGATGGCCCTTGAGCCAGGTGGAATTGGCGCCGACACCTTTGGTTTGAGGACGGTCAGAGTCGGGCACCAGATCTTTCAATCTGGTAGATGTCTCCGGCGGTGCAAATGACGTCGCGTGAAAGGACGTATGCAAGACCGGGGAGGCGATCGAATACGGAATCGCGGAGGCGCCTGATTCCCGGGCCGTGTCGCTGAATTGTATGCGCTGAAGCAGGAGCTCCGACTGGTGCTGGTCTTCGGCCCAGAGTGATGAGGGCAGGAACAGAAACAGACACAGGACCCGAATCATCCGACGGGTCGTCATGAAATCGTGCTCGCCGGGGCCAGTGCGTAACGCAGCATAAAATCAAGTGTAGCACCTGATTTTCAGCTTTCGGCGAGGCCCCGACGCTGCACAAAACACGTCGAGGCCCTGTTCCAGTGTGAACACGTAGTGAAGGCGGCTCGCGAGCGGAAATCAGCGCAAAAGACAAGCAGTTCTACGTGGAGGCGGGAAAATTCTCGGTCGTCTCGCGAATCGCACTGTACAAAATTGCCACCATCCTGGTGAGTTCCCGAGGTGTGATGGAGAGGGGAGGGATCAGCGCCATCACGTTGCCGAGCGGCCGCAGCAAGAGTCCACGGAGCCGGCAGGCCTGCGCCACACGATGCCCCATGCGATGTTCGAGCGGATAGGGAGTTTTGGTATGCCGATCCTGCACGAACTCGATGCCGACCATGAATCCGCGTTGGCGAATGTCGCCCACATGCGTCAACTCGGCTAAAGGCTGTAAGAGTCGAGCCAGCAAGCGCGATTTCTTCCGTACCTGTGTGAGGGTCTGCTCTCGTTTGAAAATCTCCAGATTGGCCAGGGCGACGGCGCACCCCAGAGGATTTCCGGTGTAGCTATGGCCGTGAAAAAACGTTTTCCATTCGTCATAGCGGCCGAGGAAGGCACGATACACTTCCTCGGTAGTCAACGTGGCAGCCAACGGCATATACCCGCCCGTCAGCCCCTTGCTGATCGCCATCAGGTCAGGTGTCACCCCCTCGTGCTGGCACGCAAACATCTTGCCGGTCCGTCCGAATCCGGTCGCCACTTCATCGACGATCAGCAACACCTTGTACGTGGTGCAGAGCTCGCGTACGCGTGCCAAGTACCCGGGCGGGGCCACCATCATCCCGGCCGCCGCCTGCACGAGCGGTTCGAGGATCACGCCTGCCAATTCTCGATGTCGAGTCTTCAGCAGCGCTTCGAGCGGGTCGATGCAGGCCATGTCACAAGCAGGGTAGGTGCGTCCCAGCGGGCAGCGATAGCAGTAGGGCGGCTCGACCTGATGCGTGGGGAAAAGCAGCGGTTTGAACCGCCCGTGGAAGAGTTCAATGTTGCCCACACTGACCGCACCGATCGTGTCGCCGTGGTAGGCCATTTTTAAATGCACAAAGGACTGTTTCGGTCCCGCTGCCGGCTGTGCCTGTTGCCAGTATTGCACCGCCATCTTGAGCGCTATTTCCACCGCCGTCGAACCGTTGTCGGAATAAAACACGCGGCGAAGCCCCTTCGGCGCAATCCGGATCAGCTCCCTCGCAAGGCGAATCGCCGGAGGATTGGAGAGACCGAGGAACGTCGAGTGTGCGATCTGCTTGAGCTGCGCCGTGAGTGCGCGATCGAGCACCGGATGCCGGTGCCCATGGAGGTTCACCCAGACGGACGACGTACCGTCCAGGTATTTCCGTCCCTCCGTATCAATGAGGTACGACCCCTTGCCCTGTGCAATGATCACAGGTGCATCCGCCTCCCATTCCTGCATCTGCGTGAACGGGTGCCAGAGATACGTATGATCCCAGGCAGCAAGCGGCAGACGTTTGGATGGACGTGTCATGTGAATGATGCGGGGTGTCGCCGTGATCGCGCGGCAGGGGACTGTTCGATGTGAAACGCCGCGCCGCGCGCGGATTATACCGGCGGGCGATTTCTTTGACAACGTTAGAGGCGGTCACTATAATGAATCGATTTTGGGGAACATGAGCCAGGATTTGCAAAGTCTCATCCGAAATTTCTCGATCATCGCCCATATCGATCACGGTAAATCGACCCTCGCCGACCGGCTCCTTGACGCAACTGGCGCAGTGACTGCCCGGGAAGCGAAGGAGCAGATCCTCGACGCGATGGACCTGGAGCGTGAGCGTGGTATCACCATCAAAGCTCATGCCGTGGCCATCCGCTACAAGGCTCAGGACGGGAAGACCTATTTACTGCATTTGATCGATACGCCGGGGCACGTCGACTTCACGTACGAAGTCTCGCGAAGTCTCGCGGCGTGCGAGGGATCGCTCCTGCTGGTCGATGCGACACAAGGTGTTCAGGCCCAGACCATCGCCAACGTGAACCTGGCCATGGGCAACCACCACACCATCATCCCGGTCATCAATAAGATCGATCTTGCCAGCGCCGACGTCGAAGGCACCAAGCAACAGATTTCCGACGTGCTGACGTTGGATGCCACCGATGCCATGCTCGTGAGCGCGAAGGAGGGACTCGGCGTTCCGGAAGTGCTCGAGGCCATCGTCAAACGCATTCCGCCACCGTCCGGGGACCCGACTCGCCCGCTCAAAGCGCTGATCTTCGATTCCTGGTTCGATAACTATCAGGGCGTGATCGTGCTGACCCGCATCATCGACGGGTCCGTGCGCCCGGGCATGAAAATCAAGGTGATGTCGAATGACCGCTTGTTCGAGGTGACGGAAGTCGGGCAATTCACGCCGAAACGAACGAAGGGCACGCAACTCCTGACGGGAGAGGTCGGCTATCTCTGCGCCAACATGAAGGAAGTGGCCGACGTGAAGATCGGCGACACCTTAACCGATGCCGCCCGCCCGACAGACCAGCCATTTCCCGGCTACAAGGAAGTGAAGCCACTGGTCTTTTGCGGACTCTATTCGACGGACACCGCACGCTATGAAGATCTGCGCGATGCCTTGCTCAAATTGCGACTGAACGATTCCTCATTTATCTACGAGCCGGAAACCTCGTTGGCGCTCGGCTTCGGATTTCGTTGCGGGTTCCTCGGTCTGCTGCATATGGAAATTATTCAGGAGCGGCTGGAGCGGGAATACGGGCTGACGCTGATCACGACCGCGCCCACCGTCATCTACCGGATCCTCACCACCAGCGGCGACGTGTTGGAGCTCAACAACCCGGCAGACCTGCCCGAGCCGAGTTCGATTGAGTCCTTCGAGGAACCCTTCATTCTGGCCACGCTGATTGCGCCGGAACGGTACCTCGGGACGTTGTTGCAACTGTGTCAGGAGCGGCGGGGTATTCAGCGAAGCATTCACTACCTGGATCCCACTCGTGTGGTCATCGCCTATGAATTGCCGCTCAACGAAGTCATCCTGGATTTTTACGACAAGCTCAAATCCAAGACCCAGGGGTATGCGTCGCTCGATTATGAACTCCTCGGCTACCGCGAGTCCGAACTGGTGCGGCTGGACATTTTGCTCAACGGCGAGCCGGTCGATGCGCTCTCGTTTATCACCCATAAGGAACGGGCCTATCAGCGCGGGCGCCAGGTCGCCGAGAAGATGAAGGAACTTATTCCCAAACAAATGTTCGAGATCGCCATTCAAGCGGCCATCGGCAATAAAATCATCGCCCGCGAAACCATCGGCGCCATCAAGAAGAATGTCACGGCCAAATGTTACGGCGGCGACATTTCCCGCAAACGCAAACTGTGGGAGAAGCAGAAGGAAGGCAAAAAGCGCATGAAGGCGGTGGGACGCGTGGAAGTCCCACAGGAAGCGTTTCTGGCCATCCTGAAGGTGGGCGAGGAATGAGCGTCGATCCCAATGCTCGTCCCGATGAGGTTCCCGCGACGAACGACCACACGACGCCCACTCCCACCGAACAGACGACCAACGAAGCACGCCTCGTCGTGGCTGAGCAACCGGCCCACAAGTCGATCCTACGCGAATACGCAGAGGCGATCATCATCGCGATGTTGCTCGCGTTCGCGATCCGCGTGTTCGTGGTGCAGGCGTTCAAAATTCCATCCGGTTCGATGATTCCCACCCTCCTGGTCGGGGATCATATCCTCGTCAGCAAGTTATCCTATGGCCTCCAGTGGCCCACCGACTGCAAGTTTCAACCGGGCTTTCCTCCGGTCACCTGTTATTCCTCGCGAACCGTGATTCCGTTCGGTTCGATCCAGCGCGGCGACATCATCGTATTTCGATTTCCCGAAGATGAAGACAAGGACTTCATCAAGCGCGTGATCGGGCTGCCTGGCGACACGATTCAGGTGCGCAACAAGGTCGTCCATATCAACGGGACGCCGTTCGAGGATAAGGCCTTCACGCAACACACCGATCCACCCATCCATGACGGGCACATCAGCCCGCGCGATAATTTCGGCCCGGTGACGGTACCGGAGGATGCGTACTTCGTGATGGGAGACAACCGGGATCACAGTCTCGACAGTCGGTTCTGGGGCTATGTGCGCACGGAGAAGGTGCGCGGCAAAGCGTTTCGCATTTACTGGTCGTGGAGCGGCCAAGGATCGTGGACGGAATGGGTACGATGGGAAAGGTTAGGAAAAGCCATCCAGTAGGACGGTCCGGACAAACCGGTCCGTGGAGCGGGCAGGGAAGCGAAGATCCGATGGTGGATCAGGTCGCACTCAGCACGTATATCCAGCGCTTCCCGCAGGCCAGCGTGCTGGTCATCGGGGACTTGATCCTGGATCACTACGTGTGGGGACGAGTCAGCAGAATTTCTCCGGAAGCCCCCGTGCCGGTGGTCCACGTCGAATCAGAATCACTCAAGCTCGGCGGTGCGGCCAACGTCTTCAACAACATTCTCGCGCTGGGCGGCCAAGCGGATATCTGCGGGGTCATCGGAGCGGACGAGAGCGGACGGCTGCTGTTGAAAGAATTGGGTGGCCGCCGCCAGGGTCGCGGCGGAGTCATTATCGATCAGAGCCGGCCGACCACACGGAAGTCACGCGTCGTTGCTCACAACCAACAAATCGTCCGCTACGACGTGGAACGCCGGAACGAACTCTCCAGCCTTCTGCAACGTCGGATCCTCCGGTACGTCGAATCACGGCTGAAGGAACTGTCCTGCCTGGTGGTCTCCGATTACGCCAAAGGCGTCGTCACGGCCTCGCTGATGACCGAGTTGACTCGTTTGGCGGGACAGCGCAAGATCCCCATTGTCGTCGATCCCAAGGTGGAGCATTTCAGCTATTACAAGGGCGTGACGGTCGTCACCCCCAACCATCTCGAGGCCACCCAAGCGGCCGGCGTGCAAGGGGAGGATGATAAGACGATCAACAAAGCCGGGATGGTTCTGCGCCAACGATTGGGGTGCCAAACCGTACTCGTCACACGAGGTGAGCGAGGCATGAGTGTCTACCAGAGCCATGGCGACCACTGGCATATTCCGACACGTGCCCGGCAGGTCTATGACGTGACGGGAGCCGGCGACACAGTCGTCGGGACCCTGGCCTTGGCCCTTTCGACCGGCGCCAACATGCGAGAAGCGGCCATACTCGCCAATCAAGCGGCCGGAGTTGTCGTCGGCATGATCGGCACCGCCACCGTCACCGCTGCGCAGTTGACCGATGCCTTGGGGCAGAACTGACGTGAAACGTCCGGTTACGGTGGTCATTCCTGCCCGTTACGGATCTTCTCGATTTCCGGGCAAGCCCCTGGTCGAACTGATGGGCAAGCCGATGATCCAACATGTGTATGAACAGGCCAAGGCCTGCCGCGTGGTGGACGAGGTGCTGGTTGCCACGGATGACGAGCGCATCAAGGCCGCCGTTGAGCAATTCGGGGGGAAGGTGCTTATCATGACCGAGCCCTATCGTACCGGCACAGATCGCGTAGCCGCCGTCGCACAATCTCGAACCGGCGGGTGTTTCGTCGACCTGCAAGGCGACGAAATTCTTCTCCATCCCGACCTGATCACGGACCTGGTGGAACCATTTCTGACAAGCGACGCACCAATGGGGACGTTAAAAAGACGGATCGACAGCGATGCAGACCTACACAACCCCGGGGTGGTCAAAGTGACGACCGACCGGGAAGGCCATGCCCTCTATTTTTCGCGAGCGCCGATCCCGCTGGTGCGCGACGATCCAAAACGGTCGGCCGTGCCGGGATTACATTTCATTCACCTGGGTCTGTATATCTACACGCGCGAGACCCTCGCGCGCCTGACGGCCTTACCGACCGGGATTCTGGAAGAGGCGGAAAAACTGGAGCAGCTACGCGCACTGGAGAACGGAATCCGGATTCGCGTCTGGGAGACCTCTCATGCGTCGTTGCGCATCGATAGCCCCGAGGACGTACCCGTGGCCCTCGCGCAACTTCGCGCCCAGACGAGCGGACCGGGGAGCACTCAACCATGACTATTGGCCGCATTCACAAGAAGGTGCCACGATGAGCAAGCTGATCTTTGTCACCGGGGGTGTCGTCTCGTCGCTCGGAAAGGGACTGGCGTCTGCGTCCATTGGGAATCTGCTGGAAAGCCGCGGGTTGAAAATCACCTTCTTGAAGCTCGACCCCTACATCAACGTCGACCCCGGGACCATGAATCCCTACCAGCACGGCGAGGTCTACGTCACCGAAGACGGGGCAGAGACCGATCTCGACCTGGGGCATTACGAACGCTACACCTCGCTGACGCTGACGCGCGAAAACAACTACACGACCGGCAGGATCTATCACTCGGTTATCACGAAGGAACGGCGGGGTGATTATCTGGGCGGAACGGTGCAGGTGGTGCCGCATGTCACCGACGAGATCAAGCAATGTATCATGCGCACCTCACAAGGCATGGACGTCACGATCGTGGAGATCGGCGGCACGGTGGGCGACATCGAAAGCCTGCCGTTTCTGGAAGCCATTCGGCAGATTCCCTACGACGTGGGGCGGGACAATGTGCTCTACGTGCACCTGACCCTCGTCCCGTATATCGGCGCCGCCGGTGAGTTGAAAACCAAACCGACCCAGCATTCCGTCAACAAGCTGCGCGAAATCGGTATTCAACCGAACATTCTGCTGTGCCGCACGGATCGCTACCTTCCGCCGGAACTCAAGGCGAAGATCGCCATGTTTTGCAACGTCGAGAAAGATGCGGTCATCACGGCCAAGGATGTCGAGACCATCTACGAAGTGCCGATCGTTTTCCGCAAGGAAGGGTTGGATGAACTGATCGTACGGCAGTTGAAGCTTGAAACCGGGCCGCCCAATCTGCGCGAATGGGATGCGATGGTGCAGAAGATCAAGCATCCCAAGCATGAAGTGTCCATCGCGCTCGTCGGAAAATATGCCGGACTGAAAGAATGTTATAAGAGCTTGGCGGAGGCCCTGGTGCACGGCGGGATCGACCATGAAACCCGCGTCAACGTGACGTGGATCGAATCCGAAGACGTCGAACGGCAGGGGACGGAGCGAATCCTGCGCGAGGCGGACGGCATTCTCATTCCCGGCGGGTTCGGCTCACGCGGGATCGAAGGCAAGATTGTCACCATCCAGTATGCGCGGGAACATCAGATTCCATTCCTCGGTCTGTGTCTGGGCATGCAGTGCGCGACCATCGAGTTTGCGCGCAATGTCGCCGGACTCAACGGCGCGAACAGCGCGGAGTTCGATGCGCAGTCGCCGCATCCGGTCATTCATCTCATGTCCGACCAGCAATCCGTCAACGACAAGGGCGGCACGATGCGCCTGGGCGCCTACGCCTGTACCTTGGGAGAGGGCACGCTGGCGCAAAAAATGTACGGCGTCAGCGAAGTGCGCGAGCGGCATCGCCACCGGTATGAATTCAATAATGCCTATCGCGAGCAATTGACGGCACAAGGACTGATTCTGAGCGGCCTGTCGCCGGATGGGCGCCTGGTTGAAATCGTTGAACTGCAGAACCATCCCTGGTTCCTGGCGACGCAGTTTCATCCGGAATACAAGTCGCGGCCGCATCACCCGCATCCTTTGTTTAGTGGATTTGTCGGGGCGGCACTACGCCGCAAATGCGGCCATTGAGTAAGGGAGGCTGAAACTGCCTTTCATCGGCGTTCTCGACTCGGCACAATCCTCGACGTAGCTCCGCTACGCCTGCGGTTCTGCCTCGTCTGCGGCCTTGCTGAAAGATCAGTTTGAGCCTCCCATGGACCATCAATAACTCGGAGATTATGGCGTACGAAGTTGATTTGGGACAATTTAAGATCGGGGCGGGCCATCGTCCGTTTTTGATCGCCGGACCTTGCGTGATTGAAAGCGAGCAGCTCGCCATGGACACGGCGGGACGCATCGCGGAAATCACTACATCGCTCGGCATGCCCTACGTGTTCAAGTCGTCCTTCGATAAAGCCAATCGCACCTCCATCTCGTCTTTTCGCGGACCTGGATTAGAGAAGGGACTTGCCATCCTGGCCAAGATCAAGCAACAGATCGGTGTCCCGATTTTGACCGACGTGCACACAGAGGATCAGGCGACCGAGGCCGGGCAGGTGGTCGACATCCTGCAGATTCCTGCGTTTCTCTGCCGACAGACCGACCTGTTGATCGCTGCCGCAAAGACCGGCAAAGTCGTGAACATCAAGAAAGGGCAATTCCTGTCGCCGCCGGAAATGGGGAATGCCATCAAGAAGGTGGAGGATGCCGGCAACCACCGGATTGTCCTGACGGAGCGCGGATCTTCCTTCGGCTACAACAATCTGGTCGTCGACATGCGTTCGTTTCCCATCATGCGCCGTTTCGGCTATCCGGTGGTCTTCGATGCCACCCATAGCGTGCAGCTGCCGGGCGGGGGCGGCACCAAATCCGGCGGCCAGCGTGAATTCGTCGAACCCTTGGCATGCGCGGCGGCAGGAGCCGGCTGCGACGGGTTTTTCATGGAAGTGCATCCGGATCCCGATTCCGCCCTGTCCGATGGACCCAACATGGTTCCACTTCATGCGCTTCATTCACTCCTTGAACGGGTATTACGTATATGCGACGCAGCCGCCACACAACCGGTCCGGTAACAGGCAAGACCAGGACATCCGCCGTGCGTTCTGCCAAAGGCGATGCGAGCGTGCGCGAGGGGATTCGCGTCCTCGATATCGAAGCGCGCGCGGTGCTCGATCTCAAAGCCCGTCTGGATGAGCGGTTCGCGAGAGCCGTGACGCTGCTCTACGAGTGCCAGGGGAAAGTCGTCATTTCGGGCATGGGGAAATCCGGCCTCATCGGCCAGAAAATTGCGGCTACCCTGGCCAGTACCGGGACGCCTTCGTTCTTTCTGCATCCGGCCGAAGGAGTCCACGGGGATCTCGGCATGCTCGCACGGCGTGATGTGCTCATCGCCATTTCCAACAGCGGAGAGACGCAGGAAGTGCTGCAATTGCTGCCCTTCGTCAAACGAATGAATGTGCCCGTCGTCGGCATGACCGGAAAGATGAATTCGACACTCGCGAAAAACAGCGATGTGGCACTGGATGTCTCCGTGGATGAAGAGGCCTGCCCGCTGGGTCTGGCCCCGACGGCCAGCACCACCGCCACCCTCGCCATGGGCGATGCCCTGGCCGTGGCGCTGCTGCAAAAACGCGGGTTCAAGCACGACGATTTTGCGCAATTCCATCCCGGCGGCAGCCTGGGGCGGCGATTGCTGGTGAAGGTGCGCGATCTCATGCAGCATGGCGAACACTTGCCGCGCGTGCGCGCCGAGGTGTCGGGAGCAGATACGATCCTGGAGATGACCTCGAAGAAACTCGGACTGACGACCGTCGTCAATGCGAAGGGTGCGCTCTATGGAATCGTCACCGACGGCGACTTGCGGCGCTTCATTCAGGCCGGCGGGGACTTCAGCCACGTCACGGCCGGCGACCTGGCCAGCCGCACCCCGAAAACCATCGGCCCGGACGAACTGGCCACGACGGCCGTCGCCTTGATGGAACGTTTTTCGATCACCGCGCTGGTGGTCATCGAACCGCCGAATCGCCTTGCCGGGGTGATTCACTTGCATGACCTGCTCAAACACGGCATTGTATAAGGAAGGCCTCAAGGAAACGGACGAAAGAGACCATGGGAGAAGGCTGGAAAGAAGCCGGACTGGTGTTGATGCGATCGGCAGGGCAGGAAAGTAATATTAATCTGCCCAACGTGCTGACGCTCGTCCGCATTCTCTTGATCCCGGTGTTCGTCATGCTTCTCCTCGACCCCACACCGGATCGATCCCTGGCGGCCGCGTTGGTGTTCGTCGTCGCAGCAGTCACGGACCTGCTGGACGGCTATGTCGCACGAAAGACCGGCCAGATCACGAAACTCGGACGGCTCCTCGATCCCATTGCGGATAAGCTGCTGGTCTTGTCTGCCTTGATTCTCCTGGTGCAAGTCGATCGCGTCAGCGCGCTGGTGGCCATTCTGATCATCGCCCGCGAAGTGGCCGTGACCGGGTTGCGGGCGATCGCCGCATCTGAAGGATTGATCATGTCGGCCGAGGTCACCGGCAAATACAAAATGGCCTTGCAGGTCATCGCCATCGTCCTCCTCCTGCTGGAAGGAACGGTGGTGGAAGCCATCGGCAACCTGCACTTGGCCGGCATCGTCACCTTGTATCTGTCCCTCATCCTAGGCTATGTGTCGGGCGCGCAGTATGTGTGGAGTTTCTGGCGTCAGATCGGGACGAAGGGTCTATAGTCGCTCGCGCCGGCACATGCCGGTAATCGACGATCCGGTCAACCATTGATGGACAGTCCCTGGCTCATCGGTTTCCTCATCCTCTTCGGCTATCTTCTGGGGTCGATTCCTTTCGGCGTGGTGGTGTCCCGCCTGCTGGGCGCGGTCGACCCACGATCAGCAGGCAGCAAGAATGTCGGGTTCACCAATGTCCTGCGCGTGAGCGGCAAGAAAGCCGGCGTGCTGACCCTGATCGGCGACATTGGAAAGGGCTGGCTGGCAGGGTGGGTGGCCACGGTGCTCCTGCACCAAGAGGCGGCGGTATTGGGGGTCGCCCTGGCGTCGATCATCGGCCATCTCCATTCGATGTTCCTTGGCTTCAAGGGCGGGAAGGGCGTCGCGACCGCGTTGGGTGCGGCCTTGGGCGTCGCACCGTGGATTGGACTCACACTGATGGGGCTCTGGATCGGCGCCGTCTTCCTATGGAAGTATTCTTCGGGAGGCGCACTGTTCGCGTTCGCGATGTTTCCGTTCGTGTCATTGCTTTTCCATCGCTCCTGGCTCTTTATCGGGTTTTCCTGTGTCGTGAGTCTGCTGATCTGGGCGAGACACAAGGACAATCTCGTTCGTCTGTGGAGCGGCACGGAATCTCGAATCGGACGAGTTAGTTGACATAATATATCTTATCGGACATTATTGCCATGCTGTCTTTCGAGCTGTTGGCTCGTATCCGCAAAGAACTCTCCCTGACCGGCAGCGCGCTCTATGAGACGATTGTGGCCATCGCAGAACGGGTCAATCGCAAGGTCCACGTGCTCCGGCTGCATGGGCAAGCCACGACGATTCTGCACCAAATCCATACCATTCATCAGCACGTCGGCCAGCGCATTGCCACGGCAGCCTCAGCACCTGCGGGAGGGTTTCATGCGCAATCTCCTTCCGATCCAGGGCCGCTGGAAGATATCGTCCGGGTGGCCGCTGAACGCATCAAGGGACAACGCGGGGCCCTGCAGCTGGTCGAACGCCAGATTCGCGAGCTCAAGATTGAACTGGCTCACGAAGACCTGCTGACGATGCAGCGGGAGTTAGGCCTGCGGGATGCCGCGATCGAGCGCGTCGTGGTGGTACGCGGAGCACCGGTCATCGGCCATCCGATCGGTGAATTCGACCTACCGCCCACGACCCACATCGCCGCCGTGTTTCGCGGTCCATTCCTCCTCCCCCTCTCCGATGCCATGACGCTCAGACCGGATGATATCGTCATCCTGGTGGGCCTGCGCCACGACCTGACCCACTGGCTTCCGTATTTTCAACGCCCGGCCGCCTCAAAGACCGCCTGATCACGGCCACGCTTTCGCTCCTGCGCAACATTCTGGTATCCTGACGAAGAGCGACCGTGCGGAAGGATCGCTCTCGGAGCTTGCCAGACCATGAAGACACCATCCTTGTTTTCCACCATGACCGTTCTCGGACTTGGTTTTGCCGGGTGGCTGCTCGGCATGCCCGTATCGACACTGGCCGCAGGAGAGAGCGGATCCACGCCGCGAAAGTCATCCGCCGGGTTACGGATGCTGGAAGAACTGCAAACCGTGATCACAGACCTGGCCGAGGAAGCAAAGCCGTCCGTCGTCAGTATCTTCCCCGTCCAAGCCACAGGGCGATTGCGGGATGCCGGAGAGCGCACGCCCAACGCCACCGGTTCCGGCTCTGGGGTAATTGTTGATGCCAACGGCCACATTATCACCAACAATCATGTCGTCGGCGACGCCGCAGAAGTCGAAGTGCGCCTTTCCGATAAGACCAAACTCTTCGCGCAAGTGATCGGGAAAGATCCGGACACCGACTTGGCGGTCCTCAAAGTGACCACCGACCACCCCCTCCCCGCCGCCCGCTTTGGGGATTCGTCGGGAGTAAAGGTGGGACAGTGGGTGCTGGCCGTTGGCAATCCCTTCGGGCTGGACCGAACAGTCACACTCGGAGTCGTCAGCGGCATCGGGCGGGAAAACATCAACCTGTCTCGCTATGAAAATTTTATTCAGACGGACGCCTCCATCAACCCCGGCAACTCCGGCGGCCCGTTGTTCGATCTGCGCGGCGATATCATCGGCATCAATACGGCCATCATCAACTTCGCCCAAGGCATCGGCTTCGCCATCCCGTCCAACATGGCCAAGCAGGTGATGCATCAGCTGATCAACAAGGGCAAAGTGGTTCGTGCCTGGTTAGGAGTCGGCCTGCAGCCACTGACGCTCGATCTGGCCAGCAAATTCGGCGTCGACGAAAACGAAGGCGTGCTGGTCAACGAAGTCTTTGAGCGGGATCCGGCCGCGCTTGCCGGGATCAGGCCAGGAGACGTCATCACCAAAGTCGATGGTGCGCTCGTCGACACCCCGAACAAACTCTCACGTCTGGTTGCAGCACTCGATCCGGGATCCCTGGCCTTGGTGGAAGTGGTGCGAGACGGCAAGCGGATCAACCTGAATGTCGCGTTGAGTGAGCGCCGTGATGCCGCCGTGGTCGCCTCCCTGCCTCAAAGCCGAAGCGACTTCAAACTGGGAATCGACGTCCAGGATCTGACGGCAGGCCTGGCGGAAAAATTTCGACTCAACGAAAGCCGTGGCGTACTGATCTCCAAAGTGGAATCCGGCAGCCTAGCCCAGGCCGAAGGCCTGCGGGAAGGCGACCTGATCAAGGAAGTGAACCGTGTCGACACCGGCACCGTCGGAGAATTCACCATCGCCGTCACCAAGGTCAAACGCGGCGACACGATCCTCTTGCGGGTGTTACGCGAAGGGCGAGCCTTTTACGTCGTCCTCAAACCCGCTGATCGGTAGCGGCCTCACGACCGACAGGCCGGATCACGCCATAGGCTCCGCCTAGTGCGTGGCGACCCCGTGGCGTTCAGCTCGGTGCTCCTCAACGATTCGGCCGGTCAACTCCTTCGGCACTTCCTCATACTGGGCGTACTCCATCACATAACTCCCCTGCCCACCGGTCAGAGAGTTCAGCGCCGGCGCGTAATTTAGAAGTTCCGCCTGTGGAACCAGGGCCTTCACGATTTCCAGATGGCCCTTCGCCTCGACCATGATGATCCGTCCTCGCCGGGCATTGAGATCCCCAAGCACCGCCCCGACACAGTCTGCAGGAACCTCCACCTCCAGCGTCATGAGCGGTTCAAGCAGGACTGGATGGGCCGCCTCCAGAGCCTTTTTCACTCCCATCGAACCCGCGATCTTGAATGCCAACTCAGACGAATCGACCACATGGTAGGAGCCGTCGTACACGCTCACCCGCACATCGACGGTGGGAAACCCAGCCAGAGGCCCCTCGTGTAGTGCTTCGACCACACCCTTCTCTACCGCCGGCACAAAGTTACGCGGGATGGCGCCACCTACGATGTTGTTTTCGAATTCGAATCCCTGCCCGCGCGGCAACGGACCGACTTCTAACCAGCAATCCCCATACTGGCCATGCCCGCCGGTCTGCTTCTTGTACTTCCCCTGCGCCTGCGCGACGCTGCGGATCGTTTCACGATACGGAATCTTGGGCGCATGCAGCGTGACATCGGCGCCATATTTGCGATGCAGTTTTTCCAACGCCACGTCGATATGCCGTTGCCCCATCCCACTCAACACCATTTCCTTCGTTTCCAGATGACGGACGAACTCAAGACTCGGGTCCTCCTCAATGAGCTTGTGCAACCCAAGACTCACTTTTTCAATATCCGCCTTTGATTTCGGCTCGATCGCAAAAGACATCACCGGCCTGACGACCGGAATACCGGGGTACCGGATGGGCGCCTGTTCATCGCAGAGCGTATCGCCCGTGAGGGTGTCCTTCAACTTTCCAATCGCCACGATGTCTCCCGCCACGGCACGGGCGATCGGCGAATATTTTTTCCCGAACATGGCGAACAGGTGCCCCCCTCGCTCCCGCACCTGTTTGGTGGCGTTGTACACGGTGCTGTCTGCCTCCAACGTTCCCGAATATACCCGCACATAGGACAATCGCCCGACAAATGGATCGATGAGCGTCTTGAATACCAATGCCGAGAGCGGAGCCGTCGCACGCGGTTCACGTTGGACCGGAGCGCTGTCTCCTGACGGGCTGACGCCATGCAATGGCACCGACCGGGCACGGTCGATCGGTGACGGCAGCAGGCGGACGACACCATGCAGGAGCGAATGAATCCCACTATGATGCAGCGCCGAACCTCCCACCACGGGAACCAACGTCCGACGGCAAACCCCGATCCGCAAGCCTTGCACCAACATGTCGTCCGTCAATCCTCCGTTGTTCACATAGTGCTCGAGTAGCACTTCGTCCTGTTCGGCCACGAGTTCAGTCACACGCCGCCTGGCCTCCGCCACCCGGTCGAGCCACTCCGGGGGCACCGGCCCCTCCTCTGCCTGTGGACGATCCGACCGGACCGTCAGCACACGATTCTGCAGCAGATCCGCCACCGTGCTCATCTGCGGACCACTGCCGATCGAGACCGTCAGCGGAACCGCCACAATTCCCAACTCGCCGGTCAATTCCTCCAGGGTTTTGTCACATTGCGTTCCCTCTTTATCCAGCCCATTCACAAACACCATGCAAGGAAGCTCGGCGGCCTCGACCAACGACCACACCCGTTGCAGATCGCTCCGTACGCCGGTCGCCGCGTTGACCACGAGCACCACCGCATCCGCCACACGCAGGGCGGAGCGGACGTCGGCGACAAAAGCCGGCGCACCAGGAGTATCCAGGAGATTGAGTACGGTGCCGTCGTAGGAGCAACGGACGACGGTGGTATTGAACGAACTGCGATGGTGGATTTCTTCAGGCTCGAAATCAGATACCGTGTTGCCTGCGAGCACAGAGCCCGGAGAGGAGAGGTGACCGCTACAGTAGGCGAGGGCTTCGACAAACGAGGTTTTTCCCGATCCCACATTCGACACCACAGCCACATTCCTGATGGATTCGGCGAGGGGAACGTTCATCATGACCTCCTTCGGTAAGTCGGCGGCCACCATGGGCCTGGTTAGAGGGAGACGTGTGGGTGAGACCTTCCTTTCGTATCGCGGACGATCGAGTATTGGTGTGCTGATAAGACCAGTACTGTGCCACAACCAGTCATGACCGCGTGGCCTCCCCCGAAAGCCATCCTTGGTCGGCAAAACTCACGTAGCGGCCGTCACCCACAATGACGTGATCGAGCACCTGAATGCCGAGAAGCGAGCCGGCAGACACCAGTCGAGCCGTCAAGATACGGTCTTCCTGACTCGGCGTCGGGTCGCCGCTGGGATGGTTATGGAGGAAGATCACGCCAGCAGCCGAAGCCCGCATGGCTGGAATGAACACTTCCCGCGGGTGCACGATGCTGAGGGTGAGGCTGCCTTCGGAGATGGTCACATCGCGAATGACCTGGTTCTTAGCATCCAGCAGCACGACGGCAAAGATCTCGTGACGCAAATCACGCAAGCGTGCGTGGTAGTGCTTAAAGAGATCCGCGCTGGAATTGATGCGGGTTCCGGTCGTCAACGGAGCCGACACCGCACGCTTGCCGACTTCCACGGCCGCTTTCAATTGCGCCGCCTTGGCCGGTCCGACCCCGGGAATGGCGCAGAGTTCTTCGACGCTGCAATGGAGCAATCCATAGATACCGCCCACGCGGGCCAGAACCTCCATTCCCACCTTGACGGCCGAGGCGTCTTGCCGACCCACCCGTAGCAGAATCGCCAATAATTGTGCGTCGGAGAGACTGGCTGCCCCCTCGCTGAGCAACCGCTCACGGGGACGTTCAGTTTCCGGCCATTCTCCGATACCACGCCCTGTCTTTTTTGGTGTCACGGCCTGCTCTCTACGACAAAAAAATGTCAGCCCGCACCATTTTGTGCCGTCAACTTGACGCCTGACTCATCTCATGTATGACGCTTCCAGCATATAAACTATTGAAATATATAGACTTGACATTTTGGTGCAGCTCTTGCTTGAGAGCAGGTTCAGCTGTGAACGTCACCACCCAGGAGGAACACATGGAATGTCCGAAGTGCAAAGGCATGATGATGTTGGAACGGTTCTCTGATTTCTTTCTCATTTTCTACGCCTGGAAATGCATCAACTGTGGCGCCATCATCGATCGGACCATTTCGGCGAACCGTCGGAAGAGCCTCGCCGCACGCGACGCTCAACCGGTTGCGACCCGCTGATCCGGCTGACGCAGCGCTCCGTTCTCTGTGAGATGTGGTGGTGTGACGACCCGAGTGTAGCCACCTCCTCAGCCCGCGTGAACTGAGTTCCAGTGTCGCCCGATTATAGCGAGCCTTCCCGTACGCGTCAAAACACGGACCTCCTTCGGTGACGTCTGCAGCGCTCCCCGCCCCGCGGCGGGGAGAAGACGCTCCTCTCTCTTGCAGTTCCTCTCTCTTGCAGTTCCTCTCACTTGCAGTTCCTCTCACTCGCATCTCCTTGACCCCTGCAAAAACGCTGTGTTAGAGTCTCTCACTTCGTAGCCAACAACGAGTGGCTCTCTCCCGAATACGATCATGCGCGTCATCGCAGGGCTTCATCGGGGCCGACGATTGCTGGGTCCCAGAGGACAGGCCATCCGCCCCACATCCGACCGAGTGAAAGAAGCCCTCTTCTCTATTCTTGGCGAACGCACCACAGGCGCCCGTGTGCTGGACCTCTACGCCGGAACCGGCTCGATCGGCATTGAAGCCCTTAGCCGCGGGGCATCACATGTCACATTCGTCGAGACCGACAGGGAAGCGTTGCGCCTCGTCCGTTCCAATCTCCAGCAATGCGGAATGGAAGCCGTTGCCAATATTTGCGCCTGTCAGGTCGCTCAGTTTTTTCGCCGCGGCACCCAATGGGCCGGCCCCTACGACATTGTCTTCTGCGACCCGCCTTATCGACTCACACCGGAAGTTCTGTCGTTGGCGGGAAACTGGCAACCGGGATGGTTGGCCGACGATGCCATCGTAGTCATCGAACATAGTAACAAGGCCGACATTCCCGCGACGCTGGGGCCGCTGGCCCAAGTAAAACGCTATGACTATGGCGACACCGCGCTGACACGCTTCCATCTGACGCCGAAGGACGCCCCGCACGCATGAAGATCGCCGTCTATCCCGGCACATTCGATCCGATCACGCATGGTCACTCCGATATCATCCGGCGTGGATTCCGCATGTTCGAGAAGATGATCGTGGCGATTGCCCCCAACCCGTCCAAACATCCGCTGTTCAGCGCGAAGGAGCGACTGGAGATGGTCCGCCTCGTCACAAAGGATTTGCCCAACCTGGAGGTCACGACCTTCGAAGGGCTTCTGGTGGATTTTGTACGGAGCAGCGGCGCCCATGCTATTCTGCGAGGACTGCGGGCGATCTCGGATTTCGAACACGAGTTTCAAATGGCACTCGTCAATCGTAAACTGGCGGAGACCGTCGAAACGGTTTTTCTGATGCCCAGTGAGGAATATTCCTATCTTTCTTCCACCATCATTAAGGATGTCGCCAGCCACGGAGGATCGCTCAAGGATTTTGTGCACCCCGAAGTGGCGCGGAGGCTCCAAGAACGAATTCGGAGTTTCAAAGGATGAAACTGGCAGCCCGTGTCGGACGCATTGTCCCCTCCCCCACACTCAGCATTACCGCAACCGCAAAATCCATGGCGGCACAAGGCATCGATGTCATCGATTTTGCATCCGGAGAACCGGATTTCGACACGCCTGAACCGGTCAAGGCCGCAGCAGAGGCCGCAATCCGCGCAGGCTTCACGAAGTACACGCCCTCATCAGGCATTGATGAACTGCGCGGCGCCATTGCCGACAAGCTCAAGGCGGAACAGGGACTCCAGTATGAAAAGTCCCAGATCCTCGTGTCATGCGGGGCAAAACATTCGTTGTACAATGTGGCCGAGGCGCTGCTGGAAGCGGGCGACGAAATCATTATCCCTGTGCCCTTCTGGGTCTCCTACCAGGATCAGACGCTGCTGAATGATGCCACGCCGGTTCTTCTGCGGACGCAGGAACAGGACGGATACACGATCAGCCCGGAGGCGCTGGAGGCCGCCATCACGCCACGGACCAAAGCCATCATCGTCAATAGCCCCTGCAATCCAACCGGGGCGACCTATGATCGAAAAACCCTCGAGGGGATCGCCGCCGCCGCCTTGCGTCACGATCTCGTCATTATTTCAGACGAGATTTACGAGAAGGTGCTGTATGACGGGGCGCAGCACATCAGCATCGCCAGCCTGAGCCCTGAAGTCGCCGCGAGAACCGTCGTGATCAACGGGGTCTCCAAGGCGTACGCCATGACCGGCTGGCGCATCGGCTATGCCGCCGGACCGAAAGCCTTGCTGACCGCCATGGGCAATATTCAAAGCCAGAGCACGTCGAATCCCTGCTCCATTTCGCAAAAGGCCGCAGTGGCCGCATTGCGTCTGGGCAATCCGTTTACCGCCGTCATGGTGGCTGAATTCGACCGGCGGCGGCGTCTCATGGTCGAACGGCTCAATACCATGCCTGGTGTCACCTGCCGGATGCCGACCGGTGCGTTCTATGCCTTCCCGAATGTGAGCGGCGTCCTCACAAAACGCTGGAAGGATCAGCCCATCGGCTCCGCAGCCAACCTGGCGACCTTTTTGCTGAACGAGGCACAAGTGGCCCTGGTCCCCGGCGAACCGTTCGGCAGCGACATCCACATCCGGTTGTCCTATGCGACCTCCATGGAGGCCATTGAACGCGGACTGACCCGGATCGAGGCCGCCATCCGCCGCTTGACGTAAGGCAGGCCACCGAGGCTCAGCTCCCCCTTGATTCTGTTGAAATCGAGGCTACTAGGAGAGAGTCCTCGTGGATCGCAAGGAAACCAATTCGCATACTGTGCGCTGTGAGAGCAGAGGAGGAATACCCCGTGCCAATCTATGAGTATCAGTGTACGAGTTGCGCCCACCGGTTCGAGGTGAAGCAGAGCATTAAGGACGACCCGATCAAGGAATGTGTGCGGTGCGGGAAGGAAGTGACGAAATTGATTTCGCCGCCGGCCATCATGTTCAAAGGCAGCGGCTGGTATATCACCGACTACTCGGACAAGATGAAACCGGGAGGAAGCGACACGGCGGAAAAACCAGCGGCAGCAACGACCGAGAAACCCGCGACACCAACGACCAGTGAGAGCACGGCCAGCGCTCCGGCCGCCGCTCCAGCGACGACCTCCACGACCAGCGCCGCGCCCGCGACAAGCACACCCAGCTCAGGGACATCCAGCTCGAGTTCCACCTCGTCGTCCGGCAACTAAGGGAAGCGGCGGGCAGAAACCGTTCGCTGCCGCAGCAAGCGCGACTCAGGTTCGCTGACCACCGTCTGCCCGCTCTTGTATCAGAGCGAGCGACAGGCTCAGCGCTTCCCTAGGGGCTTACACGTTTAGCAGGAGCCGCGTTGGATTTCTTCTGGGTGGCCGACCTCCCCGTGGACTTCACGCCGCTCTTGCCTGCAGGCTTGGTCGATTTCTTGACAGCTGGTTTTGTCGCAGGTTTCGCGGGAGTCGTCTTCACCGCTTTTGCCGCACGCTCGCGGGCCGCCGCCATGGTGTGCTCAAGATTCGCGATCATTGCGGATTTTTCCTTATTCACCCGCGTCAGATCTTCCACACGAATCTGCAACTCCTCCTTCGCTTTGTTCGCCGCGTTGAGCTGATTCTGCAGCAAGGCCTTGTCCGCCGCAGCCTGTTGGGCTTCTGCATGCAACTGTTCGATTTGAGCTTGAAGCGCCGGCGGCCAAAAGTCACATCCCGTCAGCAGCATGCTGCTGACCCCAAGCACAAACAATCCTCTCACCGCGCGGCGTGAACGAATGAGCATAAATGATCCTCCCATGTGGGTGAATTATAGCGACTACGCACCATCAAATCATGATGAAAGTGTGTACCCTGCTCGCTCCAGGGCCGTTCGAATTCGGTCCGCTGAAATCACTCCGGCCCGAAGGAGTTGAGGATGTTCGCCGGCATCAACGACGGTGGACGCCTGGCCGCCGGGCGTGCGGCCGCCGTCGAGAATCAGATCAATACTGGCTCCGAACGCATCCTGCACAGCGCCCGCAGTATCGATGGGTGGCTCGGATGAGCGATTCGCACTCGTTCCGGTCAGCGGGCCGGTGTGGACCAACAGTCGCTGCAGCGTCGGCAACGGAGACCAGCGGACCCCGATCGTCCCGCTCCCGGCCGTCAGCAACGACGAGAGTCCAGGGGCGGCCGGAAACACGATGGTCAAGGGGCCTGGCCAGAACAACTCCATCAAGAGGGAGGCGGTTGGAGAGACAGACCCAACCAGGGGAGCCAATTGCTCCCGAGATCCGATCAACACCAGAATGGGTTTATCGGGCGGACGCCCCTTCACTGCGACCATGCGGCGCAGGGCCGCTTCGTCGGTCGGACGAACGGCCAGACCATAGTACGTCTCGGTGGGAAGTGCGACGACGCCATGTGCAGCCAGCACACGCTGCACCTCCGGCAGTGCGACGTCACAGGATGGATCGGTAAACGGGAGAACCAGTGCCATGTGATGGCCCGATCCGATGACGGATCAGGAATTGCGCGGCAGCGCTCGATGCGCGATATCGGTCCGATAGTGCCGACCTTGGAACGAAATCGCCGGCACCGCCTGATACACTTCTGTTCTCGCTTGGAGGAGCGACGGCGCCCAGGCCGTGACGGCCAACACTCGCCCTCCGGCAGTGACCACCTGCTCAGCATCCCGCTTGGTGCCGGCGTGAAACACGGCGATCGGTGCCGTATTCGACGGAGCAGGCAATCCTTGAATCGGCAATCCAGTCGGATAGGCGCCCGGATACCCTGGAGACGTCAGGACCACGCACACCGCCGTCTCCTGCCGCCATTCCACGGTGAGCTGATCGAGACGATGCTCAACCACCGCCTCCATGACTTCGAGCAGGTCCGTCTGCAAGAGCGGCAACACGACTTCGGTTTCGGGATCTCCCATTCGCGCGTTGAACTCCAAGACATACGGCGTCCCCTTGACGATCATGAGGCCCGCATAGAGCACACCTTGAAACGGACAGCCCAGGCGCGCCAGCGCATCGACGGTGGGCTGAAGGACCTGCCGTGTGACCTGTTCACGAAGCGCAGCCGTGGCAATGGGAGCCGGAGCGTAGGCACCCATTCCGCCGGTGTTGGGACCGGCATCTCCGTCCCCCACCCGCTTGTGATCCTGTGCCGGAATCATCGGCACGACGGTCTTCCCGTCGGTAAACGCCATGATGGTCAGTTCTTCCCCGTCGAGAAACTCCTCGATCAGCACCCGCTCTCCTGCCTGGCCGAAGACGGACTTCTCCATCGCATCGCGCACCGCCTGCTTGGCGTCCTCGCGCGTGGTGGCCACGACCACCCCCTTGCCCTGCGCCAGCCCGTCGGCCTTCACCACGATCGGCACAGGCTGCGCATCCAGGTAGGCCAGCGCCTGATCCATCTGCTCGAAACTTCGCGAGACTGCGGTCGGAATCCGGTTGGCGGTCATGATCTCCTTCGAAAAGCTTTTGCTCGACTCCAGCCTCGCAGCAGCTTTGGTCGGACCGAAGATTTTCAAACGCGCCTTCCGGAACTCATCGGCAATCCCAAGCGCGAGCGGCGCTTCCGGACCGACTACCGTGAGATCGATCTGCTCCTGTAACGCAAAGTCCTTGAGTCCGGCGATGTCATCCGCCTTGATCGGCACACAGGTCGCCAGTCCTTCGATCCCGGCATTGCCCGGCGCACAAAAGATCTGCGGCTTTCTCGGACTCTGGGCGAGCTTCCACACCATGGCATGTTCCCGCCCACCACTGCCGACAACTAGAATCTTCACAGCTCAACCTTTACTTCAATGATGTACCCACGATGCTCATACCAAGGCTTCCAGAATGTCTCGCTCAGCCCAGATCTCGAAATTCCTGAGGGCGTTCAAACGGGTCTACCGACAAGGCCACAGACGAGAAAAAACCGGAGGCGTAGCCTCAGGGCTACGTTGAGGATTTTTTTCGAGCCGAGAACGCAGTCGGAGGCCCGTTTCAACGTCCCTCAATGGCGGAAGTGGCGCATACCGGTGAGAATCATCGCCATCCCATGCTCATCCACCGCCTTCGTCACTTCGGGGTCACGGATGGATCCGCCTGGCTGAATCACACAGGTAATGCCGGCTTCTGCCGCCGCATCGATCCCGTCACGGAACGGAAAGAACGCGTCGGATGCCATCACGCAGCCCTTCACGGACGATTGGGCCTTCATCGCCGCGAGCTTCACCGAATCGACGCGGCTCATCTGGCCGGCACCGATACCCACGATTTCGCCGGGACGCCCATAGATGATGGCGTTCGACTTCACGTGTTTACACACCACCCAGGCGAAGGCGCAGGCCGCATATTCCTCTTCGGTCGGTTTGCGCGCGGTCGGTACGGCCAGGGCCTTGATGTCCTTGATCACACCGAGGTCCCGATCCTGCACGATCAGCCCTCCGACCAATTTCTTCAGATCATACCCTTCAGCGGTAGCCTTGCTCAGAGGCCCAACATCCAGCAACCGGATGTCCTTCTTCCGTTTGAGTTCGGCCAAGGCATCTTCGGCAAACCCCGGCGCAATGACGACCTCCACGAAGGTCGAGGTGATCTCTTTCGCCGCAGCCAGATCCACCTGGCGATTGAACGCAATCACGCCGCCGAAGGCCGAGACGGGATCCGTCGCACGCGCCTTCACATATGCCTCAACCGGCGTTGCGCCCAACGCACAGCCACAGGGATTGTTGTGCTTGATGATGGCCACCGCCGTCTGATCAAACTCCTTCACCAGTTCGAGCGCGGAATTCGCATCCAGAAAATTATTGTAGGACATGGCCTTGCCATGCAGGATCTTTCCGCGCGACACCGCCGGCTCCTTCGCGTTCAATTCGCGATAGAAGGCGCCCTGCTGGTGGGGGTTCTCTCCATAGCGGAGCGTCTCCACGCGCTCGAATTGCAGCGAGAGAATGGCCGGGAATTTCACCTCGCTCCCCTGCACCTGCTTTTCGAGGTAACCCGCGATCAAACTGTCGTAGCGCGCGGTGTGCTGAAACACTTTCATGGCCAATTCACGTCGCAAGGCCGGCGTGACTGATCCGGCCTTCAATGCCTCCAACACGCGACCGTAGTCGGCAGGATCGACGACCACGAGCACATCCTCATGGTTCTTCGCGGCAGAGCGCAACATCGACGGCCCGCCGATATCGATATTCTCAATCGCTTCCTCAAACGGACAATTCGGCTTGGCGATCGTCGATTCGAACGGATACAAATTCACCACGACGACATCGATGTTGCCGATGCCATGCTGCTGCATCTGCGTCACGTGAGCAGGTACGCCCCGACGGCCGAGCAACCCGCCGTGAATTTTCGGGTGCAGGGTCTTCACGCGCCCGTCGAGAATCTCCGGGGAGCCGGTGTACGCTGCGACGTCGGTCACCGCCACGCCCGCGTCACGCAGAGCTTTGGCCGTACCGCCAGTCGACAACACTTCCGCACCAAGGGCCGCCAATCCCTTGGCCATATCGATGACTCCCGTCTTGTCAGAAACACTGATCAGTGCCCGCGCAATGCTGGCCATGATGAACTCCTTCAACTATGGATATCGTTGTGGGTGGGATCACATTGGACGAAAAAACGCCGTGACAATAGCAGATGCCTCGACGCCACTGCAAGTTGAGCGGGGCTCTGACCGCCTCGACTTCCCTGCCGCACGCCTGCACATTTGAATGGACGGGCAAGCCTTTTACCCACGATTCCGGGCTAGCATGAGTCTTGACGTTGTGATACCCTTCGCATCGTAGTGGCGCATCGGCCGAAGCCGGCGCATTCCATCAATCAAGTAACACTCGAAGTCTTGAGAAGACACCCGCCCTGCGGCGATTTCATGCCGCAGTGAGGCCTCGTGCCTGGGTCGACAAAGGCTGGCGCATGTCGCGCGGAATTATTTTCGCAGTCGGATTCTTCGCACTCACACTCCTGGCGCTCATCTGCATCCCGAGACACCTTCCGGTGACGTCGTCGGCGAGCGGCCACCCCACGTTCCGCGCACACGTCGAGAACGGTCAACTGACCCTCTCCGGCGCGGTGGCCAGTGAAGAAGCCAAGGCTGCGGCCGTCACCCGCGCACAAGAGTTGTCCAAAGGACTCAAGCTCCGTGTCACCGACAATCTCGACATCCTTGAAGACGCCTATCCCGCTGCCTGGGAAACCGCCTTGCCGGCCCTCTTAACACACGTCGCGCTGCTCCATCAGCATCAAGCCACGGTCTCGCTCGCTGAGCAGACGGTCACGGTCAAAGGGACGGTCGCAAGCGGAGAAGCCAAATCAAAACTTCTGCACGACCTCGCCGCCTCCCTCGGGAGTTCGATCCATGTGCAGGATCAGCTCACCGTGGCTTCAGCCGCTTCGACCGCGCCGGTGGCGCTGCCTGCCGTCCAGGTTGCGCCCACAGTCCATGCCTCCCGCGCCCAGATGCAGGCCGGACTGGATGAGGTGTTGCGTGGAGAACATATCGCCTTCGAAAGTAACAGTGCGGTCCTCACGCCTAAAGGACGAGCCGTCATCGATAAGGTGATTCCGGCCCTCAAACGATCCCCGGAGTCGGTCATCGAAATCGGCGGCCACACCGACTCCTATGGCGATCCTGATTACAACCTCCAACTCAGCCGCACGCGCGCGGAATCCGTCCGCCAATATTTGGCTGACCATGGCGTGACCAATCGACTGACCGCCGTCGGCTACGGAGCCAGCCGTCCGCTCAGCCAAGACCGGACGCGCGCCGCGTCGAAGAAGAACCGGCGGATTGAATTTCGTGTGAAAGAGGAACGGTGAACGTATGGGATCCCTGATTCTGCAAATGATCGGATGCTTACTGGTGGCGGCGACCATCGGGTTGATGATGGGGTGGCTCCTGCGCAGTTTCGCCACCTCGGAGAAGCGCCAGCAGTTGTCCGAAATTGCCACCCGGCTCCGCGGCCGTGAACACGAATTGGACACCCTCAACCATGAGTTGAAGGTCCGCACGTCCGCCGTGCAAATGCTGGAAGGGAAAATGATCACCTCCGAGGCGGCGCTGAAGGACCTGACCGCAGACTTGGCGACCAAGGTCGAACAGCTGACGGCGCTGCAGACAGAGGTGCGGGAAAAGGGTGTGCGTCTCCATGCCATCGAGCGGGAACGCGACACGCTCCGGCGCGAAGTCGAAGAAGCCGAAAACAAGTTCAAGGGGCAGCAGGCGGGCTTCGCCGAGATGCAGGCCCAAATGGAAAACGCTGAAGACGTGCTGATCAGCCGGGACCAGGAAATCGCCACCCTCAAGACCTGGGTGGAACAACTCGCCCCGAAAGATGCCGAGATCGCCCGCCTACGCGCACGCACCGAAGAGTTGGAACCGTTCCGCGAACGAAGCAGCCGGCTGGAACAAGAGCTCAAGCAGGATCGTGCACAGGCTGCCTCCACACTCCAGAGCAAAGAGCAGGAACTCGACCGGCATCAATCGCGTATCGCCGATATTGAAGCCGAACTGGCCCGACTGCGGACGCAAAATCAGGACGATCTCACACGTTTCACCGAAACGGTGCAACAACGTGATCAGGAGATCCAACGGCTGCGCGCGACCGTGGAAGAACTGGAAGTGTTCCGCAGCGAGGTGGAAAAGAAAGAACTCGCACTCCGCGAAGCAGAAGAACGCCGGATCATGGATGTCAGCGAACGGGAAGAGGAGATCGCGGCTCTTCGCAAACGGCTCGTGGAATATCGAGTCGCGCAACGACATGGTGCGCAGGCCAAAGCGGCAGCTGCCGCCGACTCAGGCACGCACGGCAGCTCAACCGCCGGACGGGGCACGGGTAAACATCGGTCGGCTCAAAAAGACGACCTCAAGCAAATCCATGGCATCGGACCGGTGATGGAACGTGTACTCAATCGCATGGGCATGTTTACCTTCCGACAAATCGCCGAATGGAAAGATCAGGACGTCGAGCAGATGGCGTCGGAACTCAACACGTTCCCGGACCGCATCCGCCACGATAACTGGATCGCCGGCGCCAAGGAGCAACATTTCCTGAAATACGGGGAAGAGTTGTAACATTCTCCTCTGCTCCTGACACGTCGAACGCCGCACCGACCAGAACACTCCCTGCCCCTCACTCATCCAGGCTCGGACGCAGCAGATACGGTCCATAGACCAACGCAAACAAGAAATAGGCTCCACTCCACGCCGCGGCGGCCACACCGAACACGAGAGTGGGTGGAAGGCCGGTGCTGAGGCCAAACACCCGCACCAGCGCCCCGACTGTCACCAGACTGTACATGCAGATCGTCGCTGGCCCCGCATGCCGGGGACGTCCCGTGTGGCCCAGGCTGGCTCGGGTCATCACCCCCAACGTCATCACGCCGATCGCGCCGGTGGTCAGCGCATGGACCGCGTCCTCCTTCGATAACCCGATTCCGACAATCGCGCATCCGAGCAAGAGCAACGCCGCCGCCACCCAGCCATATCCCCAATGCAGCACGAACACCAGCGGTTCACGCCAGGTGAGCCATCCGTACCAACGCAGCAAGCGAGCCACCTGCATCACCCCGGCGGCCAAGAGGATCCAACCGGTAGGCTGTGCGTGAGGAGAGACCGTCCAGGAGACCGCCGCCATCGTCACCAGTCCAATCGCAACCGTATCGAAATGCGAGAATCGCGCGGGCCGTTCGGCTCGCCCCTCCCCGCCGAGAAACTCTCTTGTAAAATTGGGCACCAGTCGTCCGCCGATCAGCGTGAGAAGTACCATCATCAGCGCGAGCGCCATACGAAACGGACGATCCGTATCCGCATCACTCCACGCCGACAGATGGAACCAAAGATTCGCGCAGGCATAGCAACTGATCACGACACCGACCGGAGCCTGATTCCAACTCTTCCCGGCAGCCAGTTCCCGCCACACCACCCCGGCGAGACACACGAGAAACGCCCCGTCGAGCAACGCTGTGAGCAGCGGCAAGCCGGTCGGAAGAGCCATGGCCACACGTCCGATTCCCCACACCCCAAATAGCAGCATCAACTCCCGGCCCTTGACGGCAGGCCGGTCGGTCCAGTTCGGCACAGCTGTGAGGAGGAAGCCGGCGATCACCGCCGGGAGAAAACCAAAGAGCATCTCGTGCACGTGCCAGTCCCGGGCCGTCGAGAGCAGCGCTGCATTGCCCGTGCTGACGAGAATGCTGATCCAGGCGGGAATCGCCACACCGGCAAACAACGCGCCGCCCAGAAAAAACGGCCGGAACCCATAAGAGAAAAACGCTATTTCTCGCGGAAGCGGACGCCGTTCGATGCCATTGCTCATTCCTTCACGTCTCCAGTTTCAGTCCTAGACATGACCACGTGCCCAAGTCGCGCAACCGCTATAGTACTACCATGCCGCCGACCATTGCGCGCGAGCAATGAACCGCTACGCCTGCTCTCGGAGTAGTCATAGCACCACGCGAGGCTAGTCGACATCATACCCGCGAACCGGCAGGTAGGGCCCTGGTGCGTGCAGCAACTGGAAGGGATCACCAGCATCGACGCGAGGATTCTCGGCGGGGTGGTGAACGAACGCAGAGGGCCCGATTTCAACCGGCTCACGCCTGATCTCCTGACCGGTTCGACTCCGGTACACCAATTCATCGGTCTCCAAATCGTATTCTGGAAAATCGGCACTCTCCCAATGCTGCAAGAAATAGTGCGCGTAGAAGGTATACAGGCCCTGGTCCTTACGACTGCGCCGCAGGACATATTCCGGCATGTGCTGCACAGCCAGATCGGCGGGACCATGCTGCAACCAGAGATACTCGCCCAAGATCACCAGCTTGACCAGCGGAGCATCCGGATAGAGCTTGAGCCTCACGACTTTCCCCATCGCTTTGAGACGCTTGAGCAACGCAATGCTCTGTCGAACGTCCTCTCGGAATCGCGGGTACGGATTGTCGGGATGGGCCAATGTCGCCATGCGGGCGCGCACCTCCCGGTGGAACGGATTGACCAGGAGGATCTTCGCTTCCAGGCACTTGTCGAGGACCGACGACAAATCGCCGACGTGATCCACCAGGTTCCCGGCCCCACTGGAGCCGATCACCATGACCGAACGACCGGTGCCCTGCTCGTCCTTCAACGCCTGAATGCGCTGATGCACCTCCGGCCCGCGCCGCGGGAAGAAGGAGACGAGCCCGGCACCACGCGCAGCATTGGCAAGCGCCCGATCGCGCAGACTGAGATGGACGAAGTTGATGCCGGCCATCAACAGCACCGCGGCGACCATCTCGACGGCAATGAGCAAAACTTTGTCCTGTTCGACATGCGACCAGAACGACGAGAATCGGGCGGCTCCGACCGGCAGCAGCAGCGCAATGCCCGCGCTCATCGCCACGATGACCATGTGAGACAGGCTGCCTGCAGATTGGCGGAAGCATGCCCGGAGAATGGAACAGAATTCGTGAAACAACGACACACCTCTAGAACGGGTAAAAAGATTCCCACGGCGGTGACGAGCTGAAAGTGCGAACGACGGAGGAACAACCTTCGGCGGTAGGCTCAGCGGTGGCGGCACAACTGCGGGCACATACAACAATCGCGTAAGACGTCACTGATTCGGAAGCGGCTGCCTCCAGGTACAGAAGGGCGTACACGAACAGCTGCACTCTAACAGGTCCGCTCCGATGAAGCAAGGAAACGGATGTCCGGCATACCCGGGAGCGTCGGCCAGGTCCCGTCATCATAACAGGGTCGCCAAATACTCCAGCAGGAACACCAGACCGGTGCCGCCCGTCGGCAGCGCGATCGCCCCAAAGAGCGGATGGCGGGTAAAGGGAAGAAACGCCCCCTCCTGCGTCTGTTCGATCAACGTGACCATGCGCTCGATCTCCCGGCGCTTCGCACGTTTGAAGACCGGCTCATCGGACAGGCCCTTGAGCCGGCGTTTCAATTGATCCACCGCCTCCTGTTTCGCCCGCTCGGCGGACCGACGCAGGAAGACGCCGTTGCCGAACGCGTACAACGCGTTGAGGGTAAAGATCGCGATCAAGCCAACCGGAAAATCCCAGCGGTCGAAGTAACTGTGTCGCGCCACCGCCATCAGGAACACAATCACAAACGGGTAGTAAATCATGGCACTGATCACCGCCGTGCGTTTCGCGATGAACTGAATGCCGAGCCATTCGTGCACATAGGCTTGATCCACGCCAAGCTTGGCGGCTTCCCGCGCGAGCAACCGTTGCGGCCACTCGACCCTCGTGCCGATCATGATCAGAATCAGGCGACGACAGAGGCGAGTCGCGTCCACCACATAAAACATCAGCAACGTCATAGCGACGACGCTTACCCCCAGGATGAGACGATTGAGCGAAAAGCAGGCGTCACCCCGACAGGGCGTGACGGGAAAGCCGAACTGCAACATCAGGGCAAACCCGAAGAACCCATACACCACCACCTGCGGCACCACGCGCCGTACACGTTCCTTCCACGCCCCTAGGAGACGATACTCGTGCCAGAGCTCTCGGGCCTCCGCATGGCCAAGGAGAGGCGGCAACCAACGGTGGATACCGATCCACGAACGGAACGGGCGCGAGAGCACGGCATCAAGACGTCGCAATCGAAATCGCCGAATTACTGTTCGATCGCTTTCCCACAGCCGCCACCAGGAATGGGCAAAAAAGATCACGCAGAGCATAAACGCGAGCAAGCGCAGACTCGTCGTCGGCCAGACGCTGATCCCGTCGGTAAACGAAAACGGTTCCCCCTCCGTGCCATCCAGCATCGCACTGCAGAGCAGCCCGGCCGCAAGCAGGCCCACCAGCAGCGGACCGGCAAGGAACCCCAATCCGGATCGCCGCTTGCACATCGACCAGAGTTCGCTGTTGATCAAGATGGCACAGCAGAACATGAGGCCGGCGGCAGTCAGGAGCAAAAGGATCGTGCGCAACGCGGGGAGCCGAAGGGCACCGCTGGCAGGATCGACATCGAGACGCGGCAGATGAATACTGGACGGCGCACTGGATTGATGCACCGGGTCCGGACTGAGATCAACGGCGCCATGCCGACCGACCTCGTACAGACGCGGCAGCACCTCGGATGCAAAGGATTGACCGCCAGGCAGGTGAAGCTCCTGTGTTCCATCCGACATGTTGAGATGCCCCACAGCCCGCAACACCGAATAAAACAGTGCGGTTTGATAACTGTCGCGGAACGGCGGAATGGGTGCCTGGAGTCTAGGGTCGAGTTCAAGCCCGAAATGGGAAGCCACGACCAGATTGCGCGTCCAAGGCAATTGACTGGAGTGAGTCAACCGCGAATCGAGATCGGTCGTGAAAAACAGCGCGTGAGGGAAATTCTTTCGCAACGCCTGCAGGATCATGAGCTTGTCGTAGACATCGCTGCCCAGCACCCCGATGGCCCTGAACTCGCCATCGGCCGTGCGTTCTTCCTGCTTCAACTGTTCCACCAATCGGCGCAAATAGTCGAGCTGGCTTCGCCCCACGGGCGTCTCTTCCACCGACTCGGCACCCATCCCCTTGTCACCCGATTTGCCCTTGGTACCTCCCGCATCCTTCCCGTCATCCTTGGGCGGCAATTCGCCATCGAGGCCGGCGAGATACGAATAGCGATGCACCCAGTTCGGATACTGCTCCGTGCGAAGTTCGTCGAGATAATACTTCAGCGCCTGTTCGTTCTTTTTCGCCAACCTGTTCGTCACCGCCACGAACGTCCGTGGCAAAGATCGGCCATAGAGCGTGTCCCATTCGGAGATCAGCGCAATGTGAGGAATCTCAGCGGGTGCAGTCAGGTCGATCTTTCGACGCGCCAATTCCAGCACCAATTCCTTCGCCAGCACGTCGTCGGAGCCAATGGTGCGGATCAACTGTAGGCCTGCAGAGGTGAACCGCTCCTCGACCGGCTTGGCCATCCGCTGACCAGAGGTCTCATCCAAGAGTATCGGGTCGGCAGCCGTGGCCCAGGAAGAATAAAATTGCGCGCCGGACAACGATGCCGATGCGACCGGTTTAGGCGTGGCCGCAGTCGGTTTGAGTTCCTCCAGCATGGCGCTTAGCGTACCGGAGGTGCGGGGCCCTACTATTCGATGGGCAGAGGGCGGTACCTTCAGCTTATCCTTGAGATAGCTCACCAAGCACGTTAGTTCATGCAATGGCTTCGAACCGAGATCCTGCTCTTTGAGCCACAGGACCAGAATGTGCTGAGCCTCCTGCTTGCCCTGCGGGTCCAGCTTGGAGACCCCTGGCCCAGGAAGGAACCATTCGGAGGGTACGATCGTGTGCGCATTCGCCGTCGAGTTCCATTCGAAGTACCGGATGGATTCCCCTGCTTCCGGCAGATACCCGGCGGCGCCCAGCGCCGACACCAACGCATAGCGATCGCGCAACCTCGATTCCACACCACTGGCATAGGGACTCCCGTCCACAAACACCGGCAGCAACAGATAGGAAAATGTACCCTCGCTGGTTTGGGCTCCATCGACGAGGCCGGGTGAGGTATGGTGTTCATGCCCCCCACCACCCCCGGCAGCTTTCTCTTTCTGCTGATGGGTCGCCACTGCCTCGAACGGATCCTGCCAGAGCCGGGATTGGACGCGCTCGCGAACAACCGAGGCAATTTTCTCCGCCTCCTTATCGATCGGTCGCGATGTCTTGATGGGGGCCTGATAGATGATCAGGCTGCTGACCGCCGCAAATAGCAGCGCCAGCAGACCGGCTAGCGGCAGTTTCGGTTTCTCGTCTTTTGATTCCGCCATTCGAGCGACCCGTTCTCCAGTCGGATTGAAACGACGCTTCGGTTTTCAAGCGTCAAACGCCGCATCTTGCTCTACGCAAAATCAACGATAGGCTAGTCTTGAGGAAGGAAACTGTCAACGGCGGAAATAGTGAGTGCTGGATACGACCCGCACTGCATCCTCGGATATACATCATCACAATACTCCCTCCAAGTTTCCTAAACTTCCTCACCATAGCGATGGTCGGGGTGTCTAGTCGCCTACTGCGCGCATCGGCCGAGCACAGCCCTTTGTCTACAAATCATGAATGATCCGGGTGCGCGGTCTGCGAGCAAGGGCCGACCAGACACCCCGACCATCCTCCCCCTCCCTCCGTTTGACTTCAACTTTCCCCCTCACTACAATCGGACCCCGTGGCATCACAATTCGTTCATCTCCATCTCCACACCCAATACAGCCTTCTCGACGGCGCCAATCAGATCGACCCCCTGATGCAGCAGGTGAAGTCGTTCGGGCAACCGGCCGTCGCGATGACCGATCATGGCAACATGTTCGGGGCGGTGGAGTTTTACCGGAAGGCCAAAGAAGCCGGGGTCAAGCCGATCATCGGTTGCGAAGCCTACATGGCGCCGGGCAGCCGGCTCGAAAAGAATTCGCACCTCGCGCACAACGACTACTACCACCTCATTCTGCTGGCCACAAACCTCAAGGGATACCAGAACCTTATCAAGCTTGTGAGCAAAGCATACCTTGAAGGTTTTTATTATAAGCCGCGGATGGATAAAGAAATTCTTCAACAGCACCACGAAGGCCTGATCGGCCTGTCCGGTTGCCTGAGCGGAGAAGTCGCCTATCTCATCGGGCAGAAAGATCTGGCCGGCGCCACCAAAGCGGCGGGCGAGTATCGCGAGATTTTCGGCAAGGACAATTATTATCTCGAACTGCAAGCCAACGGGTTGGAGCACCAACGCATCGCCAACGACGGGCTGCTCGACATCCACAAGAAGCTCGGCATCCCTCTCGCGGGCACCAACGACTGCCACTACCTGAAAAAAGAAGACTCGCGTCCGCACGACCTCATGCTCTGCTTGCAGACCGGGAAAACGATCAACGATCCCAACCGGATGAAATTCGACACCGACCAGCTCTACGTGAAATCCACCGAGCAGGCGCTGGTTGAGTTCAAAGAAATGCCGACGGCCGTCTCCAACACCGTGAAGATCGCCGAAGCCTGCACCCTCGAACTGGCCCTCAACAAAACCTATCTGCCGCAGTTCAAAGTGCCGGAAGGGCTCACGCGTGAAACCTACGTCGAGCAACTCGCGATGGAAGGGCTCGCCGCACGCCTCAAGGAACGCCCGAGCTCCATTCCCGAGCTCGCCTATCAGGTCCGGCTGAAGGAAGAAATCGCGGTGATCTGTTCGATGGGATTCGCCGGGTATTTTCTCATCGTATGGGACATCATCAAGTTTGCGCGCTCGCGCGGCATCCCCGTGGGACCGGGGCGCGGCTCCGCCGCCGGCAGCCTCGTCGCTTATGCCCTCCGCATCACCGACCTCGATCCGCTGGTCTACTCGCTCCTGTTCGAGCGGTTCTTGAATCCCGAGCGGGTGTCCCTCCCCGACATCGACATGGACTTCTGCATGGATCGCCGGGATGAGGTCATCAACTACGTCATCCACAAATACGGCGAAGACCACGTCGCGCAAATCATCACATTCGGAACCATGAAGGCCAAGGCCGCCATCCGCGATGTCGGGCGGGTGCTTGAAATGCCCTACGCCGAAGTCGACCGGATCGCCAAACTGGTCCCCGACGATTTGAAGATGACGCTCGACAAAGCGCTCGAACAGGAACCGCGCCTCAAGGAACTCGTCGACAAAGACGTGAAGGTCAAGGAACTCATGTCGGTGGCGCAGTCGCTCGAAGGACTGGCGCGCCATGCCTCCACACATGCGGCCGGCATTGTCATTTCCGATCAACCGCTCACGGAACATGTCCCGCTCTACAAAGGTCCTAAAGACGAAATCGTCACCCAATATTCCATGGGTGATGTCGAAAAAATCGGCCTGGTGAAATTCGACTTTCTCGGGCTGAAGACCTTGACGATGATTCAGCGGGCCGAGTCGTTGGTCAACCAAGGCCGCCCCGACCAACCGCCGTTGCGGGTCGAACAACTGCCCTTCGACGATCAGGCGACGTTCGAGCTGCTCTCCTCCGGTAAAACGACGGGCGTGTTCCAGCTGGAAAGCTCCGGCATGCGCGACCTGCTGATGGGCCTCAAGCCCGACCGGTTCGAGGACATCATCGCCATCATCGCGCTCTATCGCCCTGGCCCCATGGATCTGATCCCCGACTTCATCAAGCGCAAGCAGGGGAAGGTGCCCATCGCCTACGAAATGCCTGAACTCGAGCCGATCCTGAAGGACACGTACGGCGTCATCGTGTACCAGGAGCAGGTCATGGCCATCGCCAACAAGGTGGCCGGTTTCTCGCTGGGACAAGCGGACATTCTCCGCCGCGCCATGGGTAAGAAGAAGCCGGAGGAGATGGAGAAGCTCCGGGTCAAATTTCTGGAAGGGGCCAGCCAGAAAAAAATCCCGGAGAAAAAAGCCGACAAACTGTACGAGCTGATCCAGAAATTCGCCGGCTATGGTTTCAACAAATCACACGCCGCCGCCTACGCCGTGGTCTGCTACCACACCGCCTACCTGAAGGCGCATTATCCGACGGAATTCATGGCGTCCCTCATGACCACCGACATGGGCAACGCCGACAAGATCGTCGGCTACTTCACGGAATGCCGGGGGCTCGGGATTCCCGTGCTGCCGCCGGACGTGAATCAAAGCCAGAAGGATTTCGCCGTCGTCGATAAGAGCATTCGTTTCGGGCTGGCCGCCATCAAGAATGTCGGCGAAGGCGCCGTCGAGGCGGTCATCGAGTCGCGCACGGAAGGCGGCCCGTTCCGCTCGTTCTTCGATCTATTCCGCCGCGTCGATCTCCGCAAGCTGAACAAACGGATGATGGAAGGCCTCATCAAGGCCGGAGCCTTCGACTCCATGGGAGGCCGGCGCTCACAATATCTGGCCGTCCTCGATCAGGCGATGGACGAAGGGGTGAGCATTCAAAAGGAACGCGCGGTCGGCCAAACCAGCATCTTCGGCGACGAGACCGTCGGCCTTCCGCAAAGTTTGGCCGATCCGACCCTGCCCGATGTGCCCGAGTGGAGCCAGGGTGAGCTGTTAAAGTACGAGCGCGAGTTGACCGGCTTCTACATCAGCGCGCATCCGCTGGCCCGCTATGAAGCCGCCATCCAACTCTTCTCCAACACGACGAGCATGCAGGTGGCCGATGTGCCGGACGGTCGCGAAGTGAAACTCTGCGGCATCATCACGGCGGTGAAATCCATGCTGACCAAAAAGGGCGACCGCATGGCCTACATCACCCTTGAGGATTTACACGGAGTGATAGAAGTGATAGCCTTCCCCGACCTCTATCGAGACCATGCCGACATGATCGTGCCGGAACAGGTCGTACGGTTGACAGGCACCGTGGATCGCGGGGACAAGGGCACCAAGTTGCGTGGGACCAAGATCGAACCGTTGGCCGAACTCCAGAACAAGGGTATCTCGCGGGTGATGATTCGCCTGCACGACAGCCCGTCGGCCTCAACGAGATTGCCGATGCTTCGGCAGGTCTTCCAAAAGTATCCCGGCTCATCGACGGTGTCCCTGGTGATGGCGCTCGGTGGCACCATCGAAGCCCGTACCTCCCCCCTGCCCAACGTCAAAATTACTCCCAGCGAGCATTTTGTCGCCGATATTGAGGAAGTACTGGGCAAAGGTGCCATCACTTTGGTAACCTAGGCGGAACCTAGGCAACACCCGTAAGGGAGTTCAGGAGCATGAGAGACTACCTCGACTTTGAAAAACCGATCCGCGAACTCGAAGAAAAAATCGAGAAGCTGGTTTCCGCCGAGTCACCCAAGTCCGGCACGCAGGAAGAAATCCGGAAGCTTCGGACCAAACTCGCGCAGGTCGAGCACCAACTCTACACGACCCTGACCCCCTGGCAGCGGACCCAATTGGCCCGTCACCCTCAGCGCCCGACGACCCTCGACTATATCAGCGAACTCTCCCGCGAATTTCTCGAATTGCACGGCGATCGCAGCTTCGGCGACGACCGCGCCATCGTCGGCGGATTCGCCCGCTTCAACGATCGCTCGGTCATGATCATCGGTCATCAAAAAGGCAAAACGCTCAAGGAACGGATGCAGCGAAACTTCGGCATGCCGAATCCCGAAGGCTATCGCAAAGCATTGCGCCTCATGCGCTTGGCCGAAAAATTCAACCGCCCCATCATTACCCTGATCGACACCCCCGGCGCCTATCCCGGTATCGGCGCGGAAGAACGCGGACAAGCCGAAGCGATCGCTCGTAACCTCTTCGTCATGTCACGGTTGACCGTGCCCATCATTTCCGTCGTCATCGGCGAAGGCGGCAGCGGCGGCGCGCTGGCCCTCGGCGTGAGCGATCGTATTTTGATGTTGGAACATTCCGTCTATTCCGTCATCTCCCCAGAAGGCTGTGCCGCAATTCTCTACGACGATCCGACCAAGGTGCCCGATGCCGCAGCGTCGCTACGCATGACCGCGCAGGATCTCGTCGGGCTCGGCATCGTCGACGAAGTCATTCCCGAGCCGCTCGGCGGCGCCCACCGCGAGCCGCGGGCCATGTGCGACCGAGTCGCGAAGGCGCTGACCAATCAGCTCTATGCCCTGGCTGAGCTGCCGAGCGATCAGCTCATCGCGCAACGCGATCAGAAGTTTCGCAAGATCGGTGTCGTCGGTGGACTCGTACCGGTCGCGACGTAACCGTAGCCCCTTCCCCTTTCATGCTCCCGCAATTCCTCATCAGCCAACTGTCTCTTCCTGTCCCTGCATCCTTGCTTCACCCTTCAAGACTCTACAAGGTTTCCCTGATTTCCTGATGGCCTGCGACTTGTTAGACTGCGCCCGCTGACGTGCGGCGTCTCACCCCTTATCGATCAGCACCATCGAACGTCGCCGGGCAACACCCGCACCACACCCGGCAGACTCACGCATCGTGCACGGATTCTTTCACAGGAGGTATGTGGCGGTATGTCGAAGACGCATGTGAACAGGTTCATCATGGCTATGGTCCTCACAGTCAGCGGTGGCACCGGAGCCGCCTACGGTCAATCGTTACCCACCGGAGTGTCGTTGGGCGATACGTCCGCGCCCGTGTTCTCCGCGCAAACGTCCGGCGTAGAGGCGAGTCCAACATCCGACCCGCTGTGGACCGATTCCCTCTGGCACGCGGACGAGAAGGGCATTCGTCGTTTTCTCCCGCAAGACGGCTTCCTGCGCGTCCGGGGGTGGATCGACGGTGGATACACCTACAACGCCAGCAGCCCGAGCAGCAATTTCAACGGACCATACAACGCGATCGACCGCGATATCCCGGTCCTCAACCAGTTGTACATGATCGTCGAGAAGCCGTTGACGGCGACGGGCAGCAACTGGGGCATCGGCGGACGCCTTGATTTCATGTACGGCTACGATTACTTCCTGACGCAGAGCAACGGGGTCGAGCGGCGGGAGAACGGCGCGCAGCGCTGGAACGCACAGGGCCAACACTATGGGCTGGCCATGCCGCAAGCCTATGCGGAAATCGGCAACCAGACCTTTTCCGTCAAGGTCGGACACTTCTACACGATCATCGGGTATGAAGGCGTGCCGTCGATCAACAACTTCTTCTATTCCAAATCCTACGCCTATCAGTTCGCCGGACCGTTCACCCACTGGGGCGGCTTGGCGACGTGGCACGTGAATGACCGGGTCACCCTGCAAGGCGGCGTGGTCAATGGATGGGACTCATTGGACCGCTACAAAGACAGCGCCACGGGTCTCGCCAGCATCAAGTACACCGCCCCACAGGATTTCTGGTCGCTCTCCTTCTCGATGGCCACCGGAAACGAACCCAGCGCCGTCGCCACGCAGTTTGAAACCCGCACCCGCTACAGTGCGATCTTCACGCTGCATCCGGCGGAGCGCTGGGAATATGTCCTCCACCACCACTATGCCTATCAGAACCAGGGCCGGCTCGACGGCGGCACCGCGCGCTGGTACGGCATCGACAACTACCTCTACTATGCCCTCACCGACGAGGTGCGGGCGGGACTTCGTTTCGAATGGATGCGCGACGAGGCCGGCACTCGCGTCGGCGGCAACCCGGTCCGTGACAACCCGAACCTCGGACCGTTCGCCGGCTCCTTCTACTCGGTCAGCGTCGGCCTCAACTACCGGCCGCATCCCAACGTGCTGATCCGTCCCGAAGTCCGTGCCGACTGGTTCGACGGGCAACGACAGCCCTTCAACGATGGCCTGAATAAGAATCAGGTGTTGGCGGCGATCAACGGGAATGTACAGTTCTAACAGGATGCGGAAAACGTCCGCCAGCGGCGTGCTCGCGTCACTTAGAGGCTCACCGTACCACGAGAGTACGACTCGCCTCTTCGCTCGTTGCGGCCTTGCTGGACTGCCTTTTTGCGCATCCTGCACTTTGTGCTGACGTGAACCGACACCTGGAGCACAGCACAAACCATGACACAACCGGCCAGTGTTTCCGCAACGAACTACGACACGCATAGAACCAACGAGCGTGCGGGATGGTCCTAGGGATCATCCCGCACGGTCAGAGGGACTCGTAATTGTCAGGAGGCAACCGGAATCGTGGCCTCGGCCAGCAGCCCGAGCGCGACAAACCGTTGCCCGATCGCCGACAGGATCTGTCCTCGCAGCTCGGTTCGATAAGGTGCCAATGCAGGGTCCTTGAGGTACCGATCCACCGTGCGCGGCAACTTCTTCCACCACGTTCGCGCAGTCTCTCGCGCCTGTTGCGCCCCGACGCCACCGCCGGCAAGGATCGTCCTCAGTTCCTTCTCGAAAAATCCGACATGTACCCGCTCATCGTCCAGAATGTCCGACAGGTCGGGTCTGATGCCCGCCAACAACGACGCAAATTCCAGCCCCAACGCTTCGTATCCAAACAACAGCACCGCCAGCATCTCCCACTGTGACGGCACGGTCGGCAGCGTCGCCGGTCGGTGAGACAGGGTGCCGAGCATGCCCTCGAATTGTTTGAGGTGGTCCTGTTCATCCGTCTCATGCCGCTGGAGAAAGGTCTGCACATGGCGCGGGAGGTCTTGGGTCTGCGCCGCGCGCACCGCCCACAGGGCCATGGCCTCGGCACGCAGGAACCGCTCAAGCAGCGCCTGTTCGCACGTCTGAGGAAGGGTGATCATCGGAGCGGTCAGCTCTCACTGGGCGGCGTGAGCGGGCCGGCCCACTCGCCCTTGGTCAGGCCCACTTCCTGGGACGCTCCATCGGGCCATTGAAAATACCCCACTTCATCGACGAAGAGGATGAGGGGATCCGTGTCTTCTCCCAGGCCACGCCACCAATACCACCCGGCCTGCTTCGGCTTGTCGCTCGTCCAGATCAATCGTTGCATCGTCTCTCGCTCTCCTCGATCTCGCGGGACCGCAGATTCGCACTCGGCGAGCAGGTCCCGTTTCTGCTACAGTCCGGTTCGCGCGTCATCGCAGCGCGCACCCTATCATGGACCGACTACCAATAGAAGAGGCCATTCCCACGCTCCGCGAGCGGTTGGCAGCCGGCCGTTCCGCACTCCTGACCGCGCAACCAGGCGCAGGCAAAACCACTCGTGTACCTTTGGCTCTGCTCGACGAACCCTGGCTGACCGGGCAGAAGGTGATCATGCTGGAGCCTCGCCGACTCGCCACGCGCGCTGCCGCCGCCTATATGGCCGCGAGCCTCGGCGAGCCGGTAGGCCGAACCGTCGGCTATCGCATCCGGCACGAATCCAAGGTGAGCGCAGCCACGCGCATCGAAGTCGTGACGGAAGGCATCCTCACGCGTCTCTTACAACAGGACCCGTCGCTCGCCGGATACGGCCTTGTCATCTTCGATGAATTTCATGAGCGCAGCTTGCAGGCCGATCTTGGATTGGCGTTCGCAAGGGAATCGCAACGGCTTTTCCGCGAGGATCTTCGTCTGCTCGTCATGTCGGCGACGCTCGACTGCGCCGCCGTCACCGCGCTGTTGCCGGACGCGACAACGATCTCCTGCGAGGGTCGGCTCTTTGCCGTCACCACGCAGTATCTCGACCGCCCGATCGAAGGACATCTCGACTCAGCCGTCGTGCGAAGCATCAGGCAGGCGCTGGCCGTGGAACCAGGCAGCCTGTTGGTGTTCCTTCCCGGCATGGCGGAGATCCGGCGTGTCGAACGACAGCTGCACGAGAGCCGACTGAGCCCTGACATCATCATCGCGCCGCTGCACGGGGAACTGCCGCAGGATGAACAGGAGCAGGCCATTCGTCCCGCACCTTCCGGTCGTCGCAAGATCGTCCTGGCCACTTCAATCGCCGAAACCAGTTTGACCATCGAAGGCGTGCGCGTCGTCATCGATGCCGGACTCATGCGCGTCCCCCGTTTCGATCCCCGCAGCGGACTCACCAGGCTCGATACCATTCGCGTCACACAGGACGCAGCCGATCAACGACGCGGACGCGCCGGACGGTTGGAGCCTGGTACCTGCTATCGGCTCTGGACCAACGCCGAACATCAGGGGCTACTGCCACGGCGGCCGCCGGAAATACTGGAGGCGGACCTGGCACCGCTCGCGCTGGATCTGGCGGAATGGGGCGTGATCGACGCCACCGAATTGTCTTGGCTCGATCCGCCGCCTGCCGGGGCGCTGGCGCAGGCACGAGAGCTGCTCCGGCAACTCGGCGCACTTGATGCACAGGGTGCGTTGACCGCGCATGGACGCCGGCTGGCGCATGTCACGGTGCACCCGCGACTCGCCCACATGATGGTCGCCGCCGCATCGCTGGGACTCGGCTCCTTGGCCTGTGACCTCGCCGCGCTGCTCAGTGAGCGGGACATTGTGCATGGTGGCCCTGGTTGGCGTAACGCCGACCTGCGGCTGCGCGCGGAGGCGCTCCACGGCAGCAAGGAACACCTCGCCGGGGCAACGATCAACCGGGCGGGTTGTGATCGCGTCAGACGGGCGTCGGATCAATGGCAACGGCAACTCCGATTGGGTCCCCCATCCGATGCCGGCATCGACCAGATCGGCATTCTGCTGGCCTTCGCCTATCCGGATCGCGTGGCGCAACGCGTTCCCGGCAGCGAGGGACGGTATCGTTTGGCCAATGGGCGCGGCGCCGCATTCCAAGGTCATCAGAGCCTGTCGCAGGACGAGTACCTCGTCGTGGCACAACTCGACGGCACGGGCGACTGGGCACGCATCCTCGCCGCCGCACCGGTGCGTCTGCAAGATCTTGAACGCTATTGCGTGGAGCCGATCCGCTCCGTCGACGTGCTCGAATGGGACGACCGCTCCGAATCGGTGCGTGCCAGACGGCAGCGGCGCTTCGGTGAATTGATCCTAGAAGATCGCGCGGTCCACGAACCGGATCACGCCCAGGTCACGGTTGCGCTGCTCGTTGGTCTTCGTCGCATCGGACTCGCCGCCCTGCCCTGGACCAAGGAGCAGCACCAGTGGCGGGCACGGGTCGCCCTGCTCCATCGTCTCGACCCGACCTGGCCCGATCTCTCCGACGACGCGCTGACGAACACCCTCGAGCAATGGCTGGAGCCGTTCCTGACGGGGCTCACCAGCCTGGCGCAACTCCGTCGCCTTGACTTGCAGGCGCCGCTCGACAGCCAGCTGACCTGGCAGCAACGTCAGGAACTCCCCCGCCTCGCACCAACGCACATCACGGTGCCGAGCGGCTCGCACGTCCGGCTGGATTACGAGCAGGGTGAGTGGCCGATACTGGCCGTCCGCCTGCAGGAAATGTTCGGCTGTCAGGAGACGCCGAGGATTGCGGGAGGAACGATACCGGTGATGGTGCATCTGCTCTCACCGGCCGGCAGACCGGTGCAAGTCACCAAGGACCTGGCGAGTTTCTGGCGGTCAGCATATCAGGACGTGAAAAAGGAATTGCGCGGCCGCTACCCGCGCCACCATTGGCCTGACGATCCCCTCAGCGCTCAACCGACCAATCGGACCAAACGGCGCACGTAACCTCGCGCACGCACCGGACCTCATACCCGCCGCCCTCTTGCGAATCCTCACCATTTCACGCATGCTACGCCGCACCTATCACCGTCCATCACCCAACGAGCCGCGCATGGATCACTTCGCCATCGTCACCGCCTTCGGCCAGGACCGTCCCGGCATCGTGGCCCTCATGGCCGACAGCCTCTATCAACTCGGCTGCAACATCGAAGACACCTGCATGACGAGGCTGCGTGGCGAATTCACCATGATGCTCATGGTCCGCCTGCCGCAGGACATCGACGCCAACGCGTTAAGCAGTAGACTCACAGCCTCGACGCGACTATTGGACCTTGCCGTGCTTTGCAGAGCGCTCCCCGGGCAGGCCGCAGTCCGCCACTATACGTCCGAACTACCGACCTACATTTTGTCGGTCTACGGCGCAGACCATCCCGGCATTGTGGCGAAGGTCGCACAGACCGTGGCGGACCAAGGCGGCAACATCACCGACATGAATACGCGCGTGATCGGGTCAGGCGAGGCTCCAGTCTACGTCATGGTGCTGGAACTTCAGCTACCACAGGGCCGAAAAGCGGACCCGCTCAAACAGGCATTGGATGCCCTCAAGCCAGTGCTGGGCGTGGATCTCACGTTACGCCCGCTCGAGAGCGCGACCTTCTGATCGTGGCAATCCGTCCGATTCTGCATTACCCCCACCCGACACTGAAGATCGACAGTGCCGCCGTAATCCCCGATGATCCGGCGACACAGGCCGTGGCGCAGGATCTCCTCGATACCCTCGACGCCTCACCCGGTGTCGCGCTGGCGGCGCCGCAGATCGGCCATGCCGTCCGTGTGATCGTCGTGGATGTCTCGCGCAAAAAAGGCGAGAAGGGGCACGGGCTGATCGTGATGGTCAACCCCGTCATTCTCGCGTTGGAGGGTCGGAAGATTCTACGGGAGGGCTGCCTCAGCGTGCCGGATTACACCGGCAATGTCCTGCGGTATGACCAGGCGGTGGTGGAAGGCCTGACACTGGACGGCCGCGTTGTGACGCTCACCACCTCGGGATTCGAAGCACTCGCGTTGCAGCACGAGGTGGACCATCTGAACGGCCTGCTGTTTCTCGACCGCATTCAGTCGCTCAGCACGGATCTCTTCAGACGAAAAACCTCAAGCTGATCACTTCCTCGGTCGCCACCCCTTGAGGCGTGCCGCGATGGCTTCACGCTGATCCGGCGTGAGCATGGCCGACAAGGCATCGCGACGGAGACTGGCCCGCCCGCTGTCCTGCCGACTGGCGAGAGAATACCAAAAGAAGGCCTCGAGCGAATCCTGCGTCACGCCTTGCCCCTGCTCGTACAGCATGCCCAAATCCCGCTGCGCCAATGCATGCCCCTGATCCGCCGCAAGCTGGAACCAGCGCACGGCTTCGCCCTCGTCGGTCGTCCCCAGACTGCCGGTGAGCAAGGCCTGCCCCAGCATCCACTGGGCATTCGCGTCCCCCTCGCCGGCAAGCGCCTGGAGTTGATATTCGGACGAAGGATCGGCCGACACGACCGACACCACCCCGCAGACCAGCGCCGTCACGGCCACCATTATCACGTGCCATCGCCTCAGCTCCGTCATGCAGACTCCCCGTCGGACAGCCTTGAAATCGGCGAGGATGGCTTCCGCCGCGTGACGCCCGGAGCGCAACGTCCCGGAGGCGAAAACGTTGCCGCAGGAATACACACCAAGATGGAACCAAGGCAAGCGCGGGCCATCCCGGCAAGACCGGCACCGATGATGATGACACGTGGATCAACAGGCATGGTGGGCGATATTCTAAACGGCGACCGGACAGGACTCCAAGCCCCGACGGTAGTCTCGTCGCGAGGCACTACACCTTCTTGCAGACCACCTTGAACTCTGCTTCGCCGTCACTCCCCGGCGTGACTCGCGACCATTCCCGCGTCGCCTTGCCCGCCTGCATGGGGCGGCCCTTGCCCATCTGCCCGGCGTAGTACTTGGTCTGCAGCGGCCGGCTCTTCCCGGCTTCGCAATCGATTTGTTTCTTGATCTTCACCGACCGGTACGTGCCCTGCGGAATCTGCCGATCGACCTTGAAGTCTTTCAACGTCCAGAACGTGACGGTCTTACCGGTCGGCCCGATCGTGGCCATATCGACATAACCGTCGTACTTGTGCGTGCCCCCGACCAACACCCACTCCGCAGATGCGGTCCCACCGACCAATAAGATCGCAGCTATGATCAGCAACACATATTTCGGCATTGTCTGTCCTGTGTTTCCGCATCGAAGACCGAGCCCAGCACCATCGGCCTCCTGCTATCGGCATTTCATGACATGTAGCCGCCTGGAGTTCAAGCCCCCTGGTGCCCATCTCACACCATCTTCACAGCTGCTTTTTCGTCCGGCCTCCGTGTAGAGTCGTCTCATGCCCAACCCACGCAGCAAGAAGCCTGTGCCGCCGCGATCGACGGGCAGGCCTGCGCCGAGAGTCCCAACAAACACCGAGGCGACAGGGACCCCCAAACGGGTCACGCTAGACCGTCTCCTGTCGAAACTCGGCATCGCCAGCCGGAGCCAGGCCCAGGAGTGGATCAAGGCCGGGCGTGTCCGCATCAATCAGCGCGTGGCGCGCACACCGGACACCTGGGTCGACTGGCCCGGCGATGCCGTGACGCTGGACGAACACCCGCTCGAACAGAGCCCGCCGCGCTTCATTCTGTTTCACAAGCCGAAAGGCTGCGTGACCACGCATCACGACGAACAGGGACGGCGCACGATCTTCGACGTGCTTCCTCCGGAAATGACACGCCTGCACGCGGTCGGACGGCTGGACCAAGCAACCAGTGGGTTACTCCTGCTGACCAACGATTCCACGCTCTCGAGTTTTCTCACCGATCCGCAGCACCAGGTCCCGCGCGCATATCTCGTCACGGTTCGCGGCGAGGTGACCGATCACATCCGACACGCAGCGATCGACGGATTAGAGGATGAGGGCGAGTACTTACACTGCAGCGACGTGACTATTCAGAAACGCTCCGGACGCGAATCGCATCTGGCCGTCACGCTGACCGAGGGCAAGAATCGTGAGATCCGTCGGCTCTTCAAAGCCCTCGGCCATGAAGTGACGAGGCTGCGACGCATTGCCTATGGTCCCTTCACGCTCGGCGATCTCCCGCCCGGATCATGGCGCGAACTCCCCATCGCGGAAGCACACGCGCAACTCATCCAGGGTTTTCCCTGAGACGACCCATCGCCGGTTCTCCTGTCATCACAAGGGTTTTCGCGCGCCTCGCCTTTTCCTACATCCGCGCGCTGCTCGCTCGATGAAACAACTTGCCAACCACCGACGCTGTGCTAAGGTCAATACAGCAGGCGAAGCGTTCGGGAACAGACAGTCCGCATCGTACTGAACAACCCACTCCGCTCTCGTCCTCCACAACATTTCACCACCGTCGCTCCCGAGCAGGGATGGGCCGGCTCAAACAGCACGCCGGTCGGATACAGGAGATCAGACACATGAAGGAGATCATGAAGCGATTCGCCACCGGACTCACCACCCTGGCCTTTGCCGCCGCCTTAGCCGCGCCGGCGCTGACCTACGCCAACGGCCCCGACAAGGCGCCGCTGGAGATCAAGGTGCGCGTGAGTGAAAAGGGATTCTTCGATGAAAAGGGCAAGCCCTATGGCGGAAAGCGAATGCTGCAGATCCCCAAAGATACGATGGTGAAGATCACCTTCGTCTTCGGCGAAGAGCTGACCAGCCTCGCCGCGGGAGATACCCATCAGATCGCCCTGCGGGCCGAAGATGGGTGGAAGCAGGAGACCAGTCCGCTGTGGATGATGAACCGGGAATCGACCGTGAGCTTTCTCGCCGGTGAGAAGGGCCGCATGCAGTATCGCGCGTACTGCATCCTCGACTGCATCGGCATGGAACACCTGACCAACCTGATCATCCAGGTCGTCTGAGCTTCACCCCGACGTCACAGTGCGAGGAGGCTCCACGTACCCGTGCAGGACGTCGAGCCTCCTCCTAAGCCGAACCCACGCCGCCGGCGGCCTGTATCAACAGCCGCCTAGTATCCGCGGCCCGTGCTGCCACCCCCGCCACCCATCCGCCCCAACGGCAACGCGTCATAGCGCGTCTTGAGATCCGGATGCGCCGCCAGGTAGCTGTTCACCGCCGCCTCGTCGGCAAACACGTCCTTGCTGCGTGCGCGATAGTCCTCCACCGTCAGCCCGCGCTTGGACAGAAGCGCGCTGAGCTTGGCATGGATGTCGTCGCCCATCTCTTTCATCTTTTCCTGCGACGGCCGCTGGCCTGAGCCATACGATTCCCCGCCCTTGAAATAGTTCGCCATCATCTCGCCGATCTCGATGCGGGCGTTCACGAATGTCTCCAGGTCCGCAGGCTCTGCCGCCAGGCCGGTCCCGACACACAACGCGAGCCCCAACGAGACCCCGATGAGATGACGCGATAGCTGCATGGTCATAGTCTCTTCTCCCTATGAGTACAAGAAAGTGGATACAGGTCCGGCATCATACCATCCTCGAGGAACGCTGTGCATAGGCGGCTGTACCCAGGCAGCGTGCCCCGTTCTGCCCGTTCACTGCGGCAGCTGCTTGAGAAACTCTCCGAGCACGGTGCGAAACCGATCCGGGTCTTCCGCCATCATGAAATGGCCGGTCTTGAATTCCACGAGTTTCGCGCCGGGAATCTGCCCCTGAATCCCCAGGGCGATGGCCGGAGTCGCCACATCATCCTTCGCACCCACCATGATCAACGTGGGCACCCGGATCGCCGTGAGTCGGCCATGCACGTTGAACTGCGACATGGAGGTGAGGGCTTCCCGGATCACCGTGCCGTTCCAGGTGGGAATCCGCTCGAGCAGCGGCTGATAGGTTTTCATCGGCGTGCCGTGAGGAAAACTTTCGACGATCATGCGTGTCGAGACCTCACGATAGTCGCGCGGCATGCCGATCGTCTGGATGTCCTGATCCAGAATCATGGCGCCGTCGGTCGTGGAGACCAACACCAACGCCCGCACCCGTTCAGGATGATCCAAGGCCAACCGTTGCAGGATCATCCCGCCCATCGACACACCGACCCAAACGGCTTTGTCGATCTTCAGCTCGTCTGCCAGCACGATCAGGTCGTGGGCAAATCGATCGATCGTGAAACCGGTCGGCGGCTTTTCCGAATCGCCATACCCGCGCAAATCCACCGCGATGCCGCGAAACTCCGGCGAATAGGCGCCGACGTATCTGGGAAAGATGTTGCTGGTCGTCACCACCCCGTGCACGAAGATGATCGGATCACCCGTGCCCGCCTCCAACACGCTCAGACGCAGACCGTCCACGTTGACCAAATGGCGCGTGAAGGGTTGATCGGGAGGAATGACGTCGGCCAGTTGAGGCGGATGCGCGCCGCTATTGGTCCGCACCGGCGGGGCCGTCCCCGCACAGCCGACGACCCCAATCAGGCCTAGCGCGAGCAGGATTCGAGCAACCAGCATACGGCTCCCCCTTCAGGACAGGCTGACAGGCAATTTGTGTAGCCTAAGCCGTCAACCGAACAGATTCAATACTGGATTCAGAGATGGCCTTGGTACAACTGCGCGTGTCGCCGCCAGCGATCCGCACTGGCCGTGAACAAGCGGGCGGCAAGGCCCTGAGGACCGCGTGGTACCAGCCTGAGGCCTTCCGACCCGGCACTCTGTTCGATCGTCGACGGAGATGTGGTTCCGTCTTTCATGTGCGCGCCCTCCCATGCGCCAGACTCGACGCCCGTCACGAGGGCAGCCGGGTAGGTGTCTCTCCCGGATCATCCTGCCCAACCGTCATGTGGCCACATGAGAAGCGGATGAGTGCACCATGAACAACTCTTCATGGAGCGGGAGCGGTCGCAATGGCGGCGCCGCCGCCGAGCACCTCACGGAAGACCTGAGCCAGATCGCGTAGCGCCTGCGCCCCGTCGCCGACAAAAACCGAGCCGTGCATCGTCGCCAACGTGTTTGGTTTCAACGCCGCCAGCCTGGTGAGTGTGGGCTCCGTCAGCGTGCAATAGGGCATGTAGTTGGCCAAGGGGCCTTGCTGATACTCTTTCAGCACCTCGCGACAGCGCCCCACGACATCCGACTGGGTCGTCGGTTCACCATTGCCCGCCTGGTGAAACAGATCTGAGCAGAGCAGAGTCCGATGGGTGTCTTCGAATAAGAGACCCGACTCCCAGCAATGCGGCACATGCGGCGTCGCCAGAAATTGAAACCGGTATCGGCCCGTGTGCAGGACCTCCCCGTCCGCCATCCCCTTCGCCGGACGGAGCGCGAGGCAATCGTCCACACTAACCACTTTCCCGACCAGACTACAGACCGCGTCCGACTGCGGAGCAACCCGTTGCCAGTCCGGCAGGGAGCCGCATTCGTCGGCCTCGAAATGGCTGAAGCTGATCCAGCGGAGCCTGCGCACATCGATCAGCGACGCAACCGCGTCCTTCACGTCGGCAAACAGCGCACGCGGGCCGGTGTGAAACAGCAGCGGCTCTTCATCGCGCACCAGGAACTGACTGAATTGCAGATTGAACGGTTCGAGGAAGGTCGTGAGACGGAACAGATCCGGAGCGACTTCGGTGATCTTCGCCATGATGCCCTCCAGAAAGAATGGACCCGGCATCCTAGCCCGCGAATCGGCCAGGTGCAAGCGAAGGACGACCGGCAGAGTGCAACAGCAGGACCACCTCATACACCAGGGCGATGCCCTCAATGGACCAGGGATTCCGCTAGTCGTGGCCTCAGCGCCTACGCGGTAGAACAACAACAGGCACGTGCTTCACCCGTCATCACCGCAGGAGGCCACCATGAACAAGCCACGTCAGCACCCGATTCGTCGCACTGACAGGCAGCGTCCCGATCGAGACCATGACAACATCGGGCCGCTGTCGGCACGCGAGTTCATGAAACGACCCTCGTCGGAACTGCTTGCGATCGGGAGACACATCCAATGGACACGCCTGTCGCCGCCCGACCCAGCGGCCTGAGTCGAGGCACGGCATTGATGAGGTGCACCATGTACACCAAAGACAGTCTCCTCACCCATGACGAATACAAAGCCGCCGAAGCCGCATTCCGTGCCCTTCCGCTGAACTCCCACTGGTCCCGACGCGCGCAGATCATCTATATGGGCATTCTCGAGGTCACCCGCGGCCAGGACATTGTCGAGAATTACCATTGCGAGATGGCTGTCGCCGCCGAATCCTGACCCGCATTCCGCTCACATCTCCGATCTCGCACACCGCAGGCCCCCGCAGGTCCCTCGTCGACGAACGCCCGGGGCCTGCGGCCCGCGTACAGGATTGAAATCCCGCGGCAAGTGGCGTAGAGGATGGCGTACGGGAGGTCCGATCATGACCCGACGGTTGTTCTTTACGTTGTCTGCGCTGCTCTTCTTCACCCCGCCTGTTTTTCCTCAAAGCCCTTGTTCGGATTGTTTCTACACCGCCGAAGTAGAAGTCCAGAAATGCCTCGATAACGCCATCAGTGCAGGCGATAAAAACAGCTGCCTGGAAAACCGGCGGGTGCGCCTCAAGGCCTGTAGCGACAACCAATGCCAGACGGTCAGGGAAGCAGTGGCGACCACGGAGGCGCCCGCGACGCCTCCCCGTCCAGGGCTCGCACCCTACATGCCGTCGGAAGGCGAATGGCTGGCCGTCGTGATGAGAGCCGGCTTGCGACGAGAAGCCAGTCCCGACCGTCCCTATTCACTCGACATCGTCCTCGCCGATCCGCAAACCCTCCAGATCATCGTGCACCATGCCGCCACGATGGATCGGGCGCAGGTGAAGAACGTCCTCGAGACCGCGAAGGACGCGATCAGAAGCACGGCCAGAAGTTACGGCTGGGACAAGTGGGTCAAAATTCGAGAGACGGTCGACAGTTATGCGGTGAAAAAATGAGGGACGACAGCGACGATCCTGACGGATCACTCCATGATCAGCATGATCTGCGCTGGCGTGAGAAGCGCGCCCGGTTGATGGCGGCCCAGCCAGGCCAGGGCGTCCGGTCCGGACAGCCCTAAGACCGATCGGGCCAGCAACGTCGCAAAGAGTGCCGTCCGTCCGAGTCCGGCGGAACAGTGGATGAGAAGATTGCGCCCCTGTTCGGCCTGCTTCCGCGCCTCTGTGATGACGTCGGATACGCGGCCATCGACCGGAACGCCGTAGTTGGGAATCGGCAGCGAGAGCACCGAGAGGCCTTCCGCGCGATAGAGCGCCGGCAGATCCCTCCCCGCTTTCTCCCGGCATTCATCAAGCTCGGCCAACAGGACCACGCTGTGGATGGCGGCGGCTCGCCACTCCGGCAGCAATGTGCCTTCAGGATCGTAGAGGCCGAACGGCATCGCGCTGCCGTAGATCCGGCCGGGAAGATTGAGCGGGTATGCCGTCAGCGGCGTCCCGTTCTGCTGCGCGCGTGGTGTGTTATCCGGCATGGTGCTCCGCCCAGTCGTTCCAATCCGCCAGGATCGCCTTCGTCATCGCCTTCGCCGCCTTCCGCAACCACGTGGATTTTCGCGCGGCCAGATCGCGCTGCACAGCCGGGATGATCGTCCCACTGGCGAGATGCACATTCGCCGTTTCCCAGCCCATGGCATACAGCAACTTGCCCTCGTCTCGTTTCCTCGGCAACGCCGTCAGTTCAATGCGCGAGCAATAGGGCGACAGCCGCCGAAGCAGCCAGTAGCCGTCCATTCGCACGAAGGGATCGCGACAACGCACAGCTTGCTCCAACATCGATTGATACAGCAGCGTGCCACCGCCCTTCTGCCCTTGAGCCCACAAACCGGCGGAAGCGACCAGCCGCTTGGCCTCACGAGCCACCTTCCCGCCGCGCCACTCGGCCAGCGCCACGAATCGCGGCCGTCCCAGACTGCCCAAACCCGACCGACGACGACGAAAGCCATACGAGAGGTTTGCCTCCGGCATCACCTGTTCAATGGCGTTTGTCACGTCGTGAGACACCGTGCCCTGAACCATCGGCAGGGCCTCCATTTTCGCCCAGAACTTCACCGGATCGCGCAGCGAGTTCGTCGCAATCTCGCGCAACCAGGTATGCTGTTCCGACAACACGAACGGCCGGCCACCAGCCCGCAGGCCTTCGCGGTAGCCGGTCAGGATCGCCTCGCAAGCCTCGTCCAACTTGACCGCGAGGTGTTCCGCCCGACCCGCAAGCTTGGCACTGACCACTAGGCGAACCAAGTCGCTCGTGTAAGGAAACACGCAGGCCTCGTCAAAATCATTGATACCCCAGATCAGCCGGCCGTCGCTGTCGCGCCATGTGCCGAAATTCTCGACATGCAGATCCGCGACCGCCCGCAGCACCGGCGCCGTGGCGAGGTCGGCACAGACCTCCGACCAGACCTGCATCCAGCGGTAACAGGTGGCTCGAAAAAATGAGAAGGCACTCTGCGCCATCAACCTGTGCTTCAGCTGCAGATCCGCCGGTACAAACGGCACCTGCCGCGCCGACCATCGCTCATAGGCCTGAGTTGCTTGGAGAATGTTCATCTGTGCAATCGGTTGAGTCGCGCTAAGGTCTCACGTCTACCGCTTGATCCCAAGACGTGGCGAGGAGAGATACGAGGAGCTGACTATTACAGCCACGCGCTCAACGAGCCGATTTGATCGCGTATGTGGGGAGAGAGGTTCCTGTGAGCCGCGCGTACAGCACGACAGGGTCGAGATCTGCTCCATTGGGCCAATAAATGGTCCCGAGTGCTGGATCGACTGACAACTCTCGAAAGCGGACGAGGTCCTGCAGGGGTGCAAAGACACCCTCAAACCGGATGATCGTGGCCAAGTCTAACTCGCCCTCAACGCCATCTTCGAACCGCAGCCGTACCCGATACCCGTCAAGTGCTGTGGCTTCGACAAGATCTTTGAGCATGATGCGTACTCCAGCGGTCTAATCTTTTTCAGCGGCGCTCGCTGCTCGGCTAGTGACCAATCTTCCCGCAACTCGTCCCGATGTAAGGCACCCCACTCCGCAACTAGTCCAAGCGCCCGTGGGGGCAGGTATCCATCCAACAGCATCAGCGAATCGATGCCCATGATTGCCTTGTAATCGCTGTAACGAACGTGGAAATGAGGCGGTGCATGATCGTCGTAGTACATCGTGATGATTATACCGAAGAACCGACAGAGCTCAGGCATTGGAGACGATTCTAGCCAATTCAACTTGAGAACGCCAGCGAACCGCTTTTGCAGACATTGAATTGAATAGAAGGGATCGTGCTGCCTGGCATCATTGATCATCGCGAGATAGGTTCCAGGTGGGCGTCGATGGATGGGGACCAACAAGCGACCGAAGCATGGGCGTTATTTACGATGCGCCGAGTAGATACATGAATAAACAGAATATATTGAGGCTCGGGCTGCGGGATGGTGCCAGAAATGATGATCGTCCTCCGCTAAGGTCTCACGTCCGGCGGCAGACCGCAAGCCATGAGCGGGAGAAGGTAGATGTGATGAATGCTACAGTTTCGGAATGTGCGCGAGCTTCTGTTTGATCGCAGTCAGGTTCTCAGGAGTTGATCGCACCCGTAGCGTGAGCCCCTCGGCATCATATTCTTCGGACAGGATTCGCATCCGGGCGCGGATCTCCGCAACGAGCTTCTGAGCGGTAAACGGAATGCGTAATTCCTCGTCGAGCATATCGCTCTCAAAGTAGCCCATGATGCGCTCGCGGAGCGCCTGCAGATCGTCTTTGTTTCTCGTGGACAGTATGACCGCGTCGGGATATTCCGCCTTGAGTGCCGCGAGTTCATTCGTCCCTAGACGATCTCGCTTATTCAACACCAGCAAGCTGGGGACATCCGTGGCGCCGACTTCCCCCAACACCTTCCGCGTGACGTCGAGTTGGGAGCGAAAGGAAGGATCCGAGGCATCGACGACGAACAGCAAGAGCGATGCGCTGGCCGCTTCATCCAGTGTCGACTTGAACGACGCCACCAGGTCATGCGGGAGCTTCTTGATGAATCCCACCGTATCGGACAGGAGCACTTTCGGACGCGTCTCAGGATACAAGGGCCGGATCGTGGTATCGAGCGTGGCGAATAGCTTGTCGGCCACGAGCACCTCGCTGCCCGTCATCGCACGCATGAGCGAGGATTTCCCGGCATTGGTGTATCCCACGAGCGCGACCGTCAATTCGTGTTCCCGCCTGGCGCGGCGCGTCTGATGCTCGTCCCCGATCGCCGCCAATTCCTCCCGGAGTTCTTTCGTACGATCGCGGATTCGGCGCTTATCGAGTTCCAGACTCGTCTCTCCGGCTCCTTTGCCCCCGACTCCCCCGCCCTGCCGCTCGCTACCCCCGCCGGTTTCCCGCAACCGCGGCGCGAGATAATTGAGCCGCGCGATCTCCACCTGCAGCCGGGCCGCTCGGGTGCGCGCGTGCCGGCTGAAAATCTCAATGATGACCCCGGTACGATCCAGCACCGGCACGCCGGCCGCACGTTCAAGGTTTTTCAATTGAGACGGCGACAGATCACAGTCTACGATAACAATCTGCGCCTGTTCGTGAGGGCCTGGAGCAGCCTCGATGGTTTCGTCCGATTCGTCCTCGTCTGGTTCTTCCTCGACATCTGAATCATCCGCCTCGTCCTTCGCCGCCGCCTTGTTCTTCGAGCGACCAAATGCCGATTCGATTTTCCCGGACCCACCGGTCCAGAGGGCCAACTCGGCGAGTTTGCCCTCTCCCAGGACCGCCGCATAGCGATCCGAACTCCGCTTTTGCGTCACACGGCCCACGACGTTATACCCGAGGGTCTTCACCAGACGGGTGAGCTCCTGCAGCGAACTGTCCACATCCTCCGCAGTCACGCGGGGGGTGCGGATCGCCACAAGCACGGCATTCGGTTGTGCGGGCTTCGACATTGCAGGCCTTTCCTTGAGCACGGCTTCGTGAGGGTCGGCATTGTAACAGGGAATGTCGTGTGAAAACCGCTCGCGTGGTAGTACTTCTCTAAGACTCCCGGCCATCATATGCGTGGCAACCGGGATAGATGCCTTGTACAGAGAACCCGTCAAGGCAGAGGCCGTTGCGAGCGGGTTAGCTCGTTAGACAATCAACTGCTGCCTGTGGTCGAGGCAGGTCTTCATCGTATCGATACGTTGAGGCATGCTGACCGTGGGGAATTTGTATTTTAGGCCGTGACAGTTCATGGGCAACAGTCGCTTTGAGGGAAAAATGTGGGCGCCGCGTCCTCCAAACCGTTTGGAAATGACTATGCGACGACCCTATACTTCCTCACTTTCATCCATAAGCACGCTCTCGCAACTCTTGCACCATGTGCGATATACCACATCGAGTAGTCGTGTCTCGGAGTCCACATGTTTACTCTCAAAATCTGCTCGGGAATAATTCCTCCCGCATTTCTCGCATGACGCAGGGAGTACTATGTATCGCCACTCCGATGCGTTGGGAGACATGCAGTTATCCTCCTAATAACGCATCAATGGTAGGCCCATCGTTCAAAGCTATTCCCCAGAGATCTTACATCCTTGTCTAAACCCAAGCCGCTGTCTATCTGGTCAACCCTTCCTTGGCCGAAGACCGCCGCCGATGGGTTAAGTGCTGTCGGAGGCAGGGCAAATATAGAAGCCTTTGGTAAGGAAAGTCGAAAGATATAGTGAGACCTCCTGCCTCCCTTAATCAGCATTCAGTCTATCCCATTTGATAAGCTTTGAAGGTTTCTTCCCCTTGTACGGATACCAACGAAGCCCACCAATCGAGACCACAAGTGTTCCCTGACGCTTTGTTTTTCTTTTTCCCCATACAACAATCGAGATACCAGTCTTGTCGAGCCAAATGGTTTGCTTGATATCAACACTTGCCCACTTGCTTGGTCGTCCCTGAGGCATGCTTGCTTTCCTTCCCTGTGAGCATTTTTTCTCACCCTCGACAGATTTATCGCTTTTGGCCGCACTAACCGTAAGTCCGAGTCGATTCAGATGCACAACGTATACAACAGATTCGGCTTGTGAATGCCTGGAAGCTAGCTTGTCATTAGATACGGAGCGACCTAGCCTTTTGTGAGAAATGTCTGCAACCCATTGTCTATGATGGTCATGGCTATTTGTTCGCCATCCATAAGGTTTATTTGTATTCCCTTCTCCAGAAATAGTTTTTCCGACAATGCGTGACAATCCTCGGCAAAACTGCCCGACGATACTAGCCATCCTACTGTAAGATTCTCAGCCTCTAACCCACCAGCTAGCTGATCCACATACTCACTGGTCGTCTGGCCTTGATGCCATTTGACCTGTATGCCAACTCGAATCTGCATAGGACCGAGAGGAAACTCAGACAGAATATCGACGCCCTTATCATGTAACCTCGGCACTAGCTCGGCGCGCGAAGCACCGATCGCTTTCAGCAATGTCTGAACAAGCCGCTCGAACCGTCTTTCATCCATGTACCCTGAGTGAATTTCTTTCAGGACGGCTTGGCTCATTTTTTGCCGCAATTCCTTTTTGAACAAATTCTCCGGGTCAACACTCTCTGCCTTTGAAGCGAGCTCTAGAGCCTCAACGATCTCCTCGATCAAATCATGTGCGTAAGCGGACGTTTGTTGAGTTTTCATACGAGAGATTAAGCCTGAGCGGGCAAAATCTCGGCGGATTGGTTTCTTGTCGTTTAACCACTTAACCGGCCTACGGTAGCAAGTGTCAGTTTTGTGAGCTTGTTCGGAATCATCATAAAAAGGGGCACCCGAGACCTCGGCGAGATAAAAAGTCCCATTCTTATCAGGGACTACAACCCAATCGCCTTCGTGCATCTCGTTTAGGAATCGCCACATCGTACTTGCCCCGTATCCGGATTTCCTAAGATTCTTCTCTCCGGAATAACAACTTTCACTGACTATCTCGCGAAATTTTGAATAGTCATTCTCCCCAATCAGATCTCTTGCATCGGACCAACCATTGACAATGACATTTCGTGGGAGCGATATGATCTCCAGGGCACGGATCCCTCCAGGGGATTGTCTCAGAATGAAGGCATTTGAAGGGGGCATTGATTCCTCGCATCAGCTGTGAGAATTGGAAATCAAAGGCGGGCAAGAGTCTAGCCATTAGACGCCAAGGACCTTCGCCATTTCTTCGCTCCCACCAATGATTGGTTGTGTATACCGATCTTTCAGCTCTAACAACGACTTGTCCTCCGAGACAAGGTAGTGGGCTTCACCATCTATTGCACAGAGAATAAATATTTCATCGTCCAAGTCGGAGGGAGGTACAGCAGCTGCTGTCGTGGTTATGTCAACCCTTGTGAAGGCACCCATAATGTAGGTGATCATTTTCTGAACCCGTTCTGAGGGATGACTGAGATCGACCAACTTCTCAAGATACTCACCAATGATCTTTCCGCAGTAGAGTCCACGGTGGGATTCGGCCACTCGGATCAGCACGCGGCGGCATGTTGGCCTGCTGCCGGTTTCGTTGACACCCTTCTACGCTTCTGTCGCTTGTCGTTCGAACTCCATTGGACTGAGATATCCTAACGTGGAGTGCCGCCGTCGCGGATTATAAAAGCGCTCGATGTAATCA